>Ga0222423_1000311_pt1 | contig 39635 bp, 33 predicted proteins | sample 3A0metagenome_FD_182472 | JGI IMG/M metagenome (GOLD analysis project Ga0222423, IMG submission 182472) | Enriched microbial communities from leaf-cutter ant dump, University of Wisconsin, Madison, United States - 3A0 (version 2) | ecosystem: Environmental > Terrestrial > Nest > Insects nest >...
CGAGTTCATTCGGCTTCTCGAGTCGCAGGCGTATGAGTATTTGCCGATTACGTCGGAAGGGCAGCTCGTCGCGAACCTGCGCCGTCAGCTCGAGGCGCTAAACGGCATCGCCTTCAGTGATGGGGAGTGGGAGCGGTTCTTCACCACGAGCATTGCAGGGCAGAACGACGGCATTGTGGAGAAGACGGTCCGGATCCAAGAAGACTATGTGCAGGTTCTCAAGCGTGACGATGGTTCAACCAAGAACATCACGCTGCTGGACAAGAAGAACATCCACAACAACCGTCTGCAGGTCATCAACCAGTACGAGGTTGGTCGTGGTGATCCGTCCGGTGGAAACGGTGGTGGGACCTATGCCAACCGTTACGACGTCACCATCCTCGTCAACGGTCTGCCGCTGGTGCATGTGGAACTGAAGCGACGCGGCGTCGATATTCGTGAGGCGTTCAACCAGATCGACCGGTACCAGCGAGATAGCTTTTGGGCAGCGTCGGGCCTGTTTGAGTACGTGCAACTGTTCGTCATCTCCAACGGGACCCTCACCAAGTACTACTCGAACACCACACGCAGTTCACATCTGAAGGAGGCCGCCAAGCCGGGCAAGGGCCGCAAGACGAGCAACAGCTTTGAGTTCACGTCCTGGTGGGCCGACGCACAGAACAAGCCGATCACCGACCTCACGTCATTCGCGAAGACGTTCTTTGCCAAGCACACACTCTTGAACATCTTGACGCGCTACTGCGTGCTGACGGCTGATCGGATGCTGTTGGTGATGCGGCCGTACCAGATCGTTGCGACTGAGCGGATTTTGCAGCGGATCGATATTTCGGCCACTCCGGGCAACAACAAGCCGTTGGGGACGACTGCGGCTGGTGGCTATGTGTGGCACACGACAGGCTCGGGCAAGACGCTCACGTCGTTCAAGACTGCTCAGTTGGCGTCGAAGATGGGCAGCGTTGACAAGGTGTTGTTTGTGGTTGACCGCAAGGACCTCGACTACCAGACGATGCGCGAGTATGACCGTTTTGAGAAGGGCTCGGCGAACTCGAACACGTCAACAGCGGTGTTGAAAAAGCAACTCGAGGACCCGAACGCACGGATCATCATCACCACGATTCAGAAGCTTGCGAACTTTGTTGCCGCGAACAAGGGTCACGAGATCTACTTAGGTCACATCGTCCTGATCTTCGATGAATGCCACCGCTCCCAGTTTGGTGACATGCATGCAGCGATCACGAAGGCGTTCAAGCGGTACAACCTCTTTGGCTTCACCGGCACGCCAATCTTCGCTGTCAACGCCAGCACGGGCGGCAAGGTGCACCTGAAGACCACCGAGCAGGCGTTTGGTGACAGGCTTCACACGTACACGATCGTGGATGCGATCACCGATAAGAATGTGCTGCCGTTCCGTATCGACTTCATCAATACGATGAAGGTTGGCGACGTCACCGACGCACAGGTTTCTGCGATTGATACCGAGCGTGCATTTCTGGCGGATGAGCGTGTCAGGAAGGTCGTGGACTACACGCTGGCGCACTTCGATCAGAAGACCAAAAGGTCGTCGAGCTACGAGCATTCGGTTGTGACGAACGTGCATGAGTCCACGCGCTCCCGTCGCCAAGCCGAAGCTGTCCGGGAACGCAGGCGAGTCCGGGGCTTCAACGCCATCTTCGCCACCGCCTCAATCGATGCAGCAACCCGCTACTACTTCGCGTTCCATGAAGCGCAGAAAAACGTGCCGGCCGAGCGTCGTCTCAAAATCGGCATGATCTACTCGTATGGAACCAACGACGCTGTCGATGACACGACGCTCGATGATGAGGCGTTCGACACTGATCGGCTCACTGGTGATGCGCGCACGCAACTCGAGATCGCTATCGCCGACTACAACGAAATGTTCGCCACAAGTTATGACACGAGCGCCGATAAGTTCGGCAACTATTACAAGGACCTGTCGCAGCGGTTGAAGAACCGCGAACTTGACATGGTCATCGTGGTCAACATGTTCCTCACCGGTTTCGATGCGACCACACTCAACACGTTGTTCGTGGACAAGAACCTTCGCGCCCACGGCCTGATCCAGGCCTACTCACGCACCAACCGCATCCTCAACTCCGTTAAGACGTACGGCAACATTGTCACCTTTCGCGACCTTGGGGAAGAGACCAACAAGGCCCTGGAACTATTCGGCGACAAAGACGCCCGCGGCATCGTGCTGCTCAAGCCGTACGGCGACTACTACGCCGAATACGCCAACAAGGTCACCGAACTGCTCGACCGCTTCCCGCTCGGCCAGCAGATCATTGGTGAGGCGGCGCAGAAGGACTTCATCAAACTGTTTGGTGCGATCTTGCGCCTGACGAACATCCTCACCTCGTTCGATGACTTCACCGGCAACGAGATTCTCACTGCCCGCCAAGTCCAGGACTTCCAAAGCGCTTACCTCGACCTACACGCCGAGTGGCGCAAACTGAAGGACGCCGACAAGGAATCCATCAACGACGACGTTGTCTTCGAGATCGAACTAATCAAGCAAGTCGAGATCAACGTCGACTACATCCTCATGCTCGTCGAGAAGCACCGCTCCGCACACGGAGACGGCGACGACAAGGAACTACGCGCCGAGATCTCCCGCGCCGTTGACGCCAGCCCTTCACTGCGCAACAAACGTGACCTCATCGAAGACTTTGTCGACCGCGTCAACGTTGACGGAACGCTCGACGACGTATGGCAGACCTTCATCACCGCACGGCGCGAAGCCGAATTAGACGCGATCATCGCCGATGAGGGCCTACGAGCCGAAGCGACCCGCGAGTTTATCGAAGCCGCATTCCGCGACGGCACACTCCGCACCACAGGAACCGCGATCACCAAAGTGCTCCCACCCACCTCACGCTTCAGCGCGGACGGTGGCCATAGCGAGAAGAAGCAACGCGTCATCGAGAAACTCGGAACCTACTTCGAGCGGTTCTTCGGGCTGAGCTCGAATGGAGGAAATTAGAGTTGCGTGTGGTGTCTGCCAAGGTCGACGGGTTCCGACTTCTTTGCGGAACAGAGATCGCTTTCGATGCTTCCACGACCATCGTCGTGGGTAGGAATAACAGTGGAAAGACCTCGTTCGTCGAGGTGTTCTACAAGTTCTTGGACGCGGATCAGGGTCGCTTCAGCCTTGACGATTTCGCACTCAAGAACCTTGAGCAGCTCGTGAGCGCAGGTGCAGACTGGCAAGCAGCTGTAGAGAAGCGTGCTGACGGCTCGGTAGCCGACGCGGAAGAACTGGAGGCCGCGGCTGCTAGCAAGCTTCCTTCAATCTCGCTCGAACTCGAGATCGGGTATGAGGAGATGGACGACCTGTCGCCGATCTCCAAGCTTGTTCTCGACCTCGATACCGAGCGACAAGACGCTGTTCTCGTCTGCACTTTTGGTGTTGCTCGCCCGCACGAGTTTCTGCGCGCGTTCCACGAGTCTTCGATTGACGACATCATCGTCTTCGCGCGGAAGAGGATGGCTTTCTTTGAGCGCAGGTTCGGTGCCGTTGACAAGAACGACCGCAACAATCGAGTTGAGCTCAACCTGAGTGACGTTCGACGTGCACTTCTCTGCAATTTCATCTACGCACAGAATCTGTTTGACGACACATCACTCGATACGCGGCACAGTCTATCCAAGGGATTCGAGGCGTACTTCAGGTCGATCGCCGATACGGACGGAACCGTCGATGACCTAGAACGTGCTCTCGGCGACGTCGCGACCAAGCTCGACGGTGAGTATGACACGCTCTTCGCTTCCGTCTTCAATGACCTCCGGGTGTTTGGAGCGGGGCGCATGCCGAGCCTTCAGGAAGTAAAGGTGATCTCTGAGTTCCGACCGGCTGAACTGCTTCGGGGAAGTACGAAGGTCACATACGCTCACGAGTCTGGCCCGTTGCTTCCCGAAGCCCACAACGGGCTCGGCTTCAGCAAGTTGATCTTCATCGTGTTGCAGTTAGTGGCCTTCTTCGAGCAGTACCAGAATGCGCAGCCGCGGCCAGGCATGCAACTCCTGTTTCTCGAGGAACCGGAGGCGCACTTGCACCCCCAGATGCAGGCAGTGTTCGTTAAGAACATCAACGACTACCTACTGTCGAAGACCGGGTGGAACGTGCAGCTCGTGTTGACGACGCACTCGTCGCACATCGTCGCGGAAGGCGGCTTCTCGGCGCTTCGCTACTTCGATTCGCAGTCCGGTTCGCTTCAGGTGAAGAACCTCAGCGATTTTCCCAAGCGTCTGGATTCGGTCGCAGTTCCACTGTCTGACGACGAAGATGAGAGCAATCCCGACGACGAGACTCCGGGAGCGCGGGCGGCCAGACTGGAAGAAGAGTCTGCCCAGAAGGCCGCGACGCTTCGGTTCCTTGAGCAGTACATGGAGCTCCAGCGATGCGACATATTCTTCGCCGACAAGGTGATCCTCGTGGAAGGGCTCACTGAGCGGCTACTGCTCCCCGAGATGATTCGGCGATCGGGAGGTGACCTCAAGTACGAGTACGTCTCCGTAATCACGGTCGGTGGCGCCTATGCGCTCAAGTTCCGTGAGCTGCTTGAGTTCCTTGCGGTGAAGACGCTCATCGTGACCGATCTAGATTCAGCCGAGCCCACAGGTCGTCATAAGAAGGCGCCCACGGACACTCCGGGAGCGATCACTACAAACGCGACATTGAAGAGGTGGCTTCCCGGATTGTCATCCATCAAAGACCTGCGAGGAGCGGGCGCTGAGGCGAAACAAGAAGGGCCAGTTCGAGTCGCATATCAAGTGCCCGAGGACGGACTGACCGCGGTTGGACGAAGTTTCGAGGAGGCGTTCATACTTGCAAATGCGGACGCGCTCGCGGCAGCCGAGGGCTTTGCGTCAGAGGATGCGTTCAAGACTGATGTCGGCACGAGGATGACCGCCGACGAGATCCGGGCCAAGTCCTACGACACTGCCGAACGTATCGCTAGCAAGTCCGACTTCGCCTTCGACATCCTCGCGCTGACCGACTGGGCCATCCCGCGCTACATCAAGGAGGGCCTTGAATGGTTAGCACCTCAGAGCGAGTAATCGAGTGTTTGGACGCGAACACGAACTTCATTGTCGAAGCGGGCGCCGGATCCGGAAAGACTCGGACACTTGTCGATGCGCTAGTGCATCTCCTTGGTGAGCGAGCGGAGCACTTCCGAGTTCAGGGGCAACAGGTCGTGGCTATCACGTACACGAATGTTGCTGCGAACGAAATCGTCGCACGCATCAACGGGGATCCACTTGTGCGCGTGTCTACTATCCATGACTTCCTTTGGTCGGTAATCAGCCCGTTTCAGGAGGAGCTCCGGGCCGCAATCGTCGCGGAGAACGAAGCTCGGCCAGTCGCGAAGCGGGTCGCCGATCTCGACCTTGACGGCATCGCTATCGAGTACTGGCAGTACTCCCGCAAATGGCAAGAGGGAAAGATCCATCACGATGATGTGATCTCTCTTTCAGCGCGGCTCTTCAGGACGTACCCGAAGTTGGCGAGACTTGTCGTGGATCGCTTTCCAATAGTCTTCGTCGATGAGTACCAGGACACTCACGAGTCCACGGTCAACTTCCTGCTCGATGACCTAGCGTCACGCTTTCCAGATAGATTCACTGTGGGGCTGTTCGGCGATCACATGCAAAAGATTTACACCACGGGCGTGGGCAAGGTTGAGCGCGATGACCTCGTCCTCATTCAGAAAACTGAGAACTATCGCTGCTCCAAGGCAGTCATCGAGCTACTTAATCGGCTACGCCCGGAGCTTGAGCAGGTGCCTAGCGGCGACAACGCCGATGGCAGCATCAGGTTCATCGCGGCAACGCCGTCGGTGGACTCTCCGGTGCAGGTCGTACGTGATGAACTTCGAACTAGTGGCTGGACCGCGGAGGACGAGAAGGTCCTCATGCTCACTCGCCGCGGCATCGCCGGGGACCTTGAATGGGCCAACCTCCTCGCTGCTTACCAGAAGCGAGGTAGCTTTGCGATCGATGACCTCGTGCAGCGTGACGACGAGTTCGGGGAGTCGTTTGCAGAGATTGAGACGCTCTGCCGATCGTTCTCTGACGGCAGGTTCGGGGACTATCTGGCTCAACGTTCGTCTGGGGGAAGCGCCGTTCGCAAGCACTCCGATAAGGCGACCCACGTCGAGCAGATGGCAAGGCTCAACCACCTTCGCGCGAACGCCAGCGTTGGTGAAGTTCTGGAGTATGCCTGGTCACACAGCGTAGTTCGGAAGCCGAGTCGTGTAATGCGACTCGAAGATCGCATCGCCAAAGCGGAAGATCCCGAGCGAGCAGCGAAGGACGAGGAATTCCGCGATGCGCTGATGGCGGTGCCGTTCGTCGAGGTTGCGCACTTCGAGGCGTACCTAAACAACGACACGCCCTTCTCGACGAAACACGGCGTCAAGGGGGCAGAGTTTCAGGACGTCCTCGTCGTGATCGACGACAAGCTCTGGAACTTGTACAGCTTCGAAGCAGTTCTCGCTGGCGATACCTCCAAGACTCAGTTCGAGCGAAGTCGCAACCTGTTCTATGTCTCGTGTTCGCGAGCGCGGCGGAACCTCGTAGTACTCGCAACCTCTGAAATGAGCGCGCAGGCAATGGCAGGTGCACGCCGCCTCTTCGGGGATTCAAACGTCACAGAGATGGTCTAGCTCGCCTCGCGGGTGCTCGATCGACGCGCCTATGAAACCCTCGTCGGGTCAAGCGATTCCAAATCGTCGTGGGATCGAATCCGAGATGCCTGCCGATCTCGGCCAGAGAGTGGCCAGATACGTAAAGCGGCTGAGCCTCGTCAACCTGACGCGGTGTCATATAGTGCGCTTGGACGGGCACGTCGTGGCGGTCGAGGATCGCGGTCGCTGTCGCGCGATGTGGCTTGAACTCTCGTCCAGCATTGATCGTGTTCCCCCTTTTGATACTGGGGACAACGTTGATCTGTGTCGCGGTGCTCAGATGACGCGACCTTGGAGACAAGCTCTGTGGTCGTGCCACGGGCGATGGGTCGACAGCCCAGCCCACCGACTCTCCGCAAGGTCGACAAGGGCTCCCGCACGCCCCGCAGCGCCCCCAACTCCGCACACGCACCAACCGCTCGCCACAGCCCCGTACGATCAACGTATGTCGGCTTCTGGCGCCCAGCACCACACCCCCTCTGCCACTGAAGAGCACGCCACGTCCGGAGTAGCTGCAGACCTGCGCGTCATGCTCGATGCCAACTCGCGTTCGGCCCGGACTCAACACTAGCGAGCTACAGACCACCCGCGACGACGACCCCGAAGCGCGACTCCGACGCAAGATCCCCGATATCTATGGTGCCAAGGTCGGCGGCCTCGTAATCTTCGCCACCACCGCCGACGAACACACAGCACGCCTGCGCGGAACTGTCGGCCCACGAGACGATCGAGACCGAACACGAACAGTGGGGATCGATCGCGCAGCTCGCTGCCGAATACGAGACCATCGCCGCCGCCACGGCTCGTCACGGCCCGCGGGTTCGGGGATGCCGATGATAGCACTGCGGTCATCCACTACCGGGCTGCCCTCGGTGCCGCGCGCCCAGCCGGATCGGGCCGAGCCTGCAAAGTACCTAGAGTCATCGCCGGGCTCATCCCATACGACAGCAGAGTGCCCGACCCGGAGATGCGCGTAGGCCTCGACGAATGAGTAGCAGTCATCGAAGCTCGCGCCGACGCCGTCCCCGATGGCTCTCTCGCAGACAACGCACCCTGGACGAAAGCGCTTGGTATTCCACCTGCCGACTCGCGCCGGACGGCAGCATGGCGGAAGCCGGCGCGATTGGTCGCTGCCTACCGAGATCGATATCGCATCACAGGCGCACCACCCCTCGGCGTGCCGCCCATATCGGAGGCGGAGAAGTTCGACGCCGCACGGGCACGTTCCGCGCTCGACCGAGTGTTGTGAAATCCACGAGGTTCTAAGTCTCGCGAGGGACGCCATGCAACTGTTGTTGAGTCACCTGGACTCCACATGTGATCGCCGCTGGCCTGCACAGCGTTTTGCTGCGCAGGCCAGCGAGGACTCGCATGCGGAAGGTCCGCCTCCTGGCGCAGTCCTCTCGTAGGATTGACACCATGTGACACTCGAACGAGGAGGTGCCCGCGTGTCCGTTGACGCCCAACCGTCCAAGGTCAGCGCGGCTCCTGAGATCGACGATATGCCTGCTCCATCGGCTCTTCCCTCGTCTGACTCCTCGCTCCTCGGACCACCCGTGCAACCGGCGCAGCGCGTATACTTCTATTCGCCGGACGAGTGGGAGGCCTTCATCGCGGAGTGGGCGACTGGAATCAAGGCGAACTACTTCCAAATCAAGCGGCTCGGTGGGCCGGGCGACCGAGGCGTGGATGTGGCGGCGTTCAGGACAGACCGAGGGTTTGAAGGCTCCTGGGACTGCTTCCAAGCGAAGCATTATGCCAACGCGCTCACGCTCTCGGACGCGCTTCCCGAGATGCTGAAGCTCTTCCAGGGTGTCGTCCTTGGGCACTACATTCTGCCCGAACGATACGTGTTTGTTGCTCCTCGCGGTTGCGGTGGTTCGCTGAACCGCCTCTTGAGTAAGCCCACCGATCTCCGCACCAAGTTCCTTGATGCCATCGCCTCTGGTGGCACGCTGACAAAAGGGCTCGACGAGCAAGTTCGGCGGTCAGTCCACGACCTAGCGGCGACTTCAGATCACTCGATCTTCCGGTCTCTGGAACTCAGTGAGATGCTCGATACCCATCGTTCAACTCCGTATTACTCGGCACGGTTCGGAACTGCACTACCAGCACGACCGCCCGCGGGGAGCCCTCCCACAAGTCCTTCACCGGAGGAGCGGAGATACGTCCAGAAGCTCGTTGACGCGTACAACGAACAGGACCCCGCCTCCGGTGCGGACGCCACGGAGATCGCATCCCACGCCAAGTTCGGCCCGCACCTCCAACGGCAGAGGGAATCCTTCTATGCTGCGGAGGCGCTGCGTGTCTACGCGCGTGACTCCGTGCCAGATGGAACGTTCGAACTTCTCCAGGGAGATGTGTATAGCGGTGTAATCGACACTGCTGAGGCGGACCACGAGAGCGGGCTTGACCGCCTTCGTGCGGTTTTGACCCTATCCGGCCAACTGGACCTGCGCGCGCACGCGCTGATTTCGGTATCTCGGCTTGAGGATCGGCAAGGTATCTGCCACCAGCTTGCGAACGTGGACAAGTTGACCTGGGTGGCCAGCCATGGCTAGCCCACTCAATGGCCCACTCGAAGTTGGCTTGCGGATACTGATGATTCTCGCGGAGGCGTTTCCAGCACATCTGGACATCAATCGGCTGGTGCTCTTAGACCACGGCTTGCTTCATAGTGCGGACTTTGACGGCCCGGAGAGCCTCCACCCGCCACTGCCTGTACGCGTGGGAGAACTCGGGGTGAAGCGACAGCACATTGAGGATGGGCTCCACGTAATGATTCGGGCCGGGCTCGCCGGAATGTCAGCGGAGGACAGTGGAATCGAGTTCTGGGCGAGCGAAGACGCGGAGAGCTTCGTGAGACTGCTGGAGAGTGATTATGCACTCGCTCTGCACGACCGTGCGCGGTGGGTAGTGGAAGCTTTCGGCTCCGTTGACGATGGCCTCCTGCGCGAACGCATGCGGGAAGTCTCCTCTCACTGGTCCGAAGAGTTTGAAGTAGTGCAGGCGTGGGAAGGGGTGAGTGGCTGATGGGAAGGATTCGCATCACACACCTGACGTTCACGGGCACTTCGGTTCCGCCCGCAGCGATTGACTTCAGCCCGCATGTGACAGTCATTCACGGCCCATCGGACACGGGCAAGTCCTTCATTGTGGATGCCATCGACTTTGTTCTTGGTGCCAAGGAGCTCAAGGAGATTCCAGAGCGAGAGGGGTACACGCGAGTCTTGCTTGGACTGGAGCTAGCTGAAGGTGGCCGGGTCACCCTCGTACGCGCCGTCACTGGCGGTGAGATTGCACTTTACCGAAGCGACATCCGTTCCGAGCCGGTTGGCCCGCCCGACGAAACCCTCGCAGCTAAGCACAGTTCGGCAAGCACTACGAATGTCTCTCGCTTCCTCCTTGAGTATGCGAGCCTCGACGACAGGCATGTGCGTAAGAACTCGCGCAACGAGACCAACATGCTGAGCTTCCGCGACTTGACACGGCTGTGCCTCATTGGCGAGACGGAGATGCAGTCTGAGGTTCCTCCTGGCATTAGCGGGAACCCTGTCAACAAGACAAAAGAAGTGTCCGTCCTCAAGCTGCTGCTTACGGGAGAAGATGATTCGGCGCTAGTCGCGGTGGTGTCGCCTCAGGAGCAGAGGCGTCTTCGAGGCGCAAGGCAGGAAGTCGTCGAGCGCATGCTCGCACAGCTTGAATCCCAACTGCAGGACGTATCTGAACCCGACGCGCTCAGGGACCAACTGAGGCGACTCAATCAGTCAATCGATGAGCACGGAGCAACTATCGGGGACCTCACGAGGGAAAGGAGTCACCTCCTTGCTGAGCGCAACGAACTCCAAGAAGCAGGCAGCTCTCAGCGGGTCGATCTCTCCGACGCGCACGTTCTCAGGGAACGCTTCAATCTACTGCTGAAGCAGTATGAGAGCGACCTGGCACGACTCGGACTGATCGGTGAGGCCGGGACGCTCCTCGGCTACTTCCGACGTGGCACGTGCGTCTTCTGCGGCGCTGAACCCCCGAGCCAGCACCTGAATCTTGAGTGCGAGGGCGATAGTACGAGCTTCGGGGTGTCAGTGCAGTCGGAGACCCGGAAGACCCAGGAACTGCATCAGGACCTCGTCTTGACGATCGCCAACCTGAACGCTCGAATCGACGAATTGCGGGAGTCTGTCGCCAGCACAAGCCGAGAGTCCGCGACGATCCAGGAGAAGATCGATCAATTTGATGCGGCGCTGACTCCGCAGCAGGGAGGTCTGCGCGAGTTGCTCACCAAACGAAGTGAGGTGGAGAAGTATCTGGGACTTTACGAACAGGTCGCCTCGCTCGAAACTATGATTCGCAAGATATCCGATGAGACAGAGACCGAAGTGGCGACAGCTGTCGCGGGGCTGAGCCTCACAGCGGTCCGCGAGTTTTCTACGGAGCTCTCCAATCGACTCGCAGAATGGGGCTATCCGGACTCATCCTCTGTTCAGTACGACAGAAATGAACAAGACATCGTTGCGGGTGACCAGCTAAGAGCAGCGCACGGAAAAGGCGTCCGTGCGATCCTCCACGCGGGGTTTACCCTATCCCTGGCTCAGTATTGTTTCGATAGGGAACTCCCTCATCCTGGATTTGTGGTTCTCGACTCGCCGCTGGTTACATACCGTCCGCCGGACCACCCCACCGAAATCGGGGAGCCGCCTGAGGGAGTCGTTCGTGCTTTCTACCGCGACATCCAAGATCACTTTGACGGCCAAGTGATCGTGATGGAGAACACCGATCCGGTGGAACCGCTCGCGGAGGATGCCGTCGATGTCCCCTTCACGAAGCGCATTGGCGAGGGACGATACGGATTCTTCCCCGCCGTCAATGGTTCGTCGAAGCTCCCCTAGGTCGGCGGAACGGGCGACGCCTACCAACATCGGCACCTAGTCCTCACGCTCAGGCGGATGAATCAACTGCAAGTACGAGACACCACCCTGGTTCACGCAGTCCTGAGCAAGGTCATGAACGTGCCAGTAGAAGTCCAAGTCCGACTCGGCGGCGTTCACCGTGAACTCGACTGGCGTGTACCGGCGAAGTGGGACTGATGTTCCGTCGTAGTGATAGCCGAAGTTATCGATCGTTGAGATGGCCAGTGGCTGATCGCCGGTGAAGTCGATCCCGACGCGGATGTCGTACTCCCCGCCGCCTGTCGCTTCCGCTGTCTTGCGCACGAGCGCCATGAGGTCTGCCACCGCACACTCGATCGCTGCGGACTGGACCTGCCAGCCATCAAAGTAGCCGTCGCTGCTCATGCGGTGGCCGCCAACGGCCGCTGCGATCGTGACCGATCCATCGTGGTGAATGCTCGCCCAGGCCTCCTTCCAGGCCGAGCCTTCACCCGTAGCGCTGTTCACGGCCACCCACCGACGAAGGCCCGGTCGCGGATTGTGACGGTCGACGCTCTCTAGTGGGTGAATGCCACCGCGGCCCGCGTACAAGAGCGCAAGGCTCTCAGTCTTGGCAAGGATCTCACGGGCTTCATCACGCGTGAGCCGACTTCCGACGCGTGGGAGGCGTGGGTGGGCAACTGCCACCAGCCAGGCGCGCGCCTCTGAATCTCGTCCGGCTGCTGCTTCCGTATACAACGTGTCCAGAACTTCGGTGGCGTGGCGGCGCTCGTCGAAGCGCGCACGGTACATTGCCTCGATCTGACGCTCCTTCATCCACACCGTGTCTGCATCGTTCCGAACGGGTGCGCCGAAGTAGTCGCCCCTGTAGATCAGATGCGGGCCATCGACGCTGGCTGGCACCTCAACGATGACGGCACGTTCGCCTTCCGTCGAGCCCAGCCGAAACACGTTCAAGCCGAACACAGGTGGCGTGATCGCGGTGATCGCCGCGCTGCGAAGGGAGCGCTCGTACCCCTCGTCAAAGTCGCCAACGTCGGTACGCCCGGTCGCCGCCTTCTCTGACTCGTGCACGCCGAATACGATGACGCCACCACCACTGTTCGCCATGGCCGCAACGTCTTTCGGGAAGTCGGTCTGCGGCAATCCCTTCTGAGGCGGAAGCTCCGACTTCCAGTCCAGATCGTCTGACTCCGTCGCACCAGCCGCGACAGCAGAATCGAGCAGTTCGTCCGTCAACGGACCGGGGCCGCGACCGAGTGCGCGGTGAAGGGCGGTGAAACTCATATGACAAGCGTAGGGACGACCACCGACAACGCGCTTAGGGAGTGGCTGCGGTTCAGAACGCTGTTGTCACATCTCAACGACGCTTCGCGCATCCCGCGAGGTGCTGGGGGCAGGTCGGCTCCGCACCGCCGCAACCGAACACCTGCTGCCTACTGACTGCCCAATCATCTGTTCGAGGTCGGTTGAGTCGGCCACCAACCGGGCTTCTCCACTGTGCAGGAGCCGGTGCGGCGCGACGCTCGTCGCTCTGGTGACCGGGCCAGGGACGGCGCCGACTGCTCGGCCGAGTTGATGTGCTTCGTATGCGACCTTCATCGATCCCGACCGCGCGCCTGCCTCAACCACGACCGTCGCTGCGGACAGTGCCGCCATCAGCCGCGCACGGGCGATGAACCGATGGCGGGTCGGTGTTGCGCCGGGTGCGATTTCGCTGACCAGAAGACCGACATCGGCGACGCGACCGAGCAGCTCACTGTGGCCGGCCGGATACGCGCGGTCAACTCCGTTCGCTAGGACTGCGATGGTGTCGCCACCGGCCGCGAGCGCCGCGCGATGGGCAGCGCCTTCGATGCCGTACGCACCACCCGCAACGATGATCCGCTCGGCGGCGGCCAGATCGGACGCCAGAGTCCCGGCCACGTGCTCGCCATAGGAGGTTGCAGCTCGCGCGCCGGTGAGCGTCACGAGTTCGGTGAGCGGGCGGGCGAGGAACGACGGCGCCCCGCGAGTCCAGAGCACGTAGGGCGCTCGTTCACCGAGATCGCTGAGCGATTCGGGCCACTCGTCGTCGCCAGGGACCAAGACGCCGAGTCCGGATCGTCGTGCTTGGAGGAGACGCTCGTCAATTGAATCGATGCCCGGAGTGGCGAAGCGTCCGCGCCAGACTCGGGCGTCAACGTCGCCGAGGCCAGGTACAGGTCCGTCGGACTCAACCAGCCGTAGGGTTTCGACGCCTCCGACCACGGCGAGCAGGTGACCTGTCACCGCGTCGTCCGGTTCAATGAGCATCGACAGTGCCATCCGCGCGGTGCGCTCATCTCGTGCAATCTCACTCAAGGTCGGCATGGTCGTGTTCCTCTCGGGCTCCTGCCGAAGAGGTGCGCAGAGAGCAGCCAGGTCTTCCGCACCCGCCGATCCCGGCGTACGGTGGAATACGAGGCAGGTTCTCCTTATATTGCGGGTCCTCCGGGACGGCCCTCGGGCACTCATACACGTTCTGCCTCCTCGACGGAGAAACACGTGTGTTGAGAGGCCCGCCATGTTCCGCTTGATCTGGACGCTCAGCGTCCGTACCCGAGACTTCCTCCACCACTACATGCCGAGTAACCGCCTGCTCGCTGCCATCCGCGCGCGTCGCGGTCTCAAGTGGGGGCTCCCCGCCATGCTCCTTGCCGCCCCGTACATCCTGGTCGCAACCATCTGCTCCAGCCTCGTCGCCAATGGCGGCCCCCGCTGGCTTTACCTGGTCGTGCTGTGGGGGTGCTGGAACGCCTTGAAGTTCATCCTCATGGGGCCAGTTAGCGTCGCACTGCTCGTCCGTGCGCGCATCCGGGAGTCGATGATCCGTCGCGATCAGCGGCGCGAAGCGCGCACCGAAGAGCGCGAACAGCTCGCGCTCGCGTAGGCCGTCGCCCAGGGAACCTCGCGGGTCAGGAGGCAGCGGCCATCCGACTGCGTCGTCGACCACCCTCGCGAATCGGAACGCCGTGCGCGGCCAGCGCGCGGCGAACTGCATGAGGCCCCGCGCCGACTTTCAAGCCGACCTCTACAAGCGTCAACCCGCTGTCGTAGAGGTCGGCTGCTTCGTGAATGCGGGAAGGGTCGAATCGTCCGCGGCGGATTGGAACCTCCCGCCGTGTGAGATGCTCCGCGACCGTCCGACGGTGGACACCGAAGCGCGAGGCCAACTCAACGAGCGTCGCACCATCGAGATATTGCGCCACCAGATCATCGACCTGCTCGGCCCGGAGAAGGGTTTGAACCATCCCAAGTGATCGCACCATCCGACCCCTTGAGTCCACCACAGAGGGGTGAACCGGACGCCGGTCCTGCTTGTAGAACCCGCGCGACCTGCGCAAACACAGGGTTTTCAGGTGCTGGCAGGGGTTCTCAAACTCTCTACGGAGGTCCACGTGGTGTGGAGACAGCACCGCACAAGACCGCTCTCCGGAGCGGCTTTTTGCGTTTCTGGGAGGGTGTTAGTCCCGGGTGTGGTCTGGGGCGGGCGCGGGCGCGCGTGCGGCTACGTCCGCGTGCGCGAGGTGTTCAACCGGTCATCCGCTCGATGATTGCCACTACTGAAGTTCGGGCACGGCGGGTACGTTGAAACCATGTCGATGGCTCAGCGAATTGTGGTGGACTCGGCGATCGCGCACGGACGTCCGGTCATTCGTGGAACCCGCGTGCGGGTCTCTGACATTTTGTCTCTCCTTGCCTCCGGTGCCGCCGAGAGCGAGATTCTTGAGGACTACCCGTACCTGGCTAGCGAGGACGTGAGGGCTGCGTTGGAGTATGCGGTGGTGTAGAACGATCACACGCTCTGAGCGCGTCATGCATCTTGTGCTTGCCTCCGTATGGCCACGTGAACCGAATTGATCCAGGCCGTTAGCGGCCGCTGAACATGGGCTTTCATTAGTTCTACGGGCTCGGAAAACAGGTGCTACCTCCGCGACTTTCGACCATTCCGGAGGAGCACTACCGATAATTCCTCCGCGGCTTCTGGGCCCGCGCTACGGCGCCCGTGTAGCTCGGTGGGCTGTTTAGCGCAACGAGCCACTAGTGCCTTCCGACGGTATCCACCCCGACTTTGCGACAGGTGTGCTCACCTTCGGACTCTCGCAAACCGCAGCAGCACTGGTTGCGCGTCAAGATGATTTGGCCCAGGCAGCGGCTATGTTGAGCGCCTCATGGGGAACACGTATCAACAACGTCGCGTTCTAGAATCGCGCGCATTTCGCTAGGGGAAAGAGTAGGAGGAACACATGGCTACCAAGAAGGTCGCCGTTGCACGCAACGCGATGACTGGCTCCTACACGGTTCCCGTGCCCAAGAGCGCGAGTACTGGCAAGTTCGTCACTGAATCAAAGGCCACAGGTCGTATCGAGGTGCGCAGCGCCGCTACCAAGAGGTCCTAATCGCTGCGCACCCACGCAGACACCCACGCCGGCACCCAAGCCCACTGCGCACGCCTGCGCCCCCGATCAGCCACCCCCACCGCGAGCATCGCTACCGCCACCACCCCCAGTACTACCCACACGCGCACACTTCCGGACCAGTCGGCCCCATCGCCACCGTCGCCACCGTCGCCGTAAGGAAACACCGGCAGCCGATGCTCCCACGGCCGGATCAGCGCCCACGCGGTCGCTAGCGGCACCGCCACACTCGCTGCCGCAAGCCCTGGCATCGTCTGCCCGGCGGACCGGCGCCACGTTGACCAGCCCAGGCCACCCAGTACAGCCACCACACCGTGCAGCAACACCGTTGGCGCATGGCCAAACAACGCCTCGCGGGAGTGGAACACCACCACGGCCCACACGGCAACCAGCACACCCGCACCGGGAAGCCGCGCCACCGTGCGCCACCTCAACGTGCGCGGTGCGGCATCCACCACCACGGCGCACTGTTCGTCACTGCACCAGGCGCTAGCCCCGGCGAGTAGCCCCACCGCAGTGCCTTCCAGAGGCCACAGCGTCCACGCATGCCACCGCACCAGTTCCATCAGCACAGAAACCAGCAGTGCCGCCAACCACACCCGCCCCCAGGGCACGGCCCGCGTGCTATAGGTCAGCAGATCTGACACGGCAGCGGGTTGACGCTCACGTCGCTGTAGCCCACGGTCATGGTGGCAATCCCCAGTACCACGGCCACCACCCCCAGAGCCACCATCACCTTCACCAGGCCCGAGCGCTCACTTTCACGGTCGCGTGCCATAGCCGCGCACACCGCCAACGCACACAGCACCACCAGATACCCCAGCCAAATAAACGGATTACCTGGCGCGGTTGCCATATGCCACGTAGTGCCCGCATCGGAGGACCATCCCTGACCTAGTTGGCCCACAAAATAAGTCCACACCCACCAGGTCCGGTACGGCTGTCCGCCGGCAAAGTTGCCCTGCAGCAAAATGGTCACCACCACCATCACCACCGCGGCAATGACCGCCGTGCCACGGCGTGGAATCCAGCGCGCCAGCAGCAACCCCAGCAGTGGCCCTCCCACGGCGGCGATCACACCGTCACCAAAGCCTTGCGCCATCACAAACGCGGTACTCGTGCCCGGCGGGAGCAGCCAGTCGGGCCGATCTGCCAGCGCGAACGCCACCATCACCGCCACCCACAACGCCAACGCAAACGCACCGGGCACGGCAGCGGCCGACGCTAACGCCAGTGTGCGGGTCCGCTGCGCCACTGCGACACTTCCGGCAGCGTCGGCGGCACGATCCGAGCGTCGCGTCAGGCCAAACATGATGATGATCCCCAGCACACCCAACAGTGCGGCCGGACCCAGCGCATACGTTGTCGCACCGGTGTTGTCGGCATCGGTGAAGGTGGTGGCGACAGTGACCATAGACAGCACCGCACCCACCCAAAACAGGGGGGAGCGCGCATAGTTGCGCATCTCCTGGCGGGCCAGAACGCCAACAGGGGAACGGTCGGTTGCACTCATGCGGTAGCTCCTGAGGGGTAGGGCTGGTCTGCTCGCAGCAGCAGGTAGGCGTCTTCAACAGTCGGTTCGGTGGTGGTGGCACCCGCGGCCGGTTCGCCGCCCACGGAGCGGATCTGGCCGGTCCCGGTCCGCCACGTCTGCACAGCGCCGACGCTGGCGCTAGGTCCCACGTGAACCCTGCCGGCCGCGTGGGCCAAGAGCGCGGCCACGGTCCCGTCAAAGCGCACCTGCCCCGCGCTGAGCACGATCACCCGGTCGCACAAGGCGGCAATGTCCTCCGTCTGGTGCGTCGATATCAGCACCGTCCCTGGGGCATGGGACAACAAGTTGCGTAGCGTGGCGCGCTGTTCGGGATCCAAGCCCGTGGTCGGCTCGTCCAAAATCAACAACGTCGGCTCTCCGATGAGCGCTTGCGCAATTGCCAAACGACGACGCTGCCCTCCGGAAAGCTTGGACACGCGGCTGTTGGCGCGCTCGGCTAAATCCACGAGCTCCAAGACGCGGTGCACCTCGCGGTGACGGGCGGGGGAGTCCTTCCACTCCTTGAGCACCGCAATGTAGTCAAGGAACGCGAACGCCGTCATCGCGCGCGGGAAGACTACTTCCTGGGGCGTAAACCCGATGTGGCGGCGCGCCTGGACACGTTGTGTGTGGGTGCCGGTCACGTCATGACCGGCCACCGTAATGCGCCCCGTAGTGGGGGCGAGCGTCGTGGCGAGGGTGCGCAGCAGGGTTGTTTTGCCTGCCCCGTTCGGCCCCAAGAGCCCGACCACGCCGGGCTCCAACGTCAGTGTGGTGGGCTGCAAAGCAATGGTGCGGCCAAAGTGGACGCTGACGTGATCCAAGGTAGCGGTGGCGCTCATCGCACTCCTCCCCACTGCAGGGTGCGGGTGCGCACCACATAGAACGCGGCCAACGCCACCGCGACACATGCGGCACCGGCCTGCACTCCGGCCTCACCCAGGTGGCTGTGCCCGGCCGCTACCAATGCGGTCCATCCGGCCGCGGTGATTCCCGCTGCTGTCCATGGCGCACACCAGGTATGCAGCACAAGTGCGGCAAGTACCAGGCCTAACGCGGGAAGGGCCCATGCAAACGCTAGCCCATCCAAGTTGGGCACCAGCAGGCCGATGGCCGCCGTTGACGGCACGGCAATGCTCAGTGCTGCTGCCGCCCGCAACAGTGCAACACGCACCTTGTTCACCGGGGTTGCCGTGACAAGCTCATGCAGCACATCGGTTGCCGCGAATGCCGCCATCACGGCCACCACTTGCACCAGTGGCACCAGCAGCAGGAACGTGAACTCCTGACGAGCCCCCGCCACCGCCGTGGCAATCACCGCCGTGAGAGCCCCACCCACCGCGACTGCCCATGACAGCGCCAACGAGTCGGAGGCACCCAGCACCGCCAAGTCCCGCTCGGGAACCTTCCAACGGCGCAACACCCGCAGCAGCGCCGGAAGCCGAGGCTGCGAGACCGTGTGATGGATACTGTCCCACAGGGGATGCACGTCGGCCGCGTACGTGCGGGCCGCAACGCGGCACGTGGCACACGAGGTGACGTGAACCTCAATGGATGCCTGGGCGGAGGTGTTGAGACTGCCCGCCGTATAGGCCTCCCACAGGGGCGCCGTGACATGCCAACTCATGGCCTACCACCCTTCCTGGAGTAGTAACTGCGCACGCAGTTTGGATTTGGCGATGCGGGTGCGGCTCTTGACCGTTCCCTGAGGAATGCCCAGCAGTGCGGCAGCCTCCTTGGTGGTGAGCCCATCAATCACCGTGGCTTGGAGTACCTGCACATATTCGGGTGACAGCGCACTCAAGGCGTCCCCAACGGATGAATGCGCCAAAGCGCGCAATAGCTCGTCCTCCGCACTGGCAACCAGGGGAGCAGCTTCGGTCAGCAGCGCGTCGGGCACAGGAAGTGGCTGGGCCCGCTTTCGCAGCCGTGAAATCAACTGGCGGATGGCAATTCCCCACAGCCAGCCGCCTACATCCCCCTCACCGCGAAACGCACGCGGCTTGTTCCATACGGCCACAAAGGTGTCGTGAACGGCGTCGTGCGCCAAGTCTTGGTTTGGCGTTCGGCGTGAAAGCCGCAACAGCAGCCACGCACCGTGACGGTCGACCAACTCCCGTAGCGCTGCCTCATCGCGCGCGCCAATGCGTTCCAGCAACTCCCGATCGCTGGCGGCGGTCAGTTCTCCCATATCTACCCTGTCGCAGTAGGGGGCCTCAGCGGTTCACGGCCAGGCATAAGTGCCGCAACTGACACTAGGGTCAAGGTGTGACAATCCGACTTGCATCCATTGGTGACAGTTTTACCGAAGGTGTGGGGGATGAGACCCCTGAGGGTGAACCTATCGGCTGGGCCGACAGGGTGGCACTGGGCCTAGCGAGCGCAATGCCTGACGATGACGTCTATTACGTGAACATGGCGATCCGTGGCCGCTTGCAGGATGCGATTGTCCACGAACAGCTCGACGTCGTCCTCGCCTTGGATCCATTGCCTACCCGCGTGACCTTCAATGGGGGCGGCAATGACATGATGCGCCCGGGCTATTCGGACGAACGCATGACTGCCATGATCCGCCGCGTTTTTGACGAATGCGCAGTGCGGGGCGTGCAGGTAGTGATCTTGTCGGGTGCCGACCCTTTTGACCGGCTACCGGGCGGCAAGCGGCTACGCCGGCTCGGGGACCGGCTCACCGTGCTCGTTGACGAGCTCTCCCAACGGGAGGGCGTGACTTTTGTGGACAACTTCCGTGACGTACAGATGCGTGACAGCGCCTACTGGTCGGTGGACCGGCTGCACCTGAACACGGTGGGGCATCGCCGAGTCGCGAGCCGTGTACTCACCGCTTTGGGTGTTCCTACCGAGTTGCCGGTGGCCACAGCGCACGACGCCGCCCCCAGTGGCCTGCGCGGTGAACTGGCCTACTGGCATGCCTACGTGCTGCCGTGGATTGGCCGACGTTTGACGGGACGTTCCTCAGGGGACGGACGTTCGCCCAAATATCCGCAGTGGACGCGCGTAAGTGCCGAGGGCATCGGCGTACTGCACGAATGAGTACGCCGATGCCGTGACGGGTCTAGCCCGTCACCGTCTATCCCTCGAGGGAGTTTCGCACCTGACGGGTCCGCACCAGCACTGCACCGGCCCCCACCAGCACCAGCGCCAGGATCCCCATCCCCATCCCCATCCCCAGCGGGCCGGTGTGTGCCAGCTCGCCAGCGGGCACCGCAAGAACGATGCTGGCGGTGGTGCCTTCAAAGCCGGTAGCCGTAATGGTGCGGCTTCCCGGGCCCGAGAGCGTGACGACGTTGTCCACCAGCGTGTCAGCAGGGTTGCTGCTGTCGTAGTCCAGTTCATCGGTGACGTCGCGTACCAGGTTGTTGAACTGGTCGTACCCCAGGGCCGTGATGGTGACCGTGTCGCCATCGTCGGGGGAGGTGTCCGTTGCGGCGAGCACAAAGCGGCTTACATCGTCGGGGCTGACCGTGAAGGTGGTGGTTTCTTCGTCGTAGCCTTGCGCATTAGTGACACGCACCGTCACCGAGTAGGTTCCGGCCACCGTGACCATGCCCCAAATCTCACCGCTATCCGGGTCGATCTCGGCATCGGCAGGCAGTCCTGTTGCCGTGAAGGTGAGCGGGCCGGTACCCGTTGCTACCACGGTGCCGTCCGCATAGTCACCGGCGTCAATGTCGTCCAGGGTGAACGAGGTGATCGACGGTGCGGTTGCCGGTCCGGCAGCGGTCACGGTTGCACCCGTCGCGCTGACCGAACCGGCGCCGTAGTTTTCGGCCGTGGCGCTCACCGTGACCGAGAGTACGTGACCTACATCGCTTGCGACAGGGGTGTAGCTGGCGGCCGTGGCGCCACTGATGTCCGTGCCATCCAAGGTCCACTGGTAGGTCAGCGTCGCGGCTGTGTTCCAACCGGACACGTTGGCGCTCACCGACGTGCCTTCTTGCGGCGGGTCACTCAGGGTCACGGTGCCCGACAGTGCCCCCATGTTGATGTTCGTGAACAGCGGCACCTGGCCCCACGTCACAGGGGAGATGGTCGCGTCGCCGGTGGAGCCGCCGTGGAGGCCCACGCCGTACACGCCGCCGGATTCGGTCACCACAGCCATGCCGTCGTCACCCATGGAAATTTGCGTGATGGTTGCGTCGTCTGCCACTGCCGGTAGGGAGGTGACGCGAGTGGGGACGCCGCGTGGATCGAAATCACCTAGCGCGAGGGTTCCTTGTTCGTTACTGCCCCATGTGTACAGCCCACCCTCGGAGGTCAGCGCAGCGCCGGACATACCTCCCAAGCTGATCTGGGTGATGGTTTCACCGGGGGCAAGTCCAGGAAACGTCATCTTGACGGGAAGGGCAGTGCTGTTGGATGGGCCGCTACCCAGACCAAGCTGGTGGTACAGAGGGTCGTCAGCACCCCAGATGTACACGTCGCCGTTGTCGAGCAACAGTGCAGCGTGGCCCCAGGCGGCAGAAACTTGAACCGCGTGATATCCAGAAGGGAGTGCCCCGTTGAGGATGAGGCGCGGCGCGGCACCGTCGCTGTCGACGGTTCCGTAGGCGAGCTGACCATAGTCATTGTTGCCCCAGGTGTACACCTCTCCCGTCTTCGATATCGCCATCGACATCTCGGAGCCGGCGGCAATGGCGTCCCCCCAACCTGGGGCAATGACTTGTTGCGGGACGTCGAATTGGATGGCGTAATACGAGGTACCGACTTGGTAATGCTCGTTATTGCCCCACCCATACACCGCGCCGTTGCTCCCGAGCGCCAATGAGTGGCCCTCGGCACCCACTGCGATGTCTGAAATTGGGTTGAATCCCAGGCCGGGGAATGTTCCCTCGCCGATCTCCGTCGGAATCCAGCGAGGGTCGTTGTCGCCCAGGCCCAGTTGGCCAAAAGTGTTGTCACCCCACGCGTAGACGTGGCCCTGCATTGTCAGCGCGAGCGCGTGGGTGGAGCCAATGGCCACCTTGACAACGCGGTCCGAGGCGTCAAACGGGGGTCCCAGCGTCACCTCGGTGGGGGTGAGCTGAGTGGTCACGCCCGGGCCCATTCCCAGCAGGCCCGTGTCATCGCGACCCCAGGAGAACAGGCGGCCATCCTCGGTCACGCCTAGCACCACACCGGAGGTGGAGCCGTCCGATCGGCTAGCAGCCACCTGAATGAACTTAGGTGTTGCGTCAGGGGGGACAGCCTGTGAGGTGAAGGCGACGCCCGTAGCGACCAAGAGGCCAAGCGTGAGTGCGCCAACAGTGCGGCGAAGTGCCGTGGGTCCGAGCGACGAGTTAGCGCGCACGGGTGCTCCTTCTAAATGGGACGAGCAAAGACGGGATCGCCATGCGAGCCGCAGAAAGTGTATTACCCCAGGACCCACGGTGTATACGTGAACCGCACCGCGAGTTGCGGACCCTGTCTGGACGCCTGCAGTGGGGTCGTACAGAGCCCCTGCCGCACAGATGGAGTTCCGATTGACGGCACGGTAGATGCTGGATATCGTGAAAAACCGGTGTGTGGAGCGGCCTGCCGGTGATAGTAGCCAGTGAGTCGCAGCGCTGATTCGTTGGCAGGGAGGGTGAGTGGTGAGGCGAAGGCGAAGCTCCGAGTTTTGTTCGATGCGTGCGAACCGGGGGCGAATCGTCGGAACCGTAGTGCTCATGACTGCGGCGGCAACCGTGGCTACCGCCTGCTCGGCTGGTCCATCCGCATCCACGGACAACTCACCGTCCATAGACTCAATCGCGGCGGTCGTGTTGGAAGCCACTGCGGCAGGCGCAGACCCTTCCCAGATCGAACTCTTTGACGACGGTGTCATTACCTATGCCGACTATGAATTGGCGATGAACCACTTTATTTCATGTGCGACCGACTCGGGATTTCAGGTACCGGTGACCGGCACAGTTTCCAGAGGTGGAGTCACCGTGCTGAACTACACCATCACGCCGCCTCGTGATGGCGACATCGCGCTTGCGGACGCCTGCTACGAACGATATGCCTACTACGTCGACTCGTTTTGGCAGACCTCATCGTCAGATGCGATCGCTTTTGCTGAGCGCCGTGCTGCCGCACTGGCGGCCCCGCTGCGGCAGTGTCTTGCCGGCTACGGGGTTGACGTCGCGCAGGATGCAAGCTTCGACGAGCTCACGGCGGCGGCGATAGAGCATCTGTCCGTGAATCAGCAGGAGAACTGCCTATCCGACATTGGTTACTCCTCGTGGGAAGGCTGATGGGCAGACTGTCCGGTGGTCGGAGCTGGGGTCCTTGGGTGGTACTTGCCGGACTGCTGGGAGTGCCGTTCGCTGGCGGTGCGGCATGGTGGGCGCTATCAGGGGCGCCAAATCCGACCGCCGATGCGGTGCCCGTTGCGCCCATCCACGTTCCTGTTGATTACACCGAAATCGCCGCTACGACAACCGTCTCCATCGAAGTAAATAACCACGAGGGGGTGGACGTCGTGACGCAAGCAACGGGAACCGTCACCCTCGCCCCGATTGCCGGTGGCTCCGTTCAGTCGGGTGACGTGATATTCGCCGTCAATGATCATCCGATACGGGCGATGGTGTCCGAAGCGCCATTGTGGCGATCGCTGGGAACGGGCGACACTGGAGGTGACGTTATACGCCTGGAGAACTATTTGAGTTCGCTGGGCTATTACTCGGGTGTCATCGACGGAACATTTGGGCGCGACCTGCGTTCTGCCGTACACGCGTTCAATATGGCGGGCGATATTGACTCATTCGTGTTCGATCCAGCGTCCGTTATATGGATTGGTGACAGTGAGGCGCGTATCGCACAGAGTCTGGTGGCAGTCGGGGATATGGTGAACCCTGGAACGCCTATTGCGCGAGGCCCTGACTATGCCGCAGGGGTTACGGTCGAGGAGCCGCCAGGCGGCATCGCAACGGCCGGAGATTTCAGCTCGGGTGCGGAACTGGTTGTGGGTGACCTACGGGCTCCCTATCAGACGGGTTCAGGCGTTATTGACGATGCAGATACGGTTCAGGCGCTGGTTGACGCATTGGCACCAGCCACAAGCACCCTTGCTCAGATTCAGGCGGCAACACCCCTGCGAGTTGCGGTCGTCCCGGCTTCCTCCCTGGTCCAAGGCCTTGACGGCACGGTGTGCGTCTACGCCACGATCGACTCGGCGCCCGTGAAGGTGGTCCCCCTGGGCGGGGGAGTCGCAAGTTCGCAGGTTGACGCGTCGCTGGGACTTACCGAGGTGGTCGCTAACCCGGGGCGGTTCAACCTTTCTCACCCATGCGTCTCGTAGCGAGCGACGTGCGGGTTCGATACCCGCGTGCGCGACACGAGGTACTGCGCGGCGCGTCCTGCGAAGTTCTACAGGGCCAAAGCCTGGCCATAGTGGGGCCGTCAGGGTCTGGAAAGTCCACGCTCTTGGGCGTGCTCGGCGGGCTCATTTCGCCCGATGCGGGTCAGGTCGAGATCCAGGACGGACACGCGCGGGGCATATCCGGTAATGTGCGCCCACGGAACGTCACCGCGTGGGTGTTCCAAACGATGAATGTGCTGGCGGAGCGTTCGGCACTAGACAATGTGATGGTGGCGGCCCTAGTACGGTTTGGGAATCGCGAAGCGGCACGTGAAGAAGCACTTCGATGCCTTGACGCCGTGGAATTGTCGGAGCACACACTTGTGCCGACTCGTGCCTTGTCTGGCGGCCAGGTGCAGCGAGTCGTCATCGCACGGGCGATGGCATCGGGACGTCCATTCATCCTTGCCGACGAGCCGACAGGCCAACTTGATCGGGCCACGTCACAGCGTGTGATGGATGTGTTGGTGAACACGGGTGACCCCGTTGGAATAGTGATTGTCACCCACGATCCAGACGTTGCGGAGCGCTGTGATGTGCGCGTACGTATTGATGATGGGCGCGTGGTTCCGCTATGAGGCACACCCACGGTACCGAGCGCTGGCGGGCCCGGGACTCAATCAACGAAGCACTCGTTAACGTGTACCGCGGCGGCGCCATCATGGTCGCCGTCATCGCAATCATTGTGGGAGTCACAGCGGCAGCGGTAGCCGGGGATCTGACGGCAGGCAATCGCATCGTTGCCTCTGAGGCTACGTATATCGCTGCAGGGGGTGACCTCATCATCGCGAGGCCGGGGAACGACGGTAGCCTCGACGCGTCTGCGTGCGCGCGCGTATCCACAGTGAACGGGGTAATCCGCTCCTTTTCGTTGGACGTCGAGGTGGGAGCGGCCGCAATTGCTGGGCGCCCTGAGGTGCAACAGACTGTTGTCACTGCAACCCTGCCGGTCGTGGACCTCTTGCATATCTCGAACATGACGGCTACTGACGTCGTCGCTTCACGTATCCTCGCGGACCGCTGGTCGTGGCAGGTGGGGTCCATCGTAGGGCTAGAGCCATCCGATATCGAAAGACCAGTTGTACCCACTGGGCTACGTACCGTCGTCGCCGTCCGGGACCTTGAACTGCTGTCCGAGGGTGCTTCAACGGGTCTGCTGACTATCCGGCCAGCGGTGGGGCCAACCCAATCCTGTTTCGTCCAGGTCCAGCGTGCCTATCGGGACGACATCATCGCGGCACTGCCAGCGTTATTGGCCGAGCGGGCAGACCAGCCGGTACAAGTGGCCCCGCGATTGCCCGAGGGGCGCTTTGCCCAAAATTCGGCCCATGATTTCGATTCACGCCCCACACGATTTGTGGGACTGGGCGCAGGGGTGGTAGCTGGCTTTCTGTGGACTGTCGTGATGTGGATGCGACGAGGGCGTGCCGCCCTCTACGCCTCCCTAGGGGTGCCATGGAGCGGAGGCGTGCTCATCCGGTGGGGGGAGGGCGTGGTGGTGACGGTCAGTGGCCTGGCGTGGGGTGCAATTTTGGGCGCCGTGCTGGCGAAGATGCACGGGCTTGAGGGGTGGGATGTCACGAGTATCGTCGCCGGTCATGTCTTCGTCGCCGTCGCGGTTGACGTGATCGTGGTAGTTGTCGCGGCGCTATGGAAACCGGCGATACTTTTTGCGCTCAAAGACAGGTGACTGACCTGATTCCTCTGGCTGGTGGCAGTGGCGGGCGAAGTTAACGTCGCCGGGGTGCGCCGCGCGGCTTAAGGCGCACCGTGGGCAGCGGCGGCGCCGGAATGCGGTCACTCCCGTGCCCGGAAACCGAGCCGAATCGCGCATTCGCTCCCGGTAGATCGACGCTGAACTGCCAGTCGTTCCACGCTTGGACGATGTCCTCATGACTGCGGCCAACAAAGTTCCACCACATCACGAGCTGCTCATCCAACGGCTCACCGCCAAACAAGAACAGCGTTGCGCCGGTGGCGGACGACACCTCGACGGTGGGCGCGCCCGAGCCCAGGTAAGCCAGGTCATCCACGCCAGGATGCACGGGGCCGCCATCGCCAGTGATGCCCACGTCTCCGTGCAGCAGCACCAACGCATGCTCCCACTGTGGCTCCAGGGGGATACGCACGGTGCTTGCAGGCGCCAGCACCACCTGGGCACCCACCAAAGGCGAAAATGTTTGCGCCGGTGAGGTAACTCCCGCCAGGGAGCCCATCACTACGCTCACGCGCGCGTGGTCACCCGCTAGCGCCGGAAGTGTCAGGTCTGGCAGCTGTGTGTGTTGGGCGAACGAGGCAGGCACCGACCGGGCCGCATCGGGAAGCGCAATCCAAAACTGCAGCGCCTCCACCTCACCGCTAGACCCGGGCGCATCAGTGAGCGAATACTCCGAATGGGAGATTCCAGCACCGGCCGTCATCAGGTTCAGTTCCCCCGGGCGCAGCACCACGTCGCTTCCCAACGAGTCGCGGTGGCGAATATGTCCCGACAGCGGCCACGTGACCGTTTGCAGTCCCATATGAGGATGCGGGTCCACCTGCATGTGGACGCGCTGCGGGCCAAAGTGGTCCAGGAAGCACCAGGCGCCCACCGTGGGAAGGCCGCGCTGCGGCACGATGCGGTTGACATTCATGGCCCGCAGGCCTCCCAGCGGGACCTCCCGCGAGGCCATCACATCAACGCGCACCGTGCACCGCCCACTAATGCATCATGGCGTGACGCTCGCCGCCGTCCGCCTCGTCCACCTGCTCACCCTTGCGCAATATGGCCGCCAACGGAATGCCCACCGTGGTGATGCACGCCCCCACCAGGAACGCCACCTTGATACCTGCGGCCTGAGCCACGAGTGCACTTTCACCTGCATTGGCGTGCTTGGTCGCCACCGCCACCATCGTGGACACGAACAGTGCCGTTCCAGCGGCCGCGGCGACCTGCTGAATGGTGGATACGGTTGCCGAGCCGTGGGAGTACAGGCGGTGGGGCAGCGAACTGAGGCTGGCCGTAAACAGCGGGGTGAACACAAATGCCAGGCCCACGCTGAGCGTGACGTGGCAAGCCAGCAGCACCCACCACGAGGTGGTCGACGTCACCGCCAGCGCCAGCGCCCACAAGGACCCGGCCACCACCGCCATGCCGGGAATGAGCAGCGGGCGTGGGCCGAACCGGTCAAAGGCGCGGCCGACGTGGGTGGCGAGCAGTCCCATCATCAATCCACCCGGCAGCAACAAAAGGCCCGAGGTCAGCACGCTGAAGTCCAGCACGTCCTGCATATACAGCGGCAGCAAAATGATGGTGCCAAACAGTCCCATCATGGATACGACGAACAGCAACACGGAGTACACAAACGACGGGGTGCGGAACGTACGCAAGTCCAGGAGTGCGTCGTCGCGGCGCTGCAACACCAGCTGGCGCCACACAAACAACGCCAACCCCACCACGGCCACCGACAGCGACACCCACGCAACCGTAGCGGCGCCGTCGGTACTATCGCCCACGCGGCTTAGGCCGTAGACCAGCCCGCCAAATCCGAAGGCCACCAACGGAATCGAGACAATGTCCAGCGGCTCCTTGATGGGCTCGTTGACAGTGCGCATTCGCACCGCACCCAGCGCGTAGACAGCCCCGGCGATCGGCAACACGGCAATGAACAGGAATCGCCAGGAGAACGTCGTCAAAATCAGACCCGAAATGGTGGGGCCGATGGCCGGTGCCACGGAAATCACCACAGAGATCATGCCCATGCGACGCCCCCGGGTAGCGGCGGGCTCCAACTCCATCACGGTAGTGATCAGCAGCGGCAACATCACCGCAGTTCCGGACGCCTGCACCACGCGCGCCACCAGCAACACCACAAAGCCCGGTGCCACGGCAGCCAGCAACGTGCCTGCCACAAACAGGCCCATCGCCACCAAATACAGGCCGCGGGTGGGGAAGCGTTGCACCAGGAAGCCGGTGGTGGGGATCACCACTGCCATCGTCAGCAGGAACGCGGTGGTCAGCCACTGCGCCGCCACGGCCGTGATGCCCAAGTCCGTCATCAGGTGAGGGATGGCGACCCCCATGATCGTCTCGTTCAAAATCACCGTGAAGGCGGACACGATCAGTACCCAGATCACCGCGTTATTGCGGCGCTGGGACTCGGGGTTGAGGGGAGTGGACGATGCGGCCGCTGACGATGCGGCTGTGGACGGCGAGGTCGCGGAAGGCGCCGCGGCGTGCGGGGCAGCATCAACGGGGGCAGGCGAATGAGCCATGAGGGTGTGAGCTCCAAAAAAGCAGGGGCGGCGCGCTAGGGGATTCCGGCCGCGCCGCGACCGGGATGCGGCAGGTGGCCGCATATGTCAACCGTGACACGTCAATTGTGACATTGGTCCCGGATGCGGGCCAAGCCACACCGGGGTGGGATAGGTCACGCAGGCAGGTTGTTGTCGGGGCGGTGACGCGGTGAGGCCAACGTGGAGCCTCCGGTGGCAATACGCATCAGGTCGGTGGACAGATCCACCCCCAACTCCGTACCGCCCGCCGAGCCAAAGGTGTGCTGGTAACTGGTCCACGCGTCGGATCGCACCGCCCCCATAAAGCCCGACTCCATCAGCAGCACCGCCTCAAAGGCGGCGCGGTCGATGCGGTCACCGAGCGCCTTATCGTTCCAGTCCTCGGTGGCCGCAAAAAGCCCCGTGGGTACCGGCAGTGCACGCAGGAACGCAAACAGTGACCGCATTTCCTGATCCACCACTAGTGCGTGACGGGCCGTTCCAGCCGTGGCCGCCAGCACCACCGGCGTGCCGATGAGCAGGTCGTTATCCAGCACCTGGAAGAAGCTGCTGAATAGTCCCGACGCGCCCGCCTTATAGACGGGAGCGGCCGCCACAACGGCGTCGGCCTCACGCAGTGCCTCAACGGCGGCGCTCAGGCCACTTCCCAGCAGTCCCGATGACAACGCCGCAGGCAGTTCCGGCAACAGTCCACGCAAATCAATACTGCGCAGCGTCACCTCGGCTCCACGTTCGCGGGCCACGGCTGCGATGCGCGCGGCGGCACGATCGGCCAACAGTCGCGTGGACGACGGGTCTGACACCCCCGCGCTGACCACGACGACGCGGTATTCAGTTTTAGTCATCGCTGCTCCTGAGCGGTGTAGAGGCGGGTGGCAAGGTCGCGCAAGGTGGCTAGTTCCTCGTCGTCCAATGCTGCGGTGACGGCCGCAGCGACTTCGCGGCCATGAATGAGCCCGATGTGGCGCTGCAGATCGCGGCCCTGATCGGTTAGTGACAGGTGGACGGCGCGACCGTCGTCCGGGTCTGAGCAGCGGGACACCAAGCCACGCTCCTCCAGCCGTTCCACCAGGCGTGACAGCGCGGGCTGACTCAGCAGCAGATGCTTACCCAACTCGCTCAGGCGTAGCGGTTCGGGCGACTTGCTGAGCGTGTACAGCACGTCATATTCACGCATCGAGGCGTTCTCCCACACGCGACTGCGCGCGAAGTTCTTCATCATCACCGAATGCGCGGTCAGCACCGCCTCCCACGCGTCGTTCGCACGTGCGCTGCGGCCCCGGCGGGTGGCACTCATGCCAGCCTCGTCGAGTTCGCGACGTCCTCGCTGTCCTGGTAGGGCGAGCCGCCGGTGACGTTGTCGCCTCGGTTGGCGTTGGGTCGCGGCTGGCGAGGCTCTGCGTCGCCGTAGGTGGCGCGTACCAGGTCGGCGTGACTGGGCGGGTTGGCGGGGGCGGCCGGGTCGCGGCGCTGCTCGGTTTCCCGACGCAGTACCGGCACCACCTCGCCGCCCAGCAGATCCAGCTGCTTGAGCACCATGCTCAGCGGCATGCCCGAGTGGTCTCCCAGGAACAGTTGTCGCTGGTAATCGCCCACATACTCGCGGAATGTCAAGGTGCGGTCGATGACCTCCTGCACCGAGCCCACTGTCATGGGGGTCTGCGCCGCGAAGTCCTCCAGCGAGGGGCCATGTCCATAGACGGGAGCCTCGTTGAAGTACGGGCGGAACTCCTGGCGGGCCTGCTGCGAGGTAGCGCCAATGTAGACGTGCCCACCCAGGCCGACAATTGCCTGCTGGGCCGTGCCGTGACCGTAGTGCTCAAAGCGTTGCCGGTAGAAGCGCACCATGCGCTCGGTGTGCTCCTTGGGCCAGAAGATGTGGTTGGCGAAGAAGCCATTGCCGTAGTACGCGGCCTGCTCGGCGATCTCCGGGGTACGGATGGAGCCGTGCCACACGAACGGGGCAACGTCGTCCAACGGACGCGGGGTGGAGGTGAATCCCTGGAGCGGGGTACGGAAGCTGCCCTCCCAATCGACAACGTCCTCGCGCCACAGCCGGTGCAGCAGGTTGTAGTTCTCCAGTGCCAGTGGCAGCCCTTGACGGATGTCCTGGCCAAACCACGGGTATACGGGCGCGGTGTTGCCTCGCCCCAGCATCAGATCCATGCGTCCCTGGGTGAGGTGCTGCAGCATCGCGTATTCCTCGGCAATGCGCACCGGGTCGTTGGTGGTGATGAGGGTGGTGGAGGTGGTTAGCACGATGCGTTCCGTCTGGGCGCCGATGCTGGCCAGCAACGTCGTGGGGGAGGACGAGAAGAATGGGGGATTGTGGTGCTCACCGATGGCGAAGACGTCCAGGCCGACCTCTTCGGCGTGCTTGGCGATGGTGACGATGGCGCGGATTCGCTCCGCCTCTGAGGGGGTGTAGCCGGTCACCGGATCGCGGGTGATGTCCGACACGGACATGATGCCGAATTGCATGAGGGGTCTCCTGGGGCGTTAGCAAACTGTATGCGTTCGCATGTATTAACGCGCCGGGGAGCGATTCATTCCCCCGAGTTTGCAGCCGTTGCGGCGTCCTGGCTTTCAGTCGTCAGCGGGTGGTCGTGCGCATGCGGGTGAAGGCGCCCCGGCAGGCGACCGGCCAGCAGCGTCACCCCCAAGCCAGCCACCGGAATAATCAACAGCCCCACCCGCAGCGAGGTCGCGTCGGACACCGCCCCCACCAGTGGCGGGCCAGCCAGGAACGAAATCCGCAGCAACCAGCTCGTGATCGTGACGCCCGTTCCTTCGCCCAGCCCCTCCACCGTGTCCGATGCGGCAAAAGCCACAGGAACCGTCGTCGCCACACCCAGGCCAGCAACGGAGAAGCCGACGATGGTGCTCCACGCACTCGGCCACGCCAGCGCGGCACCCATTCCCAGCATCGTCACGATGCCGCCACAACGCACTACGGTGCGCGCGCCAAAGCGGTCCACCAGGCGGTCGCCGGTAATGCGCCCCACAAAGTGCAGCGACATCAGCCCCACCAGCGCGTAGCCGATGATGGACGTCGGCGCCTTGATCGAGTCGGCCATGTAGTTCGAGGACCAGGTGAAGCCCGAATCCTCCACGGAGGCGCCGGCAATGGCCACCAAACCCAGCATGCCCAGTGCGAGTGCGGCGGGGGCGGGAATGCCCAAGCGGCGCGTGCGCTTTGTGGGGTGTGCGTGGTCGGTGTTGTCCGGGTGGTGCTCGGTGTGGTGGTGTTCGGTGTGGTGGGGTTCGGTGACGATTTCCGCGGTGCGCGTTTGAGAATCAGGCAGCATCATGCGCTTGGCAATGAATGCGACGCCGGCGAACACCACGGCGGCGGTAATCAAGTGCACGGTGATGTTCACGTTCGCGGTGACGGCCGTTTGACCGAGGAACGCGCCAATTGCAGCGCCCGCGGACCACATCGCGTGCAGGCTGTTAATGATCGAGCGGCCCATCCGCCTTTGCACAATTAGTCCGTGGGCGTTTTGCGCCACGTCGGTGATGGAATCCAGCGCGCCGTTGAGGAACAGGCACAACGCGAAGAGCACGACGGATCCCGACAACCCTGCGCCAGACACCGCCAGAGCCTGCAAGGCCAGCGTGGTCGAAGCAACCCTCGCGGAGCCAAAGCGACGAATAGCCGTGCCCGCGAGCAGCCCCAGAGCGATGGCACCAATGGACGAGAACGCGACTGCCACGCCAAATCCGGCGTAGCTCACCTCCAAGCGCTCGCGGATGTCCGGCAGCCGTGGCACCAGGTTCGCCCACATTGCGCCGTTACCCAAGAACAACAAGTTCACGCCCCAGCGTGCGCGGCGCAGCCTGGCTGCCTCGGTCATACTCATGCCTGCTCCTCGATCACAAACGATGCGCCCAAAAGGTCGCGGGTGCGCGACGTGGGGCCAACGAGCAACTCGAACTGCCCAGGCTCCACCACGCGCATCCCCGAAGCGTTCACCAGCGTGCATTCGCTGGCAGGCACCTCGACACTCACTCGCCGGCTAGCGCCGGGGGCCAGATGTACCTGGTAAAACGCCTTCAGCTCACGATCCGCCCACGTGGCAGAGGTGGTCACATCGCGCACATACACCTGCACGGTTTCCAGCGCCGGACGTTGACCCGTGTTCGTGACGGTGACCTCGGCACGCACAGTCGCATGCGCGCCCACCACCGGCGTCAAACACGCCAGATCCGAGTACTCGATGCTGGTGTAACTGAGCCCATCCCCAAATACCCACTGAGGTTCCTGCGTCAGATCCGCGTAGCGGTGCCCATGCTGTGCGCCGATTTGGTTATAGAAGGTCGGCTGCTGGCCCACATGACGTGGCCACGAGATCGGCAAACGCCCACTGGGTTCAACCACACCCCACAGGAGTTCCGCAATCGCCGTCCCGCCGCACATACCCGGGTTCGCTGCCCAGATCACGGCAGCGGCATGGGACGCGCTCGGGGGCAGGACGTGGGGCTTGGATGCCAACACCACCAGCACCACAGGCTTGCCCGTGGCAACCAGGGCATCCAGCAACGCAACCTGCCCGCCTTGGAGTTCCAAGGTGGCAGTGGAACGTCCCTCACCCACCAACTCGATGCGGTCGCCCACAACGGCGACCACCACGTCGGCGTCCTGAGCGCTTTCAACTGCCTGGGCAATCTGCTCCGGATCGGGATCAACTGGCATGGCAATGCGGGGGCGCGGCTGGCCGTCAGCAAAGAACTCGCCAGCAGGGTCCGGCCCGGTGGTCAAAATCTCTGCACCGCGCGCGTAGGTGACAGTGGATCCAGTGGGCGCAAAGGTTCGCACCGCATCCAGCACGGTGGTGATTTGCTCGCGTGGATGGCCGTGAGACAGCCAACTCGCCTGGCCCGAGGAGCCAGCCCAGTCACCCAACTGGGTAGCCGCATCGTCCGCATTGGGGCCAACCACCGCGATGCGTACGCTCTGGTTTGCCCCAAGCGGCAAGGTGCCATCATTTTCCAGCAGCACCAGGCTGCGTCGAGCAACCTCCAGATTCAGTGCCGTGTGATCGGGGTGGGCGATGACCTCACGCTGACGCGCCACATTGGGTAGGCGCGGATCTTCGAACAAGCCCAAGGCGAACTTGACCGCCAGAATCCGGCCCACCGCCGCGTCGATGCGGGCCTCGTCCAATAACCCCAGCGCTACGGCGTCCTGCGCGCCCTGGAAGAACGCTGGCGTGGTCATGATCATGTCGTTGCCAGCATTGACCGCGGCGGCGCTGGCATGTGCGTAATCGGGAAACAGTCGCTGCTCGCGCACCAGGTTGCCGACGTTATCCCAGTCGGTGACCAGCATGCCGGTATAGCCCCACTCGCCGCGCAAAACGTCGTTGAGCAGCCAGTCATTAATGGTGATTGGCACGCCGTCGATGGCCTGATAGCCCAACATGAAGGTGGCGCTTCCTTCACGTGCCACCTTCTCGAAAGGCGGCAAATACCAGGAACGCAACTTTCGCCGCGAGATGTCAGCTTCCGATGCGTCGCGACCACCCTGCGTTTCCGAATAGCCCGCGAAGTGTTTGGCGGTTGCCAAAATCGCCTCCGGATCTGCAAGCCCCTCGCCCTGATAGCCATGCACCATTGCGGTAGCAAGCTCGCCAATGAGGTACGGGTCCTCACCAAACGTTTCGCTCACCCGGCCCCAGCGGAGGTCGCGCGCAATACACAGCACGGGGGAGAACGTCCAGTGGATTCCAGTCGCGGCGGCCTCGACGGCAGTTATGCGAGCCACACGTCGTACCAGGTCAGTGTCGAACGTCGCGGCCAGTCCCAACTGCGTCGGGAATATGGTGGCGCCTTCCCAAAAGGAGTGGCCGTGGATGCAGTCCTCACCAATAAGGAGTGGAATGCGCAGGCGCGTACGCTCGGTGAGGCGGTGGGCGGCAGTGAGTGCCTCAGGGGACATGTGCAGGAGCGATCCGACATGCATGTCGAGTACTGCGGCCGGAACGTCGGCTCGGCCGTCGAGTTGGAGCATTTGGCCGACCTTTTCGGCCAGCGTCATGCGGCCCACCAGGTCGCGCACGCGCTCGGCGATGGGAAGGCGGGGATCTCGGTACGGCTCGGGCGCCACGGCAGTCCTTTCACGGCGGCGCTCACGACGCCTCATCCCCCTTGTCTACCACTTGGTAGAGAGAATATCTACTACTCGCTAGGCTGAGCGCGTGACAAGGGACGAGGGCGCGGGCGGCAGTACGTCACCTGCGCACGACGCGGGGGTCGGGGATGGCACCCACGACACGCGCACGCACATACTCGATACGGCGCTGGAGGTATTTGCAATCTCCGGGTATCGCGCCGCCAGCATCCGTGACATTGCATCGCGTGCCGGAATCTCGCATCCGACGCTGCTGTATCACTTTCCGTCCAAGGCGCACCTGCTGATGGCCGTGCTGCACCGCCGCGAAGATGTTGACAACCAGGGGCGGGACTTTGCGGCGTTGCCACCGCGAGACATGCTGAGACAACTCCTTGTGAGTGCTCGCATTAACTCTGGAGCGCGCGGGGTAGTGGAGCTGTTTGCAAACCTCTCGACCGAGGCGTCGGACCCGGAGCATCCGGCTCACGAATACTTTGTGGACCGCTATGCCCGGCTGCGGACGGCGCTTGAAGGATCGTTTGCGGCGTTGGCTCGGAAGGGTGAGCTTGCGGTGGAGGTGCCGCCGTCGGTAGCCGCCGCCCAGGTGATCGCATTGATGGATGGACTGCAGGTGCAATGGCTGCTCGACGCCGATTCCATCGACATGGAAGAGGCCCTGCATGCCTTTCTTAGGACCTTAGTCCGGGACCTCTAAACCCGGGACCCTTCACGTAATATCCCTGGTAAATGGACGATGTTTGATTTCTTCCGGCGATCCGGGACCAGGGTCCCGGGACTGGGACCCGGGACCGTCCTACTGTGATGCCAGACGTCAAGGAGACGTCAGGTCCCCTCGACCTAGATCAAGGAGTTACTTCCATGGCTACCACCACCGACACGAACGGCGTCACCGTCGCTTCGGGCTCCAAGCTGGGCTGGGTCGCCCTCAGCATCAGCCGCATCCTTATTGGCTTCGTCTTCTTGTGGGCGTTCTTCGACAAGCTGATCGGCCTGGGATTCACGACCTGCCGTTCCAAGGAGGAAGGCTCGACCGCCATCGACGTTATGTGTGACAGCGCATGGCTCTCCGGCGGAAAGATCACCGAGGGCTACCTGGGTAGTTCGAGCGGCCCGCTCGGCGACTTCTACTCCGGCCTCGGTGCCCAGCGTTGGACTGACTGGATCTTCATGATCGGCCTGTTGGGCATTGGGCTGGCGCTGATCCTCGGCATTGGCACCAAGATCGCTGCCTGGTCCTCGGTCGCGATGCTGGCCCTCATGTACACCTCGCACGCTTGGCCGTTCTCCGCAGGAATGACCAACCCGTTCGTGGACGAGCACATCATCTACGCCGTCGCCGGTGTGGGCATCGTCTTTGTCGAACTGCAACGCCAGGCCGTTGGCCTGGGCACCTTGTGGCGCAAGCTGCCGTTCGTGAAGAACTACGCGTGGCTCGTCTAACCTCCACGTGCTAACGACGGTGGGGCCGGTGCTGATGCACCGGCCCCACCGTCATGTCTGGCCCAATCCGGCCCCACCGTCATGTCTGGCCCAATCCGGCCCCACCGTCATGTCTGGCCCAATCCGGCCCCACCGTCATGTCTGGCCCAATCCGGCCCAGCCCAATCCGGCCCGACCCCACCGAGCCCAACCCCACCTGACGCTACGAACCTCTCAGGTTGGTCCCGCAGCGTTGCGAACCTCTAGATTTTCGACACGCCGTGTAAATGGTCCTCAACACCGAGTTTCTCGGCGTGTCGCACTTGGGAGAGGTTCGTAGCACGGAGGGGTGGGGGTTTGGGCGCGTCAGGCTGTGGGGCGCGTCAGGAGGTGCTGGCGGATCGGCGGGTAAGTCGGAGCGGCGGTTGAGCGCTTCAGGGAGCGGGGGTTTGGGTGTGGAGGGCTAGGAGTGCGTCGATGGTGGCGGACCAGGGCATGGTCTCAGCCCGTTGACGAGCTCGGGCACGCCGAGTATCACGCCCACGCGCCAGCACCTCAGCAATCCCATCCGCAAATCCCTGGGCGGTACCCGCCACAGCCACACCGGCGTCGGCCACCACCTCGGGAAGAGCAGACTCCTTATTGACCACCACCGGTGTGCCCGACGCGAGTGCCTCCAGCGCCGCCAGCCCAAAGGTCTCAATCGGACCAGGTGCCACCACCACATCGGCACTGGCCAGCAACGCTGCAAACTCGGCACGGTCGGTCACAAACCCAGCAAAGGTCACCGGCAGCCCCTGCGCCCGTGCATGCATCCGCTCGGCAATCTTGCCCACACCGGCACTGACCAAGCGCACGCGCACCCCGCGCTGAGCCAGCAAGCCGATCGCATCAATGGCCAGTTCGGGATGCTTCTCAGGAGACAAACGTGACGCCATCACCACCAGCGCCTCGCCAGGCTCTACCCACCGCGCACGCACAGACTCCGAGGCATTGCGCGGGTGATAAACATCCAGGTCCACACCCAGACTGATCGTCACCGACCCCAGCCCCGCCCGCTCAAACTCCACGCGCGCGTACGCGGTGGTGCACACCACGGTGGTGAAGCATCGTGCGGTGGCACGGTTGTGCCAGTTCGCAATTCGCTCCACCGGCAGCAGGCGCACCAGCCACGCCGGAAGGTTCGCACGGATCACCCCGTCGACACGCTCATGGTTGAAGAACACCGCGTTGATCCCGCGCCGGCGCGCCCACCTGCCTAAGGAGCGCAACGTGGTGCGATCGGAAACCTCCACCACGTCGGGGCGCAGCCGGGCCACAATTCGGCGCACGTGCATGATTCGCACCATCACCCGGTAGCCACCCGTGAACGGCACGATGGGCGAGCGCACGCGGATTCGCCGTCCGTAGGGGGTGGGGCCGTCGTCGTCGCGGTGGCCGGGAACAATGAGGACGACGTCGTGGCCGCGTTGCCCGTACCCGGCGCCGAGCGCATGCATGGTGGTGCGCAGTCCACCCGAGTTGGGGCCGTAAAAGTTGGCGATATGGACGATGCGCATTACACGGCCCCGCCGCGCGCTTGCGGCCACCAGCGGTTCAGTAGGCGGGCGGGACGGGTGGTGCGGTCCTCATTGCGGCGCGAGCGAGCACTGCCCACGTCCTGCGGACGCCAGGCTGGCACTCGCGTCAAGCGGTGGGCGGGGGTCTCCAACTCCGGCAGCTGGTTGTGGATGGCGATGGCGTCACGGTAGTAGGCAATCAGACGCTCACACACCTGCTCCCAGGTGCGCGAGGCCACGCTGGCGCGCGCGTGTCGTGACATGTGCTGGCGAAGCGGCGCCGATGCCACCAGTGCATCCACATAGGACACGAGCTGGTCGAGCTTGCCGGGCTCATATAAGTACCCGGTGCGTCCGTGATTGACCAGATCAATAGGGCCGCCGCGTCGCGGTGCCACCACCGGTACGCCGCTCGCCAGCGCCTCCTGGATGCTCTGCCCAAAGGTTTCGAGCTCCCCGCAATGCACAAACACGTCAAAACTGGCGACCGCTTGCGCCAAAGCGTCGGAACTAAGAAAGCCAGTGAAGTGTGCGTCGGGAAGCAGGGCACGCAACTTGTCGCGCGAAGGCCCGTCTCCCACGATCACCACGCGAATGCCGTCGATTTCACTCAGCCGAGCCAAGTCGTCAACACGCTTTTCTGCCGCTAGGCGCCCCACATAGCCGACGATCACCTCACCCGAAGGCGCCCACGTGCGGCGCAGGTGCTGCGAACGCGCGTCGGGGTGGAACTGGTCCGCGTCGACCCCACGCCGCCACAGGCGCAGCCGCGGCACTCCAAGTTGTTCCAGCTGGCGCAGTGCGTAAGTCGATGGCGCCAACGTCAGGTCCGCCCGTTGGTGAATATTAAGGACCCGATTCCACAGCAGCCCTTCACCCCAGCCCAGGTGGTACCTGTCGGCATAGGAGGGAATCTCGGTCTGATACACCGCCACGCACGGCAAGTTCAGCTCGTTGGCGGCGCGCACGGCTGTCCACCCCAAGGTGAAAGGCGAGGCCAGGTGCACCACGTCCGGTTCGTAGTCTTCCAACACGCGTGACACGGCGCCGACGCTGCTCAGGCACACCCGGACGTCCCGATACCCCGGCCACCCCATCGCTGGCATGCGGGTGATCGAGGCAATCGAGTAGCGGTCTGGACCGGCAGGTCCGCCCGATTCGGGGGCGATCACCATGGCCTCGTCGCCGCGCGCCGCCAGATGGTCAATGACCCGCAGCAGGGAGTTCGTCACCCCGTTTGAATGCGGCAGGAACGACTCCGCGACCAGTGCCACCTTCACCCCGCCATTGTGTCGCACCCGGGACCTGAGCGCGCGGGAAGCCTCCATTCCGGAGCCT
>Ga0222423_1000312_pt1 | contig 39562 bp, 33 predicted proteins | sample 3A0metagenome_FD_182472 | JGI IMG/M metagenome (GOLD analysis project Ga0222423, IMG submission 182472) | Enriched microbial communities from leaf-cutter ant dump, University of Wisconsin, Madison, United States - 3A0 (version 2) | ecosystem: Environmental > Terrestrial > Nest > Insects nest >...
TGCTTGCCGTTATTGCCGCTGGAAACCTGCGCCGCGGCACGGCCTTCGACGCCGTTTTGTGCCGGTGTCGTGGCAATGCGGTCATCGATAATATTGACCACCCCGCCAATGGCATTGCCGCCATAGATCAGGGCCGACGGCCCCCTCAGCACCTCGATGCGCTGCGCTTCCATCGGGTCGGTCGCCACCGCATGATCGGGCGACACCGCCGAGGCATCTATCGACCCCATGCCATTGTTCAGCACCAGCACGCGAAACCCGTCCAGCCCGCGAATGACCGGACGGCTGGCCCCCGGCGCAAAGTTCGATGAACGCACACCGGGCAGGCCCGACAGCATATCCCCCAGCCCCAGCGCCGGTTTCTCACTCAGTTGCGCCCGCGTCAGCACATCGACATTGCTGGTCAGGGCTTCTTTCGCCACCCCGTAGGCCGCGCCGGTAACAATGACTTCCGTCACCTCATCTTCAGGCGCAGGCGCGCCCTGCGCCGAGGCCGCCACGGCCAGAGCCAGAACCGGCACACTGACCCCAAGGGCCAGAAACGAACGCAGGACAGGGGAAACCAGACGCATAGAACACTCCACAGGCAAGGCAGATCATCACAGATTGTCTTTCTGTTATGTAATAACATAAATGGAGTCAAGCCCGATACGCGCCAATTGCACTTCCGCCCCGTCCGCACTACATTAGGCCCATGACTCACGCCGCCTGCGACCACGATCATCACCATGACCACGCCCTTGACGCTCAGGGCATAGAGGTGCGTCTGGCCGAGGCGCAGGCCCTGTGTGCTGCCGCCGGTGAACGCATGACCGCGCCGCGTCTGCGCACGCTGGAGCTGGTGCTGAATCATAACGGGCCGATCAAGGCCTATGAGCTGATCGACCGCTTCCACCCTCAGGGGGCCGCCAAGCCGCCGACCGTCTATCGCGCTCTGGGGTTTCTTGAACAGATGGGCCTGATCCACCGCATCGAAAGTCTCAATGCCTTCGTCGCCTGCCATGACCATACCGAGGCCCACTCGGCGGCCTTTCTGTTGTGCGAATGTTGCGGCAAAAGCGAGGAGGTGGCGCTGAACCTGTCAGGCATCACGCAAAAGGCCCTCGAAAGCGATTTCAGGGTCGGGCGGGTGACCATTGAGGCCAAGGGCCGCTGCAAGGCCTGCCGCTAGGCCCGCCCAAACCGCTCAAAATAAAGCGCGATCAGCCGCTGATAGGCATCGGCCAGATCATACAGATCCTGCACCGGCGTCGCTTCATTGACCTGATGCATGGTCTGCCCGACCAGACCGAACTCGACGACCGGACACAGGGCGCGGATAAAGCGCGCATCCGACGTGCCGCCGGTGGTTGACGGATCGGCCTCGACCCCCAGCCGCTCACGGATGGCTTCACGGATCAGATCGACAAAGGCCCCGCCTTCGGTCAGGAAGGCCTCACCCGATATGGCTGCCTTAACCTCGACCTTTGCGCCCGACCCTTCGGCCGCTTTCGCCGCAACCTCTTCGATCCATGCCTGTAGGCCTGCGCCCGTATGGGCCGGATTGAAGCGGATATTGATACGCCCCGAAGCCGTCTGCGGGATCAGATTGGTCGTCGGGTTGGCGACATCGAAGGTAGTGATCTCAAGGTTTGACGGCAGAAACCGCTCATACCCCTCATCCAGCACCCGCGCCTTCAACGCGGCCATAATGTCCACCAGCACCGGCACCGGATTGAGCGCCCGCTGCGGATAGGCCACATGCCCCTGCTTGCCGGTGACGGTCATCGTGGCATTGATCGAGCCGCGCCGCCCGACCTTGATCATATCCCCCAGCACCGCGCTTGAGGTCGGCTCACCGACGATGCAGTGATCGATCCCCTCACCGGTCTGCTGAAGCCACTCAACGACCTTTTTGGTGCCCTCAAGCGCCTCCCCCTCCTCATCGCCGGTAATCAGGAATGACAAGGACCCCGGCACAGCCTCAAAGCGTGACACGGCGGCAATCCATGCGGCAATGCCGCCCTTCATATCCACAGCCCCGCGACCGGTCAGCACGCCGTTTTCCACCACCGCCGCGAACGGGTCCGAGCGCCAGCCCTCAAGCGCGCCTTCGGGCACAACATCCGTATGACCGGCGAAACAGAGGTTAGGTGACGCCTCCCCGCGACGGGCATAGAGGTTTTCGATCTCACCGAACCTCAGCCGCTGACAGCGGAACCCGAGGCTTTCCAGCAGGCGCTGCACCCTATCCATCGCCCCCGCATCAGCAGGGGTGACAGACGCATGTGTGATCAGGCTCCGGGTCAGGGAAACCGGATCAAGCCCGGTGACAGAAGGTTTTTGTGTATTTGCCATGTGCGGTGGTGTATGACGGAGCCGGTATGAATGCAAAAACTTTATGCAGTCTCTGCATAGGCCTCCCTTCCTCCGTGTGTGTTTTTACGGATATTCTCTCGTGACCGCCCCCCTTTCTGATATGCCCGCCGCCGCCCCTGAGCCTAAAGGGCCGTTTTCCATCCCCGCCTACCGCAATTTCTGGATCGGGCGACTGGCCTCGGTTCTGGGCTTTTCCTCCCAAAGCGCGGTCATCGCCTGGCAGATTTATGAAATCGCCCGACGCAATGCCTCGATCGGTGAAGCCGCCCTCTATGTCGGCATTATGGGGCTGGCGCAATTCATCGCCATGTTCTGCCTGACCCTGCCCGCCGGCATTGCCGCCGACCGCTATGACCGCAAAAAGATCATGAGCTATGCCATTGTCGGCCAGGCCCTGATTGCCACAGGCTATCTCGGCCTGTCCCTGATGGCCCATCCGCCGATCTGGGGCCTGATCGTTCTGGCAGGCTTCCTTGGGGCGACCCGCACCTTTATCGCACCGGCCACCAGCGCCATAGCCCCGATGATCGTACCGCGCCGCTTCCTGCCCAATGCCATTGCCTCGAACTCTATGGCCATGCAGATCGGCTCGATTGCCGGCCCGGCCATAGGCGGCGCTCTGGTCGCCGTCTCTGCCCTGTTTGCCTATAGCGTCAGCGCCGTGCTGTTCATCCTTGCGGCCATACTGATCCTCACCATGAAGGCCGATACACGCCCCGAACCGCAGACCGGCTCGAAACTGGCCATGGTCAGGGAGGGTCTGGTCTATGTCTGGACGAACAAGATCGTTCTGGGGGCCTTGTCGCTCGATCTGGCCGCCGTGCTGCTCGGCAGCGTCACCGCCCTGATGCCGGTCTTTGCCAGAGACATATTGCATGCAGGCCCCATAGGCTATGGCGCGCTGCGCTCGGCACCGGCTCTGGGGGCGGTCATGGTCGCCTTTTACCTGTCGCGTTATCCGCTGCGTCACAATGCCGGTAAGTGGATGTATGGCGGGGTGGCCCTGTTCGGTTCGATGACCATCCTGTTCGGCATCTCGACCAATATCTTCCTGTCGATCGCCGCTCTGGCCGTACTGGGGGCCTCGGACATGATCAGCGTCTATGTGCGCGGCACCATCGTCCAGATCGTCACCCCCGACGCCATGCGCGGCCGCGTAGGCTCGGTGTCCTACCTGTTTATCGGTGCCTCGAACGAATTAGGGGATTTTGAAACCGGCCTGATCGCCCGCCTGCTCGGCCCTGTCTCCGCCGCCCTGTTCGGCGGTCTGGGGGCCATCTTCGCCACCGGTGCCTGTATCAAGCTGTTCCCCAACCTCTATCGCGCCGACAAGCTGGAATAGGGACGATTGCCTTTTTAATCCGCTTCATATACATCTTATATGCGAAACATATATGATGCGTCAGGGATGCGGATATGGGCATTGTTAATATAGACGATACGCTGCACGAAGAGGTGCGCAAGGCCGGACGCCTTCTGTGCCGGTCGATCAATGCGCAGGCGGAATACTGGATGAAGATCGGGATGCTGGCCGAAGCCAATCCCACCCTGTCCTTTAACCAGATCATGCAGCAACAGTTTGCCGAGGCCGGTCTGGACATGAAAAACGGTCTGAGCCTGAAAAATATGACGGAGGCCTGATGATCAAGACCCCCGACGAATTACAGAAAATGGCCGCTGCCGGTCAGCTTCTGGCCGAGGTGTTCCACAAACTCGACGCCACACCGCTGATGGGTCTGTCCACCATGGCCATCAATGATCTGGTGGATCACTTCATTACGCATGAGCTGAAGGCCCGACCGGCCAGCAAGGGGCAATATGGCTATGCCTATGCCCTCAACAGTTCGGTCAATGAGGTCATCTGTCACGGCGTGCCTTCGGCAACGCAGTTTCTGAAAGACGGCGATATCGTCAATCTCGATATCACGCTGGAAAAGGACGGCTTCATTGCCGATTCCAGCAAGACCTACCTGATCGGCAATGCCCCCACCGCCGCGCGGCGACTGGTGCGTGTCACCTACGAAGCCCTGTGGAAAGGCATCCGTCAGGTACGTCCGGGCGCGCGTCTGGGGGATATCGGCCACGCGATCGAAAAACATGCCAAGGCCCACGGCTATGCGGTGGTGCGCGACTATTGCGGCCACGGCATCGGACGTGAAATGCACGAAGCGCCGCAGGTGCTGCACTTTGGCCGTCAGGGCACCGGTGAGGTACTGAAAACAGGCATGACCTTCACCATAGAGCCGATGCTCAATCAGGGCACGGCCAGGGGCGTAACGCTTGAGGACGAGTGGACGGTCGTGACACGCGACGGCAAGCTGTCGGCCCAATGGGAGCATACGATCGAAGTCACCGCCGAGGGCTTCAGGGTTCTGACCCTGCGTAAGGACGAACGACCGCAATAGCCTACGCCTCTCATGCCACGGCTTGCCAACAAGATAGCGATATAAAAAAGCCGGATGAAACATCGGGGCGGCCTTTCGGTTTCATCCGACCGTATAGTCTCATATTGAAAGTACACTGAGGTCTCCGGCCGAAGGACTTTCAATATGCTTAGAGACGTTTCAAAAGGGTCGGAATCTGTGACGAAAAGGCGTGTCTGCGAGAACCGAAGCGCAGCGTACATTAGGTACGCGAGCATCGGAAGCGCAGAAGAGGCGTCTTTGCAGACCAGAAAACGACCTTTTAGGAACGTCTCTACTGACTCCCGCGTGTGGAGGACAAAGCCGGTTTCAGCGCCACATTCTTTTGCGTACGTTCGGACTGGGCCAGAAGGGTGTTGGCGCTGTCGCCGCTTTCGTACTGATAGGGCGAGGCTTTCATGGCCAGGGTCTGGGAGGGCTGATTGTCCTGCGTGCGTTTGGTGTCGGCCATGGCGATCATGGAATCGATTTCATGCTTGCGCGCCTTGAAGGCCACCAGATCATTGCCAGCCAGTATGGTGCCCTGCGGCACCTTGGCGTCCTTGGGGTTGATCGGGTGGTTATTGTGCCAGACCTCGAAATGCAGGTGCGGGCCGGTCGAATTGCCGGTCGTGCCGACATAGCCGATCAGTTCGCCCTGCCTGACGCGCTGACCGGGCTTGACGGCGATGCGCGACATATGGCCGTAACCGGTCTGCCACTCCTTCGTATGGGTGACGCGCACCCAGCGCCCGTAACCGCCCCACCATTTGGCATCGGCGACCACCCCGTCACCGGCGGCATAGATGGGCGTACCGGTCGGGGCACCGAAATCAATGCCGGTATGGATTTTGCGGAACCCCTGAATCGGGTGATTGCGCATCCCGTAGCCTGAGGTCTGACGCGGCGCAGCCAGCGGGGTCGCCAGCAGGAAGCCCTTGATATTCTTACCCGTCTCATCAAAGAACTGGGGCTGTTTGTCGCCCTTGCGCTGAAAGGCGTAGAAGCGGGTGACATTGCCCTTGGCAGCAATTTCGGCATATAACAGATTACCGGTTTCCACCACACGCCCGCTTTCGGTCACCTTGCGGTCGAACACCAGTTTAAAAGTATCACCCGCCTTGATGTCGCGCTCGAAATCGAGCTTGTGGGCAAACAGTTTTACCACCTCGCCCGTCAGGCCCGGAGGCGCCCCCAGTGCCGCCGCCGAGGTAAACAGCGATCCGTCGATCGTACCGATGGCCACGCGGCGTTCATCGCGCACCGATTCCTCAAGCGCCCTGAGACGCATGGCCCCGTCATGGCTGGTGGTCAGGGTCAGTTGTTTGGCCGGGCCGGTTCTGAGCGTCAGCCCCAAAAGCTGCGGCGCAGCGCGTGAGCCATCCTGCGGCTGGGCGATAGCGGCCTGAAAACTCATGCCCTTATGGATATTGACGACATCGAAGGCCTGAGACAACAGATTGACGGCAGCCTGCGCCTCGCTGTTGGATACGCCGGTACGGGCCACGGCCTGCGCCAGACTTTCACCGGCGCGCACGATAACGGGGACATTGACGGGCTGGGCAAAACCGGGGCGCGAAGCCGCTTCGGTAAAGGCGCGTGTCTCAAGCGCCAGAATGGCCGCCGGATCCATCTCGGTCGCGGTGGCCGGCATGGGCTGAACCACCCGCCACAGCAAGGTGCCCACAGTCAGGGTCGCCGCCACCAGAAGCACCGCAGGCGTCAAACGAACAGGCAGTCGGCGCGGATCAAGTTGAGTCATCAGTCCCCGTCATACAGATGCACTCCAGAAGGGAAAGGGATCAGGGACAAAGGGCATAGATACACCGAAATGTCCGACCACCCCGCATAAGCGCATATGGTGATTCATTGCCACATATTATAAAAATATGCACAAAAAGCCAGTCTTGAGAGTTATTAACAGTCTTCAATACGCCAAAACAAGGCCAAATTTAGACGTCATCCTCCCGTTTCCCCGACCGTTTACCGGTTAATTCAGGGGGCAAAACACCCTCGTTTTCCTATATCCATAAGGTTAACAAGCCCCTTAAACAGGCCTGTTTTTTGTACGGAAATTATTTTCCCGAATCCTGCGACCGATTGACATCGAACAGCCTGCCTCAACCGGCGCAAAGGCGGTTATTCATCAAATATAAAGCGGATCATCTTTTTTAAGACACAGACCTTACACATAGTGATACCTGTTACCTCACCTGACGAACCGAAAGCGCTGTCGTGCCGCCTGTGAAACCGCCCCCTTCGGAGATGTCCGCCGACCAGCCCCCTAAGGCAGCAACAGAGACGGGCGCGGCCACAGCGCACGAGAATCAACCGGCCCCGAAACGCCGCGCCCGTCGCTGGCTGTGGCTGACCCTGATGGGCACGGCGGCACTGGGGGTTCTGGCGGTTGCCGCGCGCAAGGACATTGCCCGCGAAGGGGCCGAAGCCTGGCTTGGCCGTCAGGGCATTCCCGCCGAAATCCGCATCGACCGCCTGAGCCTGAAACAGGTCAGCGGCCATGCCGTGCTGGGGAAGCCCGACGCCCCTGATCTGGTACTCGAAACCTTCGCCGTCGATTATGAGCTTGGCCTGTTCAGGGCCGGTCAGCCTCTGGCGCGCCTGACACAGATTACCCTGACCCGTCCGCGCCTGACCTTCACCTATGACGCCAAAGGCCTGAACCTCGGCATGCTTCAGCCCCTGCTTGAACGCACCCAACCCGACACGGCCACCGCGCCGCCGGATATTATCGACATAAGGGATGCCGACCTTACCGCCCGCACCGCCTATGGCACACTGAAGGGCACAGCTCAGGCCCGCCTGCTGAAAGGACGTCTGAACCGCGCCGATCTCATCTTCAGGCCCTCGGCCTTTTCCGGCCCGATGGCGCAGGGACACCTGACTTCGGGAACAGTGAGCCTGCGCAGCCAGCCCGACGCCACTGCCGGCGAAGCCCTGCACCTTCAGGCAAAACTGGCGGCCGACCGCCTGTCCCTGACCTCTGCCGATCCCCTAAGCGGCGAGACTCTGACGGTCGGGCTTGAGGCCCGCCTGCCCTATCGTGACCGCACTGAGCGCCTGTTCGACGGCCCCCTGACGGCGGCCCTTACCTTCAAAGCCGACCGGTTGCACAGCACCACCCTTGAGGCCACACAGCTTGAGACGCGCCTGACGACCACAGGCACCCTGAGCGACAATCTGCACAGCTTCAGCGGCCAGACGCGCCTTAGCCTGACCGCCCAAAGCCTCGACAGTCCCGACCTCAGGGCGCGCGATCTGATGATCACAGGAGAGGCCCTGCCGCTTGAGGCCCACCTGCCGCAAAAGGATACGGACACCCCCGCCTTGCATCTGACCGGCCCGCTCCGCGCCGACGCCGCACATCTGACGCAGGGCAGCCTGATGCTTGAAACGGCCCGTATCGCGCTGGATGATTTCCGCCTGACCCACGCCGACAATCGCACCGACATGGCTTTCACCGGTCGCGCCGAGGCCTGCCGCCTGACGCAGAACGATCTCAGCCTCAACCGCCTTGAGGCCCGCCTTGGAGGCGACGCCCGCCTCACCTCCGACAGCGGCCTGACGGCCCGCATCGATGCCGACCTCAAAAGCCCCGATGCCCGTTATACAGGTCTGGCCGAAGCCGCCCGCAAACGCGCCCGTGATCTGGCCCTCAGCCGCGAAGCGGCGCGTGAAGCCTATGACCGCGCCCTTCTGACCGCCCCCGCCGATGCCCCGCCTGCGCCCTTGCCGCCGGAGCGGCCTGATGTTCTGGTGTCCCTGTCGCGTGCCGTCGAGCGTTTTACCCTTGAGGCCAGAGGCGCGCACCTTATTCTGGACTCCGGTGGCTTCGACCTGAGCCTCAGCGCCCCGGCGCACCTGACCCCCGCCAGCGGCGGCCATATCACCGTCACCCCCCTGCCGCGCCGTCCCCTCATTTCAAACCAGCGCGCAGGTGCCCTGACGCTTGACCTGTCCGGCGGCGACCTGCCGGAAACCACAGCCCGTATTGCCGATATCACCCTGATGACCGGCGGCGCAGTCAAGGGCCGCTTTACCGCACAGACCAGCCTCAGTTTCGCCCCGCTCTATGACGCCGATCTGAATATGAAAGGCCTGTTCCACTACAGCGCCTCGGGGACCCTGATCGACCTCAGCGACTGCATTGCCCTCAAGGCCGGACGCGCCGATATCGGCGGCAGGCTCACGGATGTCACCGGTCAGATATGCCGCAATGGCGCCCCGCTCGTTCGCCTGACCCCGTCCGGTCAATGGCGCGCCGAAGGCCGCTTTGCCGACCTCAGGGCCGAAGCCCCCGACTATCAGGCCCGCCTGTCCGAAGGCGCAGGCCGCTTTACCGCCCGCAGCCTGTCCGATGGCCTGGCCTTTACGGCAGGGCTTGAGGCCCTTCAGGCGCAGGACACGCTTGAGGTTCCGCGCTTTCATCCCCTTGGCCTCAGGGGCGAGGTGGGTCAGGACGGCAAGACCCTGACCGGTCGTCTGTTCGTTTCCCCCCACAGTCCGGCGGTGCTGGCCCGCGCCCCTGATCCGATCGCCACCATCGACCTCCGTTCCGATGTCGCCAGCGGCGCAGGCCGCGCCGACATTACCGCTGACCACCTCAGCTTCGCCCCTCAGGGACTGCAACCGCTCGACCTGACCCCTGCGGTTGCCGGTGTCGCTACCCGCGACGTGACGGGCAGCCTCGCTTTCAAAGGCTTTATCGGCTGGCAAAAGGACGGCGGCACATCCGGCGGCACCCTGACGCTGAAGGGCATAGACTTCAACGGCCCGCTGGGGCAGGGCCTTGGCCTCAGGGGCGAGATGACCTTCACCTCGCTGGCGCCGCTGGCTTCCGATACGGGCCAGACCCTGCGGCTTGACCGCTTCGTCACCCTTATCCCCCTGACCGATATCGACACCCGCCTGCAATTTTTCGCCGATCATGTCGTGCTGGAACAGGCCGACATCACCACACCGGGCGGTCACCTGCAACTTGAGCCAATGCCCTTGCCCTTCGACGTCACGGAAGGCTTCAGCGGGGCCATACGCTTTTCGCAGCTCGATTTCGGTCAGGTCATTGCCGCCACCGATTTCGGGCGTGACATGAAATTTGAAGGTACGGTTTCCGGTCGCCTGCCCTTTGCCCTGACCGGCGGCACCTTCCGCTTCGACAAGGGCGAACTGAAAGGCGACGGGCCGGGCCGCGTCTCCATCAGCCGCGCCGCCCTGCAAGGCACCCCCGAAGGCAGCGCCACCGCAACCCCCGAAACCGGTAATCTGCCGGTGCAGACGGTTGAAGGCACGGCCATTGAAAACATGGCCTATCAGGCGCTGGAAAATCTCAGCTATAAAAACCTCGAAGCCAGCATTGCCACACTCGACAACGGCCGTCTCGGTTTCAACTTCCGCATCAACGGCACCTATGATCCGCCCGAAAAAAAGGAAGCCCGCATCGGTATCCTCGACTACCTAAGGGGGGCATGGGCCAGCAAGCCTATGGATCTGCCGTCCGGCACCGGTGTCGATCTGCATCTGGGCATGACCCTCAATCTCGATCAGGTGATGCAGGATCTGGCCGATTTCGACCGCCTGAAACGCGGTCAGGCTCCCGCGCCCGCACCCCCGCAAAATTGACGTCGCATTCAGCTCAGGTTCAGACTATACCCCTTATGTATTTGATATACTGAGTATACGATCTTCCGCCACGGAGTCCTTTTTATTATGTCCAGCCCCTTTTCCCCCAGAGGTCAGCGCCCGCTGCTCATAGGTGCCGCCTGCCTGACCGCTGTGCTGGCCTCGGCCTGCACACCGACCATCCGCTTGCAGGTTGAGCCGATCACCATCTATGCCCAGCTTGACCATAATGTACGCATCAGCCTCGACGAAGACGTCAAGGCGCTGGTGCAGCAAAACCCCGACCTGTTCTAACCTCAGGCAGAGAGCGAGTTTAAACCGATGAAAAAACTGACCTTCTCCCTCATGAGCGCCGTTCTGGCCGCTTCTGCCGTCACGGCGGGCACGTTTGCCCTGACCACACCGGCCTTCGCCCAGGCCGCCGCCAAGGCCACGGTCGATGCCGCCAAGGCCGCCGGTATCGTCGGCGAACAGTCCGACGGCTATCTCGGCTTCGTCAAACCGGGCGACGCCGCCACCAAGGCCGCCGTCGATGAAATCAATGCCGGTCGCGCCGGTGTCTATGCGCAGGCCGCCGCCAAGAATGGCGTCTCTCCGGCCGCCGCCGGTTCTTCGGCCTTCACCAACATCATCCAGCCGAAAATAAAGGCCGGTGAGTTCTACAAGGACGCCTCCGGCAGCTGGAAACAGAAATAATCCGCGCCTTATCCTCCCCTGCCTCGCGGGGGAGGATAAGGGCGTTCCGGCCTTTTGTTAAAAAATTTACGCGCCCCTTATAATCATAGTTAATTGACTCTTAACCACTTTCCTGAGGCAGCGCAGGTTTTCTGTGGGAAAATTGTCACTTTTTGCAAAATAAACACTTTGTAAATTCCCCTGTAGTATGTATCAAATCCTGTAACTGATTTGTCACGGGCTTTTAGGCTTCAGGTTTTTCATCCCGTGACCACCCCCTGCTAAGAGAGAAGCGCCGCCAAAGCGTTTCAAATCAACCCGGAGCGTGCGCGTGCTGAAAAAACTGGCGGCTATGGCCTTAACCTTCTGTCTTGCTCTTGGCGCCCAGACCGCTGTGGCCGAGCAAGCCAAATCCCCCTACTGGCAGTGTGTGACCTTTGCGCGCTCGCTGACCAATATGGATATCTACGGGGATGCGTGGACATGGTGGGAAAAGGCTTCGGGCAAGTATGAGCGCGGCGATGCGCCGAAATCCGGCGCGGTACTGGTGTTCCAGAAACATGGCAAGATGAGCCGCGGCCACGTTGCCGTAGTGTCTCAGGTCATTACCGAGCGCCTGATTCAGATCACCCACGCCAACTGGTCGCCGATTGCTGGCCGTCGCGGTCAGGTCGAGGAAAACGTCACCGTCGTGGACGTCTCGCCGAACAATGACTGGTCTGCCGTCAAGGTCTGGTATGGCCCGCTGAATGATCTCGGTTCGACCATCTATCCGATCTATGGCTTCATCTACAATAAGGATGCCGCCACCCCGCAGCTTCCGGCCCGTCCGCAACCCTATGCGCCCCAACCGCTCATTGCGCAGGTTCTCGAAAAGCAGGACACGACATCCCCGTCTCCCGCCGCCATGCAGACCAGCGCCCGCGCCAATGCTCCGTCACTGGCCGATACCCTGATTGCCGACGCACCGGCGAAAAAGCCCGCAAAGAAATCAGCCAAAAAGAAATAAACGGCCGTCTCCGCCCCTGCACAGCAGGGGCGTTGGCCAGCCGGTTCAGCCGAACACCGAACGCAGGATCTCGGACGTCCGTCTGGCCGGATCGGTACGAATGGCGCTTTCTTCACGCCCGACATAGTAAAACAGCCCCTCCAGCGCCTTACCGACGGCATATTCCCCCAGATAGACCTTGGGTTCCTTCGGCACATAGGCATTCAGCCCGTTCCGCGATATGGCATTATCCAGCGCCCGCACCGCGCCGGTGTCCTCAAGGGCGGCCTCGATGGTCGGCGTAAACAGCCCCGTCAGGCGCGGCGTTGTCGCCTGTTGCAGATATTGCGTCCCCGCCGTCGGCCCGCCCTTCACGATACCCACCGCATCGGTCAGGGTCATGGAAGTGATGGCATCGACAAACAGATCCCTGGCCACCGGCGCAGACGCCTCGGCCGCCCGATTGACCTTGAGATGCACCTCATCGAGCGCGCCGGACAGGCCGACCTGAGCCAGTCCCTTCTGTACCTTGGCCAGCGTACCGGGCAGGGGAATACGGATCAGCCCGTCGCCCCAATAGCCATCGGCCTTGCCCACCTGCGTCACCGCCGCCACAGCCCCCTGACTGAGGGCTTCACGCAGGCCCTGCGCCGCATTTGCCTGCGTCAGCCCGCCACCTGTCTGCGCCAGTGCCCCCGCCTGCGGCGCGACCTGTGAACGGGCCAGCCCTTTCAGAATGTCCTTCAGACTCTGCGCCTGTGCGCCAGAGGCCATCCCCGCCGATATCAGGGACATTAACAAAACACGCCGATCCATCTTCATACCTTACGTCTCTTTAGCCGCAAAAGCGCTCCCCCTGATTTCAGGGGGAGGTGGCGCAACGCGCCGGAGGGGGTTAAGCACAGCCGATCCGCCCCCCATCATATATCATGACACCCCCTGTTTTAGGGCCGCCAAAATGAACAGCTCATGAACTAAGCCAGACGTGCGCGCACATACCGTAAAATACCATCAGCGATTTCGTCCGGTTCGGCCAATACATCCCCCGCCGGAATACGCATGAGGTCAAATCCATGTGCCATCAGATAGGCATCGCGTGCGCTATCCCGTTCGGGATTACTGCCCATATTATGCCCCCAGCCATCAATCTCGATCACCAGTTTCAAACGGGCACAATAAAAATCAAACACATACCGCCCATAGGGATATTGTCGCCGGAATACAGGCACACCCTCATCCCTGACCTTCAGGCGGTTCCAGATTAATCGCTCAGGGAGAGTCATATCACGCCTGAGCCTGCGGGCGACCGGCAATAATGGCTGACGCATATCCCCCCCTCCTGCGTGTCCCTGAATGTCAGGGAGTGGCGATACAAAGCACCGAAGGGGTAATCTGCATCTCGATCAAAGATCAGCTCAGCTAACCCCACCGGCCTGACGGCCACCTCCCCTGATATCAGGGAGGCACCTTATTTCCCGATCAGCGACAAATCCCGCACCGCGCCGGTATCGGCAGAGGTCACCATGGCCGCATAGGCCTGCAAGGCCTTAGAGACATAGCGCTCACGGTTTTTCGGCGTATAGGCATCCTTGCCGCGGGCGGCCTCTGCCGCACGCCGCTCGGCAATAACCGCATCCGGCACAGCCAGTTTAATCGAACGGGCTGGGATATCGATCTCGATCCGGTCACCGTCCTCGACCAGCGCGATCAGGCCGCCCTGTGCCGCTTCGGGTGAGGCATGGCCGATCGACAGGCCCGACGTGCCGCCGGAAAAACGCCCGTCGGTCAAAAGGGCGCATTTCTTGCCCAGCCCCTTGGATTTCAGGTAGGAGGTCGGATAAAGCATTTCCTGCATTCCCGGCCCGCCGCGCGGCCCTTCGTAGCGGATGATGACCACATCCCCCGGCCCGACCTGATTATTGAGAATACCATGGGTGGCGTCTTCCTGAGACTCGAACACCCTGGCCGTACCGTTAAAGCGCCAGATTTCTTCCTCGACGCCTGCGGTTTTAACAATACAGCCGTCCTCGGCAATATTGCCATACAGTACGGCAATGCCGCCATCCTTGGTGAAGGCGTGTTCGACCGAGCGGATCACGCCGGTCTGGCGGTTGGTGTCCAGTTCATCCCAGCGGCGGCTCTGCGAAAAGGCCTGAGTCGTGCGCACGCCCCCCGGTGCCGCCTTGAAGAAGGTGGCCACGCGCTCATCATTGGATTGTTTGATATCCCAGTGGGCAATGGCCGAGGCCAGGGTCGGCGAATGTACCGTCGGCACCTCGCCATGCAGCATCCCGCCGCGATGCAGTTCCCCCAGAATACCGACAATGCCACCGGCACGATGCACGTCCTCGATATGTACGTCAGACGTTGCCGGCGCCACCTTGCACAGGCACGGCGTGGTGCGCGACAGGCGGTCGATGTCGGCCATCTTGAAATCGACGCCCGCCTCCTGCGCTGCCGCCAGCAGGTGCAGCACCGTATTCGACGACCCGCCCATAGCAATATCCAGACGCATGGCGTTCTCAAAGGCCTCAAAAGTGGCAATCGAACGCGGCAGAACCGAGGCGTCATCCATTTCGTAATAGCGGCGCGTGATCTCAACGATGGTGCGACCGGCTTCCTCGAACAGGGCCTGACGATCCGAATGGGTCGCCAGCGTCGTGCCGTTACCGGGCAGGGACAGGCCCAGCGCCTCGGTCAGGCAGTTCATGGAATTGGCGGTAAACATCCCCGAACAGGAGCCACAGGTCGGACAGGCGTTTTCCTCGACCGCCTGAACCTGCGCGTCGGAAATGCTGTCATCGGCTGCCTGCACCATGGCGTCCACCAGATCGAGCGCATGGGTACGGGCCACGCCGTCCTTATCGGGCCACACGACCTTACCGGCTTCCATCGGCCCGCCGGAGACGAAAATCGCCGGAATGTTCAGACGCATGGCCGCCATCAGCATGCCGGGCGTGATCTTGTCGCAGTTAGAGATACAGACCATGGCGTCGGCACAATGGGCATTGACCATATATTCGACGCTGTCGGCAATCAGGTCACGCGACGGCAGGGAATAGAGCATCCCGCCGTGGCCCATGGCGATGCCGTCATCCACGGCAATGGTGTTGAATTCCTTGGCCACGCCGCCAGCCTTTTCGATCTCGCGCGCCACCATCTGCCCGAGATCTTTCAGGTGGACGTGACCGGGGACGAACTGCGTGAACGAATTGACGACGGCAATGATCGGCTTGGAAAAGTCCGAGTCTGTCATGCCCGTCGCTCGCCACAGCGCGCGGGCACCGGCCATATTGCGTCCAAACGTCGTGGTGCGGGAACGATAAGCAGGCATGATACAAAAACCTTCGGTGAGACAGGATGTCAGTATATGTAATTATATATGTAATTATGCACGCGATATAAAACCATTACCGTCAAATGCCAACAGCGGGCCGCACACCCCTTGCAGAAGAAACTTTTTTGCAGGCGCGAAATCTTTGCAGATTCATTTGCGCCTGAGGCATTATTTAATCCACAAGCCATTATTTTCGATAAATTTAACCTGATATTGGCACATTATGGCAAATTTTTTCCTTAAAATTTTCCCGTTACCAGCCAAACCAGAAATAATTTTCCAATTTAGGCTTTGCTTTTTCCCGCCGTTTGCGCCTATATAGGCTCACCACACGGGCCATACCGGCCCCGCTGACGGAGACGTGCCTCTTGCGCAAAGCCATTGCCATTGCTGCGACCACAGACATCCCGAACCGCACGGTTCAGGGTCTGGGTTTTGTCATGGCGGCCGCCTCCCTGAGCCTCCTTAACCTGCTTATCGTGGGCGTATCTGTGGTACGCCCGATGATAATGGAGTGGTAAGGACGGCTTAAACGCCTGATTTTCCTGAGGAACACCATCCTCCCGCTCCGTCCGCCCGAGCGGGATTTTTCACATCTGCCCGCCTCCGTTTACCTGATCTGAACCGAGTTCTGTCATGACCGCCCAAATGAACATCGAAGCCGCCACCCCGACCCACACGCCCGCCGATGCGCAAAATCCGCAGGGATTCGTCATTCTGCACGGATCGCTGGCCCCCGAAGGTTGCGTCATGACCGGTCAGGGCTTCGGTCAGGATCCGTTCGAGGCCAGGGCGCGGGTGTTCGCCACCGAAGCCGGTGCCATCGAAGCCATTGCCGACGGGCGCGTCGCTTCGGGTGAGGCCATTATCATCGCCGCCGCTGATGATACGGAAATGTCAGCTATCTTCGCGGCTCTGGCCGCCGCCGCCCTGAAAGACATTGCCCTGATTTCCAACGGCAAATTCGCCGCTTCGGGCAATGGTATCACCATCAACCATGTCGGCAAGGCCATCCGCTACGTCCAGAACGCCGACACCATTTCCATCGATATAGCGGGCCGTCGCCTGAATATCGACGCCGACCTTGCCGCCCGCAGCGGCGAAACACCGCGCGGAAAAGTAAAAAACGGCTTCGCCCCTCTTGCAAAATACGCTGCAATGTTGGATTCGGCCTCTCAGGCGGCTGATACAGCGGCATAATAATTACCCCTTCCCAATGTACCGGCCATCAGGCCAATCCAAAACGGAGCTATCTGACGTGAAAATCTATACCAATGACGACGTTTCCCCCGACAGCCTGAAGGGCGAACGTATCGCCATTATCGGTTACGGTTCGCAAGGCCGCGCCCATGCCCAGAACCTGCGCGATTCCGGCGCAGACGTGATCGTCGGCGTGCGCGCTGGCGGGGCAGGCCACCAGAAGGCCACCCATGATGGTCTGGCCACGGCTGAGATCGCCGAAGCCGTCAAGGACGCGACCATCATCGCCCTTCTGACGCCGGACATGGCCCACGCCGAAATCTATGCCAACGAGATCGCGCCGAACGCCCCCAAGGGTGCAGCCATCCTGTTCGCGCACGGCTTCTCGGTTCTCTATGGCCGCGTCAATGCCCGCGAAGACCTCGACGTCATCCTCGTGGCCCCCAAGGGCCCCGGCGACCTCGTGCGTCGTGAATATCAGCGCGGCCGTGGCGTTCCGACCCTGTTCGCCGTTGACCGTGACGTCACCGGCAATGCGGCGCGCAAGGCGCTGGGCTATGCCCGTGGCATCGGCGGCACCATCGGTGGCGTGATCGAAACCACCTTCAAGGAAGAAACCGAAACCGACCTGTTCGGTGAACAGGCCGTTCTGTGCGGTGGTACGACCGAGCTGATCCTGACCGGTTTTGAAACCCTGGTTGACGCCGGTTACCGTCCTGAAATCGCTTACTTTGAAGTGCTGCACGAGCTGAAGCTGATCGTCGATCTGCTGTATGAAGGCGGCTTCGCCAAGATGCACGAGTTCGTGTCCGAAACCTGCAAGTACGGCGATCTGGTCTCCGGCCCGCGCATCATCAACGAAGAAACCCGCGAGCGCATGGAAGAAGTGCTGAACGACATTCAGTCGGGCAACTTCGCCCGCGACTGGATCCTCGAAAATCAGGCTGGCCGTCCGCGCTACAACGCCCTGATGCGTCAGGATCTTGAGCATCCGATCGAAGTGGTCGGCAAGGACCTGCGTTCGCGCATGAGCTGGCTGAACCAAAAGGGTAACGGCTAAGGCCGCCCGACCTCCGGCATCCTCCCCTGTTTACGGGGGAGGTGGCTGCGAGCTTCATGCGAGCAGACGGAGGGGGCAATCCCTGCAACCGCAGGCCCCCTCCGTCAGCGACTTCGCACTGACACCTCCCCCGTAAACAGGGGCGGACAAGAAAACCGCACAAACCGAGTTTCCATCATGAGCACCAATAAACCGACCGGCGCACAGTTAGTCATCTCCACGCTGAAAGCGTTGGGGGTCGATGTGCTATTCGGCTATCCCGGTGGTGCCATCATGCCGATCTATGACGCGCTGGCGGGGTCCGGCCTGCGTCACATTCTGGTTCGCCACGAACAGGGTGCCTCCTTTGCTGCCGATGCCTATGCCCGCGCCACAGGGCGCGTTGGCGTCTGCATGGCGACCTCAGGCCCCGGTGCGACCAATCTGGTGACCGGCATTGCCAATGCCTATATGGATTCCGTCCCGATGGTCTGCATCACCGGTCAGGTCGGTACCGGCCTGCTGGGTACGGACGGCTTTCAGGAAGTCGATCTGATCGGCGTGACCCTGCCGATCGTCAAGCACTCCTGGCTGGTGCGTGATCCGGCGCAGATTCCGTCGGTCATCGCCCGCGCCTTTGCCATCGCCAGGGAAGGCCGCCCCGGCCCGGTCATCGTCGATATCCCCAAGGATGTCGCCGCCAGCTTTGTCGAAACCTCGGAAATGGGTGAACTGCCCGCCTATGTCCCGCCCGCGCCGGACATGAAGGCCATTGCCGCCGCCTCGGCCATGATCGAAGCCGCCAAAAAGCCGCTGTTCTATGTCGGTGGCGGCGTCCACATGGCCGATGCCGATCAGGAACTGCGCGATCTGGTCGCCCGCACCGGTATTCCGGTCGTTTCGACCCTGAAAGGGATCGGCACGGTTTCGACCTACGAAGACCTGTATCTGGGGATGCTGGGGATGCACGGCACACGCGCGGCCAATCTGGCCGTCGATGAAGCCGACCTGCTGATTGCCATCGGCGCGCGTTTCGACGACCGCGCCACGGGCAAGCTGTCGGCCTTTGCGCCCAATGCCAGGGTCATCCACTTCGACATCGATCCGGCGGAAATCAACAAGACGCGCCATGCCCATGTTGCGGTTCTGGGGGATCTGAAAATCGCCCTGCCCGCCCTGAACCCCAGAATCGGTGACATTTCCGGCTGGATGAAGTTCAACAAGGACAACAAGTGGCAGCACCGTTTCCGCTATGACGCGCCGGGCAAGGGCATCTATGCGCCCGCCCTGCTCAAGTCCCTGTCGGAAAAGGCCGGTGACAGGTTCATCGCTGCCTGCGACGTCGGCCAGCATCAGATGTGGGTCGCCCAGCATTGTGAATTTACCCAGAACCGCGCCCACCTGACCTCCGGGGGTTCCGGCGCGATGGGCTATGGCCTGCCGGCCGGTCTGGGGGCCAAGCTGGCCTTGCCGGATCATCATGTCGTCACCATTTCCGGTGACGGGTCGTTCATGATGAACATTCAGGAAATGGCCACCCTGAGACGCTACGGCATCCCGCTGAAGATCGTCCTGCTCGACAACAGCTCACTGGGGCTGGTGCGTCAGTGGCAGGAACTGTTCTACGAAGAAAACTATTCCGAAATCGACCTGTCGGACAATCCCGATTTCGTCGAAGTCGCCAAGGCCTTTGGCATCAGCGCGTTCCGCATCACGCTGCGCCATGAGGTCGAAGGGGCCATTGACCGCCTGCTGGCAGCCGACGGCCCGACACTGTTGCATGTTTTGATTGATCCGCGCGAAAACGTCTGGCCGCTGGTGCCGCCGGGGGCGTCGAACACGGAAATGATGGAGGAGCGCTGGGATGAGCCAATTGATTCGTATTGAGATCGACCGGCTGGAAGGTACGCTTCTGCGCGTTCTCGGCCTGATCGAGCGTCGCGGGTTTCACATTGACGGTCTGGAACTGACCGGCATTGACGAAAACACCCGTCTGGCGGCGATCACGGTGCGTCCGCGTGACGACAAGCGCAGCCTTGACACCCTTGGCCTGCAAATCGACCGTCTTTACGGCATTAAACGTCTGACGAACGCCCCTGAGGCGGCTCCGGTTAATGTCCAGCAGAAAATAAGCGCCTGAAAGTAAACATCATGAGCCCTGAGCGTAACAAAGACCCCAACCGCGTACTGATCTTCGACACCTCCCTGCGTGACGGGGAACAGGCCCCCGGTTTCTCGCTGGGTGTCGAGCATAAGCTGATGATGGCCCACGCCCTGAAGGATCTGGGCGTCGATATCATCGAAGCCGGTTTCGCCGCCTCCTCTCCCGGTGACGAGGAAGCCATCCAGACCATTGCCCGCGAAGTCCACGGCCCGACCTTTGCGTCCCTGTGCCGTGCGCTGGAATCGGACATCGATGCCGCCGCCCGCGCCCTGGCTCCGGCCAGAAATCGCCGCTGCCACGTCTTTCTCGCCACCTCGCCGATCCACCGCGAGTTCAAGCTGAAAAAGACCCGCACACAGGTCATCGAAATCCTCGGCAAGGCCATTGCCCATGCTGCCAAAACGTTCGACGACATCGAATTTTCCGCTGAAGACGCCATCCGCACCGAGCCTGAGTTTCTGGCCGAGGTCTGTATCGCTGCGGCAGAAGCCGGTGCGACGACGCTGAACCTGCCGGACACGGTCGGCTACACCACGCCCAAGGAAATCTTCAGGATTTTCTCGGACGTCAAGGCGGCCCTGAAAGACCATCCCGACGTCATCCTGTCGGCGCATAACCACAACGACCTCGGTCTGGCGGTGGCCAATACGCTGGCCGCGCTTGAGGCCGGTGCGCGTCAGATCGAGCTGACCATCAACGGCATCGGTGAGCGCGCCGGTAATGCCGCCCTCGAAGAAGTGGTCATGGCGCTGCGTACCCGCCCCGACGTCTATGGCCTGCATACCGGCATCGACACCACCAAGCTGGCCCATACCAGCCGCCTGTTGTCACGCGCCACCGGCACGGTTGTCGTGCGTAACAAGGCCGTTGTCGGCAAGAACGCCTTTGCCCACGAATCCGGCATCCACCAGCATGGTATGCTGTCCAATGCCCGCACCTATGAGATCATGAACCCCGAAGATGTCGGGATTGAAAAATCCAATCTGGTGCTCGGCAAACATTCGGGCCGTCACGCCATCGCCAAACAGGCGGCGGCGCTGGGTTATGAGCTGGACGAACTGGCTCTGGGTGAACTGTTTACCGCCTTCAAACGTCGCGCCGACGAAATCGGTGAGATTGACGAATTTGAACTGATGTCACTGCTGACGCGCTCCAATGCCGATAAGGACGATGCGCGCCTGTTCAAGATCACGTCTGAAACGACCCGCGACAGCGTGTCGATCACGCTGGATCTGTTCCGTGACAATGGCGACCCGCTTCAGGTCACCGCTTCAGGCCTCAATGCCTTTGAAGCCGGTTTCCGCGCGCTGGTGGACGCCTATCAGATCGAAGCCCGTGTCAATGATTGCGAGATCATCCAGTCGGGCTTCACCTTCGACGGCGGCGCGTTCGCCGAAATCAGCTTGCAAATAAAGGGTGAGGTGTATCGGGGCCGTGGTCGCGGCCCCGACCCGGTATGGGCCGGCTTACGCGCCATCTGCGATGGCTTTGAAAAATATGTCTTCCTGCACGACAGGAAGATGAAGGCTCAAAATACTCAATCTGGACAAATCCATGAAACCGCTCGCTGAGAAAATCTGGTTCAACGGTGAACTGAAAAACTGGGAGGACGCGAAGATTCACGTCCTCACCCACGCCCTGCATTACGGCACCGGCGTCTTTGAAGGCATCCGCGCCTATGACACCCCCAGGGGGTCGGTCGTCTTCCGCCTGACCGAACACAATCAGCGCCTGCTCGATTCGGCGCGTATCTATCACATGCCCATGAGCTATTCGCTGGAACAGCTCAATCAGGCCTGTAAGGACACCCTGACGGCCAATGGCCTGAAATCCGCCTATCTGCGCCCCATCGCCTTCCTGGGGGAATGTGGTCTGGGGGTTACGCCCAAGGCCGACAATATCCGCGTCGATGTCGCCATTGCCGCTTTCCCGTGGGGGGCCTATCTGGGCGAAGACGGCCTGACCAAGGGCGTCGATGTCTGCGTTTCCTCCTGGCAGCGTCTGGCCCCCAACACCATCCCCGCCGCCGCCAAGGCGTCCGGCAACTATCTGTCCTCCTACCTGATCGGTCGCGAAGCCCGCACGCGCGGCTATGCCGAAGGTCTGGGTCTGGGCACGGATGGCCGCCTGTCGGAAGGGGCCGGTGAAAACCTGTTCGTCATCATGAACGGCAAGCTGCATACCCCGCCGGTCGCCTCGTCCATTCTCGGCGGCATCACCCGCGACACGGTTCTGACCCTGGCCCGTGCCGAAGGGATCGAGATCATCGAACAGGCCCTGCCGCGTGAAATGCTCTATCTCGCCAACGAGGTCTTCATGACCGGCACGGCGGCGGAAATCACCCCGATCCGTTCGATCGACGATATTCCGACCCGCGCCGGTGGCCCCGGTGAGGTCACCAAACTGCTGCAAGCGCGTTTCTCCGGCCTGTTCAACGGCCAGACCGAAGACCGCTGGGGCTGGCTCGACTACGTCTGAGCCTGACCTGACGGTTCGCTAAACATCGGAAAGCCGCCATAGATGCCCTTACCGGACTCTGCGGCGGCTTTTCACTTTTTCTGTTCAGAGGTATAGTTTCGCCTCTTGTTAATCGGGATGAACCCCATGTCATCGACCCCCAAATCCCTGTTTGAAAAGGTGTGGGAACGCCACATCGTCGAAGAGGAAACCGCCGACAAGCCTGCGGTTCTGTATATCGACCTGCATCTGGTCCACGAGGTCACCAGCCCGCAGGCCTTTTCCGAGCTTGACGCGCGCGGCCTCAAGGTGCGCCGTCCCGACCGGACGTTTGCCACGCTCGACCACTCGATCCCGACACTGGGGCCGGACGCCAGCGGGGAACGTCCCTATTTCACGCCTCAGGCCAAGGTTCAGGTCGAAACCCTTGAGCGCAACACCAAAAATCACGGCATCAGGCTGTTCGGCTGGGAGTCGGAAAATCGCGGCGTCGTGCATGTCATCGGGCCGGATATGGGTCTGACGCAGCCGGGCTTTACGGTGGTCTGCGGCGATTCGCACACCTCGACGCACGGGGCTTTCGGCTGTATCGCCTTCGGCATCGGCACCTCGGAAGTCGGCCACGTTCTGGCCACCCAGTGCCTGACGCAGCGCAAGCCGAAAACCATGCGCATCACCGTCAATGGCAGCCTGCAAAAAGGCGTGACGGGCAAGGACGTGGCTCTGGCCATCATTCAGCGTCTGGGCTTTGGCGGCGGCACGGGCTATGCGCTCGAATATGCCGGGCCGGTCATTGAATCGCTGGATATGGAAGGCCGCATGACGGTCTGTAACCTGTCGATCGAAGCCGGTGCGCGCTGTGGCATGATTGCGCCGGACGAAACCACGCTCAACTGGCTGCGCGGGCGCCCCTATGCGCCGCAGGGTGAGGCTTTCGACGCCGCTGCGGCCGACTGGCTGACGCTGAAATCGGACGAAGGCGCTGTCTTCGACAAGGAAATCGTCATCGACGGTTCAGCCATCGAGCCTATGGCGACCTGGGGCACGACGCCGGATCAGGGCGGGGCCATCCGTGCCGGTGTGCCGGTGCCGTCCAATGAAAACGAGGTCAAGGCCCTGAACTATATGGGTCTGCATGGCGGTGATTCCCGCGACGTCGCTAAGGTCGATGTCGTGTTTATCGGCTCCTGCACCAATGGCCGTCTGGCCGACCTGCGCGCCGCCGCCGAGGTCATCCGTGGCCGCAAGGTTGCCGACGGTGTGCGGATGCTGGTTGTCCCCGGCTCCGAGCAGGTGCGCCTTCAGGCCGTGGCCGAAGGACTGGATAAGGTGTTTACCGATGCGGGCGCGGAATGGCGTCTGCCCGGCTGTTCGATGTGCATTGCCATGAACGGCGATTTCGTCGCCCCCGGTCAGCTGGCGGTTTCGACCTCCAACCGCAATTTCGAGGGCCGTCAGGGGCCGGGTTCGCGCACGGTTCTGGCCTCACCGGCCACCGCCGCCGCGTCCGCCATTGCCGGTCACGTCGCCGATCCGCGCCAATATATGGCGTAACCTCCTCCCCTGTTTACGGGGGAGGTGGCATTGAGCAAAGCGAAATGACGGAGGGGGCAAACCGCCGTCAGTAATCCCCCCTCCGTCGCGGACTACGCCGCGACACCTCCCCCGTAAACAGGGGAGGATGAAAGGAAAACACCATGTCCAACCAGGAACCGATCAATACCTTCTCCTCACGCATCGTCGTGCTGCCGGAAGCCAATATCGACACCGACCAGATCATTCCGGCACGGTTTCTCACCACCACCACCAAGGCCGGTCTGGGCAAGGTCGCCTTTAATGACTGGCGCTATAATGGCGACGGCTCGCTGAAGGCCGATTGCATCCTCAACATCATCGACCCGACCGAGCATCGCATCCTTGTCGGCGGTAATAATTTCGGCTGCGGCTCGTCGCGCGAACATGCGCCCTGGGCCTTGACCGACTATGGCTTCAAGGCGGTGATTTCCACCGAGATCGCCGACATCTTCCGCTCGAACAGCCTGAAAAACGGCTTGCTGCCCATCGTCGTGCCGCAGGACATCCACGACAAGCTGACAAAAAACCCGCAACAGCGCGTGACCATCGACCTTGAGGCCTGCGAGTTGCGCCTTGAGGACGGCACGGTGTTCGTGTTCCAGATCGATGCCTTCTCGCGCCAGTGCCTTCTCGAAGGGGTTGACGCAATGGGCTGGATTTTGAATCGCGTGTCCTCTATTGAGGCTTACGAACAAAGAACCGGCAAGGCCGCCGCCTGATTTCTGACGCCCGACGCGGTGTCATGACCAACGCGCCTTGGGTTCTTCCTCAGGCGCGTTTTTTTATGAGAAAGTATCCGAACATGGCAGAATTCAAGATCGTCGTTCTTCCCGGTGATGGTATCGGCCCCGAAGTGGCCGCCGCAGGTGTCGAGGCCCTGAAGGCCATCGGTGAGGTCTATGGCCACAGCTTCGCCTTTGAGGAAAAGCTGATCGGCGGCATCGCCATCGACGAGCGCGACGATCCCTATCCCGCCGACACCGACGCCGCCTGTCAGGCCGCCGATGCGGTGATCCTCGGGGCCGTCGGTGGCCCCAAGTGGGACCTGAAGCCCAAGCGCCCCGAACAGGGCCTGCTGGCGGTGCGTAAGGCGCTGGGCCTGTTCGCCAATCTGCGTCCGATGGACGTTGCCGCGTCTCAGGCCTTCCGCTCGCCGTTGAAAGAGGACATCGTGTCCGGTGCCGACATGCTGATCGTGCGCGAACTGACCGGCGGGCTTTATTTCGGCAAGCAGAGCCGCACCGAAACCTCGGCCACCGACGAATGTGTCTATACGGTCGCCGAAATCGAGCGCGTCGCCCGCATCGCCTTCGAGGCCGCCCGCAAGCGCCGCAACAAGGTCACCTCGGTCGATAAGGCCAATGTCATCGAAACCTCGCGCCTGTGGCGGGAAACGGTCAACAAACTGCACGCCGCCGAATATTCCGACGTTGAGCTGGAACATGCGCTGGTCGATTCGATGGCCATGCACCTCGTGACCCGTCCGAAGTCCTTTGACGTCATCGTCACGGAAAACATGTTCGGCGACATCCTGTCCGATCTGGCCTCCGTCCTGCCCGGCTCCATCGGCCTGCTGGGTTCCGCCTCTCTGGGGGCGACGGGCAAGGGCCTTTATGAGCCGATCCACGGCTCGGCACCGGACATTGCCGGTAAGGATCTGGCCAACCCCATCGGTACGCTGAAGTCCGTATCCATGCTGCTGCGCTTCTCGCTCAATCTGGGCAAGGAAGCCGACGCACTGGACGCCGCCATTGAGGCCGTCATTCAGAAGGGTATCCTGACCCGCGATCTTGGGGGCACCGCCGCCGGTTCGGAAGTCACCAAAGCCGTTGTCGCCGAAATCCGCGCCTGATCCCTCCTCCCCTGCCTTAGCGGGGGAGGTGCCGAGCCTGTCGAGGCGGAGGGGGCAATTCCAACCGCCTATCCCCCCTCCGACGCGGACTATCGCCGCGCCACCTCCCCCGTAAACGGGGGCGGATCTTAATCCAAGGAACCCCTCCCATGTCCTCCGTTCTGCTTAATGGTCTGTCCGAAATTGCCGGTGATTATGAGGCTGTGTTTTGTGACATCTGGGGGGTGATCCATAATGGCCGCCAACACTTTCCCGCCGCCTACGAAGCCCTGCGCCGCTTCAAAGCCGAACGCGGGCCAGTGGTGCTGATTTCCAACTCCCCGCGCCCGCGTGACGGTCTGGAAAAGCAGCTCAACGATCTGGGGGTGTTTGACGATGCCTATAGCGCCATCGTCTCCTCAGGCGACGCCACGCGCCAGTTCCTCAGCGACTACGGCCCGACCGGTTCAGCCTGGGTCGTCGGCCCCGAACGCGACAGCGCCCTGTATGACGGTCTGGGGCTTGACCTGTCCGGCACGCCGGAAACCGCTGCCTTCATCAGCTGCACCGGCCTGTATGACGATGAAGCCGATCAGTTGTCCGACTATCAGGACAGCTTCAAAATCGCCGCCGCACGCAAGCTGCCGCTGGTCTGCGCCAATCCTGACCGTATCGTCCAGCGCGGCGACAAGATCATTCTCTGCGCCGGTTCTCTGGCCGATCTGTATATGAGCCTCGGCGGTGAAGTGATCATGGCCGGTAAGCCCTATGCGCCGATCTATGACCTCTGTTATCAGGCGCTGGAGGCCATAACCGGCACCCCTGCCGACCGGTCGCGTGTGCTGGCCATCGGTGACGGCCTGCCGACCGATGTGCTGGGGGCCAATGGTCAGGGGCTTGATCTGGTGTTTGTCGCCGCCGGTATCCACGCCCTTGAGGCCACCAATGACGCCGGTGAACTCGATGCCCGCCTGCTGGCGCGCGTGCTGGAAACGCAAAAAGCGCAGGCCCGCTATGTGACCCGCGCTTTAAGCTGGTAAACCATCACCAAACTTTTATTTTATGCCGATCCTTTGGGCGGATCAGTCAAACAGGGCGTCGATATCGTCCTGTGAATTGGTCTTGTTCAGATCCTCAGGCGACATGTCGAACAGGGCGTCGATATCGTCCTGCGAATTGCTTTCGACTGCCGCTTCAGCCTTCGGCGCAGGCGGCGGCGCTTTGGCCACCGGTGCCGGTGCGGGTGCGGGCTTAGGGGCCGCAGGTTGCGGTGCCGCCGGTTTCGGAGCCTCGACCTTCGGAGTCTCGACCTTCGGGGCCTGAACCTTGCTGGCCGGAGTCGGAGCCTCGGCAGGGCTGTCGAACATGGCGTCGATCGCATCCTGAGCCGTTTCCGGCCCACCGATCGCCGGGCCATTCAGCAGCAGGTCACGCGCACGCTGTTCACGCTCGCTCAGGGTCTCGGTCGGCTTGTCCTCAACCCCAAGGGCCGAGGCCAGCTTGGTGACCCGTTCCTCGATCTGTTGCAGGACATGAACGACCTTGGAAACGCGCTGACCGGTGATGTCCTGAAACGAACAGGCTTCAAAGATCATCATCACCTGATCATCGACCGCCGCCTTATAGGTCCTGGGGTCAGACGCATCCATACCCATGATCGCCTCAGCGGCATTCATGATGGTGTGGGTGGCGGCTTCGGTATCGCGCGTAATGGCCTCAAGCTCGGCACCGGCCGTGGGAATACGTTCCTGAGACAGATCCTGCGGACGCAGTTCGCGGATTTCCTCTTTTGCCTTGGCGATATAGCCGGCAATGACACGGAATTCTTCGGCACGACGCTTATCGAGTTGCTTGAAAAATCCCCGCATCAGCGCCACAAGGGCCTCTGACTGCTGCATGAGATTGATCAGCTTGGGTTCCAGTTCCGCGACCAGTCCGGCGTCCACACCGTCCATATCCATCGGCTCTGTCTGTTTTTGAGCAACCTGGCCCATAGGAAACCTGCTTTAAAACTAACTTAGAATTCACCGAGAACGGCTGTGATCTTTTGCTTCAGCGTCGCGCCGTTGAACGGCTTGACGATATAGTTGTTCACACCGGCCTTCTTGGCAGCAATCACGTTTTCGGTCTTGGATTCGGCGGTAACCATGATGAAGGGCGTTCTTTTGAGCGAATCGTCCGACCGTACCTTCAGGAGCAACTCATACCCCGTCATGGGTTCCATGTTCCAGTCGGAAATGACCAGACCGTAATTGCTCTTTTTCATCTTATCCAGCGCTTCTGCGCCATCAGATGCTTCTTCGATGTTCTCGAAACCCAGTTGCTTGAGCAGATTGCCAATAATCCGCAGCATGGTCTTGTAATCATCAACCACCAGGATCGGCATGGACATATCGACGGCCATGAGAGTAACGCCCCACCTATAATAAAATACGGGCCGCCTTATGCGGGCCCTTCTTGGAAGAGAGCCTCATCATGCGCAAAACCCGATAAGATAGGGTTAAAGCCATTCATTTAAATTATACTTATATTTCAATGATATAACAGTTATTAACCATGAATTTCAGAGCTTTTACATCCATTTTGGCCCAGAAAATTACCGCATCCGCGAATTAACAGACCCTGCGTTTTCCCGAAAAATCCTGTCCGCCCAAGCCTTGGCAAATCCCCCGGCTTGTGCGTAAGGCTTGGAAGACCACAGGCATATCAGGACGTCTTTCCATGCGTGAAGCCCAAACCGTCTTTGTCGAAGACCTTGTTATCGGCCAGACCTATGAACGCAGTTTCACCGCCAGCGATGCGGTGATCCGCGCCTTTGCCGATGTATCCGAAGACCATAACCCCATTCACACCGATGAGGCCTTTGCCGCCACGACCCCGTTCAGGGGCCGGATTGCCCACGGCGCGCTTCTGGGGGCGTGGATTTCGGCAACCATTGCCGATGGCCTGCCTGGACGCGGATCGATCTATGTCTCCCAGAGCCTGATGTTCAAACGCGCCGTCAAACTCGATGACACGGTGACCATTGGCCTGACGGTGACGGCCATCGATACGAAAACCGCCCATGTCACCCTTTCGACCGTGGCAAAGGTGCGCAACAAACTCTATGCCGACGGGGTGGCCGAAGTCATTGCCCCCAAACGTCCCGCGTAAAAAGGTAAGCCCTTGTCCCTCCTGCCCGCTCATGCCCTGCCCGCCGCTTCTTCACTGAAAGCATTTTTGCTGACGCTTGAAGCGGGGGGTAACCTGCGCTCGACCGCCCTGACAGAAGCGGCGGTTTCGCAAGCCCTGCCCAAGGGGGCCGCCGCCGCCATCGGCAGCTTTGACGGGGTGCATCTGGGGCATCAGCGGGTGATCGAAAATGCCGTCGCCACAGCCCGGATGCAGGGCGCGCCCTCAGCGGTCATCGCCTTCGATCCGCACCCGCAGGCCTATTTCCTGCAACGGGCCGGTCAGACGGTCGAACCGTTCCGCCTGATGTCTCTGGCCCAGCAACTGAAAGCCTTTGAGGCGCTGGGGGTCGGGACGGTATTCGTCCTGCGCTTCGATCCGCTGCTGGCCAGCCTCAGCCCCGAAGACTTCGTGCGCAACCTGCTGCATGAGCATCTGCGCCTGATCCATGTCGCCTGCGGCTTCGATTTCCGCTTTGGCCACAAGGGGGCTGGTGACGCGGGCCTGCTGGCGCAACTGGGGCCGCAATTCGGCTTTACGACCTCTGAAACCGCCTGTCAGAGCGATGAAACCGGTCACAAGCTGTCCTCATCTGCCGTGCGTGACGCCCTGAAGGCCGGAAACGTGCAACTGGCGGGACATATATTGGGACGGCCTCAGGCCTTTCGCGGGGTCGTGACGCGCGGCGACCAGATCGGGCGCACCATCGGCTTTCCAACGGCCAATATCGATATGGACGACTATCTCCGGCCGAAACAGGGGGTCTATGTCACCCGCACCACGCTCGATGCCGGAGATGGGGAGAGTCAGGTGTTCGGCAGCGTGACCAATTTCGGCAAGCGCCCGACGGTCAACGGCCTGTCCGAGCGCTTTGAAACCCACATCTTCGACCTCGACCACGAAATCTATGATCGCGTCATCGAGGTCGAATTGCTGCACTATCTCCGACCGGAACAGAAGTTCGACAGTTTCGACGCCCTCAAGGCCCAGATCGCCCGTGATGCCGAAACCGCCAAAGCCTATTTCAAAGCCTAATTAGAAATGACCTCACACGCCTAAGCCGAAAAACTGCAACTCAAAAGTCAAAAATATGCTTAAAGCCACTGTAAACTATAAGGTTGATAGTAGTGGAAGGATATCCGGATTCTCATATCATGATGGATATATTGCAAGCGTCTCATCGCGTGAAGATGACATGATTTTTGACATTACTGCAACCGCAGGAGATAGATTCCAAATTCACGCAACGGGTATATATGATTTTTCCATTAATGATTATTGGAAAGGTGCCATAGTGTCTGACATCCATATATGGCCTTTGTCAGAGGTTTCCCTTTCCTCAATCAATAGCGATTCAGGATTAGGCCCATTATATACAAAGCGGGCAAACCCTGAACATATTAACGGCATTGTATCCAAGAAGTTATTAAATAATAAGAATACATTATTACTTCAAATTGATTGCAGCTATGGCGGTGATTTTTCCTGCCTTTGTGCTGAAGTGCGCGTCTTACATATTCTATAACCGGACAGGCAGGATGGCGTTGGCATAGTACCAACCGCCAAAACCTATTGATTGCCCTTTTCATCTCCCTCCTCGATCTGTACGAGGCGCCCCTTTACGTAAGCAAAGGGGCACGCACAGTATCACGCCCATCTTACTTCGCGGGCTGAATATCAATCCCGTCAAGGATCAGGTCAGGCTGCGGGCTGATGACCGACACGGTTTGCGTCCCCGCCGGTAGCGCAAGCGTCACGCTTTCGCTCAGGCGGTTGTTCAGCACCCCCTGCGTCCAGTAGGCATTCTGGTCGGCGCGGTCAAAGCTCAGGGTCTGGGCCTGACCATTGACCCGCAAGGTCAGGGTCCACGCCTTCGCGCCATCGGTCGGATAGGTCGGCAGGATATGCGCCGTAATCTGCCACTGCCCCGCTTCGGGCAGGTCGGCGGTCACGGTCGTCTGCGCATCGGCCCTCAGCGCCCTGAGGCTGCCCTCGCCACGCCCCAGCCCCTGAATAAAGGCCCAGTCACGGTTCGCCGTCCCCTCAAGCCGCAGCACGGGGTCCTTGATATTGAGCAGCGGCAATTCACCGGCCCTTGTCTGACCTTCGGCGGGCAGGATCGGTGCCGCCAGACGATAGGTCAGCCACAGATTGTCCGCCGGTTCCTCATTGATGAAGCCGCGCCACTTGCCTCCGGCCATGTCCTCGCCATAGGCACGGGTCAGGTCTTTGAGGGCCGCATCGGCGGTGCGCGCCTTATGGCCATAGGCCATGCCCAGTTGCGGATGGGCCTCATAGGTATCACCAAAGGATTCCAGTGCGAAAAAGCGCTCATTGGCCAGCGCCGAGGCCCTGACCGGATACTCGACCAGCTCGAAAAAGCCGGTTTTCTGCGCCTCAGGCAGGGCCGCCTTCACCTGATCGAGATCGGCGGTCATCAGCCGGAAACGGCCGAGACGCGGCTGCACCTCATAGACCGGCAGGCCCGAACGGGCGCGGCGCGCCGTTGGCAGATGATATTGCAGATGTTCGGGACGGCGCTCGAAATTCAGCCGGTAATACTGATCCAGCACCCCGCCGATGGCTTCGGCCTGCTCCGCCCCGAAGGTCTTTGCGGCAAAACGGTTAAGATAATCGCGTTGCGACAGCTTGCGCACCCCGTCCACATCCCAGGCCAGATCGAACACATAGCTGAGATTGATTTCCGCCGGTTTGATGTCACCGGCATTGATCATCCAGAAACGGTTGATGCCATTATCATAGGCGCGGGTCAGCTCCTCACCGATCAGGGACGGCGGCGTGGTCGAAAGCCACAGATAGGCCATAGGTGCCCCCAGATAGGACAGGTGGTAATAGACGCCCGACCCGCCCGAACGCTGGCGTTCTCCGGCATTGGGGAACTGACGGATATAGCCGAAATTGTCGTTCGGCCAGACAAGGGTGACATCTTCGGGCACCTTGAGGCCCGCGCGATAGATGTCCAGCACCTCCTTATAGGGCACGAACATCTGCGGCAGGGTTTCGGGATTGCCGACCTCCTCGCGCAGCATCTGACGCTGATCGGTGATGATCCGGTCAAGCAGGGCCACCTTGTCCTCAAGCGTGCTGACCCCGACAATGCCGGAATCATGAATGCCGCGCATCCCCAGCACATACAGGCTTTCGTAAGCGTGGTTGGTCTGCACCCGCTCCCGCCAATAGGCCTTTACCCCCTCGGCATTGGTGACATAGTTGAACCGGTCGCCCGCCTCTTTCCATTCCCCGACATTGTTACGCAGCATCGGCTCGGCATGGCTTGACCCCATGACGATGGCATAGCGATCAGCCAGTTTCGCGTTTTCGGGATCGGCATTGAACGGCTGGGACACCTTGTGCATGGCTGGCCACAATGTATTGGCCTTCAGGCGCAGCAAAAGCTCGAACACCTTTTCATAGGTTTTCGGCCCGATATTGCCGGTTTCTGGATCAAAGGTGTTGGCCGCCCACGGGAACAGGCCCCAGTCCTCGTCATTGATGAACAGGCCGCGATATTTCACCGACGGGCCTTTGGAGAGGTAATTGACCGTGCCGGTATAAAGCGCCGCCTTCTTTTGCGGGGCAACATCAGCCCACCAGTACCAGGGCGACACCCCGATGGATTGCGACAGGCTATAGACGCCATAGGCCGTGCCGCGCCGGTCAGACCCCACAATGACCAGCGCCGCCTCGACGCCCTTGACGGGCTTTGGCACGCTGATGACGGCATAACATTCCCAGCAACCCTCCAGCGCCGCAACATTGATCTTGCGCCGTTTGATCAGGTCGTCGATCAGCGGATGGGCGCCCTTGGTGCCGATCCATATCTGTTGCGCGGCTGTGGCCGTCTGCGACACGACGGGCTTTTGCCCCGTAACGCGCTCTATGTCCTCACTGAGGTCTTCGGCAGCGATTCCGACCACCGGCGCATCGGTTGGTGAAATGACAATATCGGCAGGCCGTTCGGCCACCAGCGCCACCCCGCCGCGCTTCGGAGCCTCGCTGATCCATGCGCTCTCCGCCAGCGCCACAGACGGCAGCATCAACCCGCACAGCATTGTCACCCAGACCCGCATGGCACATTCCTTTTGGTCATTATGAATTAGAAACAATCAGTATCGTTCAATGCGCCGCCTATCAAGCCGCTATCTGATAACTTCCATCCTGCTCTGGCAAACTGCTCTGGCAAAGGAATTTATCTAGGCAATCTCCCCGGCCTCTGATAAACGCATGGGCTATGTCTATGATACGGGTCGCATTGCGAATTTTCAGCCCGGCATAAGTCTCGCTTATGCCGGGAGTGTTTCTGTTCGCCCTTCCCCGTCCTGCTTTTTCCAGCTATTCAGGCCCCATGTCTTCCGAAACCCAAACGCCCCGCGATTACCGCGAAACCGTCTTTTTGCCCGAAACCGAATTTCCCATGCGCGCCGGTCTGCCAAAGGCCGAGCCGGAAATGCTGAAAAAATGGGACGCCGCCGACCTGTACCATGCGGTGCGCAAGGCGCGTCAGGCCGCAGGGGCCGAGACCTATGTGCTGCATGACGGCCCGCCCTATGCCAACGGCAATATCCATATCGGCCATGCGCTCAATAAGATCCTCAAGGACTTCATCGTCCGCTCGCAGTTCCTGCTGGGCAAGGATGTCGATTATATTCCGGGCTGGGACTGCCACGGCCTGCCGATCGAATGGAAGATCGAGGAAGAATTCCGCGCCAAAGGCCGCAAGAAGGACGAGGTGCCGCCTGAGGAATTTCGCAAGGCCTGTCGTGAATATGCCGCCAAATGGATCGACATCCAGCGCGAGGAATTCAAGCGGTTGGGCGTTCTGGGCGACTGGGACAAGCGCTATGCGACGATGGATTTCCAATCCGAAGCGGCGGTGACAAAGGAGTTTCATAAATTCCTGATGTCGGGCCAGCTTTATCGCGGCTCAAAGCCGGTCATGTGGTCGCCGGTCGAACGCACGGCTCTGGCCGATGCCGAGGTCGAATATGCGCCCCATACCTCACCGACCATCTGGGTGAAGTTTCCGGTTAAGGGCGACAGCGCCTGCGTCGTCATCTGGACGACGACACCATGGACGATTCCGGCCAACCGCGCGGTCAGCTTCAACCCGAAAATCGCTTACGGGGTTTATGAGATCAGCGAAATGGCCACCGAGGAAGCCCTTGGCTTCGCCCCGTGGGCCAGGGCCGGTGATCGCCTGATCCTTGCCGAAAAGCTGGCTGAGGATGTCCTCAAGGCCGCCAATGCCACCGCCTTCACCAAGGTCGAAAGCCTGACGGCCGAAGCCCTGCAAGGCCTTGTCCTGTCGCATCCACTGGCCACGCTTGATGAAGGCTACGGCTTCGATGTCCCCATGCTGGCCGGTGATCACGTCACCGATGATGCCGGTACGGGCTTTGTCCATACCGCCCCCGGTCACGGCGCAGACGACTATCTGATCTGGCTCAAATCCGGCTTCAGCCTCGATTCCATCCCCGATACGGTCGATCCCGACGGGGCCTATTACCCGCATGTGCCGCTGTTTGCCGGCCTCAAGGTGCTGGAAACCGAAGGCAAGAAGGCCGGCAAATTCGGGCCCGCCAATGGCGCGGTGATGGAAAAGCTGATCGAAGCCGGAAACCTTCTGGCGCGTGGCCGCGTGGAACACTCCTACCCCCATTCATGGCGCTCGAAAGCCCCGGTCATCTTCCGCAATACGCCGCAATGGTTCATCCGTATGGATGGCGAAGGCCAGTTGCGCCAAAAAGCCATTGCCGCCATCAAGGAAACCACCTTCTATCCCGATCAGGGCCGCAACCGTATCGCGTCTATGGTCGAGACGCGCCCCGACTGGCTGATCAGCCGCCAGCGGAACTGGGGCACGCCTCTGGCCATGTATGTCAACAAACAGACCGGTGAGCCGCTGAAAGACGAAGGCGTCAATGACCGCATCATCAAGCTGATCGAGTCCGAAGGGGCTGACGCGTGGTTCCTGCGCCCCGATGAGGATTTTCTCGGCAATGCCTATAATCCGGCCGACTATGAGAAGATCACCGACATCCTTGATGTGTGGTTCGATTCCGGCTCGACCCACGCCTTTACCTTCAACAAACCCGACAGCGCCTATCCGGTGGCCGACCTCTATCTTGAAGGTTCCGATCAGCATCGCGGCTGGTTCCAGTCGTCCCTGCTCGAATCCTGCGGCACACGCGGCGTCGCGCCGTTCAAAGCGGTACTGACCCACGGCTTCGTGCTGGATGAGAACGGCGAAAAGATGTCGAAATCCAAGGGCAATGTCGTCGCCCCGCAGGATGTCGCCAAGGAATTTGGCATCGAAATCCTGCGCCTGTGGGTCGCCCTGTCCGACTATTCCGACGACCTGCGCATCGGCAAGCAGATCATCCAGACGACGGTCGATGCCTATCGCAAGCTGCGTAACTCGATCCGCTATCTTCTGGGCGCCCTCAAGGGCTATGAGGCTTCCGAAGCCGTCGCCTATCAGGACATGCCGTCGCTGGAACGCTATATATTGCACGGGGTGCATCAGCTCGATGCCGAGGTGCGTCAGGCCTATCTGGCCTATGACTTTGCCGGTGTCATCCGTCCGGTAGCCGATTTCGCCTCACAAACCCTGTCGGCGCTTTATTTCGACATCCGCAAGGACAGCCTCTATTGCGACAAGCCGTCGGACATCAAACGCCGCGCCTGCCGCACGGTGCTGAATATCCTGTTTGAGCGCCTGACGGCCTGGCTTGGCCCGATCCTCGCCTTCACCGCCGAAGAAGCCCACACCTCGCGCTACGGCGAAGGGGCCAATATCTTCCGCGTCCTCGAAGACGTGCCCGCCGAATGGCACAACCCCGCGGAGGCTGATCGTTGGGAACGTATCGAAAAGGTGCTGTCGGTCGTCACCGCCGCGCTTGAGGTCGAACGCCGTGAAAAGCGTATCGGCGGCGCGCTTGAGGCTGCCCCTGTCGTCTATATCGAAGACGCCCACCTGATCGCCGCCTTTGATGGCACTGACGCGGCGGAAATCTTCCGCACCTCACAGGCGACCCTGAAAAACGAAGCCGCCCCCGCAGACGCTTTCCGCCTCGATGAGGTTAAAGGCATCGGCGTCACCGTGCCCCGCGCCGAGGGACAGAAATGCCAGCGTTCCTGGCGCATCCTGCCCGAAGTCGGCACCGACCCGCGCTATCCCGACCTGTCCTTGCGCGACGCCGGAGCTGTGGCCGAATGGGACGCCGCACATGGCTGATACAGGGTCGTCAAGCCTCTTACATCCTCCCCTGTTTACGGGGGAGGTGGCCAGCCTGTCTGGCCGGAGGGGGCATTGCGCCGGTGGTTTCGCCCCCTCCGTCTATAGAGGTTCATATGTCGCCTGACACACATTTCGCCAAATCTCTGACGACGCCTCTGGGCCGCAAAGCGCTGATGGTCGCCCTTATCGCCCTGATCCTCGATCAGGTGTCGAAACTCTGGGTTCTGCATCAACTTCATCTGCCGGAACTGGGTCAGGTCAAGATTTCGCCGTTGTTCTCCTTCAGCATGGTGTGGAACAAAGGTGTCAGCTTCGGATTGTTTTCTTCCGACGGCTGGGGCCGCTGGGTACTGGTAGCCTTTTCCCTGTGTGTGGCGGTTTTCCTTCTGAACTGGTTGCGCAAGGGGACAAAGCCGGTGTTGACCTACGGGCTGGCTCTGGTGGCGGGCGGGGCCATCGGCAATGCCATTGACCGTATTCTGTACGGCAAGGTCGTCGATTTTCTCGACTTTTCGGGACTGCATTTCCCGTGGGTCTTCAACATCGCCGATGCGGCCATCAATATCGGGGTTGCCTGCCTGTTTCTCGACGTGTTCCTGATGAACCGTCAGGAGACGAAAGACAACCACCCACAAGGTTAAAACCGCCCTTGGCAGGGGCACCAAAAGCAAGTAACAGTGTCCCTCCCCTCATGCGGGGCAGGACAGGAATGCGGAGCAGAATATGAAGTCAGTTAGCTTGGTGGCAGGGGTAGCGCTGATGGCTGTGGTCAGCCTGACGGGGTGCAACTCTACCCGTAACGCGCTCGGCATGAACAAGGTGGTGCCCGACGAATTCCGCATCGTCACCAAGGCCCCCCTGACGGTGCCGCCCAACTTTGCCCTGCGTCCGCCTTCACCGGGTGAGCCGCGCCCGCAGGAACTGCAACCGGACAGCGTGGCCCGCGAAGCCCTGTTCGGTGAGCGTCAGGCTGCCACCCGCTCTGACGGGGAAAAACTTCTGGCCGCCAAGGCCGGTGCCGATAAGGCCGATCCGCTGGCCCGTTATGTGGTCGATGATGAATTTGGCGATCTGGCCTATAAGGACGAGAGCTTCGCCGACAAGGTGCTGTTCTGGCGCAAGGACGATCAGACCAATGCCAATGTCTCAGCCAATACGGCGCTGGGCAACGAAGCCGCTGCCGTCGATCCCGAATCCGAAGCCGAGCGTATTCACGGCCTGATCGGCGACAATGAGGTGACCATCCAGCAGAAGAAGGAAAAAACCTTCAAGCTGCCGGGGCTTTAAGGGCCTCACACATTCTTTTTCATAAGGGCTGCCTTCCGGCGGCCCTTTTTGTTGGTGGTTATACGGGACTCATCTAAACTCATATCATCCCGTTCCTCCTCCCCTGTGAAACGGGGGAGGTGTCAGCGCGCAGTCGCTGACGGAGGGGGCATTTTTAGCGTCCGAAACACAGTCCCTATGTCCATTATTACCCGTCTGCCTCAGGATACCATCAACCGCATCGCTGCCGGTGAGGTGGTCGAGCGTCCGGCCTCGGCCATCAAGGAACTGGTCGAAAATGCCATTGATGCGGGCGCAACCCAGATCGATATTACCGCCGATAATGGCGGGCTGTCGCGCATCCTGATCGAGGATAACGGGCGCGGCATGGACGAAAACGACCTGCCGCTGGCCGTCGAACGTCACGCCACCTCGAAACTGAAGCCGCAGGCCGACGGCACATGGGATCTTCTGCACATCCAGACCCTCGGCTTTCGTGGCGAAGCCCTGCCGTCTATGGGGTCAGTCGCCCGCCTTGAGATCACCTCACGCACGGCCGCACAGGATGGCGCTCTGGCCCTGACTGTCGATGCCGGTCGCATAAGTCCCGTGCGCCCCGCCGCCTTTTCCCGTCCGCACGGCACGCGCGTCGAGCTGAAAGACCTGTTTTACGCCACACCGGCGCGCCTCAAGTTCATGAAGTCCGACCGCGCGGAAAACATGGCCATCACCGAAGAGGTCAAACGGCAGGCTATGGCTCACGAAGAGGTCGGCTTTTCCCTGACCCTTGAGGGCAAGCGCAGCTTGCGCCTCTACCCCGAAGCCAAAGGCTTTGAGGGTCGGCTGAAACGTCTGGCGGCGCTGCTGGGCGATGATTTCGGCCATAACGCCCTGCTGATCGATCAGGCGCGCGAAAACATTACCCTGTCAGGCTATGCCGGTCTGCCGACCTTTTCCCGCGGCAATGCCCAGCATCAGTATCTGTTCGTCAATGGCCGTCCGGTGCGTGACAAGCTGTTGCAGGGGGCCTTACGCGGGGCCTATGCCGATTTTCTGGCGCGTGACCGGCACCCTATGGCGGTGCTCTATGTCGGGATCGATCCGCAGGACCTCGATGTCAATGTGCATCCGGCCAAGACCGAGGTGCGTTTCCGTGATCCGGGTCTGGTGCGCGGACTGATCGTCGGGGCGCTGAAACATGCACTGGCCTCTGCCGGACACAGGGCCGCCACTACGGTCGCCGATCAGGCCCTGAGCGCCTTCAATCCCCTGACCCACGGCTACCGCCCGCCGGTGCAGCCGCCCCTGTCCTTCCCCGCCTATGCGCCGCCAGCCTATGCCACACCGGCCCACACCACACCGGTACAGCCGCACCCCAATTATCAGCCCGATTATGTCCGTGACGCCCTTGCCCTCACACCGGCCTTTGCCCCATCCGCCCGCGTGGAGCCTGAGCCTTTCGGCCTGTCTGATGCGGCTGAGGCCAGCTTCACGCCTGCGCCCGAAGCCACGCATTTCCCGCTGGGGGCGGCGCGGGCGCAACTGCATGAAACCTATATTCTCGCCCAGACACAGGACGGGCTGGTCATCGTCGATCAGCACGCCGCCCATGAGCGGCTGGTCTATGAGCAGATGAAACAGATGATGGCCACCGGTCAGGTGGCCCGTCAGACCCTGCTGATCCCCGAAGCGGTCGATCTCGATGCCGCCGATACGGCGCGCCTGATGGGCCTCAGGGATGAATTAGAAGCCTATGGCCTGATGCTCGAAGCCTTCGGCCCGACAACTGTGCTGGTGCGTGAGGTGCCGGCCCTGATCGGCGACGGCGATGTGGCGGGCCTGATCCGCGATCTGGCCGACGAGATTGCCGAACATGGTCAGGCCCTGGCCCTGAAGGAACGCATGGCGGAAATCTGCGGCAATATGGCCTGTCGCAATTCGGTGCGTGCCGGTCGTCGCCTGAATGCCGATGAGATGAACGCCCTGCTGCGCCAGATGGAAGCCACGCCCCATTCCGGTCAGTGCAACCACGGGCGTCCGACCTATGTTGAGCTGAAGCTGAAAGATATCGAAAAGCTGTTCGGACGGCGCTAGTATCGTGAATTTGAAGTTCGCCTCATTTTGATATCAAACGCCGAGCGAACTTCAAATTCAAAAACGATACCAGATACAATGGATTGCCAGTGTCCTGTTGAATCTGA
>Ga0222423_1000314_pt1 | contig 39378 bp, 25 predicted proteins | sample 3A0metagenome_FD_182472 | JGI IMG/M metagenome (GOLD analysis project Ga0222423, IMG submission 182472) | Enriched microbial communities from leaf-cutter ant dump, University of Wisconsin, Madison, United States - 3A0 (version 2) | ecosystem: Environmental > Terrestrial > Nest > Insects nest >...
CGAGGCGACGCAGGCCCGGCCGGAAAAGAAGGGCAAAAAGGACGGCAAGAAGAAAAAGGGCAACAAGAAGCCCAAAGCCCCCCTGCCCTTTCCCGAAGACATGATCCCTGAGGGTTAGAGCGCTTTCCGAAAAGTGTGACGCACTTTTCGGATTCAAAAGCGCGTTGAAACAAAAAATGAGAGCGCTGTTCCGATTCAATTTGAACGGAACACGCTCTAATCAGTGCCGAACAGATCGCGCGTATAGACCTTATCGGCCACGTCCTTCAGATTATCAGACAGACGGTTGGCAACAATGACGTCGGACAGGCGCTTGAATGCCTCGAAATCGCGGATCACCCGTGAGTTGAAGAAGCTGTCATCGCTCAGGGTCGGCTCATAGATCACCGTCTCAATGCCCTTGGCCTTGATGCGCTTCATGATGCCCTGAATGGAAGACTGACGGAAATTGTCCGAATTGGTCTTCATGGTCAGGCGATAGATGCCGACCGTCTTCGGCTGGCGCTTCAGGATGCTGTCGGCGATGAAGTCCTTGCGCGTGGTATTGGCATCGACAATGGCGCGGATCAGGTTCTGCGGCACTTCGCGGTAATTGGCCAGCAACTGCCGCGTATCCTTCGGCAGGCAATAGCCGCCATAACCGAAGGACGGATTGTTGTAATGGCCGCCGATGCGCGGATCGAGACTGACCCCTTCGATGATCTGACGCGTATTGAGGCCCAGCGCCTCGGCATAGCTGTCCAGCTCGTTGAAATAGGCCACGCGCATGGCCAGATAGGTATTGGCAAACAGCTTGATGGCCTCGGCCTCGTCCGAATGGGTCAGAAGTACCGGCACTTCTTCTTTTAAGGCCCCCTGCTTCAGCAGGCTGGCAAAGGTCTGCGCCCGTTCGGATTGTTCACCGACAATGATGCGCGACGGATAGAGGTTGTCATAAAGCGCCTTGCCTTCGCGCAGGAATTCCGGCGAAAAGATCAGGTTGTCGATACCGAACCGCTCACGCATCTTGCGCGTATAGCCAACGGGGATAGTCGATTTGATGACAATGGTGGCCTGAGGATTGATCGCCAGCACATCGGTAATCACCGCCTCGATGGAACGCGTATCGAAATAGTTGGTTTCGGGATCGTAATTGGTCGGGGTCGAGACGATGACATAGTCCGCCCCCTGATAGGCCTCAGTCTTATCGAGCGTTGCCCGCAGGTTCAGCGGCTTTTCGCGCAGATAGGTTTCGATTTCCGTATCCGATATGGGCGATATGCGCTTATTCAGCGCCTCGACCCGCTCCGGCACTATATCCAGCGCCACCACCTCATTGTGCAGGGCCAGCAAAATCGCGTTGGAAAGCCCGACATAGCCGATACCCGATACTGCAATCTTCATAAATGTGCCTTTGGACTGTAAAAACGACCACCGAAGCCACCCTTAGACACAGGGGAAAGCCGCAGAAGGAAATGTTATTTTGATCAAATTCAATCCTTGCCTAATAGCCGTTTTTCATCTTCGGGTGCAATAAATTTTGTCCCTGTTGAATCTGCATTATCTATCCATTATGCCCGCAAACGCCTCATAAATCAGGCGGCTGTTAACCGAAGGCGAACCCATAGGCCCGATAACAGCGTCACGAACCCTTAGGAATGACCTTATGCCCACCCCTTCCGATACCCTGACGCCTAAAAAAGCCGCCCTGAAAGCCTGGCTGTTCGATCAGGCCCTGCCCCTGTGGTGGAAAACCGGTGCCGACCGCGTACATGGCGGGGTGCATGAGAAGCTGGGGCAGGACGGTCAGCCGACCCATGACAACCGCCGCACCCGCGTCGCCGCCCGTCAGGTCTATGCCTATGCCCTGGCCAGACGCATGGGCTATCAGGGAGAAACCGATGCCATGATCCGTCAGGGGCTTGACTGGCTGTCCGGCCCGGCGGCCACCCGGGACGGACTGGTCTATGCCGTTCTTAGCCCCGAAGGGCAGGTCATCAAGGCCGATTTCGATTTCTATGACCACGCCTTTGCCCTTCTGGCCTATGCCAGCGCCTTCCATGTCGATCCTCAGAACAAAGACCTTGAGCGCAAGGCCCTGATCATCCGTGAGCGGCTTCTGAGTACCTACAAGCATCCGGTGCGCGGCTTTGAGGAATCGAACCCACGCAGCCTGCCGCTGAAAACCAATCCGCACATGCACATGTTCGAGGCGTCTCTGGCGTGGATCGAAGCCGGTGGCGATCAGACATGGCGCACCATCGCGGCCGAAATTGCCGAGCTGTGCCTCGATAAGTTCCTGCACCCGCAAACCGGTGCCCTGCGCGAATATTTCGACGGCGACTGGAACCCTCTGGAGGGTGAGGCCGGACGCATCATCGAACCGGGCCATCAGTTTGAGTGGGCCTGGCTTCTGATCCGCTGGGCCAGACTGTCCGGCGATACCCGCTTCATCGCACCGGCGCGGCGGCTGGTGGAAATTGCCGAAACCTACGGCACCGACCCTGAGCGCAATGTCGCGATCTTCGAGCTTTGGGATGATTTCTCGCCCAAGGACGAAAAGGCCCGCCTGTGGTCGCAGACCGAGCGCATGAAAGCCTATGTCGCCCTCCTGTCCCTCAGCACCTCGCCGCGCGAACAGGCGCACCTGAACGACCGGCTGTCAGCGGCCATAGACGGGCTTAATCTGTTTCTCGATACGCCGGTGCCGGGGCTTTATCTCGATCGCCTGACGCCGGACGGTCAACTGGTCGATGAACCGGCACCGGCCTCGACGCTTTATCACATTATCTGCGCCATAGACGAGGTATTGCGGGCCTGAAACAGAAGCCACCACCGGTTTTCTTTGCCGATACCGTTGCCGTTTGAAGCCTGAGGCAGTAAGCTCCTGCCTTTATGCGTTCATTTGTTAAACGATTACGATCACTCATTATCCGAGGTTAAGTTTGTCGCACCCCAAGGTTCGTAAGGCCGTCATTCCCGTTGCCGGTCTGGGCACCCGTGTTTTGCCGGGCACCAAGGTCACCCCCAAGGAATTGCTGAATGTGGTCGATCGCCCCATTCTGTCCTATATTGTCGAGGAAGCCCGTGCGGCAGGGATCGAACATATCGTCTTCGTCACCGGCCGCTTCAAAGGGGCCATCGAAGACTATTTCGACCATCAGGTAGAGCTTGAGGCGCAACTGAAGGCCAAGGGCAAGACCGATGTGCTTGAGGCCATGCTGGCCGAATTGCCGCGTCCGGGCGAGATGAGCTTTGTCCGTCAGATGCAGCCGCTGGGCCTCGGTCATGCCGTGTGGTGCGCGCGCGACATGATCGGCAACGAACCCTTTGCCGTCATCCTGCCGGACATGGTGATGGACGCCAAAGTGCCGGCCCTGAAACAGGCCATAGACGCCCATGAGCGCACCGGCGGCAATATCATCGTCGTCGAACCGGTCCCTGAGGATCAGACCCATCAATATGGCGTCGTGGCGCTCGAAGGACGCGAGGGCCGTCTGAACCGCATGACCGGCATGGTCGAAAAACCCGCCAGAGGCACCGCTCCCTCCAATCTGATCGTGTCGGGCCGCTATATACTGCAACCTGAAATCTTCGATTTTCTGGAAACGCAGGAACGCGGGGCGGGCGGCGAAATTCAGCTGACCGATTCGATGTTCAGCCTGATGCAAACCCAGAGTTTCCATGCCCTTGAATATGACGGCGTGACCTATGACTGCGGCGACAAGATCGGCCTGTTGCGCGCCAATGTCGCCCTGGCGCTGAAACGGGACGACCTGAAAGCCGGTGCCCGCGAAGCCCTGCTGCCCTTTTTCAGCTAATTTATTTTTTACGGATTACCGACCCATGACACTGCTGCCCCGTACCGATCTGGTTCCCAACAGTCTTGCCTTTGAAACCGAAGCCTTCGTCAAGACCACCGGCTTCCGTGAATATGATGCCCGCTGGATTTTCGGGCAGGAAATCAATCTTCTGGGTATTCAGGCTCTGGGGCTGGGGCTGGGCACCTATATCCATGAACAGGGCATCACACCGCGCATCGTCGTCGGTCACGACTTCCGTTCCTATTCGACCAATATCAAGAATGCCCTGATCATCGGCCTGTTGCAGGCGGGCCTTGAGGTGTTGGATATCGGCCTGTGCCTGTCGCCGATTGCCTATTTCGCGCAGTTCGACCTTGATGCCCCTGCGGTGGCCATGGTCACGGCCAGCCATAATGAAAACGGCTGGACCGGGGTGAAGATGGGCACGCAGGCCCCCCTGACCTTCGGGCCGGACGAGATTGGCCGCCTGAAAGAGATCGTCATGTCCGGCACCGGCATTGAGCGGGCTGGCGGTGTCCTGAAGCGGGTATCCGGCGTGCAGGCACGCTATCTGGCCGATGCCGCGTCAAAGGCGAAACTGACCCGTCCGCTGAAGGTCATCTGCGCCTGCGGCAATGGCACGGCGGGGGCCTTTGCCCCGCAGGCCCTGAGGGCTATGGGTGCCGAGGTGATCGAGATGGATTGCGAGCTGGATAACACCTTCCCGAAATATAACCCCAATCCCGAAGACCACCACATGCTTCAGGAAATGGCGAAGGCCGTCAAAGAACACGGGGCGGATCTGGCGCTGGGCTTCGATGGCGACGGCGACCGCTGCGGCGTGGTCGATGATACGGGCGAGGAAATCTTCGCCGACAAGATCGGCCTGATGCTGGCGCGCGACCTGTCGGCCCTGCATAAGGACGCCACCTTTGTCGTCGATGTCAAATCGACCGGTCTTTATGCCACCGACGAAGTGCTGAAAGCCAATGGCGCCACCACCGTCTACTGGAAAACCGGCCACTCCTACATCAAGCGCAAGACCTCGGAACTGAAGGCCCTTGCCGGTTTTGAAAAATCCGGTCACTTCTTTTTCAATGATCCGATCGGTCTGGGCTATGATGACGGCATTGTCGCCGCGGCTGCCGTTCTGGCCATGCTGGAACGCAATCCGGGCAAGCGCCTGAGTGAACTCAAGGCCGCCCTGCCGGTGGCCTTCACCTCGCTGACCATGTCGCCGCACTGCGCCGATGAACTGAAATACGGCGTCCTCGATAAGATCGTCGCCGAATATGTCGCCCTGCACAAGGCAGGCGGCGAAATCCTTGGGCGTAAGATTACCGGGGTGATCACCGTCAACGGGGCGCGGGTGCATCTTGAGGACGGTTCATGGGTGCTGGTGCGCGCTTCAAGCAACAAGCCGGAGCTGGTCGTGGTGGTCGAATCCCTGCGCTCGGCCGATGATATGCGCGACCTGTTCCGCAAGGAAGTCAAGCCGCGGCTGGCCAACCATCCCGAAATCGGCGCCTTCAATCAGGAAATCTGACCATGTCACGGGGGGCATGGTGCGCCAGAACCAGCGACCTCGACACCCTGATCCGCACCGCCGCCCACTGGCAGGCCATCCGGCCCTACTGAAACAGCTCAGACGCCGCCCAGGCCTGTTGCAGCGCCGCGATGTCAGTCCGTGCCTGCGCCCCCAGCCTTTGCCTAAGGCCCTTGTCAGCCACCAGTTTTTTCAGGCTTTCGGCGGCAGCATCAATGTCCGGCTCGGCCCATCGTGCGGCGGGGCCATTATGGCGTTTGTCCGCCGGTATCAGGCGGAACGGCACGGGACAGGCACTGTTGGCGTTCATGAACTGCATATTGCCTGACCAGCCGGTCGCCAGCACAGCCTTGCCCGCCGCCATAGCCTCGGCCAGAGGCAGGCCGAATCCTTCCCCGCGATGCAGGGACACGACCACATCACTGTCGGCAATCAGGGCCAGTGTCGCCGCATCGTCCAGAGTCTCACACATAAACCCTATGTCCGGCCGGTCGCGCACAGACTGCCTCAGTGCCTGACAGGCCGGATGACGATCTGCGCCAGAATGGGTCTTGATCAACAGACGGGCCGAGGCAGAGGCCTGCGGAAAGGCCCGCCGCCAGACACGGATCGCCGCTTCGGGATTCTTGCGCTCAAGGCTGCTGCGCGGATCGAACAGGGTCAGGACGCTGACCTCCGCCCTGTCGGTTTCGGCCAGAGGTTCCGGCACCCTGACCGGATGCGGCTTGACCCTCAGTTTTGCGATCTCCGCCGCCTGCCCTGCCGCCGTGAAGCTGCGGGCAAAGGCCTCGCGCACGAAATCACTCGGCACCCATATTTCATGCATGAACTGCGCCGCCCACACCCAGTCCGCCGGCACAAGATCACTTTCCCATACCCAATAGGCGATACGGTACATATCCGCCCAGACCTCAGCCCGATGCGCCATCAAGGCCAGACCGGTTTCAGGCGGGTTGGCATGAATCAGCCACACCTCTGCGGGCGCATCAAAATCTGCGGGGGCGCGACTGAGTAATTTATGGTGCAAGGGACGCAAATCTTCACGCACCACCGCATAACCGGCCCCTTCCAGCGCCCCGGCAGTCATCTGCGCCCCGCGCCCTATGCCCAGAACCTCGTTGAAAAAGCCGGTGACACGTATCACAGGCCTGAGCGGCCTCGGTTTCGGAGTCGCCACAGGCCAGCGGCGCGCCAGGTACCGCATCCGTCCCCTGACCCCCAGACGATGCACCGCACCCACAACAGAGGTCAAAATGGAAAAAAGAGGGCCTGACATACGCGCCTTTGCCGATTAAGAGAAAACATATCCTGTAGCGTCCATTGTAAATATTGCCCCCTCAGGCGGCAAGGCTGGCGTGGCGTAACCGCAAAATGAAAAGGCCCGACATGAACCTCAATCCCATTGCCCTTGACGCCGGTGCCGAGATTATGCGCCTCTATGCGAACGGCTTTGCGGTGGAAACCAAGTCCGACGCCTCACCCGTCACCGAAGCCGATCGGGCGGCAGAAGCCATTATCCTCAAAGGACTGGCGACCCTTGCGCCCGATATTCCGGTGATCGCCGAAGAAGAAGCTGCTGCCGGTCGCCTGCCGGACATCGGCCAGCGCTTTTTCCTCGTCGATCCGCTCGATGGCACCAGGGAGTTCATTTCGCGCAACGGTGAGTTTACCGTCAATATCGCCCTGATCGAACAGGGCCAGCCCGTCGCCGGTGTCGTCTATGCCCCCGCCCTGGGCCGCCTGTTCTGGGGGCAGACCGGTAATGGGGCCTTCAGTGCCGACGTGACCGGCGGTGTCATTGGTGAAGCCCGCCCGATCCATGTGCGCAAGGCCCCTCAGGACGGCCTGCGCGCCATCGGCAGCCGCTCGCACGGGGCAGCGGAGACGCAAGCCTGGCTCAAACCCTATAATATCAGGGACTTCGTTTCCGCAGGCTCATCGCTTAAATTCTGCCTGCTGGCAGCGGGTGAGGCCGACCTCTATCCGCGCCTTGGCCGGACGATGGAGTGGGACACCGCCGCCGGTCATGCCGTTCTCAATGCCGCCGGTGGCCGCATGACGCGCCTTGATGGCACGCCCTTCCTGTATGGCAAGCGCCATCAGGTGGATGAGGCGGCCTTTGCCAATCCCTGTTTCGTGGCCTTCGGCGATCCCGACCTGGCCATTCTTTAGATTAGCTGAACCAAAGCGACAGGCTTATACGTTTGTCGCGCAAGCCCCCTGCCGCTAAAACCCGCGCTTAAAGACAAGGCCCCCGTGTCTGCGGGCGGTCACGCCCCTTTCTGAGAGTATGTACGGCATGGAACTTAGTACGGATCGCCTGACGCATTTACGGCGGCTTGAGGCAGAGTCGATCTTCATCATGCGCGAAGTGGCGGCGGAATTTAAAAATCCGGTCATGCTCTATTCCATCGGCAAGGATTCAGCCGTGATGCTGCATCTGGCGATGAAGGCCTTTTATCCGTCAAAGCCGCCGTTTCCGCTGCTGCATGTCGATACGACCTGGAAGTTCCGCGAAATGATCCGCTTCCGCGATGAAACCGTCAAACGTCTGGGGCTTCAGCTGATCACCCACACCAATCAGGACGGGGTGAAGGACAATATCAACCCCTTCGATCACGGCAGCTCGGTCTATACCACGGTAATGAAGACCGATGCCCTGAAACAGGCCCTGACGGCGCACGGTTTTGATGCGGCCTTTGGCGGGGCGCGGCGCGATGAGGAAAAATCCCGTGCCAAGGAACGCATCTTCTCATTCCGTTCGGCCAATCACGGCTGGGAGCCCAAGACCCAGCGCCCCGAACTGTGGAACCTGTATAATGCCCGCATCCGTCCGGGGGAATCCATCCGCGTCTTCCCCCTGTCCAACTGGACGGAGCTGGATATCTGGCAATATATCCTCAGCGAAAACATCCCCATCGTGCCGCTCTATTTCGCCGCGCCGCGCCCTGTGGTGGAACGTAACGGCCAGTTGATCATGGTCGATGACGAGCGCTTCAGGCTGAAGGCCGGTGAAACGCCGCAAATCAAGACCGTGCGCTTCCGTACACTGGGCTGTTATCCGCTGACGGCCGCCGTCGAATCCACCGCCTCGACCCTGGAGGAAATTGTTGCCGAAATGCTGGTGGCCCGCACCTCCGAGCGCGCCGGTCGTCTGATTGACCATGACGAAGCCGGTTCGATGGAAAAGAAAAAGCGCGAAGGATATTTCTGATCATGAACGCGATTACCCTGAACGACACCGATCCCGCCGCCTTCCGCGACTACCTCAATGCCCATGAAAACAAGACCCTGCTGCGGTTTCTGACCTGCGGCTCGGTCGATGACGGCAAATCGACCCTGATCGGACGACTGCTGTATGACACCAAGCTGATTTTCGAGGATCAGCTGGCGGGCCTTGAAAAGGACTCGCGCCGTTTCGGTACGGTCGGCGAAGACATCGATCTGGCGCTTCTGGTGGACGGGCTTCAGGCCGAACGCGAACAGGGCATCACCATCGATGTCGCCTATCGCTTCTTCGCCACCGACAAGCGCAAGTTCATCGTCGCCGACACACCGGGCCACGAACAATATACGCGCAACATGGCCACCGGCGCGTCCAATTCCGATCTGGCCGTCATCCTGATCGACGCGCGCAAGGGGATCCTGACCCAGACGCGCCGTCACTCGTTCATCGTTTCTCTGCTCGGCATCCGGCATGTGGTGCTGGCAATCAACAAAATTGATCTGGTCGATTATTCGCAAGAGGTGTTCGACCGCATCGTCGCCGACTATCAGGCTCTGGCCGCCGGTTTCGGCTTCGAAACCCTGCAAGCCATCCCGCTGTCGGCCCGCTTTGGCGACAATGTGCTGGAACGCGGCGAAAACCTTGGCTGGTACACTGGCCCGACTCTGGTGGAGCATCTGGAGACGGTGGAAATCCACCGCGACGAAGCTAAAGCCCCCTTCCGCCTGGCGGTGCAGTGGGTCAACCGCCCCGATCTCAACTTCCGTGGCTTTTCCGGCACCATTGCCTCCGGCACGATCCGTCCGGGCGATGAAGTGGTGGTCGCCGATTCCGGTCAGACCTCACGCGTCAAAGCCATTGTCACCTATGACGGCCACCTGCCTCAGGCCGTGGCCGGTCAGGCCGTGACCCTGACCCTTGAGGACGAAATCGACATTTCGCGCGGCAATGTGCTGGCCAGACCCGATCAGCGCCCCGAATTTGCCGACCAGTTTCAGGCAAAGCTGATCTGGATGAGCGAGGACGAACTGATCCCCGGCCGGCCCTATCTGCTGAAAACCGGCACCCGCACCGTGGCGGTCAGCATCACCGACATCAAGCACAAGACTGACGTCAACAGCTTTGAGCAACAAGCCGCCAGGACCCTGAAACTCAATGAGGTGGCCGAGGTCAATATCGCCGCTCAGGCCCCGATCGCCTTTGATGCCTATACGGACAACAGGACGACCGGCGCCTTCATCCTGATCGACCGCATCACCAACCTGACCCTTGCGGCGGGCCTGATCGATCATGCCTTGCGCCGCGCCACCAATGTCCACTGGCAGGCGCTTGAGGTTACCAAGACGGCGCGCGCCGAGCTGAAAAACCAGAAGCCCTGCGTACTGTGGTTTACCGGCCTGTCAGGGGCAGGCAAATCGACCATTGCCAATCTGGTTGAAAAAAAGCTGCTCAGTCTGGGGCGGCACACGGCCCTGCTCGATGGCGACAATGTGCGTCATGGCCTGAACCGCGATCTGGGCTTTACCGATGCCGACCGCGTGGAAAATATCCGTCGCGTGGCCGAGGTCGCCAAGCTGATGACCGGCGCGGGCCTGATCACACTGGTGTCGTTCATCTCGCCGTTCCGCGCCGAACGCCAGATGGCGCGTGATCTTCTGGAGGCTGGTGAGTTCATCGAAATCCATGTCGCCACCCCGCTTGAGGTCGCTGAATCCCGTGATCCCAAGGGCCTGTACAAAAAGGCCCGCGCCGGTGAAATCCCGAATTTCACGGGCATAGACAGCCCCTATGAAGCGCCGGAGAATGCGGAACTGGTGCTGGACACCCACTCGGAAGCGGCTGAAGTTCTGGCTGAGAAAGTTTTGATCTACCTCTTCCACAACCATTATCTTTCTCAGGAACCTGCCTACTTTATTTAAATTGCATATCGGGTGTGTTGTCCTGGAGCGCTTTCCGAAACATGCGCCGTCTTTTTCGGATAAAAAGCGCACAAAAAACAAAATTAGAGCGTTGTTCCGATCAATATGAACGGAACAACGCTCTAACGCTCCTGCCTAACCCCCGGCGCTTTCCACAGGACATTCAGCAACCGATGCTCTATTGATCAGCATCTTCAAATCATTTATGACCCCCTCGAACGTTCCCATGTGAACGTCAGGCACATTATTTTGCCTCAATCCTATTCTTACGTCTCCGCACTTCTGGAATTCATGTATTTTTTGAATTTGACGTTTAGAATTTGACCTAAGTTTCAATCAGGGGCCACTTCCCGTTATGAATATTCAAAAAGCGTTTCGCGATCTCCTTGCTGGAATAAAGTTATATAATGTCTGGCTTTATCAGGCATGGCATGAATTATCCGCGAAATTCAAAAGAACCTTCCTTGGCTCCTTATGGATTGCGGGCCAGTTTGTGGCCTCATCCCTTGCCCTGAGTATCGTGTTTGGCGGCATTCTGGGGCAGTCTCTGCATGATGTCCTGCCCAAGATCATGGGGGGCATACTGGCGTTCAACCTCGTAACCTTACCCCTGAGCGGTGGCGCAGAAGTTTTTGTCGGATCAGCAGGCATTATACGAAACCATGCCCATCCATACACATATTATGTATTTGAGACTCTTGCCAAAAATTTTATGGAATTCGCTCACAACGGCGTTGTCTATTATATACTGGTTTTAATTGTTGGCGCCATTACCCTGCCACACTGGATTATACTTATAACCTTACCTCTGGTTCTTATAACCATTTTCTGCTGGATGACCCTTACCGGTCTGGCGGCGGCCCGCTTCCGTGACCTGCGTTATCTGGCCCCTTTTTTGGGTAGCCTGCTCTTTTTTATGACGCCCATTTTCTGGGATGCAGAACATATGACCGGCCCGCGCAGTGTCATTGTTCATTATAATCCCTTTTATGGTCTGGTGGAATTCATCCGCGCACCTCTGATGGGCCGCATTCCGCCTCAGATATGCTGGAATCAGGTGTTTATTGTTTTGGTTATCGGTCTTGTGCTGTGGGTTATAAATTTTTCACTTTTCCGCCGCCGCATCGCCTTCTGGGTTTAAGGATTCAGAAAACGCTTCCGCTAGATATCCGGTGACTATCAATTTCAATATGAGTGTCCTGTCATGACCGCTATCGTCAGCCTGAACAGTGTCGAACTGCGCTATCCGATCTACTCCATTCGCGCCCACTCTCTGCGCAATACCATCGCCAATATGGCCGTGGGCGGCAAATTGCTGAAAGACGGACAGGATATTATATATATCGAAGCCCTGAGCGGCATTTCCTTCGATCTGCATGAAGGCGATCGCCTAGGCATTATCGGTCACAATGGTGCGGGCAAGACCACGCTTCTCAAAGTCATTGCGGGCATATATGAGCCGGACAGGGGCGTGGTGGATGTCAAGGGGCGTATTTCGTCCATGATTGATATCGGCCTGGGCCTGGATTCGTCGCTGACCGGTCGTGAAAACATTGTGACTATGGGTCGCCTGCGTGGCTTCCCGACCAAACAAATACTTGATCTCATCCCGGCCATTATCGAGTTTTCCGAACTGGGATCCTACATTGATCTGCCGGTAAAAACCTATAGCGCCGGCATGAGAGCGCGCTTGGTTTTTGCCGTCGGCACCACGCTGGAACCTGATGTATTGCTGCTGGACGAATGGATTGGCGCGGGGGATGCCGAATTCCATACCCGCGCCGCCGACCGCATGAACGAAATTCTGTCCCAGTCAAGAGTCCTGATTCTGGCGACACATAACCTCAGCCTCATCAAGCGCGTCTGTAACAAGGTGCTGGTTCTGAATGGGGGACAACAGGAGTTTCTGGGAAGCGTTCAGGAATGGCAAGCTCTGGAAAAGACCCGCACGGTCTAGAGCGTGTTCCGTTCAAAATGAATCGGAACAGCGCTCTCATTTTTTGTTTCAACGCGCTTTTGAATCCGAAAAGTGCGTCACACTTTTCGAAAAGCGCTCTAATATCTCCGTTACGGGGCGCCTTACCGGATAGCCTGTTCACCTGCCTTTAGCCTTGGTCTGTAGCCCATGTCCTATACCTTTCGAGCTATTGAAGCGATTGCCTCACACGCACAAAAGATCCCGGAGCGTAATGGCAACAGCTTCATCAGCCGCGAAAACCGCATCAGTTTTGACTGCCTTACTGAAAACCCGCCACCACAGCAGTCGGCCGATGCCCTGCTGGCCTTTCCCGGCCATGATATATTCCGAAAAAAATACCATGATGCCGTCGCCACACCGGGGTTTCTCGATTCCGGCCTGCTCAGTTTCTATGATTACGGCTATTTTGAAAACTGCGCCCTGCCGATTGATGTCTTTCGCCGTCAGGCCCTGATCGGAGAGCCTATATGCTGGGGGTCGGACTACGGCGAATGGTATGCCAGACAGCATAATCTTTCTGTGTGGTTTGACCGTGAAATGTCCAAAAGCTACCTTGATAATATTATCCGGGCTTTCAATAACGTCACCCTGACAGAAGATATTGTCATCCTTTCTGCACCCGGTCAGGAAATATACGGGCACTGGCTGCTCGATTATGCCGCCAGACTGTATAATCTGGCACAAAGCGAATACCAGACCCAACCTATCCTGCTTAATAACATGCCTGAGTGGGCACGGTATTTTCTGAACGCGTTTGACATCAATCCTGACCGCGTTATCAAGCATCCGGCGCGGCTGTTCAAAGCGGCACATGCCATTATGCCGACGGCGGCCAAGTCAGGACACCGGCTGGGTGAAACCACCCTGAAGGCCGCCTGGCAGCATATAATTGACCGGCATTCCGATACCTATGTCCACCCCGCCCTTCTGGGGGAAAAAATCTACTTTACCCGCCGTCACTGGCATACAGGTGACCGGCGCACAGCGGCCAATCGTGAAGAGATAGAAGCCCGGTTCGTCAGGCGTGGCTATACGCTTGTCGCGCCGGAAACCCTGAGCATCCCGCAGCAGATACAGCTGATGCAACAGGCCCGTATTGTTGCCGGAGAAGATGGCAGCGCCCTGCACAATATCATCTTCTGTCCCGCAGGCGCGCGCCTTGGGGTTCTGAGCCTGCCCGAACGCAACAATCTGTGGCATCTCGGCATTTGTCAGATACTGGGGCACCGGATTGCCTATTGCTATCTGCCAGAAAGCTCTGATGCAGACATGGATTTAACGGAAATTGACCATTTCATTGATAGGCTTGAGGCTTAGGGGAATCTTGTAATCCCTCCCGACCGGAGTCCGGCATGACCATAGGTTTTCATCTTCGTCAGGATCATATAGACGTTTCCGGTCTGGATGCGGCTGGCCTGAGCCAATGCCTGATAGATGAATGCGCGATTGACACAGATACCCTGATATCAAGCGCAACAGGTGTGCGTATTCATCTGCCCCCGTCATTTTTTGACGGGCGTACACACAGCCTGAAACTGATCCATACCCATAAGGGCGTGCGCAACATTCACGTCTTTGAACATCGATCCGCCTATATCGGCCATATTGAAAAACAGGGCCATTTTCTGCGCGGATACATATATGACAGCACCCGCCCTGACGTCGCCCTGATACTGGACGCTGAGCTTGACGGACGGCACATCGCAACCCTGCGTGCCGACGACATCCACACACAGGCCCCCGAAATCGCCCGTGCCTCTGGCTTTGTCCTGCCTGATCCCATACCCCCCAAAGACCCAGAGGCACATATTCTGGCGTTACGCCTTTCCGGTACGGATTTTTACCCCTTAGGCCGTGTGTTGATCAATATTCAGCCCACAACTCTATCCTTGCCAGACAACATACTGACGGATCCGTTACTGAAGCGGACAATATCGGATTTTCGCACCTTTTATCTGCGGCAGCAGGCCCGTCAGGCCTCGTCAGTACCGACACACCCCACGCTTCCTGAACTCTGGTGCGCGGGCGGCAGCTTTCATGCTACGCGTCAAACCGCCGGCATCGATGTCATCATCCCGGTTTACAAAGGCTATGAAGAAACCTTTGCCTGCCTGAACAGCGTGCTTGCGGCACGCAATGACCAGCCCCTCAACCTGATTGTTATAAATGACAAAAGCCCTGATGCGGCCCTGACAAAAGCTCTGCGCCGCCACGCAGCACACCACAATTACCACTATATCGAAAACGCGGAAAACCTCGGTTTTGTGCGCACGGTCAACAAGGGAATGGCCCTTAATCCCGACCATGATGTCGTCTTGCTGAATGCCGATACAGAAGTTGCGGACGAATGGCTTGATCGCCTGTATCAGGCCGTTCATGCCGACCCGACTATTGGCAGCGCGTCTCCGCTGTCCAATCAGGCGACCATACTGAACCTGCCGCAACCGGATGGATATGCGGGCATACCTTATGGCCTCGATCTCAAAGCCATAAATGATCTGTGCGCCGAACAGAACCATCGCCGGACTCTGGATTTGCCGACCACTCACGGCTTCTGCATGTTTATCCGTCGGGCGTGCCTCAGCCAGTGCGGCCTGTTTGACGAAATCCACTTTGGCAAAGGTTATGGCGAAGAAAATGAATTCTGCCTGCGATCGGCGGCCCTCGGCTGGCGGCATGTGGCCGCCCTCGATACCTTTGTCTATCACAAGAACGGGGTTTCCTTCGGCCAGACCAAGCCCAAAGCCCTGCATGACAATCTGAAGGTTCTAAAAACCCTTTACCCCGATTATGAGGGACAGATTACACAATTCATTCGCCATGATCCAATGGCCGCTGTGCGCAACCGCTTGCAGATGGCTCAGTGGCAGGGCAAGCCCAGCATCATCTTCTTCATTCCCTCACTTGGCGGCGGCATTGACACCCATGCTGAGAATCTGGCCCGAAAACTGACGACAGAAGGCTACCGCGTTCTGTTGGCTGGCAGCACTAACAACGAACATCTGTCATACCGGATTCGGGAATGGGACACAGACCATTGCCTGACCTATCCGCGCTCTGCGTCCGGCAATGATTTCTATGCTGACATTCTCCGCCTGAAACCACAATTTATCCACCTGCATCATCTGATCGATATGCCCGATGGTATTGATCATTTTCTACAGCGCTCCGGCATACCCTACTATGTCACCCTGCATGACTTCTTCTATGTTTCACCGACCGTCACCCTGCTCAATGAAGGTGAAATATATAATGATGCGGCCACACCGGAGGATCTGCGTGACCCGAACGCGCATCGCCTCATCCATCCGGGCCTGCACCCTGACTACAGGATAATCGCTGAACATATCCATCTGTGGCATGAGAAATGGGGCCGCCTTTTGGCGCAGGCCCATGCCGTGATCGCACCCGATTCCTCTGTCATTACCCTTTACCAATCCATTTTTCCTGACGTCCCTTATCGGCTGAAGCCCCATCTTGGCCCGAATGCGCCTGTTGTCGCCTTCAGGGAGCGGCCCCGACCAGACATCATCCATGTCGCCATTCTCGGCACCCTGACGCCCACCAAAGGGGTCAGCAGATTACTGAACTTTGCGCGTTGGGCACATATCCATGCGCCGAACCTGCGTTTCATTATTCATGGTTATGCCCAACGCGAGGCCGCGTTTAAAAGCCTGCCGAATGTGGATTATTACGGCCCTTACCCGCACAATGAATTGCGGACGCGCCTGACACAAACCCCGTGCCATACGGCTCTGTTCCTCAGTGGTTGCCCTGAAACCTATTCCTATACATTGACCGAAGCCCTGAGCGCAGGCCTGACCCCCGTCTGCCTGGAGGTCGGCGCATTTGCCACCCGTCTGGCCGCTCTTGAAGTGGGCGAGCGCCTGCCGCTGCATGCGACCTCTGCCATGATGGCTGCCGCTATCAATAAAGCCGCAACACAAGCCATCACGCCCGACAGTTATAGCGAAGGTCATTACGACAATCTGATCGCTGACTATTATGATTTTACGCCTGCCCATGCAGACATGTCTGCGGCCATATGGCTGCCGGTCAGTGAGGGATTATATGCCGATGGCTGGTGCGGTCAGACGACCCGGCTTGCGTTTCTGGCCACAGAACCGGTTAACTGTCTGAAACTGTCCGTCTATCTGCCGGAAACCCGCCCGCCGCAATCGGTAACGGTTCACATCAATGACGAACCCTATGGCCGTTTCGACCTGCCTGCCAATGTCCTGAGTACACCGGAAATCTCCACCCGTCCGCTTAAAGGGGATATTCACATCACCCTGACCTTCGGATATGCGCGCCCGCTGTCTCCGACCGATCCGCGTGCGGCCTCTGCGCGGCTAACAGAAGCGCAATTCAGCTATGATGCCCGTTTGCTCGGAGGCACCGAAGGGCTGGAAACGCCGGAAGCCGTCCGGGAACTGCAAGCCCTGTACACCGACATTGCGCGTTACGCCCTGTCGCGTGAACGCGAAACCTTGCCTGCGGCCATAGGCGGCGGCCTTTCCGATCTGATCTGGGCCACAAGACTGATCCGCACGACCGGTCTGAAACAAGCCGCCCGTACCTTTCAGGCCATGCGTTACCTTCGCAAGTCCTCATTCGACACGGTGTTTTACGCCCTGCAACAAAAGACCAGCCGTCACCCGCATATGGATCCCATAACCCATTATGTCGTGTTCGGCGCCAGAGAAGGCCTCGATCCGGCCCCCGGCTTTTCTACACACTACTATATGCAGGCGCATGACGACATCGCCCAAAGCGGGATCAATCCGTTTTATCACTATCTCAGAAACGGTATGCAGGAAAACCGGCGCACGGAACCTTCCGATCGCATCAATCTGTTTCTACAAACCCGTAACGGTTCGGCCAGACTTCGCGGGGCCTTGCGTCTGGCAGGACTGGGGAATCTGGGGCATATAGCGGATAACCTGCCGCCGACCTGGCCCAGACGCGACATGCCGGATAAGCCGGTTACCGCAGCGGGCGATATACGTCCCGAAGATGACATCCTCGATGAAGCTGCCGCAGGCGAGGCCTTCCTGAAAACCTTTGGCCTGCTCGGGCGGTCGCCGCAATGGAAAAAGGCGGTCGATAGCCTGAACGCCCTGGGCCGCACAGCCCCCGAAGAGGCAATTGATGTCTCGATCATCATACCGGTTTACGGACAACTGGCCTACAGTCTGAACCTGCTTGATTCTCTATTACGTCATGAATCGAAATACCGCTTTGAAATCCTGATCGGTGATGATGCCTCACCGGATCAGAGCAGCGCATGGCTCGGGCGCATCGAAGGCGTATCCCATATTCGCTACGAACAGAATGCAGGCTTCATCGCTAACTGCAACAAAACAGCCGAACACGCGCAAGGGGAGTATATTGTTCTGCTGAACAATGACACCCGCGTGTGCAAGGGCTGGCTCGATGGTCTGATTGACAGTTTCACCCTGTTCCCCGAAGCCGGTCTGACAGGCTCAAAACTCCTCTATCCCGATGGCAGCCTTCAGGAAGCGGGTGGTATTGTCTGGCAGGACGGCTCGGCATGGAACTACGGACGCAACGCAGATCCGAACGCACCGGAATATTGCCATGCCCGACAGGTGGACTATATTTCCGGGGCCTCGATCGCGCTTAAAAAAGCCGTCTGGGTGCAAATGGGTGGCTTTGATACGCACTACAGCCCCGCCTATTACGAAGATACCGATCTGGCTTTCCGTTTACGCGCCCGGGGCTATCAGACCGTGTTGCAGACCGCCTCACGAGTCATCCATTATGAGGGCAAGACTTCCGGCACGGATACAGGCTCAGGGATCAAGGCCTACCAGACCCTTAATCGGGACAAATTCTATGCCCGCTGGAAAGAGACGCTGGCCCACCACCGGCCAAACGGGGAACAGCCGGAACGTGAACGCGATCGAAAGGTTCACAAACGTGTCCTGATACTGGATGCGGTCAATCCGCGCATCAATCAGGATGCCGGTTCCAACGCTACGCGTGATCTGTTTCTGTACTATCAGGCGCTGGGTTATGGGGTGAGTTTCCTGCCGGAAGACAATTTCCTCTATGAGCCGGATTATGTGCCGCAGATTCAATCTCTGGGCATCGAAGCCCTGTATGCACCCTATGTGCCCTCCCTGTCAGCCTTGCTGAGCGCGCGCCCGGACTATTATGATGTCATTCACCTGATCCGTCCGGTTGTGGCCCATCGCAATATCGACCCCATCCGGCGTCTGGCTCCCAAAGCAAAAATAGCCTATCTCAATGCCGACCTGCATTATTTGCGGATGGAACGGCAAAGCGCCATTGAACACAATCCAGCCCTTCTGGCCGATGCCGCCGCCATGAAGACAAAGGAACTGGCGCTCAACAAGGCTGTGGACATCACCTTTGTCCACTCAACCCATGAACGTGACCTGTTGCTGGCCGAAAACCCTGAGGCCCGCATCTATGTGCTGCCTCTTATCGATCAGGTGATCGAAACCCGAATATCGCATACCTCACGCACAGACATTATGTTTCTTGGCGGATATAATCACCCCCCCAATCTTGATGCCGCGCACTGGCTTTTGCAGGACATCTGGCCTGAACTGAGCGTGCGCCTGCCTCAGGCGCGCCTTCTACTGATCGGGGCCAACCCGCCTGCGGAATTGCAGGCGCAGGCCTCGGAGCGTGTCATCATCACAGGTCGCGTAGATAACCTGTCAGAATGGTTTGACCGGTCACGCCTGTTTATGGCCCCCCTGAGGTACGGCGCAGGCGCAAAAGGAAAACTGATTGCCGCAATGGGACATGGGGTACCGATGATTGCCACCGATATAGCCACTGAAGGCCTGAGGCTGCCCCCGGATGAGGTGGTGTTTATCGCCAACACCCCTGAGGAGTTCATTCGCAAAGCCGTGCAACTGTTCCATCTTTCAGCCAGGCAATGGAAGACACTTTCGGGCCTCATGCAGGCGCATGTGCGAACGCATCATAGCTTTGAAGCCGCCCTTGCCGTCCTGCGCGAAGCCCTTGAGGCCCCTTCAGATGCAACTGCGGGCTAGAGCGTGTTCCGTTCAAAATGAATCGGAACACACTCTTATTCTTTTGTTTTAACGCGCTTTTTAATCCGAAAAGTGCGTCACACTTTTCGGAAAGCGCTCTAAATCATGAATCGGTACCAAGGCTGCTTTGAAGCCCTGTCAGGCGGAAAGGTCACAGGCTGGGCGCAAACGGACGGCGGCATACCGGCACGGGTCGGGCTTTATCTGGACGATGTGTTTGTCTGCGCCGATCTGGCTGATCTGGCCCATACTGACCACATGGATTGCGGCTTTGCGCTGTCGCTTCCTCCCGAAGCCTTTGACGGTCAGACACATATGATTGATGTGCGTTACCTGCCTCTGGGCCTGTCCCTCAATCCGGCCCCTCTCAGGATCATACCGGATGATGGGCATCATGTCATGCCTGTCACCGGTGATGCGGCGCGATCAGCCCCTCCCCGGAGGCTCCAAAATACCCCTCCGGCATCAAAGCCCACCTGCACACCACGCACTCTTCCCCGGATCGCTTATATATTGTCGATACGCATGGGCGGTGTACCGGAAACCAATCGTGACCTGATGGCCGCCCTAAGCGATACCTATGAGCCGTGGGTCATCACCTGTAACAGCACATGCATCGACGTGTTCCGCTACCATCCCGATGGAGATATCAGGGTCGAAAAGGCCCCCCTCAGTTGTCCGGTTACACCGGCCACCCTCCAGTCCGGCGACTATGATGCAGTTATGAGGGACATACTTATCCGCCACGATTTCGAGATAGTGCATATCCGCCATATGGGCTGGCACGCCACCTCCCTGCCCGCCCTGTGCAAACAACTCGGCTTACCCGTCCTGATGTCCCTGCATGATTATTATACAGTTTGCCCAAGCATCAAACTCCTGGATGATCAGCAACATCACTGCGGCGGCCAATGCAGCGCAGGTACAGGCACCTGTGAGGTTGAATTGTGGCGGCAAGATCAGTTTCCACCACTGAAACATGCCTTTGTTCACCAATGGCGCGCACGTTTCGATGAAGTCCTCAGCCATTGTGATGGCTTCGTGACCACCTCACGAGCCTCAATGGACATACTGAAGCAGGCCCATCCCCTGCTACAGAAGACCGATTTCCGCCTGATTGAACATGGTCGGGATTTCGCACCGCAATCCCCCCTGCCAGATCATTGGCCCGCCCCGGACGAAAAACTGAAAATCCTGATACCCGGAGGCATTTCTCCGGCCAAGGGTGCAGATATTGTCAATGCCCTGATCGCCCTGAATACAGAAGGACAGTGCGAATTCCACATTCTGGGGAATGGCTGGTATATCCAGAAGGACAATCCCCACGTTTTCGATCATGGCCCTTATGAACGGGCCGATTTTACAGCGCGTGTCGCCGCTATTGCCCCACATATGGGCGCCGTCCTGTCCATATGGGCCGAAACCTATTGCCACACCCTGACCGAGATGTGGGCCTGTGGTCTGCCGGTTCTGGGGCTGGATATAGGTGCCGTTGGCGAACGCATCAGGGCACATGGTGGCGGCTGGCACTTGCCTGTCAACAGTAATCCGGCCGATATCTATGCGCATCTTTTGCAGATAAAAACCAGCACACCGCTCTCCCCCGTACGGCAGCAGCTCAGGCTCTGGCGACAGACGCATGACCACAACCATACGACCGCCCATATGGCGGCGGACTATAGGCGTTTTTACAAGGACATTCACACCCGGCAAACAGGGCTGGCGACATGACGACAAACTGGCAGGCTGAAATAGCCATACTTGAGGCATCTGGCCTTGTAGATACGCCGTGGTATCTCACCCGCTATGCTGATGTGCGCCTGCTCGGTATGGGGGCCGCTGAGCATTACCTCAAATATGGGGCGGCCATGCGCCGCGATCCTTCTCCGGCCTTCGATACCCACTTTTACCTGACAACCTACCCTGACGTGGCCCTTACCGGCCAGAACCCCTTACTGCATTACCTATTACATGGTCGGGAAGAAGGCCGGTACGGTTGCGAAAAAGATAGGTTTGATCCCTTCCGGCGGATTGGTGAAGCCTCTCGCCGCCTGAGAGTTCAGGGCTTTGAAACCCGCCCCGTTGAAGACCTCAAAACCCTGATAGCCGAAACCGATAACAATGCCGCCCGCGCGATGGCATATACGGAAATAGCCCTCTGGCACCTGCACAAAAATACCGCCGAAGACTATGCCGAAAGCCTTGCCTGTCTGGAACAGGCCCAGCCCCTCGCCAGTGATGACACGCACCGGTCACGCCTGATCCTGCTGCGCCTGTTATGCCATTATCATTTGCAGCAAACCGATCAGGCCCGTACCCTGTTCGATACGGCCGCCACTCAGGGGCTTGAAACTGCCGACATATGTCTGGCACGGGCTAATTTTGAAGCGCGCCCCGAAGATCGGCTAAGATTCATCAATCGCGCCCTGTCGCACTCGGATATTCCGCATATCTCGCTACAACCGGAAACAGGGTCCAAAATACGGACGGCCTATGATCGCCTGACTATGGCCAGACACTCCGTAAGCCCGACTGCCGAAGATCAGACGAAAATATCTGTGCTGATTGCCGCCTATAATGCCGCAGAAACCTTACCCACAGCCCTCACCTCCCTTCAGGCACAAAGCTGGCAAAACCTTGAAATCATTGTCATTGATGATGCCAGCACAGATAATACAGTCGAAATTGTCGAACAGTTTGCCCGCCATGACCCGCGAATCCGGCTGTTGCCTTTGCGCGAAAATGGCGGGGCCTATATTGCGCGTAATGCCGGTCTGGATCTGGCCACAGGGGAATATATCACCCTGCATGATGCGGATGACTGGTCACACCCTCTCAAACTGGAGATACAGGCCCGATACCTGAATGCCGAACCCGCGCTGATGGGCTGCACCTCACAACAGGCCAGGGCCAGATCAGACCTTGAGTTCACACGTTGTACAGATGACGGTCGGCTTATTTTTCCAAATACATCTTCGCTGATGTTTCGCCGTCTCCCCATACAGGAAGCCTGCGGATACTGGGATCGGGTTCGCTTCTCGGCGGACAATGAATTCATACGCCGCATACGAAAAATATTCGGGCATCAGGCCGTGCAGCACCTGACAACAGGGCCGTTATCCTTTCAACGCGATTCCGAGACCTCCATCATTGCTCATCCGTTTTTTGGCATCAATGGCTCTCCCAGAGGCATCCGCCACGAATATTTTGAAGCCCAGCACTTCCATCACAAACACGCCGTCAGCCTGCGCTACGACAATGATCCCGCTACCCGTCCGTTTCCGGTTCCCGCTGGCCTGTGGCGCAAAAATGCCCCGGCAAGGCACTTCGATATCATATTGGGGGCGGATTTCCGTAAAGATAACCACCCCACACAAAGGGCGATCTCGGACATCCAAAAACTCAAATCTGCCGGCCTTAATGTCGGGATTGTGCAGATATATGACTATGATCTCGCCCCGAACCCGCATCAATTGATCCTTGACGATCTGCGTATGCTGATCGATGGCGATAGATGTCAGATCCTGACCTATGGTGAAAAGGCCACCTGTGACCAGTTGAGCCTGTATGACACCTCCGTCCTGCTGGAGACACAAACCTTCCTGCCGGATATTGCGGCCGACCGGATAGTGGTTCTGAGCGATCCCCTGATCTGCCCGCCGACTGTCCGCACACGATGCGACGCTCATATTCTTCGCTATTTCGCCAAAGAAGCGATCTGGGCAACCGAACCGGCTAACGAAGACTTGATTCAGACGCTTTATCAGCGACGCAAGGCGCGCCTTACGTCGCTTTTCGACGCTCCCTCACAGGACAGTGTTTTTTTCCGCAAACTATCCTCGGAACTTCTGCCCGCTATTGATGATACGGTTTTCACGGCCTTGCGCGCCAGCCAGAGCGCCCTGCAAAACATAAACCACCCTCTGTCAGCACCACTCATCAGCGTCATTATGCCGACCCATAATCGCGCCGAAATCATCGCCGAGGCCATACAGAGCCTGCGCGACCAGAGCCATACGCATTGGGAACTTTTGGTTTGCGATGACGCCAGCACCGATAATACCGATGCCGTCGTTCGCCGCTTTGCTGACGAACGCATCCATTATCTGCTGCTTGAAAAGGTTGGCGCCGCCGCAGCACGCAATAGCGGACTTGAGAAAGCACGCGGCCAGATCATTGCCTATCTCGACAGCGATAATTACTGGCATCCAGACTATTTGAAAATGGTTGCCCACCAGTTCGATACCCATCCTGACACAGACGCCATTTATGGCGATTACCTCGATTATCGCGTTTCTGAAGACGGCACGGTGACCATTGAAAGCTATCAGCGGCCTGCCTTTGATTATGGGCGCCTCAGAAGCAAAAACTACATAGACCTCAACAGCTTTGCTCACAGACGCGAACTCTATGACGCCTTCGGAGGTTTTAATCCGGCCCTCAAACGGCGTCAGGATTATGACCTGATTCTCAAATATACATGGCTATCCGATCCATTGCATATCCAACACATACTGGCCTTGTATCAACGCAATGCACGTCTTGTACAAATCACCCAAAGCCAGGGGCACGACACTACCTGTATCGACATTATCGAACAGAGCCTTCATAGCTATGACTGCTCAGGCCTTCCCGTCATAGCGCCTGCATCTGATGCGGTGACGCTCATAATTGCCGGAAAGCGACCCGAAACCACACATAAGGCTATGGGGCTGGCTCAAGCCTTGTCGCCAGCACATAAGGTAAACACCCTGCATATCTCTCCCGCCGCCAGGCCTGTCGCCCTACCCGCCGAAGGTCAGGGGCCAATAATCCTTGTGCTGGACATGCCTGACCATTCCCCCTCAGCACCGGACTTCCTTCCGGTTTCCATCCTCTTCAGACACGAAAAAACACCCCTGAAAGCCGCGCTTTTTACCGGCAACCTGTTGGCCGGTCCGACCTCGCCCCTCTCTTCTTGTCACCGATATACCCCTGCGGCTATATGTGCCCGCTTCAACCTTTTCCAGCATCGTTCTTCAGAGCCTTTCTGCACAATCGACTGGGAAGGCCTGACCGACCATTCAATGATCGTTCAGGGCCGCAACCAACTCCCCCAATAAGGCCGCCTTCAGCCTGTCCATTTCCTGCTCAAGATAGGCGGGCGTACCAAACCGTAAGGCCAACTGCACCTGAGTATGCCTGTAGGCCGCGAAAAAATCCGCATCAAAGACAAATTCATTGATTGCTACAGTCGCCATCTCAGGCGTCAGGCCCCATAGATTCACCCAGCTATTGCCCGTCACGAAGCGGCGGGCACGGTGTTGCGGCCCGGCTATGTAGAGTGGCACAGCCCCCATAGCATAGGCATCAAAAATCTTTTCCGAAACATAGTCCGGCTGATGCGTATTCTCGATGGCTGAAAAAAAACAGCTTTGCCGGTCATAGGTCTGGAATTTATCCAGATGCCAGTCATCCAGTTGCTGCCGCCTGAACCCTTCCTGCCACCCTGTTCCAGATATTCTTTTGCGTGGCAGTTGACACATCAGGGCAATCTGTGTGCGCAATGTCGACAGACCGATAATATCAGCTTGCGGAAACTGCACATTAAAACGGCTTTCATTGCGATACTCGGACAGAAATACCGCATCCAGAGCCGTTTGCTTAAAATGATTCTGCCAATCCGAATGTGTATAAAGAGCATTCCGACCAAACCATTCAGCATATCGGCGTGTATAGTCTGTATGCGTCAACAAAAAATAAGGTATATGGTCAAATTCATAGATACGCGACGTATAATGATTCAAAAATATAAACGGCAGATATCCGGCTTGCGTCTGAAATCCATTCTGTCTTTGCAAGGGATCATTCGCCCATACAGAATCCCAAAACGGTTCTTCCGACAACAAAACAAGCATTTGATCAGGTTTCAGACGGCGGGTTAATGTTTCTCCATAGGCCACTACATCTTTGAAATGGGCCACAATAACCACATCGGCATCTTCAAACCGGTCTGTAACCTTAATGACATCTGCACAAGCCCGCCGGATAGGCGCATAGGCAAAGGGTTGGCGGTGACAATATTTACCGAAAGGATGAACCCTAAGCCGTATATCCATCAAAAAACACAGTGCATAGAGATTGGTAAGCGTTTTTCATACATGTCAAAAAACAATTCCCTCTGCTGACACACTCCCAATAGAGCGCTTTCCGAAAAGCGTGACGCACTTTTCGGATTCAAAAGCGCGTCAAAACAAAAAATGAGAGCGTTGTTCCGATTCAATTAGAACGGAATACGCTCTAATGTAAGGTCTATCGCTCTGAAGCCAATCTCACCGCTCCTCATTCATTGGAAGGGAGAAGCCTATGCAAAAGCCTCAGAAGCATAAATCAGACTATATTCTGATATTATCCAATTTTGCATCTACATCAGGATTGTACTTTAACCTTTTGCAAAGTTTTTTATAGGTTGGGCTATCCAGAGCCTCCAGCCGCACAGATTCAGGTACTTCCCGCCGAGGCCGAGGCGCAATCACATTACTACTTCGTCCGCTATCCCCAGATAGAACAACCATATCCATAAGGTCGAAAGCGTCAGGCGCATAGACAATATCAAGCATATTGCAAATATTTTGCAAATTATCTTCAGGAAATTTTACAAACTCCTCATAGTATATAATGGGAGAATGCACATACTCATCAAGAAAAAGAATATATCTTCTACTATACTCTTCCAGAGAAAACGGAGAGAAATGTTTCCACCTATTTTCTATAAGTGAAATATAAGAATCCAGAGGATGCCTTACGGTAACCACGCTTTTCAGCGGAATTTTATTTTTCAATATTTCCTGAAGAGACGGTCGATCCTCAGGCACGACAAGGGAGCAATAATGTGAATGCGTATGATCTCTTATTACCAGGCGCCTTCCAGATAGCTTAAGATTTTCATGTAAATTACTTATATTTGCTACAAACAGCTCTGCCACAATGGCGTCATCCCCACCCCGCAAACCATTGCGGAGATGCAGCGTAATATCTGTGGGAGAATATTGCTTTTTATCCGTATTTTTATATTGCCAGCTTAAAGGATCTATCTCGCTTAACAGAACTATATTTGGCAAGGCAGAGATACATTTTGATATCAATGTGCCGCCAGTGCAGGCAAAATGATGCACTGTCCGAAGCGGCTCAAGCCTTTCTGTTTCGGATTTTTCCAGCAATTGCGCGCATTGCTCGAAAAGACTGGAAAGGGGCTCCACGCTGTTCAATGCCTCTTGAGGCTGCGCATAGTCCTGAAGAAGATCAAGGGCCTCATCAATGGTTTTGGATAGGTCAGAAGCCGCATTCCCAATACTAACCATTTTTATTTACTCTAGCACCCTTTTTTACATTTTCCGGCCTGGCCTCAACTACAAGCGTGGAAGCGGTGGCTTGTGTTCCAAGCATATCATGCAAACGATACGCAGCCGTTTGCAAGCGTGGAGTAAGCTCCTTCAGCAATTGCTCCTGACGCACCTTTTGCTGAAAGACATCCTGATATCTCTGTTGCAAATCGCGCAGATCCAGTTGTGCCAGAGACTGGCCACGGACACTGATAGACACATCCGTCCTCAAGGATTTAACCTCTGCTTCAAGTTGAGAAACACGGGCCTTTTGCGCTGAAAGCGCCGCCTCCAATTCCTGATTATGTTTGTAGCGCCATTCGGATTTTTCCGTCACCTGCGCCAAAGATGCCTCGGCCTTAGCCAAACGCCCCTCCAGATCAGACATGGCCGACTTCGCTGTCGATCGCGCCTCATCCAACTGCCCCTGGGCCGCCTGCGCCTGCCCGCTGAACTGATCCCGCGCCTGCACAACAAGATCATATTCTCTCGCCAGATCCTTATGAGACATTTCCGCCGCAGCCAACCGGCTTTCGAGGTCAGACATGGCCGACTTCGCCGCCGATTGCACCTCATCCAACTGCCGCCGGGCCGCCTGCGCCTGCCCGCTGAACTGATCCCGCGCCTGCACAGCAAGATCATATTCTCTCACCAGATCCTTGCGCGCGGTTTCCGCCGCAGCCAACCGGCTTTCGAGATCAGACATGGCCGACTTCGCCGCCGATTGCGCCTCATCCAACTGCCGCCGGGCCGCCTGCGCCTGCCCGCTGAACTGATCCCGCGCCTGCACAGCAAGATCATATTCTCTCGCCAGATCCTTGCGCGCGGTTTCCGCCGCAGCCAACCGGCCTTCGAGATCGGCTATAGCGCCTTCTGCGACAATCCTTTCCATATCCCGCTGCTGACTCTCCGCCTGCACCTGCGCGTTCAGGGCTTGCACTTCCCCCATCAAACGACTTATTTCCTCACCAGAAGGGTCATATTGCAGCCATAGGATAGGAAAATCCTCATCCTCCGTACTTTGTGTCTGGATCCGATAACTGCCGTTTATCACAGCGCGCAACTCGGCCACAGAAACGCCGTTTTCGTACAGAGGGCGGGATGCACCACGCACAGATATGTAACTGAAATATTTTTTATACTCGCTGGCAAACAAATCCTTTAAAATAATATGCTCAACACCCGGCGCATTAATAAGCAACATATGCGCGCCATCCCTATGTTCAGGTATGACCGCAGATAAAAAATCGACAATGCTCAGAGTATCTACAAGTCGCTCTTCCACCTGTCGCAGACCGGGGAACAGTTCATATAAACCTTTAGGTTTATATATACTCGACAAAGCGGAAAAATTCATCACATAAATAGAAGATTGCCCGCTGGTGTCTGCAATCGCCACAGGGAAGACAGTGATCCGCTTATCATCGAGCGCCCTGTTTTCAAGCAGTGGAAAAAGCGCGTTGTCCGGTTCTGACAAAATAATTTCGTCAGCACCGGTTTCCAGACAGGCCTCAAGCGCCTCCCCGCTTCCCGCACCAATATAGATAATGGTTTTCAGCCCCTCTGCCCAACCGGGTTGTGATAGTTGCGAAATCCAATCCCCACTCATTATTGCGCCTTCCTGTCAGAAGCCTTCCGAAACCATCTCAACGGAGCTGTCATCCTATATGACCAGGAGTTTCGTATCCGTGAGATATCTTCCTCCAGTTCCTGAGCCACATGATAATAAGCCTCAAGCTCCACATGAATGTCGTGCAGACTTTGTATTTGACCAAGAAGAATATTCTTCCCTTCAGCAGCGTCTTTAATCTGAGATTGAAAACTCTCAATACCCTGGTTTAGTTGAAAGATTCTTTTGTCATATTCTTCCCGTTGAATATGATTTTTCTTCACCTGAGATGAAAGCTCAGCATAATACCGGTTAACTTCCTCCTGCATATGCGCAAGCTGCCGGTGCAGAATATCGTTTTCTATAAGAAGGCTATTATACGCCTCCTGTTTTTTAGCCTTATCTGCCTTGTCACTTTCCAGAAATGTATTCTTTTCCACTTCCTGAGTATCCACAACCTCTTGCAAGGACAGGATTTTCTCATTTAAGCGATTGATGCTTTCCTGCTGCACATTGATCGTTTCATGCAAACGATCTAGTTCATCTGATACGGCTTTCTGATCAATCGCCGCGTGCTTTTCAGCTTCACTGACCAGATTTTGGTATTTTTCAAAAACAACATCGAGTTCAAGGCGCCGCCGCTCTTTCCCCGAAGACAGATCGACTGAACTGACAGACAATTCATCACACAGGTTTTTAGCCACAACATCCTGAGACAAGGCTGTAAGAGCCAGAAGCTCAAATACCGGATCCACAGCCTCTATGGCAACGACGTCCTGCACCTCAGCCGCAACGCCGATAATATCCCAAAAGGCTTTAGGATAGGCCGCCATTTGCGCCGTACTGATTGCCGTTACCTTCCCGCGATGACGGCGTAACACCTTCAGTTGATCAAGCGCACGTTCCCGCCAAATCTGAAGGGCCGCCGCCGGAGCCGTTCCCTCTGCCAGCAGCTGACACAATGCAGGAATAGGGGGCATGTAAAACAGAAAAAGACGCGGTTCGGCCGCGTCCTTCAAATAGGCCTCCGCCTGAAACCTGTCGGCAAGCAGCCTCACCGCGACGTCACTATCTGCCGCCGCAACTATCGATAAAAAGGTTTCGGGATTATAACTCGCGTCCGGCCATATGACGAGCGACTTGCTATTCGTTTTCATTTCAGTGCCATTGCCATAGGAGAATTATATTTAATGCAGGCATTTCAGTCTCACCTTTGTGTTCAGGCTCATCACTTCAGAGGCGGCAACTTGTGACGCGCGATGATGTCTGACAATTGATACTGAAAAGCAGGCCCTGGTTTTTTTCCCGAAAAGAAGCTGATAAATGCCCGTAATGGCCCCGTCAAACGCCAGCTTGTGCTGGCCAGTATCCCCCGATGCGATTGTTCAAGCGCGTGCGTATAACCGATCAGCTCATCCATAATCGCAGTGGCATGAGGCGCATATACAGCCCGCCCCGCCTGCGCCTGCGACGTCTCCAGAAGACGTGTCAGCGTCGCGATTTCCTCAAACCGCACTTGCAATTCGTCACGAAACTTATCGCGCTCAGCCCTGAGAGACAGAACATCATCTTCAACCGTCGCACCTTCAGGCGCCATTGCCCCACCGGATGACTTCAGCGCAGCTATCTGAGTCCTGGCTTTTTGCAGACTGACCGCCAGCCCTGTATTTTGGGCCAGAGCCTTCTCGTAAGCCACACGCAACCGATCCATATCTTGCAATGAACCACCCTCCGGCCTCAGCACAGACGCATTTACATTCCGTGACATCATTCTTCCTATTTAACACTTTGAACTATTTTTCCCTAATCGCGTCAGGCGATTTTCAGGGAAAAATATCTGCTATCCTGAAGTGAGCTTTCAGCTCGGTATTTGAAATAAGCACACGTCTTTTGTCAGAGGCGACTTATAAATAACGCCTGATCTCATCCAGAACACTATCCGCCACCCTCTGTCTTTCGGCAGCAATTATCGCATAATCATTGAACTTGCGTTGCAGGTCTTGCAAAGCCTTCAGATAGATTTCTGCATACTGGATATCAGGGACAAAGGCTTCCACCTGCCTTGCCGCCGCCTCTGCGCTCAAACCGAAACTGTTGAGCATTACCGGATTGGGGACAAGCTCAAAGATGCGGTGATGACGACTGGCATGATAGGTAGGAATCCCCCCCACAGCCAGGGCATCAAATATCTTTTCGGAAATATAATGGCGTTGGTGCGTGTTTTCATAAGCCGAAACAATCCGGCTGCGATTGCCAAGCAGTACCATTTTATCCAGATGCCAGTCTGGTAATTTTTGCCTTTGGGTTCGCTCGGACCAGCCCGCCCCCACACGCAGCACCTGAGTGTGGTTTACCTGTTTTGCAATATCTGTACGGAAAACACTCAAACCATACATATCCACATCAGCATAGTTTTGGGCGTAATTAGGAGACTCACGCATTTCCGCAAAAAACGCAACATCCACCGTCGCCGCCTGCCAGTGCGCCAGCAATTCAGCTGGCGTCCGCTTAGCCTGCAACCGCAAAAGATTCGCATAGCGTGTCGGGAAATGATCGGCGGTCAGCAGGAAATAAGGGATCTTGTCAAAATGGAAAATCGAAGACGTCTGATGGTTCAGAAACAGATAATCGGTTTCGAGATCGTCTCCCTTATAGGTTCGGTCGCGTTCCTTGAAACCACCGCTCCATATGGTATCCCAAAGAGGCTCTTCGGAAATAATGGCGATCTTGACAGACGGCTTCGCCTTGATCGCCTGCGCCAGAGAAGCTGCATTTTCACGAATGTCGATATTAAAACCGCTGAGGATCAGATCAGAACGGGCAGGCTCATCAGAAAATTTCAGCCGCTCGCCAATATGCCGGAGAAACGGTTTGTAACTAAGGGGCGTGCGATGCGAATGTCGCCCGAACAGACAAACGACCGGCACGGCCCCCCTGTTGACAGAGGGAGCTTTTAACGTTGTCGGGGCTTCAGCATGGGCCACAACCCGATCAAAATGCTGAATGACCTCATGTCTTGCCGGCAGGCTCTTGCGCGCGCGCTGCACAGCCTTACCAACAGCCGTATCCGCCGCCAGATGCCTTAGGACGCCACGATTGAGCAATAGTTCGCTTGCACAAGCCCGCAGCAAAACAACCGCATCCGTCTCAGATAGCGGATCACGGGCCGCCACATCACGAATAAACTGGGCCGCCCCCGAGAACGCCGCCTCTGCCCGACGGGGAGCGGGTGTAAAAACAGAAGCCTTTTGCTGTAAAAACAGTTGCACATCATATACAAAAGACTGCGGCCCATAGAGCAGCCAGAGCTGGCGCAGGGCATGCCGCATCTGCCTGAGTCTTTCAGGATCGCTGGCGATGGCTGCCAGTCTGTCCGGCAGGGCCTTAACGGCCGCCTGACTTTCCTCGCAAAAAACGACAGCCGCCTGCCACAGACCCGGATCACCGGGCAAGGCGTGTTGATCGGACAAAATAACCGGAATGGATCCCGCCCCGATGGATTCCCACAGGCGGATCGAATTTGGCCCCGACCCTGAAGGACACAGGGAAAAGACGCTTTTGCTCAGGGAACTGGTAAACTCTTCCGATGCGGACTGATCGACCAGTGCCGAAGCATCCTCCCCCTCTTTCAGTCGGGAGTGTATCTGGTGGTCATAAACCACCTTATTGTAGTGCCAGCTATCGCGCCCGATGACCAGACCACGCGGATCGGCTGCCAATTCATCTATGATCCATGCCCGAACATCTGTCATATACCATTTATTTGACTTGGCCCCGATGAACGAAAACAGATAGGGGCGGACGGCATCCGTATCCGGCAAGGCCTGCGTCACCTGCACAGGATATAGCGGAAACGCATGAATACGAATATTTGCCGTTGCTTGCGCCGCCACGTCTGCATGGGTGGCATGTGCCCAGAAAACGTCCTCGATCCCGGCTTCCTCGAACAGGTGCATATAGTTACGCATGAGGATATGCTGACAGACCGTTACCTTGGGCAAATGTCTGGGCAGGCTATGGCAAAACTGCCGGAAGGTTTCCAGATACGCATCTGCGGTTTTAGCTCTCCCCTGAAGTTTGTCGATCAGGGTCGCCCACGGATAGGCCACATAGGCTATGCCCGAGGGTACAGTCACCGTGTCCCGGATCTGGTGGAAAGCATGTTGCTCGGTTATGGCCGGATACTGCCACTCCTGATCAAAGGCATAGAGATTGCCTGACCGCCACAACGCGCCTGGTGCAGCCATCCTGACATCATCCACCTCCGGTCGGCCCTCATAAATCCGCTTCTCGGGCATATCCCGCAACGGCGCAGGCATGGCCTGACCAAAAACATTTTGATACCGGCTGGCCAGTTGCCGATCCACAACCTCCTCGGAAACAACCAGAGGCCGCCCCTGAGAATTGGCAATCAGCCGACGACGCTTCAGTTCCCCTTTCGCCCCCAGCGCCTTGAGTTGCGCCTTGCGCTCGTTCAGTGAAACCAGAGCCGCGATTTCTCCCATATAGTTTTCACGCTGGGCCGCAAATAACTGCCCTTCGCGTCGCCGGAAACCCCCAAGGGACGGCGCAAACTGCACAAAGGAGGCCTTATGGGCAAACACCCGCCACAGGTTCCAGTCCCCGGCCAGTTTTAACGTGCCGATAGTCTGTTCAGGCAAGGCGGCGTCCCACAACCACTTTCTGAAAAATGTACCTTCCTGCTGAAGGAAGTCCCAATGCACCCCGTCACACAATCCTCGCCGGATCGCTTCGGTTGGCACCTTACGATCAAAAGAAACCGTAAGATGATCATCACGGATAATCGCGCATCCTCCGCCGATCCATGAGACCTCCCCCGCCTTGAACTGCGTTGCCACCTGCGCCACCAGAGCCAGCGCCCCGGTCATCAGCACATCATCGGCATTGATCCAGGTCATGAAATCATCTGAACGCATACTCAGACATTTGAAACCCTTGATCAGACCATCATACATCCCTGCATCCGCTTCACGGACACAGGAAAACTCTATCCCGTTACATTGTACGGGAAAATCCGACGCCTCAATACGCGCTTTCCACCACAGAATACGCTCATAGGTGCCATCTGTGGAGCCAGCATCCTGAATATGATAGCGGATTTTAAAATCACCCGCCTGAGCAACCACACTCATTATGGTGCGGTCTATAGTATCGACCGCGTTCATGCAGGGCGTAAGAATGTATAGAGTTTTCGACATAAAAAAACCGAGGCATTAAAAATATAATTAGATGGAAAATTAAACAGCCAACTTAAATCTTTTAATATACTCACTACTCAACAGCTTCTCAGGCTCAGGCCCAAGAATATGAACCATTTTGCAGTGTATGATGTGAATATCATCCCACCGCCCCTGTCCATGAAGCTCATTTAATATTTTACACTGCGCATTCCATATAGTGTTTGGCAGCATCCTTGTGGGCACATTGGTTAGCATCCGCATGGTCTTATTCAATGCACTTTGATCACACAAACGCCCCCAGTTGCTGGTTGCGGGTGATCTGGATTGCTCCATAAACTTATCCACCCAGGCCTTGCCCACACCGTATTCACGTATGCTGGAACGGAAAGCAAATACGCCGGAATTAAAATAATTAGGATTAGAGAGACTCAATAACCCGCCCGCAATCGGCCGGTCAGCATCACTTAACCGATCATACTGGTCACTGGCATAGGAAGCCACAGGCTCATTGGTCGTTATGATCTGAACGTCACCTTCGCGCAATGCATCAAATATGCCATTCAACGGCTTCTTTACATATGTATCGGAATCCAGAAACAGCGTGAATTCATACGGAGAATAGTTAATCGTATTTATCTTGACGCCACGGCTTCTTTCCATGCCATCCGACATTTTCAGGCCTGACGCCGCCACCACTTCGGTAAGATCCACATAATTTATATGCGCAATACCCGCCAGCAATTCCCGAAGCAGCGCCCCTTCCCACGAATAACAGACCGTTATGGGCAATTCCGGATGCAGTGCCCGTATTGAACGAATCGAGGTACGCGCTTCCTTAAAGAACTTTTCGCCCGTAACTGCGTAAATGACACCACAACCGTCCAAAGACGAATGACCATATGACGTGTTTTCAGGTAACATTTCTTATCCCACAACTATATTGATGGCACCATCACCCTATTGCTAAATGGGCGCATCATACAAAACTTATTACAGCCGGCTAACACCGACCCCTGATCTGGCCTGAACGATTTAGCACGCCCTTCCGCCCATTCTCATACCCAAGCTATGCCGTTAAATCACGCTCTATTAGTATATGCCCTATGGCGCCGACACGCGCCGAGGTATCAGCAACCCCTTTTAGCAACGCCACCTTCGGTTGCTCAGGAGTTTGCGTTATACATATCTGGGCACTCGTAAAGGTTGCCGCCCCCCCCCCTGCTACCGAAAAAACACTGAGGCGATTATAATAACTATGTTCATCATAGGATAACACGTTACGCCCCCGCCCTTCGACATCGAGCTTCAGGTAGCCTGTTTTTGGCCCCATCAGCGACGTAACCCCATATATCCGCGCCGGTGCGTCCAGGGCCAGACTCAAGGTGTCGCCAGCCCTTATATTGACCAGAGGCAGACTATACCCGCCCCGATTAAAATCTTCACGCGCATAATGATCCGACGCGAGACTACAGACCGTAATCGCATCATACTGTGGCACACCGAGGAAAAAATCTGCATCGGCCTCAATAGGGCCAACCCGCTTCACCAGTTGCAACAGGGCTTCCGCATATAACTGATGGCCCAATGCCGTTGGATGCACGACATCACGCAGCAATCCCTCACCAATGGGGGCCAGACAATGAGAGATAGACAGTTTATCCGACAACTCTTCATGGTACTTCACAACCCAGTCATCAGTATAATCTACATCTGCGCGCGGAAGATCAAATATACCAACCTGCACCTTCGCTTCCCAGCAGGTACGCAATATACTTTTCAGGCCACTTTTATATTCTTCACGACTCAGCGGAAACTGACGGAAGGATGAAGTGGAGTGATCCAGAATCACCACATCCGGCGCATGGTCCCTCAGAATTGAAGGAAACAAATATTTTATATTTATCGGATGCAGCCCCCCCAGCCCCACCTTCGAGAGCGTAAGCGCCTCCTCCGGCAAAATCAGACTTGCCGCCTTCTCTACATAGCCCGGCATCTCAGCCGTAATACTGAAACCTACGACCAATACCTTCATGAGCGAACCCTATACCCGCACAGTCTCTGCATTTTTAAACCACGCATAGGTTTCCCGCAGACCGTCCTTCAGCTCAATCCGGGCCTTCCAGCCCATCCGCGCCAGACGCGATACGTCCATCAATTTGCGCATCGTCCCGTCTGGCTTGGTCGTGTCAAAACGGATACGTCCGGTGAACCCCGTCACCTCGGCAATGATTCCGGCAATATCGGCAATGGTTGCATCTACCCCCGTCCCCACATTGATATGGCTGAGCATGGGTTCGGTATTGGCCTCATAGACCGCTTTGGGCAAGTCCATCACAAACAGCGACGCTTCGGCCATATCATCCACATGCAGGAATTCACGATATGGTTTCCCCGTACCCCAGATCACCACTTCATCCTTACCGTCACGCACCGCCTCATGAAAACGGCGGATAAGCGCAGGCAGCACATGTGAATTTTCAGGATGGAAATTATCGCCCGGCCCATACAGATTGGTCGGCATGACCGAGCGATAATCAACCCCGTATTGCCGGTTATAGCTTTCACACAGCTTGATGCCCGCAATCTTGGCTATGGCATAGGGTTCATTGGTCGGCTCAAGCGTTCCTGTCAGCAGCGCATCCTCACGCATCGGCTGAGGCACCGCCTTGGGATAGATACATGACGATCCCAACTGAAGCAGCTTTTTCACACCGTTGGCATAGGCCTGATGAATGACATTACATTCGATCATCAGGTTCTCATAGATGAACGCCGCCGGATAGGTATTATTGGCATGGATGCCCCCCACCCTGGCTGCCGCCAGTATGACCTCATCCGGTCGTTCCGTCGCCATAAAGGCCGCGACAGCCGCCTGATCAATCAGGTTCAACTCACCACTGGCGCGCGTCACAAGCTCAATCGCCTCACCGGCCGCCTTACGCGCTTCCAGCCGACGCAGAATAGCCCCGCCGACCATCCCCCTGTGACCGGCTACATATATCTTGCGCATCTTATCCCCTTAACCGTTTTCCAGAGAAACGGGCAGATCATAGCCATGCGACTTCAGCAAGGCATGACGCTGTGCGGTACGCAAATCTTCGGCAACCATTTCGGCGCACATTTCCTGCACCGTAATCTCAGGTGTCCAGCCCAGCTTTTCCTTGGCCTTGGACGGATCACCCAGCAGGGTTTCAACCTCTGCCGGACGGAAATAACGCGGATCAATACTGACAATGACATCTCCCGCCTTTACAGCAGGCGCCTTGTCACCGGTGACCGCCTCAACGATCCCCACCTCATCGACATCCTTGCCCTCAAAACGCAGGGTAATACCAAGCTCTGCCGCCGACCATTTGATGAATTCACGCACAGAATACTGAACGCCCGTAGCAATGACGAAATCTTCGGCCTCAGGCTGCTGCAACATCAGCCACTGCATCCGTACATAGTCCTTGGCATGGCCCCAGTCGCGCAGGGAATCAATATTCCCCATATAGAGACGCTTTTCCAGACCCTGAGCAATATTGGCAAGCCCGCGCGTTATCTTGCGGGTCACGAAGGTTTCCCCGCGACGCGGGCTTTCGTGGTTAAAGAGAATACCGTTACAGGCATACATGCCATAGGATTCACGATAATTGACCGTGATCCAGTAAGAATAGAGCTTGGCCACCGCATAGGGCGAACGCGGATAGAAGGGCGTGGTTTCCTTTTGGGGAATCTCCTGCACAAGGCCATACAACTCGGACGTAGACGCCTGATAAAAACGGGTCTTGCTTTCCAGACCAAGAAAACGAATGGCCTCCAGCAAACGCAGCGTCCCCAGCGCATCGACATCAGCCGTATATTCGGGCGATTCAAAACTGACCGCCACATGGCTTTGCGCCCCCAGATTATACACTTCATCCGGCTGCACTTCCGACAGAATGCGCGTCAGGTTGGAGCTATCGCTCAGGTCGCCGTAATGCAGAACAAAATTGCGGTGATCGATATGCGGATCCTGATAAATATGATCCACACGTTGCGTGTTAAAGGTTGAGGCCCGCCGCTTTATGCCGTGAACCTCGTACCCTTTTTCCAGAAGAAATTCGGCCAGATACGATCCATCCTGACCCGTAACACCCGTAATCAAAGCTCTTTTAGCCATCTTGTTCCCGTAAAAATACAGCCTCGCGTCACGCCAGGCAAAATATGTTAGGCATCCCCATGACGCCGATATGCGGCTCCGAAAGGAGCAATTTATGTAACTTGAATATATAACAGCCCTGCCAGCCTCTTGTTATATAGGCCAAACGGCAGGAATCTGACAAGGCATGTTTGCCACACCCAGCGCGAAACCTGTATGCGGATTACCTTTCCGCGTCCAGACACCGCCTCAGATAGGCGCTGTAATTACTTTTCCCCGACAAACCGATCAGCCGCTCCATCTGATTGCGATCAATATAGCCCTTGCGCCAGGCGATTTCCTCAGGGCAGGCAATTTTGAAACCCTGACGCTTTTCGAGAATACTGACAAACTCCGCCGCCTCCAGAAGACTGTCGGGCGTACCGGTATCAAGCCAGGCATAGCCGCGTCCCACGGTCTTTACCGTCAGCAGGCCCCGCTCCAGATAGATGCGGTTGACATCGGTAATCTCAAGCTCACCCCGCGCCGAGGGCTTCAGTCCGGCAGCAATATCCACCACCTGATGATCGTAGAAATAAAGCCCCGTCACCGCCCAGTTGGATTTTGGCTTCAACGGCTTTTCCTCAATTGATATGGCGCGGAAATCGGCATCGAACTCCAGCACTCCATAACGTTCAGGATCGGACACATGATAGGCAAAGACCTGCGCCCCAAGGGTCAGGCTTGCCGATTGCATCAGGGTTTCACCAAGATTCGAGCCATAGAATATATTGTCCCCCAATATCAGGCAGGACGGCTGATCACCAACGAAATCAGCCCCGATGATATAGGCCTGCGCCAGACCGTCGGGACTGGGCTGAACGGCATATTCCAGCGACAGGCCCCATTGCGACCCGTCCCCCAGAAGCCTCTGAAACGCGGGCAGATCATAGGGGGTGGAGATGATCAGTATCTCCCTTATGCCCGCCATCATCAGTACCGACAGGGGATAATAGATCATTGGCTTGTCATAGACCGGCATCATCTGCTTCGACATGCCAAGCGTCATGGGATGCAGGCGACTTCCGCTTCCCCCCGCCAGAATGATACCTTTCATAGTGCCTGCTCCTTCAGCCCTGCCGCACGGATGGTGGCCGCTTGTCATCAGAAGCGTATAAATATTCAAGCACTTCGTCCAGAGCCTGCCGCCAGGGATCAAGCCTCAGGCCGTAAACAGACCACAGCTTTCCACAATCCAGACGCGAATTGAATGGACGTCGCGCCGGAACGGGATAATCCGCAGCCGGAATGGGCCTTACCGTGACCTTGCGTCCCGTACGCCGTTCCACATCGGCAAACACCGCTTCGGCCAGTTCCGCCCAACTGGCGTCATCCGGTGCCGTCAGGTGAAACAGGCCCCTCAGCGCCGCCGCATCGCTGGCGACCAGCCGCTCGGCAATACGGATCAGATGGCGGGCTATATCGAGCGCCGAAGTCGGACAACCACACTGATCGGCCACGACACTGACCGTATCGCGCGTTTCCGCCAGCGCCCGCATGGTCTTGACAAAATTGCGTCCGAACGGCGAATAGACCCAA
>Ga0222423_1000315_pt1 | contig 39325 bp, 27 predicted proteins | sample 3A0metagenome_FD_182472 | JGI IMG/M metagenome (GOLD analysis project Ga0222423, IMG submission 182472) | Enriched microbial communities from leaf-cutter ant dump, University of Wisconsin, Madison, United States - 3A0 (version 2) | ecosystem: Environmental > Terrestrial > Nest > Insects nest >...
GCCCTCTTCGGCCGCTCCGGCTCGGGCAAGACCTCGCTCGTGCGCATCATCGCCGGCCTTGCGCGCCCGGTCGAGGGCCGCGTGGTGCTCGACGGCGACGTGCTGGTCGATACCGCCCGCGGCCGCTTCGTGCCGCCGCACCGCCGCCGCTTCGGCTATGTCTTCCAGGAGGCGCGGCTCTTTCCGCATCTCACCGTGCGGCAGAACCTCCATTACGGCCGCTGGTTCTTGCCGAAGGGCGCGCGCACGGAAAACGCCGACCGCGTCATCGACCTCCTCGGCATCGCGGACCTTCTCGACCGCCAGCCGGCCAACCTTTCCGGCGGCGAGAAGCAGCGCGTCGCCATCGGCCGGGCGCTGCTCTCCTCGCCGCGCCTCCTCCTGATGGACGAGCCGCTCGCCGCGCTCGACGAGGAGCGCAAGGGCGAGATCCTGCCCTATCTCCAGCGCCTGCGCGACGAAGCGGGCGTGCCCATCGTCTATGTCAGCCATTCGGTGGCGGAAGTGGCGCGCCTCGCCGACCGCGTCGTGCTGATGGCGGACGGGCGCGTCGAGGCCGTCGGCCCGGCCTCCGATGTGCTCGGCGGCCCGCGCCTTGCCTCCGCCGCCGACCGCCGCGAGGCCGGCAGCGTGCTTGCCGGCCATGTCGAGGCGCGCGATGCCGAACACGGCCTTGCCGCGATCCGCCTTGCCGGCGGCGCGGCGATCCTCGTGCCGGGCGCTGCCGTCTCGCCCGGCGAGGCGGTGCGCCTTCGCATTCCCGCCCGCGACGTCATGGTGGCGACGGTGCGCCCGGAAGGCCTCAGCGCCCTCAACATCCTCGATGGGGTCATCGACGCCATCGAACCGGACGGGGAGGGCATGGCGAGCCTTTCCATTGCCTGCGGCGGCGATCACGTCCGCGCCCGCATCACGGCGCTCTCGGTCGAACGCCTCGGCCTTGTCACCGGCAAGCCGGTGCACGCCGTCATCAAGACGGTGGCGCTGGAATAGATCAGTCCGAAAGGTTGGCGACGATCCAGCCGATGTCGTCCGCAAGCGCCGCCTGCGCCTTTTCTTCCATGGCGTGATAGTGGGCGATCAGCGCCTCGCCGAAGGGCGTCAGCAGCGCGCCGCCGCCCTGCTTGCCGCCGCGCTGGGATTCCACCACCGGCTGGCGGAACATCCGGTTCATCTCGTCGACGAGCAGCCAGGCCCGGCGATAGGACATGTCCATGGCCCGCCCGCCGGCGGAGATCGAGCCGGTCTCCTTGATATGCGAAAGCAGCTCTATCTTGCCGCGCCCGATTCGCCCCTCCGGCTCGAACTGGAGCCGGAAGATGAGTTTCGGTTCGATTTTGGCGGCTGCTGGCATGAAACTGGGCCCGTCATGGATGAGGGGCCCAGATATAACAGCGTTTTCAAGCGAGGAAAGGTCAGGCGGCGCGCTTCAATGCATCGCCGAGGATCGAGACGATATCCTCGAAGTGCTTCTTCTCGGCGATCAGCGGCGGCGAGAAGGCGATGATGTCGCCGGTGACGCGGATGAGCAGGCCCTTCTCGAAGCAATCGACGAAGACGTCGTAGGCGCGCGCGCCCGGCTTGCCTTCGCGCGGGGCAAGCTCGATGCCGGCGATGAGGCCGATCGTGCGGATGTCGATGATGTGCGGCAGGCCCTTCAGCGAGTGCATCGCCTCATGCCAGTCGTCCTGCAGGTCGGCAGCCCGGGTGAACAGGCCCTCGTCGCGGTAGATGTCGAGCGTGGCGAGACCCGCCGCGCAGGCTGCCGGATGGCCCGAATAGGTGTAGCCGTGGAAGAGTTCGATGGCGTTTTCCGGGCCCTGCATCAGCGCGTCGTGCACCTTGCGGCTGGAGAAGACCGCGCCCATCGGGATCGCGCCGTTGGTCAGCCCCTTGGCGGTGGTCACGATATCCGGCGTCACGCCGAAATAATCGGTGGCGAAGGCGGCACCGAGGCGGCCGAAGCCGGTGATGACCTCGTCGAAGATGAGAAGGATGCCGTGCCTGTCGCAGATCGCGCGCAGCTTTTCGAGATAGCCCTTCGGCGGGATCAGCACGCCCGTTGAGCCGGCGACGGGCTCCACGATGCAGGCCGCGATGGTTTCCGCGCCATGCAGGCCGACGAGCCGTTCCAGATCGTCCGCAAGGTCCGCGCCATGCTCGGGCTGGCCCTTCACATAGGCGTTCTTCGAAAGGTCGTGCGTGTGGCGCAGGTGGTCGGAGCCGGGAAGCTGCGGGAAGACGCGGCGGTTGGAGACGATGCCGCCGACCGAGATGCCGCCGAAGCCGACGCCGTGATAGCCGCGCTCGCGGCCGATGAGGCGCGTGCGCGTGCCCTGGCCGATGGCGCGCTGGTAGGCGATGGCGATCTTCAGCGCGGTGTCGACCGATTCGGAGCCGGAACCCGTGTAGAACACGCGGTCGAGCTTGGCGCCTTCCGGGCCGGGCGCGATCTCGGCGAGGCGCTCGGCAAAGTCGAAGGCGATGGGATGGCCCATCTGGAAGGAGGGCGCGAAATCCATCTGCGTCAACTGCCGCTCGACGGCGGAGGCGATCTGCCGGCGCCCGTGCCCGGCATTGACGCACCAAAGGCCCGCCGTGCCGTCGAGCACCTGCCGGCCGTCGGCGCTGGTGTAATACATGCCTTCGGCGGCGGCCAGCAGGCGCGGCGCGGCCTTGAACTGGCGGTTGGCGGTAAAGGGCATCCAGTAGCTGTCGAGCACCGGTGCGTTGGGCTTGTTGTGAACGTTCATGGCAGAACTCCTCTCGTTAAAATGATTGACGCCATGATTTGTCAAAGCGAACAAGTCCTTTTCTTGTTGACGCCAAACGTTTGAAAAGAAAGGATATGGGAGAGGCGATTTTCGCTATTTCGAACATCTGGAACACGAGGATGTCATGTCCGTCGATATCGGGGGCAGGCTGCGCCACCTGCGCATGGCCCACAATCTCTCCCAGCGCGAGCTCGCCAAACGCGCGGGCGTTACCAATTCGACGATCTCGCTGATCGAATCGAACGCCTCCAATCCCTCGGTCGGGGCCTTGAAGCGCATCCTCGACGGCATCCCCATCGGGCTTGCCGAATTCTTCGCCTTCGAGCCCGACCGCCCGAAGAAGGCCTTCTACCGGGTGGACGAGCTGACGGAGATCGGCAAGGGCGGCATTTCCTACCGCCAGGTGGGCGACAACCTCTTCGGCCGCAGCCTGCAGATCCTGAAAGAATGCTACCAGCCGGGCGCCGACACCGGAAAGGTGCCGCTGGTCCACGACGGCGAGGAGGGCGGCATCGTGCTCTCCGGCCGGCTCGAGGTGACGGTGGACGACGAGCGCCGCATCCTCGGCCCGGGCGATGCCTATTATTTCGAGAGCCGCCGGCCGCACCGTTTCCGCTGCGTCGGGCCGGTGCCCTGCGAGGTCATCAGCGCCTGCACGCCGCCGACCTTCTGAAAGAGAAAAGCCCGCCGGTGGGCGGGCTTTCGGGGCGGGGCCGGTCAGGCCTGCGAATTGTCTTCCACCGGCGCGCCGGGGCCGTTCTTCTTGATCGAATCGATGGCGTTCTGCGCGCTGGCCTTGCTCGCATAGCCCTCGGTCGAGAACATCACTTCGCTGTTATACTTGAAGCGAACCCGGTATTCGCCAGCCTTGTCCTTGTAGATCTCGAACTTGTGGGCCATGGGCTTCTCCCTCCGGCAAGTGTGAATCGTGCGGTTGCACCGTGCCAGCAGAGCAAATCGCTGGCAAGTCTCCGGCCGCAGGATTTATACCTTCCTCAGGCCGCTTTCCTTTTCCGAAGGCCGATGAAGGTGACGGCGCCGGCGGCAAGGCCGTAAAGCACCCACATGAACGGCAGGAGATCGGCCGTCTCGCTGCGGATCGGCAGCACGGCCACGGTGCCGGGAGACGATTCGTAACCGGCCTTTCCTTGCGTCTTCGCATCGGCGATCTGCCGGGGAGAAACCTCCCATTCCGCGCCGCGCCAGGTGTCGAAGGCCATCTTGCCGCCGCCGACGGCGAGGGCGACGAGGGCGGAGAGGAGAAGGTTTCGGGTCATCGACATCGTTGTTTTTCCTTCTGATTTTCGCGGAAGGACATAGGCGGCGGGCGAAGCGAAGGCAAGCGGCAGGCCCACACGCCTGGCGTGCGAAAGAGGGTTTCATTAACCATGTTCTGCCAAAAGAAGGGGATGGCGGCTCCTGGAGGTGGCGATGTTCTGCCAAAAGAAGGGGATGGCGGCTCCTGGAGGTGGCGATGGCGTCGAGACCCTGGATTGCGGCAACGGTCGTTGCCGCCTTCATCCCCGCACCGGCCCTTGCCGACGATACGGGTTTTTTCGCCGGCCTCGACCTTTCCGGCGGCGCGGCCTTCGGCTCGTCCGGCACGACGGACGGCGGCGCGCCCTGGGCGGGCGGCGGCGTGGTCGGCAACGTCAAGTTCCATGGCGCCGTCGGGATCGGCGGCGAGATCGGCTACAGGTTCGATCCTGCCCTGTCCGCATTCGTCAGCTACCGGCACAGCCAGGGAGGCGTGAACTGGGACGTGGACTTCCCCGCCTTCGGCATCGTTTCCGGCTTCGAGGGCACCGCCGTCAGCGACGCCGTCATGGCGAACCTCAGCTACGATTTCGCGCTTTCCGGCGACACGACCCTCAGGGCTTCGGCCGGGGTGGGGCTCTCGTTCAACACCCTTTCCGACGTGGTGGAGAAGGACGGGGCATCGGGCCTGTTCCTGGCCGATATCGCCGGGCACACCCATGTCAGCCCCGCGGCCCAGCTCGGCGCCGGGATCCGGCACAGGCTGACACGAAACGCAATCCTCGGCCTCGACGCCGCGCTCAGCTACAACGGCGGCTTTGCGACGGGCACCACGAGAAGTGGCAACCTCGGCGTCACGCCGATCAATCCCTACGGGATCGACGACGTCTGGCGCGCAAACATCGGCGCATCGCTGCGCTTCGAATTCTAAACCCCCGCCTCATCGCCGAACACGGCCTGCCGCGCCGGTTGCCGATGGCTCGCGTTGTGGGGCGCGGCCACGAGAATCCGTAGGGTGTGCAAGCGTATTTTGTCGCCGGAAGCGGCTGATATTCCTGCTGATTCTTATGAAGGGAGAATTGGCTGGGGAACCTGGATTCTCACATGATTTCAATGGCTTGTAAGAAAAGCTCTGAAATTCCCTCTGTTTTCCCATCGCGAGCGACCGTGGATGCCACCTTTGTGCCCTGGCTTTGGGCATCAGTCAACAGAGGCTCTAAGCGGCAATTATTTCCGCTTCTCATCGATGAAGGCGACAGCCGCGCGGACGGTGACGATGGAGGTCATCGCGCGGTGGGATGTCGACAATAACAGCAGCTTGGTGATACGAGGGAACGAGCGATGCCAGTTCGTACATGATCTCGACGAATGTTGCGTTCGTACCACCTTCGGGTTAATTCGGTTTAACGAAAAATTCCTTGCAACAAATCAGATGGTACGATAGTTATTCGGTCGGGCTTGGCCCACGAGATCGCCTTTTGCGGTCGCCCAAAAGCCTCGATGGAAACGTCGGAGGCTTTTTGAGTTTTTAGGCCTTCCGTTCGACATTCTCAAAGCAGCTATATTTGGATCCGAGCATCGCCCGGTCGTCTTCCTTGATACGACAATCAATCAGCTTTCCGTCGTCGGTGAGGCGCTGGTAAGGACGATTGCTGGCGTGATAGCCGCCCATGCAGATCGGCCATAGATACAAATCCGCTAGTTGCGCCATGGGCGAAGTCTTCTGCTTGGTCTTGAACTCGTAGAGCGTCTGGGTCAACTGCTCGGGGGTCAAGGGGCCGTACTTGTCGGAATTGTCCTTAGCGAACGGCATTCCCTCCGCCTTTAGAGCTTTGTAGTAGCCCTCCAGGTTCGCATCTTCAGCCTTGTTGCAGCGCTCAGGATGCACGCGCAGCTTCATGCCCTCGGCGATAGCGTATTTTGCGGCGCGTTCGACAACGACAGTGAATGCGGTTTTGCAGAGCATCCAAGGATGCTGCTTGTACAGCTCGAGGTATCGTCCACAGTATCCGGGACGGTCGACAGTGCACGCGATACCGATCACGGGCGCCTCTCGCATCAGAATGTAAAGTTCCTCGTAGAATGCTCTCAGCTTATCCTTCTCCCAGCCCCGCAGGAAATCGAAGTTCTCGTTCTGCGACCTGATTTCCGACGAGTGCAAGGGCGCCGTGATTTCCCATTTCTCACAGAACTTAGCGTGAAGGTTTCGTGCGTTGCTCTCTTCGTCACTTCGAACCAGGATGCCACCGAGTGCGAACCAGTCGTACCCGTGCGCCGCTTTCTTCCCGACCTTGTGCGTGGGATGTCTAGTTCCGGAATCGTCGAGGTAGAGGTTCAAGGTAACAGGCAAGGCGGTCTCTCGTGGCAGTCGATCGGATTCATTCTACTCGACTACTGATACCCGCGAATACATATTTTTGCTCACTTGTCGCTGAGCACCAACACAAAGGCGGCGCCCGGCATTGCGTCAGAAAGGCAAGTCATCGTCGTCCATCGTGACTGCCGGCATCGCCACGGTGGGAAGTGGCAGATTGGTCACCACATAGAGATTAAGTAGATCCTCTCGATCCATGAAGAGGATCTGGCTGCGTTTCATAGCGTCCAACTTGTTGCCCAGCCAGTTTCGCGCCGCCTTGGTGATTTCGCCGCCCGCCACAATGAAGGCGTGGTCCACAAGTGCGCGCTTGCCGATTTCCGGATCGAAGATCTCATGACCGAGCATCATGGTGACTTGGTTCAGGATTTCGGCGACGTTTGCCGTCGCTCCCTTGCTCACGCCCGCTGCGTCGAGCTTTCCCTTCTTCACCTGCACGCCGAAATACAAAACATGCTGTGTCGGCAAGGTGAACTTCATCCACACGTCCTTGCCGTATTCTAGCTGCTTGTCGCGATGCCCCGCCGCAGTGACCCGGTGGAAGCCTAATTGCCGGAATAAGGGGAGGAGCACGTCCTCGATGAGGGCGTCTTCCGATACCGTCTCGAGATAGGCGACGAGCTGATCGCGCCGCTTCAGTTCGCCGGCGGAGAACGGTCTGTGGGGGTTCGGCCCAGGCGCCGCAATCGTGTTGGTCGCCACATGGCGCAGGTAGCACAGCTTATCCTCAGCATAGAAAGCTTCGAAACCCTCTCTGGCCAAGGCGCTGTTTAGCATCGCCAGTGCGTTCGGACGGTCAGCGCTCTCTTTCTTTGCATTACTCTGATCCATCAGCATTCTGATGACCCGCCCGAACGTCTCGGGGGGAACGTTTGGGCCGGGCTGTGGCTCCCTAAGAATTTCCTTCAACGTCTCTGCAACCCAATAATTGCGCGTCGTCCCATTGTGCCGGTAGTCCGTGTCGCAATCGGAGAAGAACTCTGTCAGGTAGGAACTGCTGCGATACTCGAAGTAGCTCGCTTCATCTTTGAAGTTTCCGCAGATCATATCTGCGATTTGCATGAGTGTGCGTTGTTTGAATTCCATTCGTCTCCCACTCCCCCAAGAAAACAATAACCCGCCGACTCTTATTGATCAGGCCACCTGTTCGACAAACAACGAACCCGAGGAAACGGCTTTATCGATGATTGCGCCGGTATCGTGAAGTCAATTGCGAGGATAGCTTACAAGTCGAAAATCCCAACAGTGAACGGCTTAACCGGATCGGCTGTTTTTTCGAGGTCGCCCGAAACTCTTCACGGAAGCAGAATGACCGCTATGCTACACTTGGGCTTGTTTGTCCGATTACCAGGGCACGAAGCTTGGCCAGTATTTGCGATCTGTTCGCCACGTCGATGCTTGCTGTCTCCAGGATAGTGCTGTGCCCCTTAATACGATGGCTGGCATGAATCAGATCTTCGTGTCCAAGCCCCGGGTGGTGCGGATAGAGCAGCGTCAGGCGCGGCGCACGATAGAGCTGGGCATACGCCATCATCTGATAGACGTCGGCCTGCGAGACCCCTTGCTTGGGGTCGTCGATGCGAGAGGAAATCCGCTTCCACTTGGTGTCGATGACATGGGTGATCGCACTTCCCCGGCGGATCAGGATGTCGGGCTTGGTCTGGAATAGCCCTCGTTCACTATCCTGGGCGCTCAGGCAGAACAAGCGCCCGCCTTGCAACGAGACGGTAAGCCCGGTTCCCGCCAATGCCCGGCCAATCAGCCGGCCGACATATTCTTCGAACAGCGCGCTCATCTCGAACAACATCGCCGTGCCCTGACCCGCGCCGCCTGTGGTCGTCTGATAGCGGTCCTGTAACAACAGGTGGGCCATGGCGAAGAGTTCCTGCCAGGAACGGTTGGTGCGGTCGATCACCACCTGATCCCAGCCCAGCGCGGACACCGGCACGTCGGTAATATCGGCATAGACGAAGGCCAGCTCGCGCAGACGTTGCTGGTTGGCGGCGCGGCGTGAGAGGCGCGCCAAGCGCAGCACTGCCGCTTTCATGATCCGATTGAGCTGCGTGTCTTCGGACAAGAGATTGAAGCGGCAGGCAAGGCGCGATGGATCGACCGCATGGCGAGTGAACTGGCGGGTGATATCGAGCTGACCGCGTAAGGTCGACAGGTCGTCTTCGCAGGTAATGTAGCGGCGCGGCATACCCTTGCGCAGAGCCTCGGTCAGTTTGTCGCAAAAGATGCGGATCAGGATTTCGAGCAGGGTCTCGCGCTGCCAGGCAAGATCCGTGATGACGCCCAAGTCAATTTTCAAATCCAGCGCGACGGCCAGCATATGCACCAGCCGCTTGCGGATCACCGCGTTCTGGTGATCGATTGTTTCACCGGGCGCCACATCGATCTTGGGCAGGATCTCCAGACTCGCATCGCCCGCTGCCAGAATTCCGACCACGCCGCGGGCGCGCAGGGCATGCCGGCCATGTTCGAGTACGCCGCTGCCGCCGCGTCCGGCAAAGATCGAGCGGGCCGCTAAGCTCGCCAGCACATCGGCGTGGAGCGGGGAAATCTGCCCCGCGCCTTCGCCGTAGGCGAGCTTGTCCCATTCCCGAACCGTATAGGCGGGCATCAGGCGGCAAATTCCGAAAAGTCAAAGCGCGCCTTGACGCTCCAGCGCAGCTTGTCGCCGCCCAGCTCATCATCGGTATAACCGGCCGGCGCCGTCAGCCGCCGCGCTTCGAGGAAATTGCAGTCATTGGTGCCGTCGTCATCGCCGAGCACCGCGGCCACCTTCGACCAATCTTCATAGAAATACTCGGTCAAGAGCGGGATGACCTTATGGCGCACGACCTCTTCGACATCGGCGCGACCTCGACAGCCGGTGAAGTAGGCGTGGCCGATCTGATGCTCGCGATCGAAGAGATATTCGATCCGCTCGTTGACCGTGTGCAGCAGCTTGCACAGATCGATACCCTCGAGATTTGCGGCATCAAGCCCTCTGGCCGCCAGCGCCCGGCGCAGTTCTTCAACATCGGGCATCAGCTCGCGGAAGGTGAAGCGGCGGCGCAGAGCGGTGTCGAGCAGCGCGATCGACCGGTCCGCGGTGTTCATCGTGCCGACAATGTGCAGGTTGGCCGGGACTCCGAAACTCGTCCCCGAGTAGGGAAGCCGCACCCGGACTTCGTTTTCACAGCCGAGCCGCTTGTCCGTTTCGAGCAGCGTGATCAGCTCGCCGAACACCTTGGAGATATTGGCCCTGTTGATCTCGTCGATGATCAGGACATGCGGCCGCGCGCCGGCCACTGGCCGCTCGGCATTGGGATTGATCACCACCGCTTCGAGCGCATCCCAGTCGATCCGGTCCGGATCAAGCCGGTAGGCTGATTGGCGTCGGAAATTACGGGCATAGAATGGCGCGCGCTCGGTGCCATTATCATCGCGCCAGATCCATTCGACACTGCGCCGGTGTGGATGGAAATCGGCGTCGGCATCGAAATAATACTCGCCGCTCACCCGGCCAAAGGCACGGTAGCTGTCACGGCCATCGGATATGACGACATAGTCGCCGACTTGCAGGCCGGAGCGAAAGGCGTAGAGCATCTCGATATTGGGGTCCTTGCCGGATGCGTCGGGATCCTTCGCCTCGTTCCACGTCTTCCGGATTTCTTCGAAATCATCGAAGCGCTCGTCGGACCAGTCGATATCGCCGCCCCAGCCTAGATGGATCAAGCCGCCATCGAGCCCTTCGCGAATCCGGTCTTCCTGGCTGCCGCGCTGACCGAGTGCGATTTTGTAGATCGGACGCGAGCGATCGAGCCGCTTGGCCGGCGCATCGCCGGTGTCGAGCCGTGCTCTCTCGCTGATGATCTTGAACACGCCGGCATGGGGCTTGAGACTGAATCCACCCGAGGTGCTGGCAGCCTCATCGTCGCCTTCCTGTTCGACGCCTGTCGTCGGTCGCAGCCCCTCGACGAAATCCTCGTAGGCGAATGACTGGTGAAAGGTGACGAATTCGATCCGTCCCTCACCGGCAAGACGGCGATACTCGGCCATCAGGGCATCGCGGTCATCGCGCAGTGGTTCGGCTGCGGCTTCGCCCAGGCAAAGCCTCACGGCCTCCCAGGCGGTGGCATAGGTCTTGCCGGTCCCCGGCGGGCCGTAAAGGATGAGATTAGTGGTCGCGGGCATCGCGGTCATGGGTTCAAAGATCATAGTTTGGTGCCCTTCCGCTGAGGCGAGCTGGTAGGTGAAAACGGTGGAACTGCTAGGATTTGGCAGCGTGTGCGAGGGCGCTGGGACATTGGCGAGCTTCTGAAATTTCTCCCCGCCGAGCGCGCTGCAGATCGCCGGGAACGCGTCGCGTAGCCCCATGTCGCGGCTAAGATCTCCGGCGCGGATTGCAATGTCTGCCGCGCCGTTCTCACGGGCAGGTTCGACATAGTAGTTTCGCGCACAGAGCCGGATGCGATCTGCGTCGCGGATCAGATGCTCGTAGCGCTCCGGCGAGGTGACCGGTGCGTCATCGGCATCGACGATGATGTAACCCGCATTGTGGAGCTGGGCGGCGGTATCGGCCTTCTGTCCCCACCCGCCATTGAGCTGCGTCTTGCCGCGCAGGAAGCCAACGATCGGCTTGGACGGATAGACGCGACCCGGCCGCGCCCGTGTCGAGCGCACCCAATAGTCACGCGGCTCGCCAAAGGCCTCGAAGATGGCGGCATGCTCGCCCGACTGGCGGTAGCTGTCATAGGCGTCCATTGCCGCCTCGATCGCTTCTCGCGAAAAGCTCGCCACATCTCCTTCCTTGTAATTGTGGACGATCCAGAGCGCGCTTTGCACGTCGATCATGTCGCGTGGCGCGAGACCCCGGTCCGCAAATGCGGCGCGCACGGCCTGCATGAAACGCCATTCGTCGCGATAGGTGTCGGCCATCGACGCATGATCGTGAAAGCGGCTGCCAACCGCTTCCAGCCAGAGATCCTGGCGTACCGAATGGCGGATATAGATACCGTCATTGGGGGCGAGATGGAGGAACAGGAATTCGGCGATCTGGCGGGCCGGATCAGGCTTGCTGTCCGGGACGGCCGCGATCCAAGCGTCGACGAAGGCCTCCAGCGCCGAGGCGTGACCGCCCGCTTCGCCAAGCGCGGCGGCGACAAGGGCGCGCAGGGCCGGCCAGAGCTGCTCACGATCAGCATCTCCTTTGGGCGACATCGGCCAATAGGCGCGCCATTGCAGCAGATTGCTTTTGGCCAGCGCGGCGTTGACGGCATCGGCCAGTTCCTGGTCGGAAGCGGCCTGTTCGATTGCCGTCTTGAGCTCGGCCGCAATCGCCAGCTTGTAAGTCCGCTCCGCCTCATCGAAATGCGGATCGGGCGGGTCGAATCGGTCGAAGCCGGGAAAGAAATGGCGTAGCCGCTCGATCCAGCGCGTGATCGCCGCCGGATTGAGTATCAGCGCATCGCCGAACTGCAACAGCACCGCGATCAGCCGGCGCAAGGTTTCGGCGTCTTCAATCCTGGTGACAAAGCAGTCAGCGTCGCCAAACGACCAGTCACGGCTGAGGGCGGAATGCCGACCGCCATCCTTCATGCCGAGCTGATAGGGACGTAGCTCGGTGGTAAAGCCATTCGCGTCGACAGAATCGCGCCATTTTGTGTGCAGAAAGACGTTGGATGGATTCTGGATTTCCCACAGGAGCCGCTCGCCAGCGCCAAATTCAAGCGATACCATCTTCTTGGTGATACCCGCGCCGGGACGAAGCCCCGAGTTGCGTAATACGTCGAAAAACGCTCTTCGCAGTGGAATAGAACCCTCGCGCTCATTTTCATCGAGGCGCGCCTCGAAATTCTCCCACATTCAAACGTCTCCAAATTCAGGCATTGCGCATAACGTGTTGACGAGGCGCATCTGTTCAACGGTGTTGCATTTTGCTTCGCGTAACCGCGGCGCTCCGAAGACGAGCGCCAGGCCTTTGGCGCGCGAGACAGCGACATTGATGCGGTTAAGCGAGAACAGGAAATCCATGCCGCGCGGTGTTCCCTCGACTGAGGAGGCGGTCATGGAGACCAGACAAACGGGTCCTTCCTGCCCCTGGAACTTGTCGACCGTACCGACACGAATGCCAACGGGCAAAGCGTCTTGCAGAGCATTGACCTGCGCGTTGTAGGGTGCGACGACGATGATATCAGCGGGCTCAAGGGCCCGCGTTGTCCCATCCTTGTCGGTCCAGCTTCCCGAGAGCAGATCGTCGATCGCCGCCTGAATGGCAGCCACTTCCTCGGTCGCGATCTGGGCATTGCCCTCATGGACGACCGGCACCCAGAAAGCGCCAGCTTCCGGAAAGCGTGTCCCCGGGACGGCTTGGACGGCTGTATCGGGTGCGCTGTTGAGGCGGCCTTCATAGACCTGCCGCGAAATAAACCCGCAGACATCGGGATGCATACGGCGCGAGACCGGCAGAAAGATGCCGCGATCGGGCGGGATGGTGGCGTGCTCGCCCAGCATCCACTCGAGACAGGAAAGGTTCGCCGGATTGGGATGAGCACCCTGGATGACCTGCGGCAATTGACGCGGATCACCGACCAAGACGATGTTGCGCGCGCAGCGCCCCATGGCGAGCATATTGGCCAGCCCCACTTGCCCGGCTTCATCGACGAAGACCCAGTCGAGCGCCTGCTCGTGCTCGGATCGGGCAAAAAAGAAGGCGGTGCCGCCGACCACATGGGCGCGGCTCCATAGGGGATCGTCATTGGCGGTCGAGCGGATGACGCCGAAGCAGTCTTCCGGATAACCGTCTTCGCCGCTGCTGACCTTGTGCCCGAGGCACAGGCCCGGAATAGGGTCTCCATCATCTTGCGCGGCAAGACACCCCATCAGCACATTGCGGATAGCCTCGTGGCTGTTCGAGGCCACTCCAACACGGTATCCTTGGCGCACCAGCGCAAGGATTGCTAGTGCGGTCACATATGTCTTGCCGGTTCCCGGTGGCCCCTGGATTGGCAGCACGGTGCCATCCATGGCGGCGATCGTTGCAATGGTGCCGGTCAAGGGATCGGCGCCGTCGAGCAGATCGGAGCGCGGTCCCGTCACCAAACGCGGGGCCGTACGTGCAAGCATATCATCCAGCGCGGTCAGGCGGCGCGCACCGCACTGATCTTCGATCACATCGCGCAGGGCCGCGGCGATGACGTCCGTATTAAGCGGCCAATCCGGGTGGAGCGTCAGGCGATCGGTCAAGAGATGCGCCTTGGCCGCCCCCGCCTTGACCGCGATGATCCGCTCACTGCGGTCGAGCTCTTCGATGCTGACCGTGGCCGGAGGTCCGTCAATGACCGGTACGGTCGCTTTGTAGCCGGCCCGCAGCTTGGTCTCCTGGAACGGAAAGCGATAACGGCGCAGCACCGAGCGTTTGACGGTTTCTGCCGAATCAATGGCTTCCAGACCGGCCAACGCATCGAGATCGTCGATCAGCTCGTCCTCGTCCTTGCCGGCGCTGTCGAAAACCGCCCATTGCGCAGGTTTGGCCTCACGCTTGTGGAACAGGCCGAGGTTGAACAACATGTCTTGCCGCTCCTGCGACAGACCGGATGCGGCAAGCCTTGCCCGCAACGCCTGAGTATCGGCGTCCTCCTCGACTTCCTTGTCGCCGGCATCGGCCGTTAGCACCGGCCAGGGCGCGGCGGGACGGATGCTCACCAACCAGTCGCGCAGCTCCTCGGTCGAGATACAGTCGATGCGGTTATAGTCTTCGATCTCGTCGAGGATCGTTTGTTCCCCGGTTTCGCGCCAGCGCTCATAGGCAACGACCGAGCCGCCAGCGGTTTTAACCTCACCGTCGCGTACCCGGCCATAGAAGGCTTCCATCGACTTGATCGAGTAATTGGCTTCCGAGCCGATCAGCGCGCCGCGCACCACCGCGAAAAGATCAACAAAGCGCCGCTCGCGCAGCAGGCGATCGAGAAAGGCCTCGCCGATTCCATACTTTGCGGTCAGCCGCCGCAAGGCAGTGATCTCATAGGGCGCATAGTGATAGATGCGCGCTTCGGGATAGGTCGCGAGCCTTTGCCGGAAAAATTCTAGGAGGTCTGCCAAAGCCCGCGCTTCGGCACCGTGGTCATGCGCCCAAAAAGCCTTGAACTGGCCATCGAACCAGATGCCGTGGAGATATTCGAGGCCGCCCTCATAATGCGGATCGCCCTCGATATCGTAGAAAAGATCGCCCGGCTGCGGCTCGGGCAAAAGATCAAAGCCCTTGCCGGGTTTGGCCTCCCGCAGCTCAAAGGCGGGCGCCCCGGTCTTACGGCCGTGCTGTAGGCGGGCTTGTGTCACCAGCCGTGCCCGGGTGGTCTCGGCCATGCCACGGATGGGATGATCGAGCCCGGCCAGCCGCTCCATGGTGGTGATGCCAGCCGCCTCGAGTTTCTTGACCTGGATCCGGGTAATATTGGCGACGTTGAACAGGCTGTCCTCGGCCTGCCACTGGTTTTCGCAGTGGTCGCCCCAGCGGCAAAGCCCACAATCAGCACAAGGGATCGGCCGGGTCGGCGCCGGGTTTTCCAGGAAAGCCTCGAGCCGCTGACGCGCCATGCGCGCATAGGCCTGATAATCCGCCAGCCGTAGCTGCGCCCGACTTCCATCACCGAGTTCAACATGGGCAAATTCAGGCGCGGCGCCCTGAATCTCAGTCAGCAAATCCGAGTAGAGCACCAGTTGCAGCACATGTTTGGGATGGGGCCGCCGCTTGAGTTTGGTGTCGGTGACTTCATAGCTGAAGGCGCCGAGATTCGACGGACGCTCGACGCGCTCGAGAAAATCCGACCAACCACCCCAATTGTTGCCGAGCAGCGCTCCCTGAAAAACGACCTGCGGGCCCTCGGCCAACGCCGCGCGGGTTTCCCGTGCATTGCTGGCCAGATCGGAACGCGCAATTTCAATAATCGACACACCCGACGCCTGGAGCTTCGCCAAATGGGCGGCTTCATGGGCATCACCCTGCTTCTGGAGCAGAGCTGCGTCGTCGCTGTCCTCGCGGGGAGCCGGTCCTTTGCCACGCATATAAGCGAGATCAAGCGCGGTCGCGTGGCTACAGCCCATGAACCGCATCAGATCCGATGCGGACAAAAGTATTCGATGCCCCTCAATAATTCGCATTGCCATCCCCTGACCGAGCGCAATCCGCGACAAGAATTGCATCTCGACAGACTGCAAATTCAGCCATAACGTGTGTGGGTGTCAATATGTGTCATAGTTGGGGCCAAGAACTGGACCATGTCGTTCTCCAAGGCTCAAGATCTGATTAGGCTGGCGCGGCTGGCCGCAACGCGCCGAAACGGGATTGGCCTCGATGAAATTTGCGAAGAATTCGCGGTCTCGCATCGAACAGCACAACGTATGACCGAGGCGCTGGAGACCGTGTTCACCAATGTCGAAGCGGTGGATGGCCCGGACCGGCGGAGGCGGTGGCGTGTCGCCGACACGATGCTCGATCGGCTCCAGATCCGTGAAGAAACGGCAATCGAAGCCTTGGAGATCGCCGGCAGGGCGGCGCGGGGTGACGGCCGCCTGCGCCACGCGACGGCCTTGGGTGATTTACGTGATGGGCTGTTAGCGCGCCTCACACCACGAGATGCGCTGCGCACTGAGGCGGATGTCGAAGCCGTGCTGATGGCAATGGGTTCGGTTACGCGGCCGGGCCCCAGGGTCAATCTGGTGCCCGAAATTCTCGAAGCAGTCATCGAGTCGCTACGCGGCCCCTTTCTGCTCCGGTTGCGCTATGGCGACGAATATGCACCTGAGCGAGTGATTGAGCCACATGGTCTATTATTGGGGCATCGCAGCTATCTCGTCGCACGCCAGCCCGCGCGCGGCAAAGACCTGTTGAACTTCCGTATGGACCGCATCCACAGCGCTGAGACGTTAGACCAGAGCTTCAGCTTCTCACCGGGATTCTCGCTTGAGGAGTATGCGGCCCAGTCCTTCGGCGTCTACCAAGATCCTGCCCAATTCGGGGAAGTAATCTGGCGTTTTACTCCCGAGGCGGCTACCCGTGCGTCCGAGTTCTGTTTTCACCCGAAGCAGATTGTCGAAGCACAGGATGATGGCGGTCTAATTGTCCGATTTAACGCTTCAGGATGGCTCGAGATGACTTGGCACCTCTATCAATGGGGCGACGCAGTAGAGGTCATCGCCCCCGATGGCCTGCGCAGTTTGGTGGAACACTACCGCAGAAATGATTTCGACGCTTTGCCATAGTTATTCGAACCTAAGGCACCGAAGCGATAACCCGTAATATTCCTATGCTTCGAAGGGTGACAGCTTCTGACACCTTTGTCGAGCTACTATGAGAAATGGCCCGATTCCTAGGGCGTTCGATAAGGAGCAGGCAGATGGCGAAAGGTAAAGGGCGCGGAAATAATTTCCGAAGTGCAATAAGTGGTCGGTTTGTCACAGCGAAACATGGCAAGGCCACTCCGCGGACCACGGTCTGCGAAGCAAAGGGTGGCGGTAGCACAGGCGGCACCTATCGGAGTGCTATCTCCGGTCGGTTCGTGACCACAAAATATGGCAAGGCCAACCCACGTACAACAATCAAGGATAGCTGAACACAGCATTAAGAGGTATTTTCCAATGGCTCAATGTACAGCACCGAGAGAGGGGCATCGCTCAGCAAATGCCGCTGCAAATTGCCCGGCATGTCGGGGCCGCAGCCGCTACGGTGGCTATAGCAGCTACAGCGGTTACAATAGGGATTATGCGGAGTATTCCTCTTCACTTTCCTATAGCTCCTCCTCCTCAGGAAGCGGCCGCGGGGGATCTGGTCGCGTGCAGGCGAAATGGTCGAAAGTCGGTTCGCCTGTCTTGTACTCTCCTACAGAAGTTCGTGCGCTTACGCCGATCCGTCAGACTGTAGAAAGCCGAGCGAAACTCCCGGATCTCCGCGATGTCTTCCTATGTCATGCGTGGGACGACCGGCAGGGGGATGCTAAGATTCTGCATGATCTGCTCGAATCACGTGGCGTATCAGTCTGGTTCAGCGAAAAGGATGTTGCGCTCGGCACGTCTTTGCTTCGCGAGATCGACAAGGGGCTAGTGAAGTCGCGTGTCGGGATCGTGCTGGTGACGCCCGCATTGTTGCGCCGTCTTCCTGCAGCAGGCGTTGCTGACAAGGAGCTTTCGGCACTCCTAGCGACCGAACAACTCGTACCTATCGTACATAACACGACGTATGAAGCTCTCCGCAATGTTAGCCCCCTTTTGGCTTCGCGAAGTGGCTTGAGCACAGAAGCGGATACGATGGCAGTCGTGGCGGACAAGCTGGCTGAGCTTGTTGCGACTTAGCTGAATTGTGGATTCTTCGATGCTGAGAACGAATACCCGCCAGGCGAACTGGCGCCGGGCCAATCCGGCCAAATATAATGCTCATCTTGCTGTGCAGCGGGCGGTGAAGGCGGGTGATCTTGAAAAGCAGACGTGCGAAGTCTGTGGGACCGATGTGGTCGATGCTCACCACGATCAGTATGACGAGCCTCTAAAAGTGCGTTGGCTATGCCGGCTACATCATACGCGTCTACACCACCATGGCGAAGATATGTTTCCAATCCGACGTCGGCACAGCGATGGGGGGCTGGTTGAATAGAATTGCCGCAAGGAGAGAGGCAGCTTCGCGTCCGGCGGCCACCAAGGGTATGGCTGCGTTGGTTTGCCCAAAACCGCTCATTTTTATCCTGGTCTCACAGTGCCCGAAATGTACCAAGCTGACTGCGGTGTTCGATACGTTTGAGCAACTGAACACTTCATTCCCTGGAGTTCTTCTACGAGAGGTAAGTTGTTTTCTGCGGCGGCTCCGCGCGTTATCGATCGCCAGATCCGTTAAACTCGCTCTCGGTATCCTAATCAAAAATTTCCGTTGTTAATCTCGGCTTCTTGGTAGCTGATGTTAGACGTAACCGGTTGACGTAATTTCAATTATCGCATTGATTTCTGGGTAAAGGCTCACTTGGGGTTGAGTCGTAATTCTCTTCATCTCGCCTCTCGACACGGGGATTGAGGCGGTTCCGGAAAGGTTTTATGTCTGTTCTTTTGCGGACAATTTCTGCGTTTCCATCTGGGCGAACGACAAGTGAGTTGTTCGCGTTGCTGGATGTCGATTTCGATCCTCGCAAGCGATCAGAGCTTTACGCCGAGCTCAGCCTGCTGACTGATGCCGGAAAAATTGCCAAGGGCCGGGACGGGAAATGGCGACCGTTATCTCGATATCTGGTCCGGCAAGCAGACGCATTGTCAGCGTCAGGTCCACAGCTTGCTGGAGAAAGCAAAACCCTTCGGGCTGCGCCCGCTTCATTCAGAACCAGCGCACAGCAAGAAACTTTACTCAACGAGGACGCAGATACCAACAATTTCGATCCCGCCGCACTGCTTCGATATTATCGTTCGACCCTTCGAGCCGATCCTCGTGGCGCGATTTCCCAGCTTGATGATCGCCATGGCATCCAATGGCATCTCGTTACCGGGCAAGGGCCATTGACACCGGAGAACGGGCAGAACCTCCATATCGCCATTGCACTCAACGACCTCTCGGATGAATTCCGCAAGGCGCTGGTCAAGCGGGAAGCGAACGAACAGACCCTGGCCGTCGGCTGGCCCATTGCTGTCGGGCGCAAGCAGGGTGCTCCCGTTGTGTGGCCCATCGGTCTGATTAGCGCGGAATGGTCGCGGAGCGAAACGCATCTGGAGATCACGGTGGATGCCGATGACATCCTTGTTAACCCGGACTGGCTCAAGGGAGCCGCTCGCGGAGCCGGATGGACCGAGGCGACGCTACGGGATGTTTTCAGTCAGTCCGAAGGACTCGGGCTTGATCGCGCAGACTTCCTCGCCAGACTCAAGGAAGCTGTAGCCGGAGCCTTCCGCGGTAAAATTTCCGGAAGCTCGATGGTTTCGGAGGTCGATCCGGAAACATCGGGAATCTATGACCTAGCAGCACTCTTTCTTCCGACTGACAGCACGTTCACCGCAGGGGCTGTTCGCGATCTCGACCAGATCGGCACATGGGTAACCGAGAAACTTGCCCGCACTTCGCTTGCGTCAATTCTGGGGCTCGAACCGCAAGCCCAGGCCGCAATACCTCCCGCGATCAATATCGGCAGCCTCAACAAGGAACAGATCACAGCCGTCCAGGCGGCAATGACCGAGCCACTGACCGTTATCACCGGCCCGCCTGGCACAGGCAAAAGCCAGACGATTGTTTCCATGGTGGCATCGGTACTTGCCCATGGCGGGTCCGTCCTAGTGGCGTCCAAGAATCACCAGGCACTGGATGCAGTCGAAGACCGTCTGGCGAAAATAGCACCCGATTCAGAATTCCTGGTCCGAACGCTGGATCCCGCGCGCGAGATCGATCAATCCTTCTCTGATATCCTCGCCTCGCTTATCAGGGAACCTTCGAAAACTGCGATCGAGCCCGATCGGGTCATGCGCTCCCGATTGGCAACATTAGCGCACCAGCGCGCCAGGGTGCTTGACCAGATCGATGAGCAAGGACGTCTGAATTTCACGATCGCGGATCTTCTGGAGAGGATCGAGGCTCGCAAATATTACGACGAAAATCTTGGTGTCAGTGTGTCGGCTCCGCTGGCTCCCGGCCTTTGGGCTCGGATCGTCAAATTGCTCCGAAGCTTGCTGTCCAGAGGGCAGAATTCTGTGTCTCTACCCGACCCCCTCGAAGAAGGGGCAAGTCTCGTTGTCCTCAAAGCCGAGCTGGAGCGCCTTCGTGCGCAGTTGGAGGCCCTCCATACGACCGGAGATCCTGTCGCGCTGACCGCTGAAATTGCCACGACAGTGGGTCAGATTCTGCCCCGCGTACTCGCCTCCCGCGTTGCGCTGTCGGAGGCTGACCGATCGCGTCTCGGCGAGGAGCATGCCAACCTTGAATTGACTCAGGCGACGGGCCTCCTGCCGATGGCGCTTGCGGTCGAGGTCGTGACGCATCGTCCACTCTGGCTGGCATCGGTGCTGGGTGCTCCCCGTCGAGTGCCGTTGGCCGAGGGCCTTTTCGACCTTGTGATTTTCGATGAAGCCAGCCAGTGCGATATCGCCTCGGCGCTTCCGTTGTTCGCACGCGCGAAGCGCGCTGTCGTTGTCGGCGATGACCGCCAGCTTCCTTTCATCAGCCAGCTTGGGATCGCCCATGACCGCAACCTAATGCAGGCCCAGGGTCTGTCAGTCGGCATGATGGGACGGCTCGCGCAAAGCCGGAGATCGCTTTTCGATCTGGCAAATCTGACACCAGGGGCCGCGAAGGTCACGCTTCGTGACCAGTATCGATCGGCCGCCGACATTGTGGGATACATTAACGAGCAATTCTATGGTGGGCGTTTGCGTGTCGCTGCCGACCAGGATCAGTTGAAAGCGCCAGGCGGAACAAAGCCGGGAATTGCATGGACTGATGTCCCCGCACCCAGGTTGCCTATGCAGGGCAACATCAACTCCGCGGAGGTGACGGCGATCGTGGCACAACTGCGTCTTCTGCTTGAAGTCCAGAAGTACGAAGGTAGCGTCGGTGTTATCGCACCATTCCGGCCGCAGGTTCAGGCACTGAACAATGCGATCATGGGAACGCTGTCTGCGGATCTACTCGAGCGGGTGGATTTCCGGGCGGGCACGGTGGATAGTTTTCAAGGGCAGGAAAGAGATTTGATCCTGTTCTCGCCCTGCCTTGGTCATTCCAGCGCCACTACCGCTGTCACATTTGTCCAGAAGGATTGGCGCAGGTTAAATGTAGCGATCAGTCGTGCACGTGCTGTTGCCCATGTCTTTGGCGATCTGAGCTACGCACGATCCGGTAAAGTCTCGAGCCTGCAGAAACTCGCGTCGATCGCAACCGAGCCACGTCCGCGTGTGGCGGAAGGCACGTTCGACAGCGACTGGGAGAGACGTATTTATTTTGAACTGAAGAATCGGGGGCTTGATCCAATTGCACAGTACGAGATCGCGGGACGGCGCCTTGATTTCGCACTTTTCGGATCCGGCGATATCAAGCTCGATCTGGAAGTCGACGGTCGCCGCTGGCACGCGGACATCGATGGAAAGCGCAAGCTGTCCGACCTTTGGCGAGACCATCAACTAAAAGGACTTGGCTGGCGGGTGCGTCGATTCTGGGTCGACGAGCTGGCGAGAGATATGGAGGGATGCATTGAGCTCATCCGAAAAGACCTTTCCTAAATCACGGCGTTACGCCTACCTTGCTGGAGCGTTGGGCGTGGCATCCATCGTCGCGCTGGGTGTTCTTTTCGTCCAGGTCGATGCTCTGGAGCGCGAATACGGGATCATTCGAACCGAACGTGACCGTTTCACCCGTGAGCGTGACGATGCTTTGACCCGTCGGGACGGTGTACTCACCGAGATCGCGCAGCGGACTGTCGATGAGCAGCGGTTGAGGGATTCCATTTCAGCATTGACGGTCCAGCGGGATCAGCTTTCGAGCCAGATCGCCCAGCACCAGGACCTTCTGTCCCGTGAAGAAAGGCGACTTGCGGATATCGCAACGCGAGCCAAGGCCGCAGACGAAACAATCATTGAGGCCGACCGTGCAGAGGCAAGGCTCAACGACTCGAGAGCACGCAGGAAGGAAATCGAGAAATCGTTGGCGGAGGCCGAGACCAGGCTTTCTGCGTTGAACGCCCAGGTCGACGAGACCGAGGGCAAGCAGGCGGCCACCAGAAGTGCGCTGGCGACTTTGGACAAGGAACGCGCCACCTTGCAGACCCTTGTTGACCAGTTGCAGAACCAGGTTGAGGATTTGAACAAAAAGAAGCAACAGGTTGCGGAATTCGATTTGCAAAAAAAGAGTCTCGAGAGCCAGGTCACGGCTATCGAGAAAGACATTGCCAGCAAACAGGCATCGATAGCCACGCTCACATCACAGATCCCAGCGCTTGACGCACAGTCGTCGAAATCACAGGCACGGGCGACAGCTCTCGCGCAGGAAGTTACCCAAAAGGAAGCGGCGAGGACGGCTCTCGAGAAGGAAATCCAGGGGCTTGAGAGCCAGAAGAGCAAACTGACAGGCGACCTTGCAAGCCTTCAAAGTGCGGCCGAACGCGCCGGCGAGGATGCATCCTTTGCCGAAGGGCGGCTGAAAGCAGCTCAGGAAGCATTGGCTCAGACGCAGAGCCAGGTAGTTCCCATCCAGTCGCAGATATCTCAGCTTCAGGCGGAAAAGGCCACTTTGACGACGCAGGTCGATTCTGCACGTGAGGAAGCAGCTCGTCTTCAGGCAGGCAAGGCGCAGGAAACGTCACTTACCGATGCCATCGCCAAGTTGAACGGCGAGAAAACATCGTTGGACGAAGCAGTCCGGAATCTCAACGAGAGCCGTACCAAGCTCGCCACTGACATCACCACGCAGCAGGAGACACTGAACTCCCTGAAATCCGAGCTAGCGGAGCTTGGCGGACGAAAGGGCGCGTTGGCGCAGGAGCTGGCTGCACTTGAAGCTGCCAAGGCAGCCGTACAGGTCAATCAGGCGCAACCGATTTCCGCACAGGAAGGACAGCCGTAGAATGCTCACCGTAAATATCCTGCTTGTGACCGGCTTGGGCATGGCGATCCTGGCTCTCATCGCCGTCCACGCCTTTTTCGCCATCATGCATGATCGAGTTGTGACGGCCAAGGGGCCAGCAATTGCTCTCGAGGAATTGGAAGGTCAGATAGCGGAGAGGCGCGGCAGGCTCTCTGATATTGAAAACGATCTGGCTGAGCGTCGCAAGGCGCTTGCCAACATTGCTGATGTCCAGGCGGACTACGACGCGACCAAGCGGCAGCTCGATGACCTTAATGCGGAGTGGAACCAGCAGGACGAGCGCCGCAGGGAGGTGCGGACACTTCGGGAGGAGATGGAGGCCGCCATCGCCGAAAAACAGACACTGGATTCGGAGCTCGCCAGCGCCAGGGCCGACTACGATGCCGTGCAGGAGCGCTTGGCCGCCGCCGAGCGACTATTCGCCCAGAATGATGAGATGAAGCGTGAGCATGCAGCGCTTGAAGTCAAACTGGGGGAGCTCCGTTCAGAGGCGTTGAAGCTTGCAGAAGCGCAGGAGCGCGTCGAGCGTCTCGACATGCGCGCTCAAGATTTGCAACGTGAGCTTTCCCAAACGGAGGGGAGAGCGCTGGCGGCGCAGGCAGAGCTCGCGCAACTTGAGGAGCGGCTGTCAACAGAACGCAGTTCGATAGCAGAAGCTCAATCGAGCCACACCCTGGCGGCCGCGAAAACGGCGGCAGCCGAGGAACGTGCCCGCATGGTGGAACAGGAAGTAGATCGCCTCGAAGGCCGGCGGTCGTCGCTGATGGCGCAGATCGCGCGGCTCGAAGGGGAGATTGGCGAGGCCTCCGGCATGGCCGGTCAAGGGGCCGATGTGGAAGGCGAGGTCGACGCGCGCCTCAAGGAATTGCGGACACCTCCGCCTGTGCTCCAACAGATGATGAAGTGGAAAGAGCGCGCAGCGGAAAACGAGTCGGAGGCACTGAAACGTGTCGAGGATCGTTTGGGGAGGAGCGGCCTTGTGTACCATCGGCGCGTCGTTCATGCCTTCCACACAGCCATGAAGGTCAACGAAACCAGCCAGATGGCGGTTCTGGCCGGGATTTCCGGCACGGGTAAGAGTCAGCTCCCGCGGCAATACGCAGCCGCGATGGGCATCGGATTCCTTCAAGTCCCGGTTCAACCGAGATGGGACAGTCCCCAGGATCTGATGGGCTTCTACAACTACATTGAGAAGCGCTTCCGCCCTACGGATATGGCGCGAGCCCTCTTCCAACTCGACAGCCTCAACAATCCGGACAGCGAGTTATCGGACCGGATGATGATGATCCTGCTCGATGAAATGAACCTCGCCCGCGTCGAATACTACTTCTCAGATTTTCTTAGCAGGCTTGAGAGCCGTCCACCTGCCAGCTTGGTCAGGGACAAGACGCTGCGCAAGGATGCCGAGATCGAACTTGAACTGCCAATGCCGAAGGGGAAGGACGTGCCCCGCATCTTCCCAGGCTACAACCTGCTGTTCGCGGGGACGATGAACGAAGACGAAAGCACGCAGTCCCTTTCTGACAAGGTCGTGGATCGGGCGAATGTCATTCGCTTTTCAGCGCCCAAGGATATTCGCACTAACCCGCAGAACGAAGCCCTGCCAGAGCCGGAGGCGCTGTCTGCAAAACGCTGGCGAGGATGGGTTCGGCCCGTCTCCGATGTCCAGAACGATCGGCTGGTGCAGGAAAGCGTAGAGGGGATGGTCAGGATAATGAAGGAGTTCAAACGGCCGGTTGGGCATCGACTGGGACGTGCGATCATGGCCTACGTCGCGAACTATCCGGGCGCTGACCGGGATAGGCTTGCGCCGCTGGCAGACCAGATCGAAATGCGGTTGCTGCCGAAGCTGCGTGGGCTGGAGGTTGAAACCAACGAGGCGACGTTTGGTGAATTGCAGGAACTCGTCGCGAAAAATCTGCAGGACGACCAGCTTTCCAAGGCAATCGAAGACTCCGTCCGGACTGCTCGCGAAGGCGCTGGTCAGTTCGTTTGGAACGGGGTGACGCGCTGATGCTTCATCTTGCCCGGCCATGGGATAGCAGAGGCCTGAGCGGCCAGGCTTTTGGGCCGGGTGATTGCCTCGTCAGCGAAATTCACGGAGCGCCCGTAAAACACGGCGGGTATAGTCTCCTGATGCGCTCGAATGTCCGCGGCGAAAACGTGGACTTGGTGCTTCATCCATATCCCAAAGGCGGTACGGCCTACGGACCTGCGCGTTTGAACTTCCCCATCAGACCTCGCGGGCAGAAGGAAGCAGAGACACCGGAGGAAGAAAGCAGTCGGGAACTCTTGCGGCGGATGAACGAGGTTCTCGCCCGCGTCCAGGAGCTGGGAGAATCCCTCGAAGATCCGTTGCACGTGTGGTCGCGCCTGCGGCAGGCATGGGAGCGGGCCGAGCATGAGGACGATCCACGCATGGCGGAAATCGTCCGTCAGTCCAAGGACATAATGCTCAAGCTCAAGGCACTGGAGCCGCGTATTCGGCGTGTCCTGCGCCGAACACGCGAACTCACGCCGCTTTCCCGTGTGCAGGAGATGGACCGCGCATCGATGCTGTGGCTTGTCCGCCAGCCGGGGAGGACGATCGCGGAACGAGCCGGTGTCAGCCAACGTATTCTGGCGACCGTGCGGCAGGAAAACTTCGACACGCCTGAAAACCGGGTGCTTCACGCATACGTACGCCTGGCATTCGACGTCTCCCGTGAATGGATGCGTGAGCACCCGCGTGCCAAGACGAGCAGCCGTTATCGACAGGTGGAGACATATTCCCGGTTCTGCAAAGCTTTCGCTAGAATGCTGGAACATCTGGAAGTTAGCGTCGCAGAGACAGGCGTTACTCCCAACTACGTGCTCATGCAGGATCCCAACTATCGAGCCATCTACGAAGCGTGGAAGCGCCTTCTTGAGGAGGAAAAGGTCCTCGATGACCTGTGGGCATGGCAGGCAGAGACCTGGACGGATTTCGCAGTTCTGGCGATCGTTCTCGCACTTGATGAGGTCGAGGAAGCGGAATTGATTGCCCAGTCACCTGTCGTATGGCGCTCCGAGGCCACCTTGGGACGGTGGTTCGAGCAGGATCGACCGATCGCTGTTTTCTGGCTCAAGAATATGGGACGCATCGTTGAAGTGCAATCGAGGCCTGAAGCGCCCGGGTCTCTGCTGCCACTCGCACGGGCTCATGTTTCGCTCAGAATTACCGACATCCAGCGAAACGGACTGCCACCGCGTCGCGTGGCAGTCTGGACGCCGCATTCCATGATGCGGCTCGACCTATTCGAGGCCGTCAACAAAGCCAACTCCCGGCTCGTAGAACTTCAACGCGTATCGCAGTCGGAAGTCCTTCGAAACGGACTGATACTGACACCTTCGCACGGTATCCCGGAAACGCAATTTGCGGAGAGCGAGCGGACGCGCGTGGACGGCATTGCGATGGAGGCCTCTGGCGAGGGGTTGCGCCACGGCCTTGATGCCATCCGTGCCTTCGCCCGCAGCGAGATTTATCGGTAGCACAATGAAGAAACTCAGCGGCTACGATTTGAATGGATGGCGCGATCTCGCCGCCCGTAATTGGGTGCTCCAATCCGACGGGGAAGAAGATGAAGTCCTTTCATCGCTCATTGAAGGTGGGCTGCTTGGTGTCGTGGTCAAAACGGGAGAGGAATCTCACTCTGCCCTGATCGGCGGAGCCCAGGGAACGATTTCACCCCACGGACTTGGCGACGGCTGGGGCGCGATCGGAAGATCCGGACGCAGAGTACGGATCCGCGACTTTCTTTCCAACGATGAAGTTTCCGTCGAGCAACTCACAGCCGCTTTGACGGGGTTTTCTTCCGCAGCGAGTTTTGGTGTTGCCAGCCTCGATGATGTTCCCAGCACCAGCGAAGTCCTCCAGGAACGGATGCTGATGGCATTGCGTAAAGCCAGGATCTCCACGCCGTTGCTGATTTGGCGCTCGGTGCTCGCCGCCCTGTACGCAATCGAAAACGGCGAGATCACCAGCGGTCAAAATCTGGGCGTGATCTGCCATTCAGCTACCGGACTATCCCTGCAACGCCTAAAAATCCGTGCAGAACGCGACCACGGCAAGGACATACTGGCTCCTGAAAGAAGAGCCATCGGGAAGCTCTTGCCATCTGAATGGGGGTATGATGGCTTGGCCAGCATGTCACGGCGCGCTGTTTTCGCCTGCGCATCCACCGACAGAACTGAGCACCTGGAGTGGGCTCGTTCGATTGGACGGCTGATGCTTGGATTGCCTGCTGGCCCGGAAGTACTTCGGATGCGGAACGGCGACTGGGAGGTCATCACTCCGCCGACGCTTCTGGATCTCACAGGGCTGAAACTTCCAAAGGAATTGGCTGCCGAGTTGTCGGGATGTGATCTCGTTCTTATCGAAAGCCTAGCGGAAGGAAATGTCCGTGCGGAACTGGACAGGCAGATCCGCGACCTCGTATTGGCCCCGGTCATGCTGCTCCCTCCAAATTCGGTTGCCGATGGCGCCTTGCAGGCCGCACGCCGTCTCAGCAGGCGCGAGCCGATTTACTTCGACTTTCTGCCGCAAATCTCCACGATTGTGCAGCGTCGCGATGGCGCGAAAAATTACGACCTGATTGATCCCGAGGCTACGCTGCCGGCAGGCGAAGTCTACCGAAGTCCCAAGCCTGCACACTTTGCCATTCAGGCCGGACAGGAAACCTTCTCGATCTTCCTCAGAAAGGAAACCGCCAAGCACCCGCGAAAAGCGCAGGTGAGCATCGGCGTCAAGTTGAAGGAGCCTCTTCCCGTAGACCTCTGGATCGAACAGAGCCCTGCCGCGGGCCGGGCAAAAATCCTGCTCCACTCGGAAATATCCGGTCACCAGTTCCAGGTTGACTGGGATGGTGCTGAAGAGCTTGAAGAAAGCTGGGAGGATGTGCTTGCCAGTCTTCAGCGCGGCAAGCCCACGATCCCTGCGCGATTGGTTTTGCCATGCGGGCTTGGTGCCTGGAACGACAACAACCGGGGCGACGGTCTCTTCACACTGCTGGAAAAAAACGTTCATCGCGCCGATGTGGATTGGGCGGCACTCGCGGCCAAACTTTCCGCTCGTCCGGATGGACAATACGCCATCTCCAGCGATGGGGAACTTCCGGATTCAATTTCGGAGGTTGGACGGGCAAATTTGATACGGATGACGGAGAGAGCCATTGATCATGTGAAAGGCCGGCTTGCAGGCCGAATAGTCGCGAACAATGACAGCCTGCGATTTCTGACATGGCAGTTCCGCCGCTGCCCTTCGGAGGTGACCGGCTGGCTCCTGGATGCTTTGGATCGGGAAGTGAGAGGGTATCCTCTCTTCACCATGGGGGCTCACTGGAAGCTTTGCTATCAGGGATTGGGCCGCATTGCCGGAGACAGAAGTTCAGAGCAGCAGGCCATCCACAAAATCCTCGGCAAGACGATTGACAAGTGGAGTTGGCAGCGCGAGACGGCGGCGATGGCCTTTATGTTGTCGCGGTCGGAAACGGCCCCGTATTTGCTTACGCGCAAAGATGTGGAGCGGGTCGCGAAGCGCGTGCTCCGTGAGTTCGACGAAAATCTAGGATCTACCTATACCCGTTTCCAGTATGCGCCGTTTCTGTTGGTGGGGCTCTTGCGGTGGCGGCTGGTTGAAGCTTTCGCACTTACTGTTGGACAAGACCCCATTGCGGACAGGCTGGCGCAAAGCGTTGAGAAAACCCTGTCTGACCTTCTTCATTCATCACGAGGCAGAGCGTTTACCAAATACGGGCGCATCTTGGAGCAGACGCTCGACGAACTGCATGGCCAAGGCACCAATCCGGATCTTCTCTTGGATATATTCGGTGGGGCGGACCTTCCTGAGAGTGAAGGCTAAACAACCGCCATCGCCAATAGCTCTTATCAATCGCTATACCCGTTCAGTAATAGCTCTCCACGGAAATAATTTCCGCGGCCCAAGCCTACGATCTCCGAACGATCTTCTGCGTGGCACGGTCATATCGGTACTGATGTAGCTGCCCGTCCTTGATGAGCTGGGCAGCGTGAGCGACGTGCTCCGGCAGCACATAGAACCATTCGCGCGGTCGAATTCTTTTGCCGAAACGGTCAATGATGAAAAGCTCTCCGGGCCTTGCGGCGTCAAAGAACCGATGGAGCAAGTTCTCGACCTTGGAACGCGACAGGTTCTGCAGCTCGTAAGTGGCGACAATCTCGACGGGTGCCAGAAGGAAGGTCGGATCGTTTCGGGCGTCAGCCACGCGACGCCGGACGTCCTGTGAGGTTACGCCGATCTTGTAGAGGATGTCGCGCTGCGGTTTGATCGCGGGATCTTCGGAAAGGCTGCGCGCCACGTAGATCGTGCCGGACAGCGCAACTTTATCGGTTTCCCAGTCGGGATCGAGCGGGCCGAGGCCCAGGCGCTGAATGGCGCGAGCCGTCTTATCGTCGTTAAGGGATTTGCGGAACGACGACATCAGCGGATCGCTTTCGGTGCCGTTCGAGAAAATCACCCGCAGGCGGTGGTCGCGAGCGCCGCCGCGCTGCGTGCTTTCACTCTTTTCCGCGATATATGCAAGAAGGCCGTTACGGATGAAGAAGTCGCCTTCCAGTGGCTCGATAATGGCCCATTTTTCAATGAGCGTGGCTTCGCGTGCGCCGCTATCGAGAGCCTGCTGCATGGTCTCGAACAGGCTTTCAAACTGATCGAAGTCCTTGCAGGGTATGAAGTCCGCCCGGTGGTCAGGCACCTGACGCTCAGCAGCAGGCGTCACATGCTTTAGCTGAACAAGCTCCGGCTGAACATCCAGGCCATCATCGGCAAAGATGTCATCGAGCGACTCCGGGATATCGCCGTCTTCAATCTCATCCCGCCAGGAAACCTCGGTGATTTCCTCTTTCCGTGCCAGAAGTCCAAGCTTGTCCGCTTGACGAAGCTCGTCGCTCGGAGATTTAGCGAGGTTTTCCCATATGGTGCCAAGCCGCATCTCTTCGTGGTTGGGTGAGTTGGCGTCCGGCAAACGTCCGCGTTGCTCGAAAAAGCGCGTCACATCATTCAGAATTGATACGCTATCGTTGCCTGAAGATGACGCCCTTGGTTTCAGCTTCACAGCAAGAAGGCCGAATTCGTCTGGCTCTGCAAAGATCTCTTCCAGTGTCGGGCGAGGCATTAGCTTGCCGTCTCCCGCATCATCCGCGCCTTGCGGTTCTTGAGCCAGGCCAGCGCTTCTGCCATGCGCTTTTCCAGCGCATCTTCTGCATGTACATTCGGCTCGCGCCCCTCCTGCGCCCGGAACCGCTTGATCCGTGGCCATAGCGTCCGCGCTTCCTCTTCCGTCATCTGCACACGCATAGCCACCATGGCCGACTGTACCTGAGACAAAAGCGGGGCATCGAAGCTGCGCGAGGCCACCTCGAAGCACTCCTGAAACGCGTTGACGCTGTCGATAAGGTCAATATCCAGCTCACGCACATTGATGAAGCGACGCACCATGGCGAGCAGCGTGTTGGGTGCCGCTCGCATATCGTCGTCCGCGTCGTTGCCGTCAGCCTGCGCGGCGTCGCCCTCTGTCCGGGCCGCTTCTCCGCCTGCCTGATCGGCACCGATGAACGGAGCGCCCGCATCCTGAAATCCACGCTCGGCTTCCTGGCGTGCCAGCGTCAGCAGGTTCATGCGCGCGGCAAGGTTCTGGCGGATGGCTTCGGTTTCATCGTCGTTGAGGTTCTCGTAGCGATGCTCGATAATGTCCGTCAGCAGCATCTGCGTTGCCACTTCCGGGGCCGTGTCTGGCGAAACGATGCGGGCATCGACAGCCTGACAGGCGGTTGCCATCAGATCGGCCATATCGTTTTCGCAGATTTCTCGCGCCCGGTCGGTCGGCGGCTCCATCAGACCCTTGATGCCGATGGTGATCGTACCCTGGCCGTCATCGGTGATCGGTTCGCGAATATCGCCATCTTCGCGGCGATAGAATTTGAAATTGGGCGCCAGCACCTGTTCCATCAACAGCGAGCCGGAAATGGCCTTCAGCATGTCGTTGACGGCATCCTTGACCGCCGCCGTTTCCACGCCGGGTTCCGCGACCAAATTGGTGAAGATGGCTTTCGGCTTGCCCGGTGCATCGCGCGTGGCCCGGCCAATGATCTGAACGATTTCGGTCAGCGATGCCCGATAACCAATGGTCAGCGCGTGTTCGCACCACACCCAGTCAAAACCTTCCTTGGCCATGCCAAGCGCGATGATGATGTCCACCTTGGCGCGGTCAGCCTCATCGTCGCGCTTGCCGTCAGGACCCTTGATCTCGCGGGAAAGAGCGGCCTTCACCCCCTCGCGCTCCGGGCCATCATGAACGAGATCGGCAACTTTCAGCACCCGGCCGTCCGGCGTGCGGATCAGATCGAAGCCGGTTCCGTCTTCCACGCCGATGTGCTCGCCGATGAGATCGAGAATGCGGCCCACCTCATCGTTCTTCTCGCCAAAGGCTTCCGCCGAACCGCGATGGGGAATGTGGATAATGGTCTTGAGCGTCGTGTCGAGCACATCGGGCAGGCCGTTGATGTATTGGCCGCGATAGAAGCTGTAATTGACGCCAAGCGCCTTCAGATACTCATAGCCTTCAAGCTGCTCGTAATAGGAATAGGTGATCGTCTTGAAACGCGCCTCGTCTTCCGGCCGCAGCACGGGCACGGCATCGCCGCGGAAGTAGGAGCCGGTCATGGCCATCACATGGCACTGACCGCGCACAATCATCTGCCGCAGGATTTCGCCGAGGCGGTTGTTATCCGCTGCCGAGACATGGTGAAACTCATCGATGGCGAGGAACACGTTATCGAAGGCCTCGATCCCGTGCGTCCGCTCCACCGCCTCAAAACCGAAGCGGAAGGTGGCGTGGGTGCAGACGAGAACACGGGCGTCAGACTGCATGAAATCCGAAAATGCCTTCACCTTCTGCGCGGTCGAGCCATCTTCGGTGCCGGAAAGGCAAAGGTTCCAGCGGTCCTCCACCTGCCAGTCGGCATCGAAGCCGTAGCTTTTCAGGTCGGTCGAGCGGAAGGAGCCGCCAATCGAGGTTTCCGGCACGCAGACAATGGTTTTCGCCAGTCCCTGATAATTCAGCTTGTCAAGCGCCACGAACATAAGCGCCCGGCTCTTGCCCGCCGCAGGCGGCGCTTTCAGCAGAATGAACTGCGCGCTGCGGGCGGCATAGGCACGCGCCTGCATGGGCCGCTGGCCAAGCGCATTGGTGGCTTTGGATTGCCCGGTGCCATTGTAGCGCACATTGACCATCTCAACCATTTACTTCGCCCCTTGCTTCACCCGCGCCGCATACAGCTTGAACAGCTTTTCCAGCCGCTCCGTATCGTTGCGGAAGGCGCGGCCAATATACATGCTCTCCAGCAGCTCATCATTTTCCCGATGCAGAGCCCGCAGATCATCCGGCATCTTCTCCGGGTCATAGAGGTCGGCAATGGTTTTCGGGTAATGCTGATAGCGCGTTTTCAGAATGCGCCGTGCAGAGGCCGAAAGCTGATCCAACTGATCAGCGGTGAATTTCGGCACCGGGAAGGTGTTCCAGCCTAGCGTGTTGGAATAGCGGAAGTCGGATTTCAACTTGCCGCAAACGGTGGCGATCCAGACGAGGTGCAGACGCGAGGCGATCAGGGCGATGCACCACTCGGGGGCGTCATAGAGAACTTGATTCAGGTCTGAGGAAATCACGTCGGCTCCAACGCGATCGACCGGAAGGTAGGGACGGCGTTCCGAGGTGACGCGAGGGACGAGGATCGAGTGGGACTGTGGCGAGCCACCCGTAAACCAGAACTTATGTGGCGTTGCTGCCGTTGGAGTCGTGGCCGGATTGCTACTCTCAAGGCGAAACTTGCGAACCGATTCGACGCGTTTTCTGATAGGCGGAATCGCCATCGCCTCAGCGACTTCACTGTCAGTTATCCAAAGGCAATAACGTGTCTGACCTCTCACGACTTCTTGTGAGCCCAGATATTTACGAACGAATCTGGCCGCCACCGGCCACTCGGTGAGCAGAGCCTGTTTTTCCGATTCATCGAGGACTAAATGTCCGCCATCCGCAGGTTTGGATCCATAATCCATTCTTGGAAGGCCGAATAGCGAAGTGCGACTCGACTCTACATAGACTGGCTCCATAGGTATCAAATACGGGCTGATTGCCATTGCTCGCGTCATGAGGCCTGCGTCATAGAGCCTTTTTTCGCTGGTCTTGCGTCGCGATATGCCAATGATAACGCATATGACCGCCGCGTTTGCAGAGGCATTATTCTGCCATTTAAATGATGTATGAGCGAATTTAATCTCAAGTTCGCCAAGAATCTTGGGCCAGAAAGACGGTACTTGTCGGCCCTGTGTGATTGAGTTCGTAGACACAAATGCGAAACTCACCCCAAGGGATCGCTGTGCATACTCTGAGGCGCAGTATATCCAGCCGGCCACGTAATCCAGATTTTTGTAGGCCTCAAAATCTCTCTTGAACAGACGATCCCGATCATGTCGCTGATCATCCGACTGAAAGTTTGATCCAACAAACGGCGGATTTCCCGCGATGAAAACCTCTTCGTCCCCGACGGGAGGTGGGCAAACCTCATCCCAATTCAACCGAAGCGCATTGCCGCATCGGATTTGACCGCCATCCCGCAGCGGCAGCAGCGGCGGCATCCGCCCGAACACATCGGCAAAGCGGGCATTGGCCTGATATTCGGCAATGAACAGCGCGAGCTTGGCCGTTTCCGCTGCAAAGTCGGTCAATTCAATGCCGTAGAACTGGTTGAGGCTGACCGAGGAGAACATGGCGAAATGTTCGTTCCCCTCCAGCTCTCCCAGCCGCTTCATAATGCGGATTTCGCGCTCTCGCATCTGCCGATAGGCGACGACAAGAAAGTTGCCGGAGCCGCAGGCGGGATCGAAGACCCGGATCTTCGACAGCCGATGAAGCTGTGCCTTCAGCGCCGCTGGCTTGCCCCAGGCCTTGTCCAGTGCCTCATCCAGATCATCCAGAAACAGCGGCCCCAGCACCTTCATGATATTGGGCACCGAGGTGTAATGCATGCCCAGTTCGGCGCGGGCCTTGGGATCGGCAATCGATTGGATCATCGAGCCAAAAATATCCGGGTTGATCAGCTTCCAGTCCAGCTCTGCGGCGTCACGCAGATAGCGGAAGGAGATGGGGTCGAATTCCGGGGCCACGATGGCATCGGCAAACAGCCCGCCATTGACGTATTCGAATGTGTCGGTCCAGGCAGGCAACCCCTGCCGCTGGTCTTTGGGCAAGTTCATGGCGGTGAACGCCTGCACCAGCACATGGCGCGCATGTTCGCCCTTGTTGCCGCCATAGGAGAAGACGGCGAAGGAGAACTGATCTTCCTTGAAGACACCGACATCCTCGGAAAACAGGCAGAAGATCAGCCGCGTCATGAACAGGTTCATGGCATGGCGGCGCTCCGGCACGGCCCAATCGGGGTTGGCCTTCAAAAGCGCATCATAAAGCTTTGCCAGCTTGCCGGTGGCCTTGATGTCGACCGGGTTTTCCTCTGCCGCCCGGTACCGCTCCTTACCGGCGGCGGGCAGGAAGAAGGAAAAATGTGTGCCAAGCTCTGCAAAGGGGCAGTGCAGCGTTTCCCCGGACTTCGGATGCTCGGCGGCAATCATCTCGCCATCGGTGGCAATCAGGATTGCGGGCTTTGCTTTCACGGTGCGCTTGGAGGCGCGAAGCGCATCCAGCATTTCAGCCGCCATGCCCGGATGGGCAGGAGCGTAATGAAATTTACCGTTCAGCAGAACGCCGCCCGCAATATCCGATTTGTTGGTGCTGCCCGCCCTCAGCTTGGCAACGGTTGCCTGCGCATTATCGGTTGCCTGCGCAAAGGCATAGCCGAACTCGGTGGGGTCGAACTTTGCCTTGGCAATGGCATCAAGGGCGTCAGCAATTTCAGTGGGGTTCATCATGAAAAGTCAGGCTTCTTTTTATCGTTGCAGGCGGTGCCGTCAGGACCAGGCCGGAATGAAAATACGCTTCAGGGGAATGAGCTGCTGGGTCTCGAGATCGAGCTTATCGTACTGCTCGAGCAGGCTCTTCACCAGATCATCGAGATCCATAAGAGCGGTCGGGATACGGGCGCGTTCAGCCTCATAGCGGGCCTCGCGGGTAAAGCCGCCGGTGCTGACATAGAGGCCCTTATCCAGGTCATGACGCCCGGCGATGAAATTGCGCAAGTCCGGAGCGCCCATGGAGCCTTTGCGATGCTTAACCTCGACAACGATACGGGGTGCCTCAAAGCCGAAACCATCGGGCGAGGCGACGATGTCCTTGCCTTGATCGGGACCGGTGTCCGAGACCCGCGTCTTGTAGCCGAGGGAACGAAGCAGACCCGCAACGAGATCCTGCATTTCCGACCAGCTCAGGGCGTTAACCTTGTCCTTGATGAACTCATGGGCCCGGCTGGCCATGGATTCGAAAAGATCCTCCTCGGCAGCCTCGGCCACTGGGGCAGACAGTTCGGCGGGTGCCGTGATGTTGCCGGATAGAGCCTTCTTGAGTTCTGCCGCGACGTCGTTGGATAGGCGAAACAGGGTTGAGATGGAGCCGAGGCTGTTTCGGCTTTCGACAGAGAGCAGATCGCGGCTGACTTCGCCATCCCATCGCACGGACCGGACCTGCGTGTCCTCCGGGTCGATCGAGGTATCGTGGCGATAGGTGCTGGCGATCTCGCCCACCAAATAGACTCGGCGCGAGGGATCGTAGGTAACGACCATATCGCCGATGTTCATCTCGTTGACGAATCGGTGAAGCTGGCCGGCCGCCATGGCCTGGCTCTGCGGCTTGGCGCCAGCATATGCCTTCGCAAGCCCCTCGCTGATGGTTTTGCGCGTTTTAGCCTGGGAAAGATCACCCAATGCGGGCCAGCCGATGGCAACAACAGACTTTTCCTTGAACGCATCAAACAAGCGACCGTTGCGTTCGGCGCGAACCATCCACGATTTTGTCATGCGTATCCTCCCACCCAGCGAGAATACATTCCCGACTCATCGAGTGATTGCAAGGCAGAGGTTGCCACTCTTTCAGATGTACCGCTGTAAGGGGCTGCTTCGGAAATTATTTCTGCAACCTCACCCCTTGAACACCTTCTCGCGGTGATACTGCAGGAACTGCGAATGCGGTCGCTCGTCTGGGCGTGGCGGTACGAGCAGGCGTCGCTCCGGATTGATGAGGCGCGTGATGGTATCAGGTACGCCACCAGCCGCGATCAGGATTCTGTAGTCGTCATCGACCGAAATCAGACCGCGATCGAACATCCAGTGCACGGTGCCGGATAATGCGAGGCCATTGCGAACGCTATCCGGCCCATGATCCGCCACCGGGCGGATGTGTGCGGCCTGGACCTCCGAGCGTCCACCACCATTGATCAGCTTAAGGCCGGTGACGGCGCAGGTGTCCTGATAGGCCGCCTTGATCGCAACCGAAAACGCCCGGTCCCGGAACGGACGCTGCACCACTTGAGAGATCATCCGTCGATCGATACTGTCGACCTGGTAGGGCATCTGCGGATTCTCACCAAACCCAAGACGCGCCTCCTCGGCCGGATCTGGTGCCGGCCGCTCGCGGTCCCGTTGACCAAGCACATGCGCGAAGCCGGCAGCGAGGATCAGGTCATATTCCTCATCCGGAACATTGCGAACAGCGCGACCAAACGCTCCTTTGTTCGTTGAACCGTCGTCCTTACGCAGACCGCTTTCATAATAGTGCTCGGCCTCCTTGAAGGGCACGGTGTGGTCGAAGGGCAGAAAGTCATCGATCAGCGCATAGAAGTGATCCGGCTTCGACGGATCCTCGATGATATCGGTGATCCTGGCTGTCGCGAAATACGCCTGCTTGCCGCCCGTCTTCATGAGGTCGCCGCTTGGCCGTCGTGGCTCATAGTAGACGATCCAGTCTCCGCGTGCGGCCTCGATCTGACGCAGATATGTGCGCGGAAAATGATACCGCTGCTCGGGAAGGTCATCATAGGTCGGGTCGACCTTGGTCGTCAGGATTGCTTTCGCCATGAGTGCGCTCTTCCAAGCAGAATATTTCGTCGCCAGCCCATCTGGCTACCAGGCCCGGCGGGTTGTTGGAAGAGGTGTGGTTTTTATGGTCGGAGGCCAGAAGCGCCAGAGGCGGCACTCGTATTAAGTGTAAAAGTTGCTTGGTTCAACGGAAAGCAAGATTCTTCTGCGGAGGCGACGGTGACGGCCATTTCGAAGTAAATATAGTATTGTTTGAAGTTTATTTCTTGGTAAGCAATTGTTGCAAAACTATAGGTTGGTTCAATTATTGTAATGCTGTGAGATAATGGTGGGGTAAGGCAGATTTACCTTACGATCGCAACATCACACGGAGATAGACTGTGAACAACAATAAAAAAGCTTCTGCTCTCGCCTCTTCCGCCCACGCCTTCTACGTCACCAACTCGATCCCAGACGACGTGAAGCCTCTGCTCGAGGATGAGGCTAAGCTCCTCATCGGCGCGCGGCGCAGGTCAACTGAAGAGGCCTTCGAATGCGGTGAGCGTCTGGAAAAGGTCGCCTTGCTGCTTCCGGAAGGCACCTTGGAGAAATGGGCCGTTGAGTGCTGCGGCTACACCTCGCGTCACGTCCGGACCATCCGCGCTGTGTCTCGCAATTTGGGCGCCTATAAGCAGATGCTTGTGGAGCTTGCTGTTGGCCCAACCGTCCTCGGAAAGCTGAGTGCTGCTACCCCTGAGCAGATTACGCAGGCCATCGGCTTTGCCGGCATGAACGGCCGGCTGCGGGTTCAGGACGTCACTGCGATCATTGCCGGATCGAAGCAGGACCTCGAGGAGAAGCCCGAAATCGATCCGTACGATGCCGGTGGCTTGGACGGGCTGAAGGCAATCATCGCTATCAAGATGCGGGACGGCATGAAGTCGTTTGTCGATCACATCAAGGAGATCCGCGCCCACGTGCTGGAGGCTTTGCCGAAAAACAACATCGTCAAGAAGGATCTCGCCGCGAAAACCCACCTGACGGCACGCCTCGCAAACCGCGAGTTGGAAAGCCTGGTGCAGTTCGTCCGGCCGCATCCGAACGACAGGCATACCATGACGTCGACAGAATTGCCGGCGAAATCCGGTTGGGAAAACGTCAGCCGGTTGCTCTACAAGATGGGCAGCGAGAGCTACTGGCCTGACAAGGCCGAGCTTCGGATCTGGCTGGAAACCGAGGTCGTGCCGCTTCTGGACTGGGTGGTTCCCGAAAAGGGCGACCCGGTCAAGTCGGAGGTCAAAGCTATTGTTGCAGAGGGCAGGGTCGCCTCTCCTGAAGTTGTCGTGGCCGCTTCGGACCAGGCTAAAACCTCGGCCTCGCCTAAGGCAAAGGCATCGAGCAGGCCGTCTTTGGAGGAGAACCTGGCGAGGCTCACGGATGGATTTACCGCCATCATGACCGGCGACTTCAAGGTGCCCGCTTCGAGTGATGACGCCATCCCTTCGGTGGCCGAGGCGCTTGCCAAGCCTGAGAAGCGCTTTCAGCGCCCCGCGTTCATCGACAAGGTCAAGCGGACTTCGCAACCGACCGCCGCGTCGTGAAAGGGGCAACCAAACCTGGAGGGCCGGGCGTCCGGCCTTTCCATCGAGTTCGAGAGGGGCCGCTTGTTGGCCCTTTCTCTTTTGTGGCCTCGGTCAACAGTGATAACAGCCGCTCTGAAAGCTTCGCAGTTGGCGCGGTCGCCTAGTCGGCCTCCATTCGGAAGCCAGCGTGAGCCCGTCGTTAACCTTGTACCGGCTTCGTTCTCTTTTTCCACTCCGGGACCTTGAGCCCGGCTCCGGGTCCTGCCAGGTTGCTGACGTTCCGGATGGCCGGAACAAAGCGGCCCAAGCCGATGCTTGCAACATCGACAAGGGCCTGACCCTCAGCCTTGTGTTAGAAGGAATCGGGCTATGAGCACGAATACCGTTTCTGTCCCCCATGGGGAAGTTTTCCGTTCTACGATCGACGCGGTCGAAGCTTCCGCGGCTTCCGGAGCGCGCCCGCGCCCGTTCGGCTTTGGCCGCAATGCGGTTCGGGCTCCGGTTCGCGAACCTACAGTGCTGCGCCGCCATCCGCATCTCGTTCGCTTCGCCGATGTCGAAGCCGATCTCGATCTGCTGATCGACCGAGCCATCAACGCCATCATGGACGGCGAACCGGCCGAGGACGAGATCCTCGGTCACTATGTCAACATCGCTTCGCTCGTTCGGGCGGTGTCGTTCCGGGAAGGCAAGCTGCTGGAGCAGGCGGTCGAGCGTCTGGCGAAAGCGAACCCGAGCATCATCGTCCTG
>Ga0222423_1000316_pt1 | contig 39268 bp, 20 predicted proteins | sample 3A0metagenome_FD_182472 | JGI IMG/M metagenome (GOLD analysis project Ga0222423, IMG submission 182472) | Enriched microbial communities from leaf-cutter ant dump, University of Wisconsin, Madison, United States - 3A0 (version 2) | ecosystem: Environmental > Terrestrial > Nest > Insects nest >...
TAAAACCATTAACTTATTGATTTAGATGATAATTCCCATTTGCGTTGATTGTCAGGATTCATATGGCCCCGATGATATACATCCTTTTCCGTATTGGGCTTCAATCATCGCCTTTGCATCAATATGGTTTCTTGCCTGAACTCTCACCTCCATATAGCGACCACCAATTTTTATATTAGCTTTATAGGTTTTCATAAGTTTATCCTTTCGTTGTTGTCCTATTGACCGCATTGATATTCTACCCAAAATTGTTTCCATATCGTTAAAATGTGGAAAAATCGCGCATGAAATGACCCCATATAGACAGAGGGCTGGATTCATTTTGGTGGTTCAGCCATGTCAAAAACGGTCTTCACAGGGGCGCATAAGCATCTTGTCCGCACATTGAAGGACGCTCGGAAAAAGTCTGGATTGAAGCAGGATGAGCTTGCTGAACGCCTTGGGCGTGAGCGCACAATGATATCCCTAATAGAGACTGGTCAAAGGCGTGTGGATGTTCTTGAATTTTACGCCATTGCCAAAGCGTTAGACTTAAATCCAACCGATTTATTCAATGAGTTATCAAATAAACTTCCAGAAAAGATAGAGATATAACGACTCTAAACTTGACAAATGTGGAAAAATCACATATTATATCCAAGTAATCACATGATGAAGGGATGTTTTGTTGAGTAAGATTGAGGTCATTAAGGCAGGAATTGCCCGTTTAGATGCTTCCCAATTGGTTTCCATTGGGGATATGATCTCTGCGCTTATTCAAAAACAAGCCATTGGCGTCATATTGGAACAACGCGCCCGCAAGATGGTCAAAGAGCCATGTGTCCATTGTGGCAATTCATTCCTTGTCCGCTTTGGCAAAACGCCTTCTGGAACGCCGCGCCTGAAATGTCGCTTTCATGATTGTGGCAAGACATATGTGGCGACTCAAAACAGCATCTTTCGCGGGATGTATAAGAAGGCTGAATGGGTGAATTTCATGGGCGAGATGCGCCGCCATTCATCCATTCTGGATATGGAAGGCAATCTCCCTATTTCTCATTCAACGATTCTTCGCTGGAGACATCGCATCCTGTCATCGTTCCAAGGCAATAATTCATTGTCTGGCGTTGTTCAGGTGGATGAAAAGTTCTTCCGCAAGTCCTTCAAGGGTGATCAGCAAGGCGTTCTTGATGCTGATCGTTTCCCTCGTATTCGTGGCGGGGAAGGCGTGTCAGCGGGATTGAGCCATGATCAGGTCGCGGTTCTCACAGCCGTGGAAAATCATGGCAACATCAATCAGGCAGTCATTGGCGGGCGCACTACCGCAAACATTCACGCGGCTATGAAGGGGTGGCTTTCAGGTGGGGCTGTATTGGTTTCTGACAAGTTGTCCGCTTACAAGCATGTAGCTGCACAATTGGGATGCCTTCATATCAAGGCTGGTGAAAGCCATATGAACCTTAATCGGGTCAATGCGTATCACAACAATCTGGAAGACCTGATCAATCGGAAATGTCGTGGTGTCTCCACGAAGCATCTTTCCAAATACCTTTCATGGGCGAGGCTTATGACGCGCAAGCAGCCTTTTGGTCAAGGTATGGCTGAAATGATGCTGGCTTAGGGAATTATCTGTTAGGACAATTTTAACGGGAATTGTGGTGTTGTGAAGCGGTTTGGATTTAAACGACTAAAGGAAAAGTCAATGGCAACCATTCATATCTCATATAGAGGCGTAATACCTGAATCAACTCCAGTTGAACATGGATATGATATTGTTGCCATATTGGGAAATGGTAGACAAATACAATTTGTTGTTACTTTGTATGAGCGCGATGATGAAGAAGCAAAGAAAGTGGTAAAAAATATAATTGATGATTTGTATAAATCATCAATCACTTGGTAAATAAAATTCTCTTAAATTTTCTGTAAATAATTTGTATGCTATTTAACTTCCGAATAGGAAGTCCAAATTTCTTATAATCATAACCATCTGGTATATGATCATATCCGTATTTTTCGTCTATTTTTTTTAATATATTTAAGAAAAAATTCATCAAATTCTCCTGTTTTAATTGGTAATATTATTTATCAATTTAGCAGGAGATTTTTTATTTCTTATTTTCCGTTAACCATTTCATCAACATGAAATTAGCGTTGAGCCAAGATATTAGATATTAGATCGACAGAATTTCTTCTGGAATCAATAATTGGTGAAATACCAAGAATTTTATATCTAATCTCTAATGCTTCTTCTAAGGTTAGCTCCTTGCACATAATGTAACTCCTACGTGCGTCATTGCACATGAAGACTTTACATTATCGATGTCTGGAGACATTTGACGTTGCATAGTGCGCTTTTTGCGCTCAAATTCGTGCAGGTAGCGATTTGAGCGCAATACAAGAAAGGCTTAGCTGATCAGTCTTCTATTCGCTTTAGCAAGAGCGCAATCATGGCCCAGCGGATCATTGCAACGCTATGGGTAATCTTGCGTTCGTGATCTTTGTCTAAACGACGGTAATCACCGAACCACGCGAACGCTCTTTCGACTACCCAACGCTTGTCCATAGGTATGAAACGCTTTGCGACTTGTGCAGGGTTGTTTGACGTATAGACGTTGGCACCCAACGTACTTTTTACCCATTCAGCCAAAGGTTTGCCTTGGTAACCCTTGTCAGCAAAGATGGCTTTAGGTTGCTTCGGTATCCAATTCGATATTTTACGCAAAACCTTTTTGGCACCTTGCGTATCGTGGGTGTTTGCTTTGGTCACTACAACATCTACAAGAAGCCCGAGTGTGTCTGTGACAATGTGACGTTTACGTCCCTTAACTTTTTTACCGCCGTCATAACCGCGAGGACCACCAGCTTTACCTGTCTTGACGGATTGCGAGTCTATGACGACAGCCGTAGGTGACTGCGCTCTGCGGTCTAATGAGCGTGTGATTTTGTACATGAACCGATGAATACGGCGCACGACTCCTCGCTTTTGCCAACGAGCAAAGTACATATACACGGTTCCCCAGGGTGGAAAATCGTGTGGCAATTGCCTCCACTGACAGCCAGTCCGGACTTGATAGAGAATAGCATCAATCACCCGTCGCATACTTGTTACACGAGGACGACCCTTCGCTTTTGGCTTAGGTATGAATTTTCTGATCGTATCCCACTGGCCGTCAGTCAAATCTGACGCATATGGTTTCAACGTATTACACCCCTAAATGTATTACGTTATAACACATCCATATATTACCGTCAAATTGATCAGTTTGCGCTCATTGATCGCCTATGTTATGTTTAAGGCGCTGTCGAAAGCGTAGCAACTTGAGACAGCCGCATTGCGACGATGAACAGAGGTCAACCCGCTAGGTCGGGTGGCCCATCGAATAAAACACCATATATCTCAGGTTTATAAACCTGAGATCGGAAATACGTGGGGCGTGCTTAGGACCCTGTTCACACGTTGCTAACCACCCGACGCCAGTTCGGCCTCGGGGCGTTTGAACATGGGGAAAATATGAAATTACAAAGTATGGGACTATGGGTCGTAGCATCAGGTTGTCTGCTGCTTGGTAGTTGTGACGATCTACCTGTGTCCATGTACACCAGTAAACAGTTATGCACTTCGGAGGGAACTGCCCAAACCGTTGGGGAAATTTTGTACGAGCAGAATAGCTTGGTAAATATGATCTATCATAAAGATCCCAAGCTTTTGGACAACTCTACGTTTTCCCTCAGCCATGTCACTATGGAAAAAGATGACAATAACACCGTCATTTGTACTGGGACATTAAAAAACCTCGTCAACTCTAGGTATGCCAAAAGATACGGCATGAGCAAAAACGTATTTTACACCGATAGGATTCTTTATAGCGTTCAGAAAACTGTAGATGGGGAAGCTATTGTCGAGGTTGACATAGATAATGTCGGGGAAATTTACTACCCCGTCATGAACTACTCGAAATACAAAGAAAAAGAAGCTGACGCAAAAAAGGCCAGAGCAGAAGCCGAAAAACGACAAAAGGCACATGAAGCCAACATAAAACAAGCCGAGTTGGCCGACACGAAGAGGGTCGAGAACGAAAAATCCTTAGAGCCGCTTATGGGAATGTATTTGGTGTGCAATTCCAACGGAAGCGTACAATCAACCGATATGACCCTTGCAGATATGCTTGAGGGCTATAAGCACTTTGGTTTGATCTTGGAAAACCAAGCGACTTTTGGGACGCGAGTTTCTCTACGATTGAAAAATCCATACAATGACGAAAAGGCTGTCTACGATCTTGAAACTAGGGATTACACCTTAGTTATCAAAAGTATGCGCCACCCTGATGGCAACGAACTGTATCAACAACAAGCCTGTGATTTTACCAAAAAGCTGTACGCTGATTACAAGCTGGGATAATCATATAAAGATATCCTTATGTCATTCTGGACTTTGTGTGCCCATTAGGGTATGAAAAAGGGAGAGGCTGCCACCTCTCCCTTTTTCTTTCACTCATACTCAGGAATAAAAATATGAGCAAAAATTACGATAGCTTGTGGGACCACGCTTGCTATTTGATTGACTCCATAAAAGTGCAATCAAATCGAACTCTAGTCAAAGAGCTTAACCTTCTGATTAGCGATGTTTCAACTAATCCCAGCAGATACGAAATATCGTCAGAAGATAGCCGACGGTTTAATCGGAACACCTTTCATCGAGCGTTTCAATCGTAACATACAAAATTAACAAGCTGAGTTTATAAATTCAGCGAAGGTTGATCCTGTAGTAAGATAGAAAAATCTGATTGAATCTAATCAGATTTTTCTTGTTTCGGCATTACCAAACAGATTCTAAAATAACACAAGTGTCGAAAGTCCATCCTCTCACCTGAAGATCGTCCGGCAAACCCCTTTTCTGGTTGTATGAAACAACATTCTGACACTCTGCCCAATGTTGGCAGGTCCGACAACGTGTGCCGGGCCTGCCGAGAATCATGCTGCGACAGCAGTCACAACATCCATCAGTTTCGCATAGTCCGTTACTACGTCATATTTGACCCGGTCATGAGTGATTTTCTGGCTGATTTCGCGGAAGAATTTTCGGGCGCACTCGATCTTGGTTTTCTCGATCTCGCGCAATTTCATCGAGGACATCGTGCCCTTGGTCTCGGCAACGAAGTAGATGTGCTTCACACTTCCCGCTTTGAATGAAATCGCCCAGTCAGGGTTATAATCCCCGACGGGCGTAGGGATCAGGAAACCGCGCGGCAGCTTGGCATAGACGATGACCTCGCTGCTCGTATCGAGTTCCTTCACAAACTCCCTTTCCACATCCGAGTCCATGATTGCGTAGTCATAGACGTGGTTCTTAAGCTTGGCACTCGCGCGCGCGAAATCCTGCCCGGTCTGATTGGCGGTGAAGATGTTGACGTCATACCTTTCGTCGACTTCGTCATAAGCCAGACGCTCAATGACCATGGCCGCTTTCTGCTCGGCGATGATGCGCGAAGCCTCGGAAATGAAGTGCTCGGGGTTGCTCTTGAACTGCTCGAACACCACAGCCTCGATTTGACCAAGAATGGTCGCGGCCGTGTCTCGTGTCAGCTGCGCGTTTTCAGCCAGTTTCCCGATCAGGTCGTACTTCACCAGGGAGTGAACTGAGTCCCCTCGCTGGGTAGCCGTGCTCGTGACGGTAAAACCGTCCCCCCCGCGAAGCTGGTCGTCGGTCAATCCGTCATTCTGCACACCGACCTGAACGGTGTATTGCAGCGGGGTAACTCGCAGCTGGCTGTCCAGCGCGCTGACGCATTTCCGGATCAGCTCCGCAGAATCGAATTCAACCCGATAGACCGCCTTGCGATTGATCCGCTTCCAAAGCTCCTGGAATTCCTTCTTCTCGAAGTTTGCATTGAGCGGATTGGTCTTGGGCTTGCGGCCATCACCAATGTCCGGAAGCTGAGAGGCGCTGAAGACACCGTCGATGAGCTGGAATACTTGATCAGCATGAGGCTTCAGCTCGTCGGGTAGCTCAGCCAATGTTCCAGCCGCTTTGGCCTCGTGATAGGCGTCGGCGATCTGATCGGCCTCATCGGTGTAGTCGTTCTTCACCAGATAGCGGTAGATCTGCTTGGCCATTGCGGCGCTCACCTCGACCGGACCTTCTTCGGTCGTGATCGTCTTGCCGGTGAAATAAGCCTCCGTCGCCTGCCGCGGGCGCGACGACAGGGTTTCGGCAATCTCCTTCTGCAGGCCGGCAACGAAATTCTTGTAGCTTTCGCTCGCCACCACGGTCAGCACGTTGATGTCATGCACGACGGCCGGATGGTCCATCCGGTCTCCATGCTGGTCAACGCTCAGCCTAAGGCCGCGCCCGACTTCCTGGCGGCGGGAAATGGTGTTGTCGCTGTGCTTGAGCATGCACATGACGAAGACGTTCGGATTGTCCCACCCCTCGCGTAGCGCCGAGTGCGAGAAGATGAACCGCGTGGGTTCAGCGAAGGACAGCAGCCGTTCCTTGTCCTTCAGGATCAGGTCGTAGGCATCGACGTCATCGGAATCGACTGACCTAGCGCCGACCGCCGGATCCTTCAGACGGTTCGTTTTCTTGTCGATCGAGAAATAGCCGTTGTGGGTTTTGGCCGGATCGATCCCGGCAAGGTACGTCCGGTACGCCTCGTTATCGATCGCGAGTTCCGCCAGGTACTCATCCTTCAGCAGCTCATATTCTTCCTCGAAGACGCGTGCGTATTCGCCTTTCTCATCGGCCTGGCCGTAGTCCCGGTACTTCACGACCTCGTCGATGAAGAACAGCGACAGGACCTTGATACCCTGTGCGAACAGCTGCTTTTCCTTGTCGAGATGGGCCTTGATCGTCTCGCGGATCTGGATGCGGCGGATATCGCGCTCGGTCAGGTCACGCGTGGCTTTTCCGGCCTCAAGCACCACGCCATTGGTGAACTCGACTGTGTCGTTGACGGCGTCGATCTGACTGATCGTGAAGCCGCGATACTGGCCCAGCTCGCCCGACTCCACGAACAGGTCGTCGCGGAACTCGAGCCGCCGAATCTGGCGCTTGATCTCGCCTGACTTCAGCTTCACCTCCAGCTCGATCCGGGCCACGGGGGCCTTCTTCGAGATGTCGATGCCTTCGAGGTAGAGGTACGCATTGGTGCCGGCGAGCCCGCGGGTCTGGATGCCACGCACCGCGATCTTCTTGACCAGCTTCTGGTTATAGGCATCCAGCGCGTCCAGCCGGTGAACGCGATTGTGCTGGGTCCGGTGGGTCGCCGAATAGCGCATGATGAACAGCGGCTTGAATTTCGGCAGCGCCTCCATCGTCGCTGCGCCTTCCATCTTTTGCGGCTCGTCCAGGATCAGGATCGGCCGGTTCGAGGCGATTACGTCGATGGGCTTGCGCGACTGGAAGTCATCCAGATTTTCATAGATGCGCCGGTTGTCCTTGCCGCTGGCGTTGAACGCCTGGATGTTAATCACCATCACGTTGATCCCGGCGTCGGACGAAAAGCTCTCCAGCTCGTGCAGGAGTTTGGAGTTGTAGATGAAGAACCGCGCCTTCTTGCCGTAGCTTTCGGTGAAGTGTTCTGCCGTGATCTGCAACGACTTGTAGACCCCTTCGCGGATCGCGATCGACGGCACCATGATAATGAACTTCGACCAGCCATAGCGCTTGTTCATCTCGAAGATGGTCTTGATGTAGCAATAGGTCTTGCCCGTGCCGGTCTCCATCTCGACGTCGAGGTGAACACGCGTCGCGGCCAAGGCATCGCGCTTGTAGGTCACGGTTACGGGGCCACGTTCGCCCCGCGCATTCAAGGTCGTGAAATCCGTCAGCGATTGCGAGACGGGCAGGTTCTGGCGCCGCTGGACCTTCTGGATGTTCTCCAGGATCTGCACGTCGGTCAGCGCGAGGTCGGCGTTCTTGAAACCTTCGTACTCGGCTTCGGGCCGTATTTGCTGCCCCTTTTTCACCACGCCCGGATCGATGCGATAATTTAGGGCAGAGGTCATGGGCTGCCCGGCGAAGCAGTCGACCACGTCGTTGACAGCATTGGTCTGATAGGGCTGGACCTTGAATTTGAGTTTCATGGTCGGCCTCAGATCGCTTTGACTTCGGTGCTGGGCGAGAGCTGGCGGAAGATCTGTTCGACGTTGATCTTCACCGCGTCCGAGACGAAGCCGTTGTCGCGGAAAACGACGCGCAGGGGCTGGTGGCCCGCCAGCTCCTTCACCAGATCCTCGGTGATGCCGCGGTCGAAGCAGGCGACAAGGGCGTTGTCGTCGACGAAGAACACAGTCTTGCCCTGCACCGTTTCGCGGCGGATGGGCAGCGTCAGCTCCACGCCCCAATCGACCAGCACCTGGAACAGCAGGTCCTCGGCCGTGCGGCCCTCCTTCACGTTGTCGACCATATCGAGCAGGTCAGATTGCTTCAGCTCGTCCGGCCGGTAGTAGACGTCCTTCATGTTGGACGTGGCCACCTTCAGCACCCGGAAGCCCACATCGCGGTTCCAGTCGGGGTGGCACTCGCCCTCGAGGATCTTCTTGCCGGCGCGGCGGATACGCTCCTTTGAGACTTCAGCAATAGTGCTCAAGCCATCGGTCCTGTGCTCTGGTTGGAGGTCCGTTGCCTCCGGCAATTGAACCATCAAAAACTTCCTGTTGCCGCCATCAGCCGCATTGGCTTCGAGAACTGCGTGAGCGGTTGAGGATGAGCCTGCAAAAAAGTCTATGATGAGGTGCTCTTCATTTTCTGCGGTGCAGAGGTCAAGTATACGTCGAAGCAGTTTGAGCGGTTTCTTCCCATTTGGAAAAATAATGCCGCCTTCTGCCCCAACGCCACCCGTAGTTTTGATATCAGACCAAAAATCTCCGGCTTTTTGATCAATGTTTTGATCAGCAAAAAGGATCTGAATTCTCGGCGACTTTGTCTCTTGGTTGAAATTTCTTTTGAAAAGGTAGAGCTTCCCGGACGAGCTAAGAACGGTCAAGACCTCCTGCGACGGCAACTCTCCGCGTTGAAGGGCAAGATTCTTTACCGACCCAGAGCCAACCGCTTGGATAATGCGCCAAGAGTTCTCTTGACGCCACACTTCAAAATCGTGCCCCGGTGCATATTTTTTGTGTGCTTGCTTAGCCGAAACAATCTTGGCCGGCGCCAGAAGGTTGTCTATGAGAGTCACGTCTTCTTCGGTCGGATGTTCCTTTTCCAGAACTTCCTTGATCTGATCGACCGCTTGTTTCGCGAGGTCATCAAGGAAGTCTTTGTACTCCTCGTTCCATGTTTGCGCAGGAATTGTGACAGGCTTGACCTTGAGCGATGGAGACTTCCGATAGAAAAGAAGATACTCTTTAAGCTTTGGAAGACGAGCGGTGATGTGCGACATCTTCACACCCGATGCTTCGCTCATCTTAACCGCAATGCAGTTCACGAAATTCTCGGCACCAAATACCTCATCGAGAACAGCGCGACAGCTATGGACTTCATTGTCATCAATTGAAGTGAAGAAGGCACCGTCGCTTGCGAGCAAGTTCTTTGCGAGCTTCGCTCGTGCATAGAACATACTCAGCCAGTCAGAATGAAAGCGGCCATTGGCTTCAGGGTTGGCGACCAAGCGATTTCCGTTTTCATCGGTCTGATTTGAGCGCCGCAGGAAGTCATTAAAATTTTCCGTGAAGTCGTCGTGATATATAAAGTCACCGCCTGTGTTATACGGCGGATCGATGTAAATCATCTTCGCTTTGCCAAGATAGTTTTCTTGGAGAATTTTCAGAGCTTCAAGATTGTCGCCCTCAATGAACAAGTTTTTCGTGGTATCGAAATCCACGCTTTCCTCGCGACAGGGGCGCAATGTCTTTGCGATCGGCGCGTTCGCCAGCGCCAACGCCTCACGCTTCCCCGGCCAGTCCAGCCGATAACGCTCCTGTGGCCCTTCCACGATGTGGTCGCTCAATTCCTGACGCAGCTGATCGAAGTCCACCGCCAGACGCACCGCTCCGGTCACCTCGTCCTGCGCTTCCGTCACGCAACCGGGGAACAGCTCGCGGATCTTCGCGATGTTGTCCTGGCTCAGGTCGGGGCTGTGCATCTTCAGCTTGTCCATGCTCGTCCTCTCAATCATTCGTCACGGCGGTTCCGGGATTTGTCCCATTCAGCCGCTCAAGTTCTTGTTTTGCCGCGCGCAGCTCGGCATTGATCGCCACGCGCTTGTTGAATTGCTTTTCGCGCCCCAGCCGCGCCTTGATCCGTTCGACCTCGCGCGTCTGCGCCTTGATCGCCTCGGCCTGCGCGATGCGTTCTTCCAGCGACAGTGGGCGCTCCGCTTCAGCAGGGGTGAGTGATGTCTGCGGCGCCTCGCCAAATCCTGATGCGACCCCGGGGATCAGCCGGGCCGTCTGCCCCGCGACCAGCGGCTCGAGCAGCCGCTCGTACAGCGCGCCCATGTTCAGCGCTACCGGAAGGGGCGCGCGGGCTGCGTCTTCGGGCAGCCATTCCCCCTGGAAATAGTCACCCACCACCCAGCGGGCGCTGTCTGCCTCGCTCGGCCGCTTGTAGGCCGCCGCCAACCTGACGCGGCCGCTATGGGCCACCTCGAAGATCAGCGGAAAGGGGATGGCCTTGTCGATGGCGCGCAGCACAGTCGGGTCCAGCGACGCGGTGCGCGCGGTGATGCGGAAGACCTGGATCTCGGCCACCTGCTTCGTCGCCGCCAGATTGACCGTCTCGGGCGCCAGCTTGTGCGACCAGACGATCTGATCGACCTCTCGCACGAAGAGATCCTTGAGGATTGTATTCGCCCCTGCGTGCTCGTAGATTTTGGTCTTGGGGATCACGCGCCCGAAGGCGGTTGCGCGGGGCCAGTCGTAGAGGGTCATGGGGCGCCCCCTTCAATGACCAGGAAGGCGATCAGCTCGAAATCGTCCAGCCCTTTGATGGTGTGAGTCAGCGCCGTGGTCCGCCCTCCACTGAACAGGCTGTCGATATCCTTCTCTTCCTTCACCTCGATCATCGAACGGATCGCCTGGCTAAGCAGGTCGGAATAACGCCCCATCTCCCGCCCATCTGCCGTCCGCTCGTTAAAGATGTGGCAGACATCTGGGACCGGTTCTGACCGTCCCTTGCAACTGCTACGGATCAGGTCGAGCAGCCGCTTGACCTCGGTATGATCGGCAATGATCTCACCGTCATCGCCAATATAGACCAGATAGAAGGGATGGAGCCGGTTCTGCTGATTGACGTTCACGCTCTCGTGGATGTTCTTCAGCGCAAAGATCACGCCAGGCCGCAGGTCTAACTCCGGCTGTGCTGGAACGACGGCGTGCATCCCAAAGGGAACGTTGCTGAGCTCTCCATGCTCCTTGACGTAGTTGAGTAGGTCCATCCGGAAGTCGTTCAGCCCGAGATCGGTGATCGAAATGCCGGCCTTCACGTCTTCCAGCTCGATGACCTCGTCCTGGAGCCGCTTGAGTTGCTCCTTGCGGTAGGCGATGTCACTCGACTTCGCGGTAAGCACGTTGTCGTCGCCGGTTGCGGTGACGTCCGCGATCACCATCCGGTTTTCGACGCGTTCCTTGAGATTGATGTATTCGTCCAGTGTGATGTCGGGCCAGTAGTTGACGAGCTGGATCTGACTGTTGGGCGAGCCGATGCGGTCGATTCGGCCGAAGCGCTGGATGATCCTCACTGGGTTCCAGTGGATGTCGTAGTTCACCAGGAAATCGCAGTCCTGGAGGTTCTGACCCTCGGAAATGCAGTCGGTGCCAATAAGGACATCCAGTTCGGCCGGTTCATTGGGGAGAACGACAGCCTTCTCTTTCGATTGAGGGGAGAACAGGGTCAGTACGCTCTGGAAATCATAGGGCTTTCGGAGCGTGGTCTTCGGCGCACCCGATCCGGTTACCAGACCTAGGTTTAGACCCAGGCTTTGAGCAACCGGGGCAAGATTCTCGAAGAGATAGTTCGCCGTGTCCGCGAAGGCGGTGAAAATGATGACCTTTTGATTGCCGGGGTTGAGCGGCTCCGCGATCTTCTGCTTCAGCAGGGAAAGCAGGTGCTGGAGTTTGGCATCATCCTCGGGCGTCACCATGTCCATCGACGCAATCAGGCTGTCGATCAGAGCCAAATCTGCCGAAAGATCATGCTTCCATGACGGCAAGTCCATGTCGCCAAGGCTGATCTGAACCTTCTTGCCAACGGTAAATTCATCAAGGCCGGACAGGTCGTCATCTTCGGGATCGAAATCGCTGACCTCGGAAAGATGGTCGCCGACGCTACCGCCCCGGCCGGTCCTTTCGAAGTCGGCGATGGCATCGAGCGTGCGCGAAATATTACCCGCGAGCGAACGCAGTGTAAGCCGGAATGCGGCGACCGAGCTTTCGAGACGCTTCAACAGGTTGGTGGTCATCAGCGCCTGCAGGCTGCGTTCACGATCGGCCTGCCGTAGCTTTCCGCCGCCGCCTTCGACCTGCGTATCGTAGATGTCTTCGTATTTGCGCAGCCGGCTCGGCAATATGTAACTAATCGGGGCGTAGACCGAGAGCTTCAGCACCGACAACTGCGTGAAGATCTCGTTCAGCCCCATTACGTCAGGTCGCTGCGTAATCGGGCAATGGAAAGAGAGCGGCTTCCTCCGTTCGGGAAACTTGCCGATGTCCTTCGTATCGTAGAAGGTCTCGATATGTTTGCGCGATCGCGCGATGGTCACCGCGTCGAGCAATTCGAAAAAGTCAAAATCCAGCGCCTTCAGGATTGAAGCGGCTGTCCTCTCCTCGGGCGGAAGCACTGACCAGTCATTGAAGGCCCTTTGCGCGCGCCGGAAAATCTCTTCGATACTGGCCTGCGTACCCAACTTCTCGCTGAGCGCGTCCGATTGCCCCTCATAGGCGAGCGCGAGCTGATTCCTCAGATCGGTAAAACGATTGTTCACCGGTGTTGCGGAAAGCATCAAAACCTTGGTCTTCACGCCGGCGCGAATGACCTTGTTCATCAGCTTTTGATAGCGAGTTTCCCGGTCCTTATAGACGTCGTTGTTCCGGAAATTGTGGGACTCGTCGATGACCACCAGGTCATAGTTGCCCCAGTTCACGCGATTGAGCGGAATGCCAAAGGACTCACCCGATGTTCGCGACAGATCGGTATGCGCCAGAACGTCGTAATTGAACCGATCTTTTGCGAATATATTCGTGGTCAGATTGGTGTTATAGTTGCGCCAATTGTCTGCGAGCTTTTTCGGGCAAAGCACCAACACGGAGCGATTGCGTAGCTCGTAATATTTGACAACAGCCAGGGCTGTGAAGGTTTTCCCGAGGCCGACACTGTCGGCGAGAATGCACCCATTATAGGTCTCGAGTTTATTGATGATGCCTGTGGCGGCGTCTTTTTGATAATTAAAGAGCTTATTCCAGACGAAGCTGTCGCGGTAGCCAGTAAGATCGTTCGGCAGCACGTCCTCATCAACGTCCTCCAGGAAGTCCTGAAAGATGTTGTACAACATCAGGAAATAGACGCGCTCTGGCGAGTTCTCTTGGTAAACCGACGCGATATGGTCGCAGACAGCGGCGGTGACATCGTTGAGTTTCTCCGGATCCGACCAAATCTGATCGAACAGCTGGAGATACATTTGCGTGTGGTTCGGGTCGTCGAACCGGGTCACAAAATTCGAGACCGCGTCGCCTTTCTGATAGCCGAGATCGACAGCTGTAAAGCCGCTGATCGGCATATAGGCCACCCCTGCATCATTGCTCGCGGCGTGCAGAAACTGCTGCATCGGCGCTTTCGTGGTGTTCGATCGAAATTTGGCTTTCTTACGTATCCACTCGGCACATTCGCGAGCCACGGCACGCTGCGTGAGCTTGTTCCGCAGCTGGATTTCAAATTCGGTCCCATAAAGCCCACTTTCCCGCCGCGCTTTCGGGATAAAAAACTCGCGCCGCTCCTTGCGAAAACGGTCGGTGGCTTCAGTGGGTATGAAGGTGGGGGCCGTAAAAATGAACTGCAGGCTATCAATCTTGGACAGCTCGGATTTCAGCGCCTCAAAGGCATAAATCGAAAAGCACGACGCGGCGATTTTTAGCCGTGCCCCGCGCCCGATCGTGCTTTTCAGGTCATCTCCAAGCAGCTGCGAGGTATTATCGATGATTTTCACCGACTACCTCCTCCCGCAAAAGTACAATTTGTTGATATTGCGGGCGTCGGGCTTCAGCCGGCGTATCAAGCCCTAGCCGCCTGAGTGCGTAATAGCGGAGCGCCTTTCGAACCTGAATCTGGGCTCGCCCGTCCCTCATGCCATAATCCAATGCGATTATGCGTTTCTGGCTTTCGGAGAGGCCGGGGTGCGGCGTTATTTCCAAGGTGACAATTTGGTTCCAATCAACGTCGTCTTTGGATGAGACTTCGCTGGACCGAAACGCTCTCCTTCCAAGGACCCGCGACAATAGGAAATCCTTGAACGCCCGATCTACTTCACAAAACGCACGGACATGCCATCGAAAGCCATCAAATCCGATCGCATGCGGTGCAATCCATCGCCAGCGAGGACTATCGCTGGACAGCGACTGATATTTGACCTCAAGCGCTTGGTTCTCGCGGATAGCAGCAAGCACATCGCGCAAGGTGTCATTATTGACGCCGCGAATCGGCACTGGCGGCCCTGCGAAGGGTGGCAAGTGCGCAATCCAAGCTTCGCTTGGCGCCAAAATACCCTCAGCGACTGATCGTAGTTGGTTGAGGTACAGCCCCGCGTCGGGTCTCAGGAAGCATGGCCGGAATTGGGGACTTGCGACGTAGCGCTTCGCGCTCTTGTCGTAGATTGCATTCTCAGGCGCCCGCTCCTGATATAGCGTCAAATCTTTAGAGGCTTGCGGCACGGACACGCCAAACGCCTCGATGATATCGGAACGATTTACCCCGCCTTCCCAATAAAGGCGGAACTCGATGAACTCGAGCCTCTGCTCCACCCCCCATTTTAGCCCCGTAGTGGCCCCTGGCATCGCCTTCTCGCCTCCACCTGCAAATGAGGATAAAAACTATATGGACATATCAGCATGACCCGTTTATTTATTATCCCCATTGAAAGGCATCGTCAACGGTTGGATGCGCAGGGTTACAAGAGAAGCAATTATAGACAGAAGAAGCGCGTCTCAGGCAGTAACCAGGCCTGTGACGCTCTCAAACAAGAACTAGCCCGAAGGGAGAGCGGACATGTCTGTTTTGGGTCGATCCACGCTAATCGTTCACGGCCGCCTCGCCATGCGGGAGAGCCGCCTGACGGCGGGCCGTGACGGTCGCCACGGCGTCCAGATCATGTCCTTCGAGCAGGCCGCCGTCCGACTGGCGGGTGGCTTCGCTCGCCCTATCGACGACGAGAGCCTGCGCGCGGCCATCCAGGCGGCCTTGCCTGTCACTCCGATGGGGGAGTTGGAGAGCATCAAGGCTCTTCCCGGCATGATCGACGCGGCGACCGACACGCTCCACAAAGCCTGGCGCGCAGGCATCGATCTTGCCGCACGCGCTGCCGATCATCCGCGTCTCGCCGCCATCGCGCGCCTGGAAGCGGCCGTCCTCGACCAGCTTCCGCCCGGCATGATGCGGCCTCTCGACATCGTCACCGCCGCAACCGCTCGTATCGGTCATGCCCCGGCGGTCCTCGGCCCGTTGGAGATCGTCAGCCTCACCGAACTCTCACCCTGCTGGCGGCCGCTGCTCCAGGCACTCACCGCCCATATCCCCGTGCGATGGACAGCCGGCCCGAGGAGCGTCCCCGCATGGCTGGACGGCACCGGCGTCACGGTCGCGCGCGCACCGGCGCATGCGCCGGGAATCAGCGCGGCCAGCGCGGCGACGGCCTATCACGAGGCCATTGAGGCGATGCGCTGGGCGCGCAGCCTGCTCGCCTCGGGCGTCCCGGCCTCGGAGATCGCCATCGCGACCGCCTCGCCCGCCGACTATGACGATCATTTCCTGGCCCTGCGCGCCGACGCCAATATCGACCTTCACTTCGTCCATGGCATCCGCACTGTCGCCACCCGCGAGGGTCAAGCGGCTGCGGCGCTGGCCGACATCGTGGTTCGCGGCCTGTCGCAGTCGCGACTGCGCCGCCTCGCGGCGCTCTGCCGGGACAGCGTGCCTTTCGAGACTCTGCCTGAAGGCTGGCTGCGGGTGCTGCCGACCGATGCCCCGCTCTCGACGCAGAGCGCCTGGAACCGCCTGTTGGCCCGGCTGACGCCGAAAGACTGGCCTGACGGCACCGAACACGTTGCGGCGCTGCGCACGGCGGTCGAGACCCTAGCGAAAGGATCGGAGGCCGCCAGCGAGATCGGAGAAGCCTTCCTCAAGGGCCGCGCGCTGGCGATCTGGCGCAAGGCTCTGCTCGCCGGCCCCGCCGCCTCGATCGACGCCACGCTGGAAACCCTGAAGCAGGACGACGGACTGGAAGCGTGCGTCTGCGTCGCCTGGATGCCGGCCAGCGCGCTCGCGGCATCGCCCCGCCGTTTCGTGCGGCTCCTCGGGCTTAATTCCTCGCGCTGGCCGCGCGAGATCGCCGAGGACCGTCTGATCCCGGACCATATAATCTCGACCCAGGTGCTCGACCCGCTGCCGGTCAACCTCGCCGACCGCCGCGACTTCGAGACGATCCTCGCCACGACGGCCGACACCGTCGTTCTGTCGCGCGCCCGGCGCGACAGCGACGGGCGTCTCCTGGGTCGCAGCCCTCTGCTCGCCGGGCGTGGCGACGAAACCTATCTGCGCCGCAACGCGACGCCGGCGCACGCCTTTAGCGAAACAGACCGCCTCATGGCCCGACCCCAGGAGTTCGCAGCCGATCCGCAAGCGGTCGGTGCGCAAGGCTGCTGGCGCGACTGGCGGCAGGCCGAGATTACTCCCCATGACGGGCTCGTGCGGGCGGATCATCCGCTCGTGCTCGCCATCCTCGGCCGCACCCAGTCGGCTAGCTCGCTGCGCCGCCTGCTGCGCAATCCGCTGAGTTTCGTGTGGGTCTATGCGTTCGGATGGCGTGAACCGCAGAGCAGCACCGAACCGCTCGTGCTCGACGCGCTCGGGATCGGCGATCTCGTTCACTTGGTTCTCGACCGCGCCCTGCGCGACCTCGAAACCGGAGAGGGTCTTGCCTCAGCCAACGCTGAGACCATCGAAGCCGCGGTAGCGCGGGCCGCGCAAGCCGTCGCCGCCGATTGGGAAAGCGAGCGTCCGGTTCCGCCGGCCCTCATCTGGAGCCGCACGCTCGACGACGCCCGCGTGATGGCGGGCCGCGCCTTGTCCTATGGTGATGATGTCCTGCCGGGCGCACGCTCCTACGGAGAGGTGCCCTTCGGCGGCTTGGAGCCGAAATCCGACGCGGAAACGCCCTGGGATGCGAACGCGCCGGTTACGATTCCCGACACGGGCTTCAACATCGCCGGCTATATCGACCGGCTCGACATCTCGGGCGACGGCAAGCGGGCCCTCGTGCGGGACTATAAGACCGGGCGGCGGCCGCGCGGCGACATCCGCCTCAATGGCGGGCGAGAGCTTCAGCGCTGTCTCTATGCCTTCGCGGTGAAGGCTCTCCTCGGCGACGATGTCGCCATCAGCGCCTCGCTGCTCTATCCGCGCGAGCCCGTCGATCTCCAGCTCGACGATCCCGAGGCCGTGCTGGCGGAGATCACGGGCTATCTGCGCGCGGCACGGTCGAGTCTTGCCGGAGGCGCGGCCCTGCCTGGCCCGGATACCGGCGGCGACTATGACGACCTCGCTTTCGCCCTGCCAGCCAACGCCAGCGCCACCTATTGCAAACGCAAAATGCCGGCCGCCACGGAGCGGCTTGGCGAAGTCGCTCAGGTCTGGGAGGCGGAATGATGAGCAGCGTGTCCAAGGTGCTGAAGGACGACGGCGCGCGCCGCGATGCGATCAGCCTCCATGATCGCTCAATCCTGGTCGAAGCCGGCGCGGGCTCAGGCAAGACCGCCGTCATGGCCGGCCGCATCGCCGCCATGCTGGCCGAAGGCATCGCGCCGCGCTCCATCGCCGCCGTCACCTTCACCGAACTCGCCGCGAGCGAATTACTGTCGCGCGTCCGCGAGTTCGTCGTCGACCTCTCGGCCGGCACGATCGCGACCGAGCTGCGCGTAGCGCTGCCGGATGGACTGTCCCAGGCCCATCGCGACAATCTCGCCGCCGCCAGCGCCGCGATCGACGAAATCACCTGCTCGACCATCCACGGCTTCTGCCAGCGCCTGATCAAGCCCTATCCGGCGGAGGCCGACATCGATCCCGGCGCCGGCGTCATGGATCGCAACCAGGCGGATCTCACCTTCCTTGAGATTGTCGATGGCTGGCTGCGCGAACGCTTGTCCGGCGGTCAGGGCGGCATCCTGGCCGAGATGGTGCTGCACAGCCCCAGCGAGACCGTAGTGCTCATCCACAAGATCGCCGAGAATATGCGCCGTCGCCCCACGCTAACGGCCCCGTCCGTTTCTCCACTTGACGGCCACATCACGGTGTTCCGGCAGGCCACGGCGGATTTCGCGAACTTCATGGATGGCGCGGCGGCAGCCGAGCCGGAAACGGTGACGATCGTCGAGCGGCTGACCGAAATGGCGACCGCCGTGGAGAATGATCCCGGTCCCGCGACGCCCGCGGGCCTCGTTCGGCTCCTGACCGCGCGGCCCCACCCGGATCTTTGCACTAAGACCGGCGCCTTCGCCTCCTACCGCAAGAAGGGCAAATGGGCCGCCACGGCCAAACAGGCCGGTCTCTCCAAGGCCGATGGCGACCGGCTGAACGACGCCGCCGAGACCCACTACACCGCCTGTTGCGACGCTTGGGTCGCGTTGGCGCAGGCCGTCGCCGGCCATGCCCTGGCTGCGCTGATCGACGAAGCGCGTCCGATCCTGCAACGCTATCGCGACCACAAGCGCGCCAGCGCCCAGCTCGATTTCGACGATCTGATTTTCGCCGCGCGCGACTTGCTGCGCGACCACGACGCCGTGCGCCAGGCGTTGGGACAGCGTTTCGCCCATGTCCTCGTCGACGAGTTTCAGGACACCGATCCGCTGCAAACTGAAATCTTCTGGCGGCTGTGTGGCGAGCCAGTCGATGGCGATGACGACTGGACCCGGTTCCAAATCCGGCCGGGCGCGATCTTCCTGGTCGGCGACCCGAAGCAGGCGATCTATCGCTTCCGGGGCGCCGACGTCGGTGCCTATGTGCAGGCGCGCGACGCCTTCCGCGCCCAGGACCCCGACAGCCTTCTGTCGATCTCCACCAACTTCCGCTCCTGCGCCTCGATCCTCACCTTCGTCAACGAGCGCTTCGAGGCCGTGCTCTCGGCCGATGGCCAGCCGGGCTTCACCGCTCTCGACCCGTTCCATGACGATCGGGGTGGCCTGTGCGTGGCGGCTCTCGACATCGCCGTGGCCGACGAAAACGGCAAAGCCAGCGCCGAACAGCAGCGGGACGCCGAAGCCGACGCCATCGCCGAGTTGTGTGTCCGGTTGATCGAAAGCCACCCCATCATCGATCGTCGCAGCGGCGCGGAGCGCCCCTGTCAGCCGGGCGACATCGCCTTGCTGGCGCCAACCGGCGCGGAGCTGTGGCGCTATGAGGAAGCCCTGGAACGCCGCGGCATCCCCGTGGCGACCCAAGCCGGCAAGGGGCTCTTCCGCCGCCAGGAGGTGCAGGATCTGATCGCGCTGACCCGCGTTCTGGCCGACCGCCGCGACACGCTGGCGCTCGGCGCGCTGCTGCGCGGGCCTCTGGTCGGACTCACCGAAGAAGAGCTTCTGGACATCATCTGGGGACTTCCGCGCTCGGAGGAACAGCCGGATCGGATTCCGCGTCTCGATCTCAGCATCGATCCCGCCGTCATCGCGCACCCGCTCGCGCGCGATGTCATCGAGCGGCTGCAATCGCTCTCCCGGCGCAGCAACAGCACGACCCCGCACGAATTGCTTTCGCAGGCGGTGGACGTGATGCGCGTCCGTCCACTTCTCCTCGAACGCCATCGCGGCCAGGCCGAGCGCGCACTCGCCAATGTCGATCTCTATCTCAGCCTGTCGACCAGCTACGCCGTGCGCGGTCTGCGCGCCTTTGCCGAGGCCATGACGACGGCGTGGTCCGACGAGGCCCGCGCCGTCGAAGGACGACCCGATGCACAGGAAGAAGCAGTCGCGCTCTTCACCATGCACGCGGCCAAGGGGCTGGAATGGCCAATCGTTATTCCGATCAACACTATGACGGGCGTCATGGCGCCTGACAGCGCCGTGATCGACCGTCAGACTGAGACCTTCTATTGCCCGGTCTTGGGCGTCGCGCCCGAGGGCTTTGATGCCGCGCGCCAGGCGGAAAAGGAGGAGCTGGACCGCGAACGCATCCGACTCTGGTACGTCGCGGCCACCCGCGCCCGCGAACTTCTCGTTTTGCCTCGGCTCGATGCCACGCCGTCGAAATCGGCCTGGATCGGTCTCGTCGATCTGTCGCTCGCCGACCTTCCCAGCCTGGACGTCTCTCACTTGCCTGCCGGTCTCGCGGCGGCAGGTGCGGGCGCGGGCAACACCCAGACGCGCGCAAGCTTCGCCGCCGAAGCCGAAGCCATCGCGACCGCGCAGACGCGGTTAACCTGGCTCGCGCCCAGCCGTGACGAAAACGCCGCCGGGACCGTGTTGCGGGAAGAAGAAACCGCGCTCTGGACGGGATCGGCCGACGATCAGCCCCCCGAGCTGGAAGCCGCCGTCCTCGTGCAGGGGGGACGCGAGCGCGGGCTGATCCTCCACAAGCTCATGGAAGAGGTGCTGACCGGCGAAATCCCAGAAGCGGAAGCCGCTCTGACCGAACGGGCTGGCCACCTCATCCGCGCCCTCGGCCAGTCTCCGGTTGCCGACCCGGCGATGGGGCTGTCGGCGCAGGAACTGGTGGCCTGTGTGGCCCAGACCTTGGCTCTGCCTGACATCGCGGCCCTGCGGCCGGGTCTTCTGGCTGAATTTCCCGTCTATTCGGCACAAGCAGTCGACGGCGTGGAAACGGCGACGGCCGGGATCGCGGACGCCCTGACTATCGGCGAGGATGGCCGGCCGGTCGTGATCGTCGACTGGAAGAGCGACGTAAATCCCGAGGCTCAGACGCTCGACCACTATCGGGCTCAGGTCCGCGCTTATCTCGATATGACCGGCGCCGAGCGCGGACTCATCGTCCTGATGACGAGGGGAATGGTGATTGCCGTCTCGCCCTCGCCGCAGACGGTGGCGGCCTGACGGAGAGGGGGACACGATGGCCTCCCGCAAGCGCCCGACCGGCTCCAATCAGGACGATCTCTTTAACCCCGAGGTCGAACTCCTGCTGCCGGCTCGACTTGCCATCGACGGCAAGGTGCTGGGAAGCCCCGTGCGCCAGTTGGCGGTTCCGGCGCGCCGGGTGCGTTGCCGGCTGCGCCCCTTCGCCATCCGCCGTGTCAATGGCTACGAGACGACCCTGGAATCCGGCGAGACTCTGAAGATAATCAGTGCGAAGACGGCGACGCCACTGGAAGCCGATCTCATTCTCCTTGCGCCCGGCGCAACGGCGCCGGAACGGATCGCCGAAGCACTGGAACTCGGTGAAGGCCGGTGGATGAATGCACCGCCGACTAGCATCGACACGCTGGACCGTTCCGCGCGTGCCGAACGCCTGAAGGCTGTCTCAGCGTCCTGGATCGATGCGGTTCATCTGCGCGAGGGACAAGCCGCAACGGACGGTCGGACGGCGCAGCCTGGCTTGCGACGTCCACAGATCGGCGCGCTTCATGCCGCGCTTGCCCATGCGACGCGATCGACTGATCCGGCCACCATCGTCATGCCGACGGGGACGGGCAAAACCGAGACAATGCTGGCGCTCAATGCCAACCAGCGGTTCGAGAGCCTGCTGGTGGTGGTGCCTACCGACGCGCTACGAGAGCAGATCGCGAGCAAATTCGAGACCTTTGGTGTCCTGAAACAACAGAAATGCCTCGATGAGACCGCAGCCTTCCCTTTGGTCATGCGGCTCTCGCATATCCCGACCAGCCAGGCCGATGTCGATGAAATCTTCGATAGCGCCAACGTCGTCGTCACGACTATGCAGATCGCTGGCCGGGCGGAAGCCCCGGTTCAGGAGCAGATGGCGGCCCGCGCATCGGCGTTGTTCATCGACGAGGCCCACCATATCGGCGCGCCGACTTGGTCGCGGTTCCGCGGCCTCTTCATCGACCGGGACCCGCCTCTTCCAATCGTCCAGTTCACCGCTACTCCTTTCCGTGAGGACGGCCGGCGTGTCGACGGCGAGTTTATCTACACCTACCCGCTCAAGAAGGCGCAGGCTGAGGGGTATTTCAAGCCAATCCGATTTGAGGCGGTGTTCGGGCTCGATCAGCCCGATGCCGACCTGGCGATCGCCGAAAAGCTCGGCGAAGTCCTCCAAGCCGATTTGGAGGCTGGCCTCAATCATCTCGCCATGGCGCGTTGCCAGACGATCGAGCGGGCCAAGGATCTCCACCAGCTCTACAGCACGCTATTCCCCGAGCTCCGTCCGGTCATCGTTCACAGCCAGCAGTCGATCCGCGAGCGCCGCGCGAACCTTGCCGCGCTGCGGCGTTTCGAGAGCCGGATCATCGTGTGCGTCGACATGCTCGGCGAAGGCTTCGATCTCCCGGAACTGAAGATCGCCGGCCTGCACGATCCGCACAAAAGCATCGCCGTCACTATCCAGTTCGTCGGCCGGTTCACCCGGCAGGATCCGCGCCTCGGTGATGCAACCGTCATCGCCAACACCGGTGTGGACGACATCGATCGGTCGCTCGCCAAACTCTATGCCGAGGACGCCGACTGGAACGCTCTGGTCGAGGCACTCAGCACAGCTAAAATCGACCGGCAGGTTCGGCGCGCCGAGATGTTCAAGGGGTTTGTCGGCGATCTCAGCAACATTCCCTTGCAGACGCTCGAGCCAAAGATGAATGCCGTGGTCTATCGCACGGCTTGCGACGCCTGGGAGCCGCTGCGGGCCGAAGACCTGTACAATCCCGGCGTCTATCTCGGCATGAAGGTCAACCCGCACCAGCGGGTGGCCATCTTCGTCACCCGCTCGGAGGAGCAGGCGGGCTGGACGACCGCGCAGCACGCCATCAACGTCATCTGGGACCTGCATATGATGCACTGGGACCCCGACAAGAAGCTCCTCTACATCAGCAGCTCGGCCAAAGGCCCCTATGACCGCCTGGCGAAGGCTGTCTGCGGTGACACGACACGGCGCGTCGAAGGTGAGGAAGTCTTCCGCAGTCTTCACGGCTTCAATCGCCTCATCCTGCGCAACCTGGGGCTCACGCACCATCAGGGCCGCGGCGTGCGCTATTCGATGTATATGGGCGTGGATGTCGCCGACGGGTTGGACACCGCGAAATCGCAATCCCGTATCAAGAACAACGTCTTTGCGACCGGCTTCCTCGATGGCGTACCGGCCTCGCGCGGCTGCTCGGCCAAAGGAAAGTTCTGGTCGATCTCCCCGGTTCGTGACATCACCGACTGGGTTGAGTGGTGCGGCGACATCGGCGCTGCCGTCAACGATCCAGGCATCACCACCGATGGCGTCTTCAAGAGCGCCATGCGTCCCCGCCAGATTAATGAGCGGCCGAGCGTCCCACCCGTCGCAATTCACTGGCCGGAATCCCTGCTGACACAGATCGAGGACCGGATCGAGATCAGCTTCGACGACATCGCCGCGCCGTTCGCGGAATGCGACATCGAACTCGTGGACCACGAAGCCACCGGGCCGCTGCGCTTCGCGGTGCGTAGCGACACGCAGCTCGCCGAATTCGAAATCGTGTTCGCCGAAGGCGGCGCCCGCTATCCGCAACGATCAGGGCCAAAGGCGACGATCAAGGTCGGCGGCAAGGTGAAGACGCTGTCGGAATCCTTTGGCGAAGACTCCCCGCAGATTGATTTCGGAGATGGCTCTCTGCTGATCTACAGCCACCTCTATGCCTTGCCCGATGGTGTTCGGGTCGAGCCCTATCCTTCAGATCGGATCGAGGTTTGGGACTGGTCGGGGACAAATATCCGAGCAGAAGCACAAGGATCAGAAAAACGCGCCGATTCCGTCCAGCGGCGCGTCATCGAGACCCTGCTCGCCGACACTGATGCATACGACCTGATCTTTGACGACGATGGAGCTGGTGAGATCGCCGATGTGGTGACGCTTCGCGTCACCGAGGGCCTGGTTCAGGTCACGCTCCATCACTGCAAGTTCTCGAGCGCCGACACACCCGGCGCCCGCGTGAAGGATCTATACGAAGTGTGCGGGCAAGCCCAGAAATCCGCCCGCTGGCGCGACCGCCCCAACCGCATGTTCACGCACATGCTCAAGCGCGAGAAATTGCGCCTCGAGAAGGGGCAAAGCTCTCGCTTCGAACATGGGAACGCCGCATTCCTCAAGCGGCTGAGAGCGAGCTGGCAGGACTATCGCTACGAATTCGATGTCCGCATCATTCAGCCCGGCCTGTCACGGGCTGCGATCACCGAGGAAGGGTTGCATCTGCTCGCCGGGGTCGAAACCTATCTGCTCGAGACCCGCGCGATGAAGTTGCGCGTCATCGGCAGCGCATAGCCGCCATCGGGAACGCCTCGCGGCTCTTCGATCAGCCTGGCATCAGGCGCTGATGGCATCGGTATCCGTCATCGGAAGGTCGGTCGCCGACGCAGGCGCGACCCTGCCGCCGTCATCGACGGCCGGAGCGCTCGTCTCCGCCGTCGGACCATGGCCGTTGGCCGATGGGTCCGAGGCGACCCGCTGCTGCTGCCGAAGCCCCATCGCGGAGAAATCGAGGACGAGCGGTTGCAGCAGCGCACGGATCGCTTCCCCGCCGCGCGACAGCACGTCGATAAAATCCTCCTGGTTGGGCTGGCCGAGAGCCAGCCGATAGATCATGCGCTGTTCGCGAAGTTGAGCGAACCGCAGCATGTCCCGGCCGAACGGACGCTCGAAGACGTGCCGGCGGATTTCGGCGCCATCGAGCACCCACCATGGCCGAAGGCCGCTCCTATCGACAAAGCGCTCCGCGTGCCGTTCCACGCATCGCCAGGGAGAGGCCTGGTCCACGAAGGGATCGCCAAGCACTTCGTCGCGCAACTCTTCCGCCAGCTTCCGTCTGACCGACAGGCCCGCATAGCGCTGGATGCGGCCTTCGCGTTGCTCGAGATCGAGAGGGTTGGAGGAAAGGTCCCAATGAACCACATGCGAACACCACGGATGAAAATCCAGCCCCTCCTGCCCAACAGATGTCGTCGCCAGAACATGCGGCCAGAAAGGCGTGTTGAAGCTTCGGCGCACTTCGTCTGGGCGCGCAGGCGTAGCCTGGGCCACGCCTGCCTCCACCTTGACCACCGGCTCGGCTTCCGCGTCGCCAAACGGAACGGCAACATGGCACCGGACAGGAATCTTGTGCGGCTGTCCACCAATCCCATGAAAACTGAAACTGCCGGCCCGGAGCCCGAGCGACGCCTTCAGATCCCTGGCAAGACCCGCCGCGCCTTCATGGAGATTCTGGGCGCGAAGCCAGAAATGCTCGTCGAGGACGCTCTCAAAGCCGCCGTCGACCACCGCGCCCATGACCTGCTCGACCGCGTTCTTGCCCGGCAGCGATGACAGTATGACCGGGTTGTCGAGATAGGCGCGCAGGCCCTGCCAACTGAGCTGGACCAGTTCGGGGTATCGCGCGGCGTCCAAGATCGTCGGGTCATGGCGCCGCAGAGCCCGACCGAGCACGACGCCCGGCGCGCCAATGGCATAGTCCACGAGGTCGGAAAGCTCGATCGGGGAAAGCCTGTCGATTGGCGGCGCCTGACGCCATTTTCGCACCGCCGATTGCGCAGCACGATCATCACCGATCGCGCTGCTCCATCCCGCCGCCGACTGCTCCGCAACACCCGCCATGCGTTCGATGGACGCCAGGACGCGGGCAATCGATCTGTGGCGTCGGCGGGCCTTGACCGTATCCCGTTCGACAATGCCTCTCGGCAAAGCAGCGAGAATCTGCCGGCGAACCTCCTTGCGGACAGCGCCGAGGGACGCGCCCGCCTTTGCGAGCGGGTCGGTGTTACGGATCAGCCATGGCGAGGGATGGAACGCCGCCATCACGGGGCCGGGCACTGTCGCCAGCTTGAAGCGCCGCCGCCTGTAGGCTTTTTCGTATCCTCCCTGTTTCCGAGGAAGGCAGCGCGCCTCGACCCCGAAGCTAAGAAGTGCTGCGACGCTGGGGGGCGTTGCACGGAACCGGCTGAACATAAGGAGTTTGGGATCCGCTCCGGCTTTCGGATCGGACCTCACCGCCGCCCATCCCCCGCGAAGGGGCCACCATGCAAGCGATGGGGCGACCCAGGGCAAGGACAACAATTCGGGCGGAGCGATACCGTTCAGCGCACGAAGCTTGGCGTCGGGCCAGTCAGCCGGCGCGTTGAGTTTGTTGCGACGCTCGCGCGTCATTCGCGTGAGCTTCGGCGCAGCCTTGATACTGGCCTTCTTCCAGGCCGCATAGCGCGGCCCGAGCGACTGGGCCGGCAACGGAACAGACGACCAGTAGGGCAACGCCTCGTAGCGCATCTGCTCGGCGAAACTCTCCGCCAGATGCCGATAAACCTGAAAATCCTCCGGCAGAGGGTCTGCATGAAGAAACTTCGTGCCAGCGAGCGGATCGGACGAAGCCACGCTGTCCCGCTCCGTGCGCGACATCACCGGCGTCAGGAGCTGTCGCAGCTCATCTCGGAGCCGACGCGCTTCCGCCACTTCTTCCATCAGTTCGGGACGGCTTGCATCGGAATAAGCAGAGATCATGCGCAGCTTGTCTCCAAAATCCGCAAAGAGTCCCCTCGCGCGATCACGAGTATCCGAGCCGGCGAGAAACTCGACCAATTTCAGAAGCTCCGCTTGAGCAAGCGCGCCGCGCGCTTCTTCCCATCGCGTGGTCAGATACGGATATGGTGTAGCGCTCAGCAGCAGGATCGCTGGGGGTCTGGCCGAGCCTTCGGGCTCCAAGAGCGCCTTCAGAAGCGGATCGGCATCCTTCTCATCGAGAAGCTGCCGATAACGCTGGAACTCGTCGAGAATGACGAGATCTGGCGGTTGATGGCGCAACGTCGCCAGAGCCAAGGCTCGCCGAAGACGGCCAACGAAGTTGGTTGGTCTGAGCGGCTTGATCCTGCGCTCAGTGTCGCCGTGCAGCGCCAGATCGAGCATCGCACGCACGGGTTCGCCAAATTCGACCCCCAGCGCCTCGCGAAACCTCTGTCTCAAACCAGGTGGCGACGCAGCGAATTTCCTCTCGGCATCCAGGACAGCCCCATCCCAGGTGGCGCGCGCACTAAGCCGCAAGATGTCCGGATCGAGGTCGCGGGCGAAGGCCGGATAGCTCTGCTCGAGCAGCACCTTCAGAAACGCGCGTTCTTCCTTGCGTCCGCCGGTCAGGCGAGCCTTCGCACCTGGAAACGAGGTCGCAGGGGTAAGCGCGTAGATCAAAACGGGGGTGACAGGCCGCTTTTCGACCGCGATCAGCGAAAGCCGGTCAGGCGTCTTAGTCGCCTCCTGCAGTTGGGTGTCGTCCAGGAAGCCGACGACCCGGCTCTTATTCTGGTGCGAAACAGCGTGCCCGTTGGCGATGTAATAGATGGTAAGGGGCTGGCGGCCACTGCCGGCCATGCGGCGCGCCAGCTCCTTTGCCACAACGGTTTTTCCGAGCCCAACCTCATCGGCAACCAAAAATCGTCGCCGGCCGCCAAGGTTCTCGAAGGCTGCAAATGCCGCATCGACGGCCGCCTGCTGAAACGGTTTGGGCGCGCTCATCGGCGCTTACCCTTGATTTCGGAAACCCCAAGCCCGCTGCGAAGCTTGCCCCACAGATCATCGAAGCGGCGCAGCATATCCGCAGTTTGGGGGGCTTCCCGCCTGGCCTCCTCAAGCACGGCGGGCAGATATTGCGATACCCGCTGCTCGATCTCGCGGAACTTCTCGGGATCGCGCGCCCATGCCGCCAGCATCTCCTCCAATGTTGGCAGCGAGGAATCGAGCGCCGGGTTCATTCCCGGATCGCCCCGATTCCGTAATTCGTCATTCGTCCAGTCGCCTTCCCCCTCGCGCCCGTCATCCGCCAGCAATCCGGCCAGCCACAAGAGGAACCCTCTAGCGCCCAGAAAGCGCACGAATGCAGCGCGGTCGCGATCTTCCCCAAATGGCGGATCTGCAGGCGCGCGTTGCAGCCAGGAGAGCCCCTTGCCTCCACGGCTCACGCGCAACCGAACGAACTCGCTCCGCTCGGCGGGAATAATCGGTCCCAGAGGCACGGTGGTTTGCCCGCGGGGCCACGCAACCAGGTCGCCGTAGAGCGTGCCCACCTCGAGCGCGATGTCCGGCTCGTCCGGGTGAGGCCCGCTTGGATGGAGATCGGAACGATGCGCGAGGCGTGCGCCCTCATCGTCAAAGCCGAGCTGCGCCGTCCATCGGGCTGCGACCTGCGCACGCGCGCGTTCGAGCGCCTCCTCCTCCAAGGCCGCGGCGTCAGGCGCATGTTCCACGAGGGGCGCCTTAACCAACCGGGCGGAGCCGAGAAGGGCTTTTAGTCCTCTCTCGACCGGCTCCGTAACGACCAGCTCGGCGGTGATCTCGGCATTGCGGCCCGTCCAGGCGCGCATGGTCGCGTTTGCGCTGCCGAGCCATAGCCGCCGCTTGTGCCCCGACCGCATGAACAGCAACTTCGCGTGCAGGCCTCGGCCGAGTTCCTCCTCCTCGTCGGCAGCGGGATCACGGTCGGAGGCCGCCACGGCAAGCTCGGCATCGGACTCGGGGTCGCCGAGGGGATAGTCCGGCGCGTCCAGCGCGAGCAGATCATCGAACGCCGCCAACGAGGGACCAATCCGCTCGATCTCGCGCATGGTCGTCAACAGCACCCGTCGCGTCGGTTTCGGCCCCTGAGGCGCTTGCCGGGCGAGGAACGTCTTGTCGATGAACGGGCTCACCACCACGACTTCATCGGTTCCTGCCGGCGGCACCGGAACCGCATGGTTCCCATTTCCGTCTGACCAGCGAAGCCGCTCGACGCGCACGCCTGGTGGAGCGCGCCACGCCACCTTCGCGACGGCCGCGCTCAATGCGGCGGGCCGCACGCTCTTGAACGCCGCCCTCTCGGCCAGCGCGCGCGCCACCTCCTCCGCGCCCGGGATGAAAGCGCCGCCCTTCTCCTCGGATAGGATCAGCAGGCCGATGTCCCGGTTCACGTTTTCGGTGAGATTGCGGCTCCCGATCCAAAGGCGCCAGCCGGTCTTGCCGTCCGCATCGCGAGTGCGAACGAGCGCCGCCTTGGGATGCCAGCTATGGGTTGCTTCATCGAAATCGACTTCGCGCACGAACTGGTCCAGCACCGCCGCGATACGCGGTGTCCGACGCATTTTCGCAACGCGGCCCCGCTGGACGATAATGCGCACCTTTCCGCGAAGACGTTCAACCGCGTCGGCAAAGTCGGATGGGCTGCCGCGGCCCGCGTCGGTGTCCTTTCCGGCCAGGGCGAGCAGCGTCGCGCCGATCGATCCCAGATCCGTCGAATAGGAGGCCAGCAAGGCCAGCTCGACATTTTCGTCGGGACCGGGGCGGAGCCCCTCGAGGAACGAGAGCGCCGGCCAGTTGTCGATGGCCCCGCTCATTCGGCGTTCGCCAGATCGTCTAGGAGCGTGCTGACCTGCTCCCATCGATAGTGGAGAGGTCCAGCGAGCCCATGCTCGTCGCTCGACCACTCGAGCCGCCGCGCGCGTCCGTTAGGCGTCGATGGAAGCCGCGCACGAGGCCCCTTTCGGGCTTCGGCCGCCGCATAGACCCCGAAAAGCGGGCGGGGATCGGTCGATTTCGAAGCGATCCAGTCCTTCGTCGCCGTCACGACGGCGCGCAACTTCGACGGCAGCACGCCTATATCTGCTTCGAGCGCGTCGACATCGAGCTTGGCCGCAAGCGCGCCGTATTCGGCAACAGTCGAAGCGAGATGATCGCGATGGCGGGTTGACGCCTCCCGTTTATCGTTGGCCTCGACGATATGTTCGAGAAGTGCGTCATAGATGGCTCGGCCCACGCCGGCGAGATTGGCCGCCTGCTGCGCCCGTGCGAGCGGCGCTCGGTCAGGACCCGCGATCGCACGGGTCTCGGGAGCCCACATTCCCGGCGGCGATGCGGCCCCCGTCCGAACAAGACGTGCGAGCAAGGAAAGCTCATGGCCTCCGCTGTTGCGCAATTGCGCGAGGCGTTCGCGAAGAAAGGCGGCCTCCGCTACCGCCAACCGGAGAGTAATCGATCCACCGTTCCAGCCAGACGGACGCCCGGGAAGCGGGACGAATGGCGGATCGAAGCCGAGGAGTGGCTGTCCGTCGTCATCGGTCGCCGCGCTCACGCTCTTCAGCAGTCTATGTGCATGCGCCCGAGAGATCGTCCGCCCGTCCAGACGCGGACGCAGGATTCCCCACACCGCGAGCGCATTCCAATATACGGTCGATGGCGGCTGACTGGACGGTTTGGGGAAAACACGACCCCCAATTACCTGGGATTCGCCCGCCTCCCGGAGCCGCCCGGCAAGCACCCTTTCACGTTCGCGTAGGGCTCGTTCGGCCGCCGGTCCCGTCAAACCTGCGAGGTCCTCGAACAGCCAGGGCACAAAGATCGCGTAACGCGCCCGCGTATGCAGAACCGATGTGCCGGGGAAGAAATGGTCCGCGTATCGCTGATGTATGGTCAAAAAGCCGATTTCATCGCGCACGCCCATGGATTCTTCGTCCATTTGAGCCTTGGCGCGCGCCAGCGCTTCACGGGACAAATAGGTCCATCCCAAGGCTGGCTCGACGAGCACAGCGCGTCGCGCCAGCGGTGATCTCGTGGGTCGAGGCACGGCGCTCAGCTCCACAAGGATGACAGGGGCACCGCTGCCAACCGATCGCCAAACGGCACAACGTCCGTATTATCGTAGAGAACGGCGCCGAACGCGAAGCGGTCCCCGCAGGCGTCGGCAAGAGCGCGCAAGCCTGAAAAATCACCAGCCTTGACTGTAGCGCTCGCCTTCACCTCGATGCCCGCGATCATCCCATCATCGCGCTCCAGCACGATGTCCACCTCGCGCATGTCTCGATCACGAAAATGGTGCGGCGTCAGTCGCAGGTCCGTAGCTGTCATCAGCTTCAGCACCTCCGAGAATACAAAGGTCTCCAGCAATGAGCCAAATGCCCCCCGATCGGCCTTAACCCGGTCGAAGGTCAGCCCCCGCGCGGTCGCCAACAGCCCGGAATCAAGAAAGTGCAGTTTGGGCGTCTTGACGATGCGCTTCAGCGCGTTGGTGAACCAGGGTTGCACGGTGGCGATCAGGAAAACCTGTTCGAGCAGGCCGACATAGCGCTGACTGGTCCTGTGATTAACATTGATACCAGCGGCGAGCTGCGAATAGTTGACCAACTGCCCCGAATGCTCCGCCAGCAAACGTACGAACTTAGGGAGCTCGGTCAGTTTCTCGATCGCGGCAATGTCGCGCAGATCGCGAGTCAGGATCGAGTTAAGATAAGAGCGAGCCCAGTCCTGCCGTCGCCGCTCGCTGTTACGACCGATCGCTTCGGGGAAACCACCGCGGAGGACGAGTTGGACAAGATCGTCACCGACGATCGCATCCTTTTGCCTCACCAGCTTTCCCTCGAAGAGGCGTTCCAGAAAGACCGGCGCGCGCCCTTCAATCTCAGCCATCGCCAGCGGCAGTAGCCGGATGGTTTCCATCCGGCCGGCCAGGCTGTCAGCGACCCGCGGCAAGGTCAGCACATTTGCGGAGCCCGTGAGCAGAAACCGGCCTGGGCGATAGTCCTCATCGATTGACTTTTTGATAGCCAGCAGCAGATCCGGCGCGCGCTGGATCTCGTCGATGACGGCCTTGTCCAGGCCCCGGATAAAGCCAACTGGATCGGATTGCGCGGCTTGGAGAACCGTCTGATCGTCGAGTGTGATATAGGCCCGCCCGGCTTCCCCCATCTTTCGGACAAGCGTGGTCTTGCCAGCCCGGCGCGGTCCCACGATCAGAACCACCGGGGTGTCCGCAAGGGCTTCCTCCGCCCGCCGCTCCACGAACCGCTCGAACATGCCACCCCCGAATCCCGGCTGATTGACACTATCATATACGGCAGATTTGTAGTCAACAGCCCGCAGATTGGTATCTGTATAACCGCTATTTGGGAGCAGAGAGGAAGAATGCCTTCAGATTGAGCATCGTATTTCGGCAACCGCCTCCGCGCTGAAAAGAGCGCTGGCGCCCCTCACTCTGACGCGGCCTCGCAGCCTGTCACCGGACTCAGTCCTAGGCACTCCTTCCGCGGCGGTGCCGCCTGATGCCGCCATTGTAGTTTGCGAACGGGGCAGCCACCTCCGTCCCGCCTAACCCGGTAAATGCCCCTGATCGAGCAGAGATCGGTGAGCGGCAACGCCGGCTCTAAGCCAAATCGTCGGGGATCGATGCGACGCGAGAAAGATTGCGGCTATTTTGGATGCCAGCCTAAAAACTGCGCGACGGGACATCGCCGGGAGCAAGGTGACAGATATCATATGCTATACTGGATCACCGCTAGAGGCCGAACTCTTGGATACCCCAAGGGTACCGCCGAATCGATGAAACTCCGCGCCATGCGTAACGTGAACCCGCTGAGCGCACGGATGATCTACAAACAGCCGTTCTGATCGTCGTAACCGCTTGAGCGATTGGGTCGCGCAGCCTGTCAGCGCGATCAAGAAAACTACTCAGTGGCGCCCTGAAGAAACTGTTCGAGTGATGCCCTTCTTGCGCATCTATCAAAGGCATGGGCTGACTTCTTGAATTCCTTCCCGTCCAACAATCCCTCAATATACCCGGAGACTGTGTCTGCTGCCATGACGAGCGTGTTGTCCAGCGTGTGGACATATCTACTGGTCACCGAACCATTGGCATGACCAAGAAGCGCTGCAATTGTGATCTCACTGAGACCGAGGTCATTGGCAATGCTCGCAAAACTGTGCCGAAGGACGTGGGCCGTGATCGTCTCGAGCGTAGTGCCTGCGAAAATTTTCTTCCACTGTTTGGGGAATGCGCCATAGGCCTTGCCGCCCCGCGATCCGGGAAACACATAATCTCCAGCAGAGACTTTGCGCTGCGTTTCCAGGAACTCGACCACCGGAAGGCCAATCGGGCGGATTGACGCTCCTTCTTTTGAGTCTGAGAGCCGTAGGCAACTGTTCGAAAGGTCCACATCGCTCCACTGCAGCCCAATGATCTCGCTGCGCCGACAGCCGGTCAGAGCAATCTGCCGCACAATGTCGACCATCATGGCAAGATCGGGGTCGCTTGCCGACCGCTTCAGCGCCTCGCCCATATCCCGATATTCAGCGGTGCTTAGACGCCGGTTTCGGACCTGATCCTTTGGCTTCTTGATGCCATGGGCAACATTTCGATCCACAATACCAGCGTCATTCGCGTAGGTAAGAATCCCACCGAGTAACCCGACGGTACGACTTGCTGCTCCTGGTCCGCCGCGAAGAATGGATTTCCCGCGAAGGTTTGCGGTCTTCCTGACCGCGCGCGTTTTCCCGATCAGGATATCATTCATCATCTTCGTCACATCGGCCTTACTCAGATCGCGCACGCGCTTCTTGCCAAGAATCGGGATGATGTGGCCGTTGATGCGGCCGATATCGGTGGCGATCGTTGCTGGCTTCTTGGGACGCCCACGTTTACCCTGGATAAGACCAGCGTGGAGATCACCAATATAGCGCTCGCAAAGCTCCTTGACCGTCATAGCTTTCTGGTCTTCGAGCTTTTCCTCAGCCGGGTCTTCGCCTTGGGCCACACGCCCGAGTTGCGCCTTCGCTTCGCGCCGCGCTGTCTCTGGTGTCCAGATACCGTGAAGTCCAATAGTGAAACGCCGAGAGGATCCGTTGCTGCGATACTGGATTACATAGCTGCGCTTTCCCGACGCAAAAACTCTCAGTCCGAAACCCGGCAGGTCGTCGTCCCAGATGACGTAGTCCTTGGACTTGGTTACAGCGCTCTCAACAAGCCGTTTCGATATCTTGGTCATGAAATCTGTCCTTTCCAGCCGGGCTCTCGCGTAAGCACCACGTAAGCACTTGGGGGAAAACCACAGCGTATATCCGGTTACGCTTTTCCGTCGTGTGGCGCTGGAAAGTAAAGTTATTTCAGTGCTTTATCGCACTATAGCGTAGTCCATCGCACATTTCGGATAGACTGCTAATAATTGCTCCGAAGGCGGAGGCCAGAGGTTCGAATCCTCTCGGGTGCGCCATTTCAGTACAAATAGAGAAAACCGCAGGTGGCGTGGCATCAGGCCCCTCTTCTGCGCTCCTCGCCAGAACGGCTTTTGAGTCCGTCAGGCGGATTTCGTCATCACGCACAGTCACTTCTGTCAGAAGTAAACGCGCATAGGCTTGCCGCAGTTCAGGTGCCGTTTTTACGGATTTTGCTTCAATAGCTGTCCCGGCTCAGTAATCAGAGGCGGCCCCGTCATGTCACAGCCTTACGTCCGCTGGCCATAGGCGGCGAAAAAGACAAAGATGGCCGAGTTGACCTCGGCGTCGATTTCGGCATCGGTCGGGACGGGGATATAGTTGAGCAGACGCGCCTTGATCATGCGCCCGTGGATCAGTGAGGTGAACTGATGCGCCGCCTGCATGATATCGGGAATGATCAGCTCCCCCTTGGCGACGGCCTTTTCGAGATAATCTGCAATCATGCGTGCGCCGGTCAGGGGGCCGCTTTCGTAGAACAGGCGGCCGATTTCCGGCGCCTTGGTGGTTTCCGCCGAAATGACGCGCCAGTTTTGCAGAGTCTGCTCCGAGGTGAAGGCCCGCAGATAACCGCGCGCAAAGCGGGTCAGTATGGTGCGGGCATCGCCTTCTTCCTGCAACAGGTCGGCAATTTCACCGCGATGGATTGCACAACTGCGCTGCACATAGGCGGTGAACAGCTCATCCTTGTTCCTGAAATAATTATACAGCGTCCCCTTCGACCCCCCCAGACGGGCAGCAATGGTGGACATCGAAGCGCTGGCATAGCCTTCCGACAGAAAAATCTCGGTGGCGACATCAAGAATGGCCTCACGCCGCCCTTCGCCGCTGAGGCGGCCCTTGCTTTCTTTCAACTCAGTCACGTTGTGCATCGCAAAATAATTCCAAACCGTACTGTATGGTCAGTTGACTTATACGTCAGGCCGGACTATATGTCCACCGAAAATGACCGTACTGTACGGTTTATATCCTGTCTGCTTCTGAGACACCTGATGACATATAATATATCCTCCTCCAAACTGTCGCCGCGTGGCCTGTGGGTCGCCCTGCTTCTGGCCAGCAGCGCCCTGACGGCTTGCGCCAGCGCGCCGCAGGACGCCGCCCTTCTGGCCGATACACAGGCTGCCATAGCCACCACCTCACCGGATTTCGCTACGCATCAGAACTGGTGGACGGCACTGGGTGATCCTCAGCTTGAGGGCCTGATGGTTCAGGCTTTTGACAAATCCCCGTCTCTGGCGATCGCCGAAGCCCGCCTTCAGCAGGCTCAGGCCACCCTGTCGCAATCCAAGGCCGCCGACCGTCCGCAGGTCGGCGTCAACGGCTCACTGGGCAAGGCCCAGCAATCGGACAATTATCTGTTTCCGCCCGGCCTGATCCCGCATAAATACCTCGAAGAAGGTCAGGCGACCCTGAACTTCAACTGGGAACTGGACTTCTGGGGCAGGAACCGCGCCGCCATCACCCGCGCCAGCTCCGTCGCCCGTGCCGCAGAAGCCGATACCGCTCAGGCGCGTCTGGTGCTTTCGACGGCCATTGCCAGCACCTATGTCGATCTCGACCGTCTGTATCAGGCGCGCGATCTGGCCGAACGCGCCGTTGCCATCCGGCAGGACAGTGCCCGACTGGTGCAGCAAAAGCTGGATAACGGCGTCAGCAATGTGGCGCAGAACGAACAGGCCAGAGCCGCCATCTATGCCGCCGAGGCCGATCTGGCGGCGCTGGATGAACAGATCGACCTCAGCAGGCATCTTCTGGCCGTGCTGGTCGGTGAGACTCCCGACTTTGCCGACAGCCTGCAACGGCCGGCCCTCAAACCGCAGGCCATGGGTACGGTGCCGGAACGCCTCGATCTCGACCTGATCGGGCGTCGCCCCGACATCATTGCCGCCCGCTGGCGTGCCGAGGCCGCTTCGGCCCATATCCGGCAGGCCAAGGCCGCCTTCTATCCCAATATCAATCTGGCGGCCTTTGTCGGCTATCAGGCGCTAGGCTTTGACAAGCTGTTTTCCGACGGCTCGGACATGGGACAGTTCGGCCCGGCCATCAGCCTGCCTCTGTTCGATGGCGGTGCGCGCAAGGCGGGTCTGAAATCCGCCCGGAGCGAAGAAGCCCTGGCCATTGCCAGCTATGATCAGGACGTGCTGGTGGCCATGCAGCAGGTCGCCGACACCCTGAGCAGCCAGCGCGCCCTGCACACACGTCTGGCCCGTTCGGAACAGGCCCTGAGCGCCTATGAGGAAGCCTATCGCCTGAACAAGCTGCGCTATGACGGCGGCCTGTCGGACTATACCAGCCTGCTGGTGACCGAACAGAGCCTGATCAGCCAGAGACGCATTGTGTCTGACCTCAGAAGCCGCGCCCTGACACTCGATATTGCCCTTATCAAATCCCTTGGGGGTGCCTATGCCCCCTCTGCCAATTAAGTTCCGGAACAAGAGATCCGCACATGCCCGATACCTCGCAAAACATCGAACAGATCGAAGAAGCCGTCGAAGCCTATGGTGCCCCGCCGGCTGACGGACAACCGGCCCCTGCCCCCACAAAGACCGAGCGCGACGGCAATGCCCGCCGCAAGCGCCTGCTGACCTATCTTGGCGTAGCGGTCGCGGTGGCGGCCATTGGCTACGGGGCCTATTACGGCCTTGTCGCCTCGCACTATGTGTCAACCGACAACGCCTATGTCGGCACCGACACGGCACAGGTCAATGCGCGGGTCGCCGGGCCGGTGGCCAGCATCGCCGTGGTGGAAACACAGGTCGTCAAGGCCGGTGACATCCTCCTGACCATCGATGATGCCGATGCGAAGATCGCCGTGGCTCAGGCCCGCGCCGCTCTGGCTCTGGCCCGGCGCCATGTACAGGGCTATTACGCCAGCGACGAGGCTCTGGCCGGTCAGTTAAGCGCCCGTCAGGCCGATGTCACCCGCGCCAATGCCCAGATTGCCGCGGCTCAGGCCAATCTGGAAAACGCCAAAACCGACCTGACCCGTCGTCAGAACCTCGGCACGACGGGGGCGGTATCGCAGGAAGAACTGACCTCGGCACAAAACGCCTTCACCCAGGCCCAGGCCGCCTATAATACGGCCGTAGCCAATCATGCGGCTGCGGTTGCCGCCGTGACGGCCGCCAACGGTCAGCGCGCGACCAATGCCACCCAGTTTTCCGGTGTTTCCGCTGATGAGAACCCTGAGGTTCTGGCGGCTCAGGCACGTCTGGATGCCGCCAATCTGGCGCTGGAACGCACGGTTGTGCGCGCCCCGACCGACGGCATCGTTGCCAAAAAGGCCGTTCAGGTCGGCCAGCAGGTCGCCATCGGGACGCCGCTGATGACCGTGGTGCCGACCGCACGCGCCTATGTCGATGCCAATTTCAAGGAAGGCCAGCTGCGTAAGGTCGTCCCCGGCCAGAAGGTTGAACTTCATGCCGATCTCTATGGCAAGAAGGTCACCTACCACGGCACGGTCCGCGGGATTTCCGGCGGCACCGGCGCGGCCTTTTCGCTGATCCCCGCACAGAATGCCTCAGGCAACTGGATCAAGGTGGTTCAGCGCCTGCCGGTGCGCATCGACCTCGACCCCAAGGAAGTGGCCGCCCATCCGCTGCGGGTCGGCCTGTCGATGAATGCGAAGATCGATACGTCTAAATAATTGCGTTTGACCGCCCCTTGCGCCCCTCTTCCGGCTCCGGCTGGCTGATGGGGCGAACGAGGCCACTTTTTTGTCAGAGGCCCTATGTCCTCCTCCCCTTCTGTTAATGCTGCCGAACCGGCGCCGCTGACCGGCGGTGTGCTGGCAATCACCGCCATCGCTCTGGCGCTCGGCACCTTCATGCAGGTGCTTGACGGCACCATCGCCAATGTTTCCGTGCCGACCATTGCCGGTGATCTGGGGGTTTCCACCTCTCAGGGCACCTGGGTCATCACCTCGTTCGCCGTGTCCAACGGCATTTCCGTGCCCCTCACCGGCTGGCTGATGGGGCGGTATGGGGTGGTCAAAACCTTTGTCGCCTCGGTACTTCTGTTCACCCTCGCCTCCTTCCTGTGCGGTGCGGCGTGGGACATCAATTCGCTGATCTTTTTCCGCATCCTTCAGGGCGCCGTGTCCGGCCCGATGATCCCCGGATCGCAAGCCCTGCTGATGATGATCTTCCCGCCCAGCAAACGCGGGACAGCGCTGGCCATCTGGTCGATGACCACGCTGGTCGCGCCGATCTGCGGGCCGATTCTCGGCGGCTATATTTCCGACAACTACACCTGGCCGTGGATTTTCTTCATCAATGTGCCGGTCGGGCTGTTCTGCGGCTTCTTCTGCTGGCGCGGCATGTCAGACCGCGAAACCCCCACCATGCGGCGGCCCATCGACCGCACAGGCTTTGCCCTGCTGGTGATATGGGTCGGCGCGCTTCAGGTCATGCTCGATACCGGCAAGGAGGTTGACTGGTTCAACTCAACGGCCATCATCGTCGAAACCGTCATCGCCATTGTCGGCTTCATCGCCTGGGTGATCTGGGAACTGAACGACAAGAACCCGATGGTCGATCTGTCGTTCTTCAGGACCCGCAACTTTGCCTTTGGCACCGGCATATTGTGCGTCGCCTATGCCGTCTTCTTCGGGGCCAACCTGCTGATGCCGCTGTGGCTGCAAACCAATATGGGCTACATCGCCACATGGGCCGGTCTGGTGGCCGCGCCGTCAGGCGTAGTCGCGGTCATACTGACGCCGTTCGCCGCGCGGGCGCTGAACAAATATGACGCCCGCATCATCGGCACGGTGGCCATGTTCCTGTTTGCCGCCTCGTTCTATATGCGCTCGCTGTTCACCACCGATGTCGGCTTCTTCAGCCTGATGGTGCCGATGCTGGTCATGGGGGCCGCCATGAGCATGTTCTTCATCGCCTTCATCAGTATCGGGCTGAACGGCGTACCGGCGCACCGCGTACCGGCGGCTTCGGGCCTGAGCAACTT
>Ga0222423_1000320_pt1 | contig 38818 bp, 36 predicted proteins | sample 3A0metagenome_FD_182472 | JGI IMG/M metagenome (GOLD analysis project Ga0222423, IMG submission 182472) | Enriched microbial communities from leaf-cutter ant dump, University of Wisconsin, Madison, United States - 3A0 (version 2) | ecosystem: Environmental > Terrestrial > Nest > Insects nest >...
CGCCGCCGCCGACCGCCGCCCCGCGCAGAGCGACCTGCATCTGACGCAGGCCATCGCCGCCATCCGCGAGAGCTTCGAGGAGCTGGGCATCCTGCTGGCCCGCCACGCCGACGGCCGCATGGCGGACGCGGCAGACATCGCCGCCATCGACCGCCACCAGCCCTTCGTGGCGCAGTGCACGGCGCGCGGCCTGCGGCTGGCGGCCGACAGCGTGTACCTGCTGGCCCACTGGACGGCCGACCGCGACCTGGCGCGCCGCTTCGAGGTGCCCTTCCTCGTGGCCCGCATGCCCGAGGGCCAGGAGCCCGTGGCCGACGAGGCCGAGCAGTTCGAGCCCGTGTGGGTGCGCCCGGCGGACGCGCTGGCGCGGCACGAGGCGGGGCAGTTCTTCATGATCTTCCCCACCATCCGCACGCTGCAGCGGCTGGCCAAATTCGAAAGTAGCCAGGCCGTGCTGGACGCCGTGGCGAACGAAAAGCCGCTGTGGGTCAGCTGCCCGCGCGCGGGCCTGCTGGCCGGCAAGGAGGCGCGCTACATGGAGGACGAGATGCCCTTCGGCGAGCTGGCCCTGGTCTGCCCCGACGGGCAGATCGTGCACCCGCTGGACTGGCAGACCGAGCGCCCCGTGCCGCTGCTGCGCAACGTGCAGCGCCTGACCGCGCCCAACCCCGGCGTGATGACCGGCCCCGGCACCAACAGCTACCTGGTGGGCGACCCGGCCACGGGCTACATCGCCATCGACCCCGGCCCGGCCGACCCCGGCCATCTGGACAAGCTCTGGCGCGCCGCGGGCGGCGACATCCGCATGATCGTGTGCACGCACTCGCACCCCGACCACTCGCCCGGCGCCGCGCCGCTGCAGGCGCTGTGCGTGCAGGCCGGCCGCGTGGCGCCGCCCGTGCTGGGCCTGCCCTCCGCCCCCACGGCGCGCGTCGCCAGCCGCTTCACGCCCGACCGCTTGCTACAAAACAATGAGCTGCTGGCGCTTGCGGGACAAGCGCCAGATGGCGAAATCACTCATACCCTGCAAGTCATCCACACGCCGGGCCACGCGGCCAACCACCTGTGCCTGCTGCTGGTGGAGGACGCGCTGCTGTTCAGCGGCGACCACGTCCTGAACGGCAGCACCACGGTGATCGACCCGCCCGACGGCAACATGGCCGACTACCTGGATTCGCTGGACCGGCTGGACGCCGTGTGCGCCGGACACGGCGTGGAGTTCATCCTGCCGGCGCACGGCTACGCCATCGGCTTCGCCCGCGAAGCCATCGCGCGCCTGAAGGCCCACCGCCTCGCGCGCGAGGCCAAGGTGCTGGCCGCCATGCAGGCCCTGCCGCAGGGCAGCATGGAGGACTGGGTGCGGCTGGCCTACGACGACGTGCCCGAACGCATGTGGCCCGTGGCGCAGCGCTCGCTGCTCGCGCACGTCGAACGCATCCGCGCCCTGAAACCCGGCAATGACTGAGCACATCCGACTGGCCAAGCGCGTGGCCGAGCAGTTGAATTGCTCGCGCAGCACGGCCGAGCAGTTCATCGAAGGCGGCTTCGTCAGCGTGGACGGCCGCGTGGTGGAGGCGCCCGGCGCCCGCGTGCGCCCCGACCAGGGCGTGGCCGTGGCACCGGATGCCAGCCCGCTCGCGCTCACGCCCGTCACGCTGCTGCTGCACAAGCCGCCGGGCTTCGAGGCGGGGCTGGGCCTCGCTGGCGGTAACCCCCACGGCAGCCGCAGCCAGGGCGCGCCCGAAGCCGCCACGCTGCTGGGCGCCGCATCGCACCTGCCCGAGGACGCCTCGGGCATCCGCGTGCTGCAGCGCCACTTCAAGCAGCTCGAATGCTTCACGCCGCTGCCCACCGAGGCCAGCGGCCTCGTCGTCTACACGCAGGACAAGCGCATCGCGCGCAAGCTGGCCGAGGACATTGAGGTGCTGGAGCAGGAATGCATCGTGGAGGTGAGGGGCGACATGGTTCCCAACGGCCTGCAGCGCCTGTGCCACGGCCTGTCGTTCAACGGCCGCCCGCTGCCGCCCATCAAGGTGAGCTGGCAGAACGAGACCCGGCTGCGCTTCGCGCTCAAGGGCATCCGCCCCGGGCAGGTGCCGGCGATGTGCGAGGCCGTGGGCCTGGCGGTGGTGTCGCTCAAGCGCATCCGCATCGGCCGCGTGCCGCTGGCCAAGGTGCCCGAGGGCCAGTGGCGCTACCTACAGCCGTGGGAAAAATTCTGACCCACCGCATCAAAAAAGATAGCTGCTTGCGCTTTACCATCAAGCGCTAGAGGCCGATTTGACTTGAAATTCACCGGCGTGCCGCGCTGCTACACTGCGCGGCACTCAGGAGGGAGTGAATTCATGAGCCAACCAACACCATCGGCCGGCGCGGCCGGCCCGATGTCCACTTTCATGCCGCTGAACATCGACGCCCACCCGCTCGAATTCACCGGCAGCGGCGGCGAATATTTCCGCGTGTGGATCGTCAACGTGCTGCTGTCCATCGTCACCCTGGGCATCTACACGCCCTGGGCCCGGCGCCGCACCGCCCAGTATTTCTACGGCCACACGCTGGTGGCCGGCAGCCCGCTCGAATTCACCGCGCAGCAGCGCAAGATGGTCATGGGTTTCGTGCTGCTGATGCTGATCACCATCGCCTACCAGCTGGCCGTGAACACCGGGCAGGACACTGCCGTGGGCCTGTTTTTGCTCTCGGGCGCGCTGCTGGCGCCCTACATCTGGGCCAGCGCCATGCGCTTTCGCCTGGGCGCCACGCGCTGGCGCGGCCTGCGCCTGCAGTTCACGGCGAGCTGGAAGGAGGTCTACGTCGCCAGCTGGCCGGTGTTCGCGCTGGCGCTGGTGTGGTTCGGCGTGTTCTTCGGCATGCAGATGCTGTCGCCCGAACTGGCCGACGCGCTGCAGGGCGCCGGTCCCGACGAGGGCGACAATGAAGCGCCACGCCTCCCATTCACCCCCGCCATGGGCGGCCTGCTGGCGCTGGGCCTGGTGCTCACGGTGCTGTGCTTCATCCGCCTGGAATACAACTACAAGAGCCTGCTGGTGCTGCGCGCCCAGGTGGGCGCCGAACGCGGCCGCTGGAAGCCGGTGTACATGGATTTCGTGAAGGTGTGGCTGGCCACGGTGGCCGTGTTCATCCTGTGCGTGCTGGGCGTCGCCGTGGCGGGGGGGCTGCTGGGCGGTGGCTCGCTTGCGCTGCTGGCATCGCAGGGCAAGCGGCTGGGGATCGCGGTGTTCATCGTGCTGCTGGTGTTTGCCGTGTTCGGGTTCATTCTGCTGCTGCTCATCGCCTCTGCGCCCGCCCGCGCCTTCCGCGAGGCGCGCATGTTCCGCCTGATGTGGGACAACATCGGCGTCAGCCAGATCGCACGCTTCAAGTGCCATCTGCGCACCGGCGCCTACGTGTGGCTGCGCATCAAGAACATCGTGCTCACGCTGCTGACGCTGGGCCTGTACCGCCCCTTCGCCCGCGTGAGCGAGTACCGCATGAAGGTGGAATCGGTCACGCTGCACATCAAGGGCGGCGTGGACCAGGTGGCCGGCGCCCTGGTGCGCCAGCAGCAGCAGGGCGGCCTGGGCGACGCGCTGGCGGACGCCGCCGGGCTGGACCTGATCGGCTGACGGCATGCTGATCCGTGGGCGCTGGTTCGACGGCCTGAGCAGCCAAGCGCGTCCCGTGATGGTGGGCCTGCAGCCCACGCCCCAGGGCCCGTCGCTAGTGCTGCACCCGCTCTCGCAGCCGGGCGCGGACGCCGTGGTCTTCCCCTGGAAGGAGGTCGGCTGGCCCGAGGCCTGGAACGAAAACCGCCCGCCGCCGCGCGTGGTGGTGGACCTGCGCGACCACGGCAGCGTGGAGATCGACGCCGTGGCCGACTGGCGCGCCGCGCTGGCCGCCGCAGGCGAGCGCCCGGGCCTGGCGCAGCGCATGCAGACGCGCTGGCCCGTGCTGCTGGGCGTGACGGTGGCCGCCGCCATCGGCCTCACGCTGTTCTACCGCTACGGCACGCCCTGGGCGGCCACGCAGCTCACGCGCTTCGTGCCCATCGGCTGGGAGACCAGCGTGGCCGAGAACGTGCTCCGGCAGATGGACGACGGCACCCTCAAGCCCAGCAAGCTGCCGCCGGAGCGGCAGGCACAGCTCAAGGCCCGCTTCGACGCCCTGGTGCAGCAGACGCCCGCCACCCTGCACCGCTACCCCAGCTACCGCCCGCCCCTGTCGCTGGAGTTCCGCCGGGGCATGGGCGCCAATGCCTTCGCGTTGCCGGGCGGCAAGGTCGTGATGACCGACGGCATCGTGAAGGCCGCCGCCGACAAGGGATTGGGCGACGACGCCCTGGTGGGCGTGCTGGCGCACGAGATCGGCCACGTGGTGCACCGCCACACCACGCGCATGGTGGTGGAGCAGGGCGTGCTCAACGTGGGCCTGGGCCTGGCGCTGGGCGACGTGTCGGGCATCGTCTCCACCGGCGCCTCGGTGCTCACGGGCCTGGCCTACAGCCGCAGCCACGAGCGCGAGGCCGACTGCTACGCCATCGCCCTCATGCGCCATGCCGCCCTGCCCACGGCCCCCATGGGCAAGCTGCTGCTGGCCATCGCGCACGACGAGGAGGAAGAGGAAGCCCAGCAGAAGAAGACCGACACAAAGCAGGGCACGGCGCAGGCCGCGGAAGCGGCCTCTTCCACGGCCAGCGCGCCGGCGCCGCGCCGCAAGGGCCAGGCGCGCAAGGAGGCCGAGGCGCATCCCGTCTGGTCGCTGCTGAGCAGCCACCCGGACACCGTCCGCCGCGCCCAGGAACTGGAGCAGGGGCACGCGCCGCATTGCTCCTGAATAAATAGCTGTCAGCGCTTTCTGGATAAGCGCTGAAGCCATTTTTTTGCTTGAAAAGTGTGAAGCCCGCCGATAAGCCGGATTCTGTGCACTGCGGTTGCCCGCAGCGTGACCGCCATTACTCTGGGCCGGGGGTCGCCCACCCGGCTCGGTGCCACCTACCCGCCAGCTCTGCGGAACCACATCAACGCTGGCCTACTTGGTGTTGCTGCGCGTAGAGATTGCCCGTTTCACCCCCAGTGGTCTACCTTGCGGCACTCCCCCGGGACTCGTCTCTGTTGCTCTGATCCTCACCTCGCGGTGGGCAGCCGTTAGCTGCTACGCTGTCCTGTGCAGTCCGGACGTTCCTCCAGTGCCTGGTTTCCCAGATTGCACCAGCGGCGGTCTGGCGGGCTTCACGGGCGGGATTATCGCCCACGGCGGCCTCAAGCCGCCGCCCGCAGCAGCGCCTGCACGGCGTCCGGCCGGGGAATGGGGGCCACCGCGCCGAAGCCCGTGGTGGTCAGCGCCGCCGCCGCGTTGGCGTAGCGCACGGCGTCCTCCAGCGCGTCGCCCGCGACGATGCGGGCCAGCAGCGCGCCGGCGAAGCAGTCTCCCGCGCCCGTGGCGTCCACGGCCTGCACGGCGTGGCCGGGCACCCGGGTCTGCTGGCCGGGGATGGCGGCGATGGCGCCGTCCCGGCCCAGCTTGAGCACCACCGTGCTTGCGCCCGCGCTCCAGCACCAGTCCAGGATCGCCTGGGCATCCGCCAAGCCGGTGAACTGCTGCGCGTCTTCCAGGCTGGGCAGGAACAGGTCCGACAGCCCCACCGTCGCCCGGATCACGGCCGAGGCGCGCGCCAGCGGCCAGAGCTTGAGGCGCAGGTTGGCGTCGTAGCTGACCCGCACGCCGGACTGGCGCGCCACGGCGATGGCCTCGAACACCGCGTCGCAGGCCGAGGCGCTGATGGCCTGGCTGATGCCCGAGACGTGCAGCCAGCGCGCGCCGCGGATCGCGGCCAGGGGCAGGTCCGCCGCCGCCATGCGGCTGGCCGCGCTGCCCGCGCGCAGGTAGCTGAACTGGTGGCCGCTGGCGTCGTGCGTCACGAAATACACGCCCGTCGGCGCCTGCGCGTCGCGCTGCACCAGCGCGGTGTCCACCCGCTCGTCCTGCCACAGCCGGATCAGGCGCTCGCCGAAGGCGTCCGCGCCGACCCGCGTGCAGTACGCCGTGCGCGCGCCCTGGCGCGCGGCCGCGATGATGGCGTTCGACGTGTCGCCGCCAAAGCCTTGCAGGAATTCGGGGTGGTCCGCGCGGACCTGGTTGAATTCGATCATGGGCTCGCCAAGGGCGAGGATGTCGGCCATGGCGCTAGATCCGGCCGTACTTTTCCAGGCCCTTGCGCAGCGATTTCTCGGCCACGATGAGCCGGGCCTGCTCCAACTCGCGCGCGTCGATCTCCTGCGCCATCGCCAGCACGGCCTGCGCATGCGCGCGCGGCACGACGACCACGCCGTCAATGTCGCCCACGACGATGTCGCCGGGGTGCACCATCACGCCGCCCACCAGCGCGGGCACCTGCGATGCGACCGTGCGGTGGCGCCCCAGCGTGGTGGCGGGGGATACCGAGCGGGCGAACACGGGGAAGTCGTAGTCCCGGCGGATCTCGGCCAGGTCGCGCACGCCGCCGTCGAGCACGGCGCCCACGTGTCCGTTGGCGAAGGCACCGGCGGTCATGAGCCCGCCCCAGACGGCCACGTCGGGTTCCTCGCCCACGCTGATGCAGATCACGCTGCCCGTGGGCGCCTCGTCGATCAGGTCGAGCGCGTGCTGGGGCGGCAGGAATTCATCCGTCGGCACTTCGACCACGGTCGCCGCGGGGCCGACGATGCGCTTGTCGTTGATGCGCGGCTTGACTTCATGGTCGAGATAGCCGCGCTGCCCCGTGACCTTATCGACCGCATCGGCCACCGAAGCCGTCGCGACCTTGTAAAAACCTTCAACGAGGTCCTTGAGTTCCATGTGAAATTCTCCTGATTGCAAGCAAAGAATGAATGCGTTACCTGGCCTTGGCGATCTCGGCCTTGGCCTGGGCCATGAGGTCCGCGCCGATCTGGCCCACGAACTTGTCGTGCACCGGCGCCACCTTGTCGCGCATGCGCGCCACTTCGGCGGCGGATACGTCCGTCACCTGCAGGCCGTGCTTGACCATCTGGGCCTTGAGCTTTTCGGTGGCCTCGCGGTTCACCGTGCGCTGGTACGTGACGGCCTCGGCCCCGGCTTCGCGCACGGCGGCCTTGTCGGCGTCGGACAGCTTGTCGAACCACTTCTTGCTCGCCAGCACGATGTAGGGGGTGTAGATGTGGCCGGTCATCGACAGGTACTTCTGCACCTCGTAGAACTTGCCCGACTCCAGCAGGCCCAGGCTGTTCTCCTGCGCATCGACGGATTTGGTTTCGAGCGCGCCGTAAAGCTCGGTGTAGGGCAGCGGCACGGGGTTGGCGCCCAGCGCCTTGAAGGTCTCGATGTACACGGGGTTGGGGATGACGCGGATCTTGAGGCCCGCCACGTCTTCCAGCCGGTTCACGACCCGGCGCGAATTGGTGATGTGGCGAAAGCCGTTCTCCCAATAGCCCACCCCCACCAGGCCGTGGGCGGCGAGCTTCTGGGCCAGGGCGTCGCCCACGGGGCCATCGAGCAGGGTGTCCGCTTCCTTGTAGCTGGTCACCAGGAAAGGCAGGTCCAGCAGCGCGTATTCCTTGATGATGCCCACCAGGTTGGCCGTGGGGCCGACCATCAGTTCCTGCGTGCCGCCCTGCACGGCCGACTGCATCTGCGCATCGGTGCCCAGCTTGCCGCTGGCGTAGGTGTTGACCGTGACGCGGCCGCCGGTCTTGGCCTTCACCAGTTCGGCGAAGCGCTTGACCGCCAGGCCCTGCGAGTTGTCCTCGCTGGCACCGTAGCCGAACTTGGCGGCCTGCGCATGGGCCATGCCTGCCAGCGCCACCGCGGCCAGCGCCGTGATGATTTTCTTCAATTGCATGCTTGTCTCCTTGATGAACGATGGGAAGGGAAAGGCTCCGCGCAGCCTCAGCGGAACCAGGTGGCCGGCACGGTGACCAGCGCGGGGAAAAGCACCAGCAGCAGCAACACCACGAGCTGGGCCAGAAGGAAGGGCCAGACGCCCCGGACGGCGTCGTCCATCTTGATGCGCGCGACGCCGCAGACCACGTTCAGCACGCCGCCCACGGGCGGGGTGATCATTCCGATGGCGTTGTTGACGATGAACAGGACGCCGAAGTAGATCGGGTCGATGCCGGCCTCCTTGACGATCGGCATCAGCACCGGCGTGAGGATCAGGATGGCCGGCGTGAAATCCAGCGCCGTCCCCACGAGGACCACGATCACCATCAGGACCAGCATCAGCCAGGTGGGGTGTTCCATGAGCGGGCGCACCAGCTCGATGATCTGGTCCGGGATGTTGGCCACGGTGATCAGCCAGGCGGACACCATCGACGCGGCGACCAGGAACATGATCACCGCCGAGGTCATGGCCGCGTTGAGCAGCGCGTCATACAGGTTGCGCCAGGTGAACTGGCGGTAGACGGCCACGCTGACGAACAGCGCATACGCCGCCGCGACCACGCCCGCCTCGGTGGGCGTGAAGAAGCCCAGCTTGAGGCCGAAGATGATGATGGCCGGCAGGCCCAGCGCCCACAGGCTGCGGGCCAGGGCCACCGCGATCTGGCGCGGCGTCTGGCGCGGCAGCGGCTCCACGCTTTCGCTGCGCGCCAGCCACCACCACGTCACGATCAGGGCCGCGCCCAGCATCAGGCCCGGGGCGATGCCCGCCATGAACAACTTGGTGATGGACAGGCCCGCCGTAACGCCGAACACCACGAAGCCGATGGACGGCGGGATGACCGGCGCGATGATGCCTGCCGCCGCGATCAGCCCGCTGGAGCGGCCCACCTCGTACCCGGCGTTGCGCATCATCGGGATCAGCAGCACGGCCACCGCCGCCGTGTCCGCCACGGCCGAGCCGGACACGGACGCCAGCACCAGCGCCGTCAGCACCGCCACGTAGCCCAGGCCGCCGCGGATGTGGCCGACCACGGCCATCGCGGCGTCCACGATGCGCCTGGACAGGCCGCCCAGGTTCATGATCTCGCCTGCCAGCAGGAAGAACGGCACGGCCATCAGCAGGTAGTTGTCCGCGCCGTCGACGAGCTTCTGCGCAAGGATCTGCGCGTCGAACATGTTCATCTGCAGCATCAGCACCGCGCCGCACACCAGCAGCGCGAACGCGATGGGCATGCCCAGCGCCATGGCGCCCAGCAGGGAGCCGATGAAGGTGAAGACGATCATGGCCGGGGCTCCTGCGAAGGCCCGTGCGGGCGCTCTTCCGACTCGGCGACGGCCACCAGGCCCGTGTCGTCCAGTTGGCCCGAGAACAAGCGCCACAGATTGCCCAGCAGCGTGATGCCCATCAGGACGGCGGTCACCAGACCCGACCCGTAGAGGAACGCCACCGGAATCCCGGAGACGGGGGAGAAGTTGTCGAGATTGACGACGGTCTGGGTCCAGCAGCCCATCCACAGGAGCACGCAGCAGCCCAGCATGAGCACGTGGCTGAGCGCGAAGAAGCCTTTCTGCACGGGACGCGGCACGCGGCTGACGATGCTGTCCATGCCCAGGTGGGTGCCCTGCCGCAGCGCGACGATGGAACCCAGGAAGGTCAGCCAGACGTAGATGTAGCGCCCGACCTCCTCGGTGAAGACGATCCCGCTGTCAAAGAAATAGCGAAGCACCACGTTCGCGAACACCATCACCGACATGACCGCCAGGCCGGCCACCAGCAGGTGCTGAAACATCCGGTAGACCCGGTCCAGCAGCAATTCCAAGATGCGTCTCCTTTTTAATAATTGGCATCTAATATACCAGATGTTAGACGCAATACGTCAGATGTCAATGCATCGGAGGTGGTGTAACATTGCGGGGTTTCACGGCCCGCTCCTATGCGCCTCACCGACAAAGTTGAACGCCCCAAGTCACTGACCGATCTCGCCATGGCGGAGATCCGCGACGCCATCGTGGTGGGGCGCCTGCAGTTCGGCGACGCGCTGTCGGAGACGGGGCTGGCCGCCAGCCTGGGCATCAGCAAGACCCCGGTGCGCGAGGCGCTGCTGCGCCTCAAGCTGGAGGGGCTGGTGGAAATCCACCCCCAGCGCGGCACCTACGTGTTCCAGCCGGCCGAGGCCGAGGTGGCGCAGATCTGCCAGTTCCGGGCCATCGTCGAATCCGAGGCGCTGGCCGACGGCATGAAGAACAACCCGCAGCCGCTGATCGACGCGCTCGATGCCTGCCTGCGGGAGATGGGCGAGGCGTTCTCCCGCAACCGCCATGACGAATTTCCACGGCTGGACACGCAGTTCCACAACGCCATCGTGGACAACTGCACCAACGTCTACCTGAAGGCCGCCTACGGCCTGATCTCCGCGCAGATCACCGCGCTGCGCTACCGGCTGCCCGCCGAGAACTCTCAGGTCACCCACTGCCAGGACAACCACGGCATCGTGGTGACGGCCATCCGCGAGGGCAAGACGGCCCATGCGCAGAAGATCCTGCGCGAGCACATCCACAACACCGAAAACGCCTACCTGATCGCGTCCCGCAACCGGGCCGAGCCGGCTCCCTTGCCGGCCTGAGCGCCGGCCTGGCCGGACACCTGCTCCCAGGCCAGCCCGAACCGCGCCAGGTACTTGCGCAGCCGGTCCGCATCGTTGACCACCGTGCGCTGGGTGCGCGATGCCTGGTAAAGCTGGCGCCCCGCGTCGGACAAGGTGCGTGCGCGGCGGCACACGCCGACCACGGCGGCCAGTTGCAACTGATCGAACAAATCCAGTGCCTGGAGCACCTCCTCGCCCAGCAGCCCGGCCAGATCATCGCCGCCGCCATCGCGTGCATCCCCCATGGGCTGCCACAGCCATTGCAGGCGGGCGATCTCCGCTTCCACCAGCGCGATGCCGATGCGCCCGCCCTCGGCCAGCGTGGCCAGCCGTGTGATGCTGGCCGACAGGTCGCGGAAGTTGCCGGTCCACAGCGCATCGGGCGACTGGGCATAGCGCAGGTAGGCAGCACGGGCCTCGTTGGAGAAGCGCACCGTGCGGCCCAGCTCGGCACCCGCACGGGCCAGCAGGTGGTCCACGTTGGGCTCGATGTCTTCGGGCCGCTGGGCGAGGCCGGGCAGCTGGTAGCTCCAGAGGTTGATGCGTGCGTACAGGTCTTCGCGGAAGCGGCCGGCCGCCACCTCGGTGCGCAGGTCGCGGTTGGTGCCCGCGATCAGCTCGAAGTCGCTCGCCACCTCGCGGTCGCTGCCCAGGGGGTAGAAGCGCTTTTCTTCCACGGCCTTGAGCAGCATGGCCTGTTCGTCCAGGCCCAGTTCGCCGATCTCGTCGAGAAACAGCACGCCTTGGTGCGCCGTGCGCAGCAGGCCCGCGCGGTCGGCGGCAGCGCCGGTGAAGGCGCCCTTCTTGTGGCCGAACAGCGTGGACGCCGCGCCGTCGCCGTGCAGCGTGGCGCAGTTCACCTCCACGAAATCGCCCTGCACCTGGTGGCGCGCCTTCTTCAGCTCGTACATGCGCCGCGCCAGGTGCGACTTGCCCGCGCCCGTGGGCCCGGTGAACAGAATGGGCGCACGCGAGCGCACCGCCACGCGCTCCACCTCGTCGATCAGTGCGTTGAAGCGCGCGTTGCGCGTGGCGATGCCGCTCTTCAAGAACTGCACCGCGTCGCGCTGCTCCGCGCCGAAGCGCCGGGCGATCACGTCGTAGCGCGACAGGTCCAGGTCGATCAGCGCGTAGCTGCCGGGGTCGCCCATCTGCTGGCGCTTGGGCGGCGAGGTCTGCGCCAGCACGCCCGGGATGCGGCGCGACTCCACCAGCAGGAACAGGCAGATCTGCGCGACGTGGGTGCCGGTGGTGATGTGCGTCCAGTAGTCCTCGCGCGCGGTGTCGAAGTGGTACGCCTGCGCCCAGTCGAAGAGCTGGGCATAGACCTCGCCGAAGTCCCACGGATCGGCGATGGCCAGCGGCACCAGGTTCACCGTGGTCTCGGGCGAGGCGGTCTGTATGTCCGTGCGCACCAGGTGGGCCAACTCCTGGTGCGGCGGGGTGTAGAGCAGCTCCAGCCGCTCGATCACCACGTCGTCGTGCTGCACCAGCGAGACGGTGGGGCGCCACTTCTCCCACCGCCCCGCGCCACGGCCGGCGTCGAGCTGGGTGCCCAGGAATCCTATGACGACCTTGTTCTTGCGCATGGCTTTCAGCTAGTTTGATAGCTTTCATTCTAATTTCCTCCTGCATTGCAAATTCAGGATTCCTGAAAATTCCATTCAAATCAATCAGTTAGCTTCCACCCACAAGCTGGCACGTATCTGGCAAGAGAAGCAGAGAAGGAAACCGAGACATGCCGCAACAAGAACAAGCCCGCCTGACCGCCGCCGTGCAATCGGCCTACCAGGCCTTCCGCGCCTACACGGCGCCCAAGGAACCGCTGGACGCCTGCACCGCCTGCTGCCTGGACGCCGAGGTGGAGCGCGAAATGCGCCGCCTGCCCCTGCGCCAGCTGACCGAGAACCACTTCTACCAGTACAACGACTCGGCCAAGAGCACCGTGCAGCCGGCGGACGAGATCAAGTACCTCGCACCCCGCCTGCTGGAGCTGCTGGCCCAAGGGGCCAGGCTGCACCACTCCACCGAGCTGTACCTGGACCGCCTGGGCCGCTGCGAACCCGGCGCCTTCTCGGCTGCTGAACGCGCCGCGTTGCAGGGCTTTGCGCTGGCGTACTTCGCGGTGGGGTTGGAGCAGTGGGCCGACAACGCGGAAGGCGTGTTCCAGGGCGACAACGCGTTCAGCATCCTGCTGATGTGGGACTATGCCGGCGTGCCGCTCGCCCCCTTGCTGGACCACTGGCTGGCCTGCGAAAGCGATTCCTCCACGCTGCACTTCGTGGACGCCTGCTACTGGGACTACGTCTGGAACGCCTGCCAGATCACCAATGCCTTCGCGACCGACCGGCTGGGCTACCGCCAGGCGCTGGAGCAATGGCTGGCCGACCCGGCCGCCAAGGCGCGCTGGACCGACAAGCTCATGCGCCTGGCGGACCGGGGCCCCACCAGCGGCTGGCTGCCGCCCGGTGCCTGCGACAACCAGCGCTACCCGCTGCACGAGCGCATCGGCGCCGTGTTCGATGCCATGGCCGCGTGAATGAATACTGACGACAACAACGAAAGAGAGAACAAACACATGACGAACTACAACCTGCACGAAGTCGAAAACGGCGTCCCCGTGAAGATGTGGACCCGCGGCGTACCCGTGGAGGACGAGGCCCGCCAGCAACTGGAAAACGCCGCGCGCCTGCCCATCGTGTTCAAGCACATCGCCGCCATGCCCGACGTGCACTACGGCATCGGCGCTACCGTGGGCTCGGTGATCCCGACCTTCAAGGCCATCATCCCGGCCGCCGTGGGCGTGGACATCGGCTGCGGCATGATGGCCTGCAAGACCACGCTGCACGCCAATGACCTGCCCGACAACCTGGGCCCGCTGCGCTCGGCCATCGAACGCGCCATCCCGCACGGCAGCAACCCGCGCCGCCAGGGCCGTGACAAGGGATCGTGGGACACTCCGCCCGACGAGACGGACCGCGCCTGGGCCACGCTGGTGGATGAGTTCGACCAGATTTGCGAGGACTACCCGCGCCTGAAGAACACCAACAACCACAAGCACCTGGGCACGCTGGGCACCGGCAACCACTTCATCGAGGTCTGCCTGGACGAAACAGGCGCCGTGTGGTTCATGCTGCACTCGGGCTCGCGCGGCGTGGGCAACGCCATCGGCACGCACTTCATCGAGCTGGCCAAGAAAGACGCCGAGCTGCACCAGCGCAACCTGCCCGACCAGGACCTGGCGTACTTCGAGGAAGGCGCCCGCTACTTCGGCGACTACGTGCGCGCCGTGGGCTGGGCGCAGAAGTTCGCGCGCGCCAACCGCGAGGTGATGATGCAGCGCCTGATCGGCGCCGTGCGAAAGGTCATCACCAAGCCGTTCGAGACGCACCTGGAGGCCGTGAACTGCCACCACAACTACGTGAGCCGCGAGACGCACTTCGGCGAGGACGTGCTCGTCACCCGCAAGGGCGCCGTGAGCGCCAAGGCGGGCGAGCTGGGCATCATCCCCGGCAGCATGGGCGCCAAGAGCTACATCGTGCGCGGCAAGGGCAACCCCGACAGCTTCATGAGTTGCAGCCACGGCGCGGGCCGCAAGATGAGCCGCACCAAGGCCAAGAAGCTGTACACCATCGCCGACCAGATCGCCGCCACCGAGGGCGTGGAATGCCGCAAGGACGCCGACGTGATCGACGAGATCCCGATGGCTTACAAGGACATCGACGCCGTGATGGCCGCGCAGAGCGATCTGGTGGACGTGGTGTACACGCTCAAGCAGGTGGTGTGCGTGAAGGGGTGACGCCATGAAACCCACAGGCCGCCACGCCGTGGAACTGGACGTGCTCCCCGGCGCGGTCATCCGCCGCTGCACCCAGGGCGAAGCCCGCGAATGAACGCAGCGCTGGATAGCGGTGTACGCCCCGGACGGCGCACCGGGGCTCAAGCAATACCTGTGGCACACCTTCAGCCACGGTGCCTACCCCAGCGTGAGCGGCGACGAGGCCGAGCGCTGCTACGCAGAGCAAGATGCCCCGGAGTTCGTGGTGCTGCACAACGACCGCCGAACCGCCTTGCTGACCGACGCCCCGCCCCGCTGGCTCAGCAGGTTGGACGTGTACGTGTTCCCGCCCGACCTGGCGTGGACGATGGCATTCACCCACGAGGACGGCTGGCTCGGCCCTTACTTCGCTCTGCACCCCGACCACGCCGCGCTGACGCAGCACCGCATGGCCGCCGCGCACAAGCAGCAGGCGAAGGCACATGCCCAACGCAACGGATGGATGTAGAAACTACTAAATTAATAGCTGTTAGCGCTTTATGGATAAGCGCTGGAGGCCAATTCAATGCTTGAAATACAAGAAGAATTCCTGCGCTCCACCCACCCGGTGGACGCCGCCATGCGCACACAGATCCTGCATGAACTGCGCGCCATCGAGCAGCGGCACAACGTGACCGTGCTGTTCGCCTGCGAATCCGGCAGCCGGGGCTGGGGCTTTGCCTCGCCCGACAGCGACTACGACGTGCGCTTCATCTACGTGCACCGGCTGCCGTGGTACCTCACGGTGGCGCCGGGCCGCGACGTGATCGAGCTGCCCATCAGCGGCGACCTGGACATCAACGGCTGGGACTTGCGCAAGGCGCTGGGCCTGATGCGCGAATCGAACCCCACGCTGCTCGAATGGCTGCGCTCGCCCATCGTTTATGGCGAACAGGCCGAGACGATGGCGCGCTTTCGCACGCTGGCCGAACAGGTGTTCTCCAACGCCAAGGGCTGGCACCACTACGCGAGCATGGCCAAGAAGAACTTCCGCGAGCACCTGCAAGGCGAAGAGGTGCGCTACAAGAAGTACCTCTACGTGCTGCGCCCCCTGCTGGCCGCCCGCTGGATACGCGCCCTGCCCGGCGTGCCACCCATGCGCTTTGCCGAGCTGGCGCAGCACACGCTCGACCCCGTGCAGGACGCCGCGCTGATCGCCGAGATCAACGCGCTGCTGGAGGTGAAGATGCGCGCAGGCGAAGCTGCCACCAGCCCGCGCTGGCCCGGCATCCACGCCTTCATCCAGGCCGAGCTGGAGCGCAACGCGGCAGAGCCCGTGCAGCCCCTGCCCGTGGCGGGCCATACCGCGCTGGATGCGCTGCTGCACGACACGGTGATGCGCTACGAGGCCCAGCGATGCAGCCTCTGACCCTTGACGGCGCGCAAGGCGAAGGCGGCGGCCAGATCCTGCGCACCGGCCTCGCCCTATCCATGGCCACGGGCCGCCCGCTGCACATCACCCGCATCCGCGCCGGGCGGCCCAAGCCCGGCCTGATGCGCCAGCACCTGGCCTGCGTGAACGCAGCCGTGGCCGTGAGCTGCGGGCAGGCCGAAGGCGCGGAGCCCGGCTCGCAGGCGCTGGCGTTCGCGCCGGGGCCGGTGCGCGCGGGCGAATACGCCTTCCAGATCAGCGGCGCGGGCAGTTGCCTCCTGGTGCTGCAAACCGTGCTGCCCGCGCTGATGCTGGCCGACGGGCCCAGCACGCTGCAGCTGTCGGGCGGCACGCACAACCCCATGGCGCCGCCGTTCGATTTCGTGGAGCGGGCCTTTGCGCCGCTGCTGCGGCGGCTGGGCGTGGGCCTGGAGATGGACTTGCAGCGGCGCGGCTTCTACCCGGCGGGCGGCGGCGTGGTGCGCGCCGCCATCACGCCTGCAACGGCACTACAGCCCTGCGACATCACGGCGCGCGGTGCGGCGGGCCGTTGTCATGCCGAGGCGCTGGCACCCGGCCTGGCGCGCAGCATCCCCGCGCGCGAGCTGGAGGCGCTGGGCCAGCACCTGGGCTGGACGCATGCGGCCGGGCAGTTGCTCGCGCCCGCCGTGCGGCAGGACGAGGGGCCGGGCAACGCGCTGCTCGCCACGCTCCCGCACGAGCATGTCACCGAGGTGTTCTGCCAGTTCGGCGCGCGCGGCGTGTCCGCCGAGCAGGTGGCGCGCAGGCTGGCCGACGCGGTGCGCCGCTACCAGCGCGGCAGCGGTGCGCTGGGGCCCCATCTGGCCGACCAGTGGATGCTGCCGCTGGCCCTGGCCGTGTGGCACAGCGGGCAGGCTGCGCGCTATACCTGCACGGGCATCACCCCGCACACGCGCACCAACGCCGCGGTGATCGCGCAGTGCCTGCCGCTGCGGGTGCGGATCGGCGCCACGCCGGATGCCTCTGCGCACGTGGTGGACATCGCGCCCCAGGCTTAGCAGGGCTGGGCCACAATGGCGCCGTTCTCACATCCGACCCAAGGAGGCACCATCCATGAAAGCTGACAACATCCTGCAGACCATCGGCAACACCCCGCACGTGCGCATCAACCGCCTGTTCGGCCCGGGGGCCAACGTGTGGATCAAGTCCGAGCGCAGCAACCCCGGCGGATCGGTCAAAGACCGCATCGCGCTGGCCATGGTGGAAGACGCCGAGAAGTCCGGCGCCCTGAAGCCCGGCGGCACCATCATCGAGCCCACCAGCGGCAACACCGGCATCGGCCTGGCGCTGGTGGCGGCCGTCAAGGGCTACAAGCTGATCCTGGTGATGCCCGACAGCATGAGCATCGAGCGCCGCCGCCTGATGCTGGCCTACGGCGCGCAGTTCGACCTGACGCCGCGCGAGAAGGGCATGAAGGGCGCCATCGCCCGCGCGCAGGAGCTGGCGGCGCAGACGCCGGGCGCGTGGATTCCCCAGCAGTTCGAGAACCCGGCCAACATCGACGTGCACGCGCGCACCACGGCGCAGGAGATCCTGGCCGACTTCCCCGAGGGCTTCGACGTGCTGATCTCCGGCGTGGGCACGGGCGGGCACCTATCGGGCGTGGGTCGCGTGCTCAAGGCGAAGTTCCCGAACCTGAAAGTGTTCGCGGTGGAGCCCACGGCCTCGCCCGTGATCTCGGGCGGCCAGCCGGCGCCCCATCCCATCCAGGGCATCGGCGCGGGCTTCGTCCCCAAGAACCTGGACACCAGCGTGCTCGACGGCGTGATCCAGGTCGATGCCGAGCCGGCCCGCGAATACGCCCGCCGCAGCGCGCGCGAAGAGGGCATGCTGGTGGGCATCTCCTCGGGCGCTACGCTGGCCGCCATCGCGCAGAAGCTGCCCGAGCTGCCGGCGGGCAGCCGGGTGCTGGGCTTCAACTACGACACGGGCGAGCGCTACCTGTCCGTGGAAGGCTTCCTGCCGGCCTGAGTCCCTTCCCCCGCCGATTCGGGCGACCCAGCACAGCCCGACGGCCCGCCGTCCTACAGCGGCGGCGGGCCGGGGCCGGAACAATCGCATGACGATGGATTCCATGGCCCGCTCCCTCCCCCAGCCCATCGCGTTCAAGGTGCTCACCGTGAACGTGCACAAGGGCTTCACCACCTTCAACCGGCGCTTCATCCTGCACGAGCTGCGCGAGGCCGTGCGCGAGGTGGGCGCCGACCTGGTGTTCCTGCAGGAGGTGCTGGGCACGCACCACCGGCACGCGAGCCGCCTGGCGAACTTCCCGCAGGTGCCGCACTACGAGTTCCTGGCCGACACGATCTGGTCGCAGTACGCCTATGGCCGCAATGCCGTGTACGACAACGGCGACCACGGCAATGCGCTGCTGTCCAAGTTCCCGATCACGCACTACGAGAACCACGACATCTCCATCGCCGGCCCCGAGCGGCGCGGCATGCTGCACTGCGTGCTGCAGCCCCCGGGCCACCACCTGCCGGTGCACGCGGTGTGCGTGCACCTGGGCCTGCAGGAATCGCACCGCCGCAAGCAGCTGGAGCGCGTGTGCGAACTGCTGGCCACCTTCCCCCGCGAGGAGCCCGTGGTGCTGGCCGGCGACTTCAACGACTGGCGCCACCGCGCCCACGCCATCCTGCACCGCGGCGCGGGCCTGCGCGAGGTGTTCGTGCAGGCCTTCGGGCGCGCGGTGCGCACCTTCCCGGCATCCATGCCGCTGCTGGCGCTGGACCGCATCTACGTGCGCAATGCCGCCGTGCATTCGCCGCTGGCCCTGCCCCGCAAGCCCTGGGACAAGCTCTCCGACCATGCGCCGCTGGCGGCGGAGATCCTGCTGTGATGCGCCGCACGCCTTCCCACGCGTCCTTCGAAGCGCCGCGCCCATCCCGCTCCTCCCGCTGGGTGCCGGGCAACCAGTTCGAGCTGCTGGAGAACGGCGAGGAGTTCTTCCCGCGCGTGTTCGACGCCATCGCACAGGCGCGGCGCGAGGTGATGCTGGAGACCTTCATCCTGTTCGACGACAAGATCGGCCAGCAACTACACGCCGCCCTGCTCGCCGCGGCCCGGCGCGGCGTGGAAGTGCACGTGCTGGTGGACGGCTTCGGCTCGCCCGACCTCTCCGACGGCTTCGTGGGCGCGCTGGTGGAGGCCGGCGTGCACTTTCGCATCTTCGACCCCGGCACGCGCGTGCTCGGCCAGCGCCTGAACCTGCTGCGCCGCATGCACCGCAAGATCGTGGTGGTGGACGGCGAGCGCGGCTTCATCGGCGGCATCAACTACTCGGCCGACCACGTGGCCGACTTCGGCCCCGAGGCCAAGCAGGACTACGCCGTGGAGGTGCGCGGCCCGCTGGTCGCGCAGATGCGGCAGTTCACGCACGAGGCCGTGCTGGCGCGGTCCGAGCGGCGCCGCGGCCGGACGGCCCCGGCCACGGGCCTGCCCTATGCAGGCACCGCGCACGCCATGTTCGTCACGCGCGACAACCACCAGCACACCAGCGACATCGAGCGCCACTACCGCATCGCCCTGCGTTCGGCGCGCAAGCGGGTGGTGATCGCCAACGCCTACTTCTTTCCCGGCTACCGCTTCATCCGCGAGCTGCGCCGCGCGGCACGGCGCGGCGTGCAGGTGCACCTGATCCTGCAGGGCCAGCCCGACATGCCGATCGTGAAGACGGCCGCCAGCCTGCTCTACGACCACCTGCTGCGCGCCGGCGTGCGCATCCACGAATACTGCGACCGGCCGCTGCACGGCAAGGTGGCGCTGGTGGACGACGACTGGTCCACCGTGGGCTCGAGCAACCTCGACCCGCTGAGCCTGTCGCTGAACCTGGAGGCCAACGTCATCATCCGCGACCGGGGCTTCAACGCCCACCTGCACCGCCGGCTGGCGCACCTCATCGAGAACAGCTGCCGCCAGATCGAAGCCTCCGCTCCCAGCCGCTTCGACGGCATCCGGCTGCTGCGCAGCTACGTGGTGTTCCACCTGATGCGCTGGTTCCCCACCTGGGCGCGCTGGCTGCCGCGGCACGAACCCACCATCGCCATGGCGGGCCAGACGGCCTCCGCACCGCCGCTCGCCAGCACCGCGGAAGGCCCCGCAGGGGCCGCCGATGCGGGCGTGGCAGCCTAGCAGCGCCGCAGCCGGCGGTGCGCCGCAGGGCTGGCGCGGCCTGGCGCAGCGGCCCTGGTGGCCCTGGCTCACGCGCGGCGCGGCGGCGGCGTTCTTCGCCGTGGTGGCCTGGCTCATCCTGCACCAGGCGCGCACGGTGGACTGGCCCGCCGTGTGGCAGGCGCTGCAGGCCCTGCCCGCCCGCGTGCTGGCCGTGGCGGGCGTCCTGGCGCTGGCCAGCCACTGCACCTACGGCACCTTCGACTGGGTGGGCCGCGACGTAAGCGGCCACCGCCTGGGCCGCGCCGCCACCCTGGGCATCGCCATGACCAGCTACCCCTTCACGCTCAACCTGGGCTCGCTGATCGGCGGCGTGGGCGTGCGCTACCGGCTGTACGCACGGCGCGGCGTGGACCCGGGCACCATCGGCCAGGTGGTGGGCACCAGCATCGTCACCAACTGGCTGGGCTATCTGCTGCTGGCGGCCGCCTTGCCGTGGCTGTGGCAGCCGCCTGCGGTCGCGGGCTGGACGGCCGTGCCGTGGCAATGGCGCCTGGGCGGCGCGCTGCTGGGCTGCCTGCCGCTGGCCTACGTGCTGCTGTGCGCCCTGCGCGCCGGCCGCGCGCTCACGCTGCGGGGCCATGCGTTTCCGCTGCCGCGCTGGCCCGTGGCGCTGTGGCAGGTGGCCGTGTCGGCCTGCAACTGGATGCTGATGGGCGCCGCGCTCTGGACGGTGCTGCAGGGCCAGGTGCCCTACCCCACCGCTCTGGCCGCCGTGCTGCTGGGGGCCGTGGCCGGGCTGGTGCTGCGCGTGCCCGCAGGCCTGGGCGTGCTGGAGGCCGTGGGCGTGGCGCTGCTCGCGTCGCCGCCGCTCAGCGCCGCCCAGGTGCTGGCGGCGCTGCTGGCCTACCGGGCGCTGTACTACTTCGGGCCGCTGGTGCTGGCGGCGCTGGCCTTTGGCGCGGCGGAGCTGCGCTGGCGGCGGCAGGAAGAAGATTCAAGCCAAAACGGCCTCTAGCGCTTATGCAGCAAGCGCAAGCAGCTATCAATTCGGTAGTCACATGGGCGCCACGGTAAAATCGCGGCCCCACGACTTTGCACCCCGCCCGATCGACACGGGCCCGCAAGACCATGATCCGCCTGTCCGAAATCCGCCTGCCCTTCACGGCGGCCGAGAACCCCGACGCGCCGCTGCGCGCCGCCGCCGAAAAGCTGCTGGGCCTGGCCCCGGCCGACATCGCCCACATCCACGTCTTCAAGCGCAGCTTCGATGCGCGCAAGGCCGACCTGCTGGCGGTGTACATCATCGACGTCACCCTGGCCCAGCCCGAACGCGAGGCCGCGCTGCTGGCCCGGTTCGCGGGCAACCCGCACGTGCAGCCCACGCCCGACATGGCCTGGCACCCCGTGGGCCAGGCGCCCGCCGATGTGCCCCTGCGCCCCGTGGTGGTGGGCTTCGGCCCCTGCGGCATCTTCGCCGCGCTGGTGCTGGCGCAGATGGGCTTCAAGCCCATCGTGCTGGAGCGCGGCAAGACCGTGCGCGAGCGCACCAAGGACACCTGGGGCCTGTGGCGCAAGCGCGAGCTGCATGCCGAAAGCAACGTGCAGTTCGGCGAAGGCGGCGCGGGCACGTTCAGCGACGGCAAGCTCTACAGCCAGATCAAAGACCCCCGCCACCTGGGCCGCAAGGTGATGCACGAGTTCGTGAAGGCCGGCGCGCCCGAGGAAATCCTGTACGTGGCGCACCCGCACATTGGCACCTTCAAGCTGGTGAAGGTGGTGGAGAACCTGCGCGAGCAGATCACCGCGCTGGGCGGCGAGATCCGCTTCGAGCAGCGCGTGACGGACGTGGTCATCGAGGAAGACGCCGGCGGACGGCATCTGCGCGGCCTGAAGGTGCTCAACCAGGCCACGGGCGAGACCACGGAGCTGCGGGCCGACCACGTGGTGATGGCCCTGGGCCACAGCTCGCGCGACACCTTCGCCATGCTCTACGAACGCGGCGTGGCCATGGAGGCCAAGCCGTTCTCCATCGGCTTTCGCGTCGAGCACCCGCAGGGCATGATCGACCGCGCGCGCTGGGGCCGCCACGCGGGCCACCCGCTGTTGGGCGCCGCCGACTACAAGCTGGTGCACCACGCCGCCAACGGCCGCGCGGTCTACAGCTTCTGCATGTGCCCCGGCGGCACGGTGGTGGCCGCCACCAGCGAACCGGGCCGCGTGGTCACCAACGGCATGAGCCAGTATTCGCGCAACGAGCGCAATGCGAACGCGGGCATGGTGGTGGGCATCGATCCGCGCGACTACCCCACGGATGCCGCCGCGTTCGAAACCCACCTGGGCCGCACCTACGGCATGGAAGCGGTGCCCGCGGGCAGCTTCCACCCACTGGCGGGCATCGTGCTGCAGCGCCAGCTCGAATCCAACGCCTTCGTGCTCGGCGGGCGCGACTACAGCGCGCCGGGGCAGCTGGTGGGCGAGTTCATCGCGGGCAGGCCTTCAAAACAGCTTGGGGATGTGGAGCCCTCGTACAAGCCCGGCGTGGCCCTGGGCGACCTGCACGCCGCCCTGCCCGGCTACGCCATCGAGGCGCTGCGCGAGGCGCTGCCGGTGTTCGGCCGCAAGATCAAGGGCTTCGACATGCACGACGCCGTGCTGACGGGGGTGGAGACGCGCACATCGTCGCCGCTCAAGATCGGGCGGGGCGAAAACCTGCAGAGCCTGAACACGCCCGGCCTGTACCCGGCGGGTGAAGGGGCCAGCTACGCGGGCGGCATCCTGTCGGCGGGCGTGGACGGCATCAAGGTCGGCGAGGCCGTGGCGCGCGCGATGCTGGGCGGATAGCCCTCACTCCCCCAGTATCTCCAGCGCCTCGCGCGAGATCTGGAGCCACAGCTCTTCCTGCAGGATGCCCGCCTTGAGCACCAGGTGCTGCAGGCGCCGCTCGCGCGTGGGCAGCTTGCCTACAAAGTCGCGCTGCTCCAGGCGCTGGTAGAGCGCGAGCTTGTCCTCGTGCAGCGCCTGGCGCCTTTCGATCTCGGCGCGCAGTTCGTTGGAGCCAAGCGCTGCCTCGGCGCGCAGTCGCACCATCAGCTCGTCGCGCAGGGGCTTGGGGTCTTCCTGCAGGGCCACCCAGTGCCGCAGCTCCTTGCGCCCGGCGGGCAGGATGCGGTACTGCCGCTTGCGGCCCCGGCCTGATTCCTCGGGCAGCGCCTCGATCCAGCCCGATTCTTCCAGCCGCGCCAGTTCGCGGTAGATCTGCTGGTGCGTCGCGTGCCAAAAGTAGCCGATGGAGCGGTCGAAGCGCTCGGCAAGTTCGGAGCCCGAGCACGGATGCTCGATCAGTGCGGTGAGAAGGGCGTGCGGCAGGGACATGGCGGCATTTTATGCAATCGGTTGTGCAACCAGTTGCATTAAATCGGAAGGGCGACTACATTCATGCAACCAGTTGCATAGAAAGACGAGACGCCATGCCCCACTACCCCCGCCTGAACGCCCCGCTCGACCTGGGCTTCACCACCTTGCGCAACCGCGTGCTCATGGGCTCCATGCACGTGGGCCTCGAAGAAGTGCCCCATGGCTTCGAGCGCATGGCCGCCTTCTACGCCGAGCGCGCGCGCGGCGAGGTGGGCCTGATCGTGACCGGCGGCATCGCCCCCAACGAACGCGCCCGGCCCATGCAGGGCGGCGCCATGCTGGTGACCGAGGACGAAGCCGAGCACCACCGCATCGTCACGAAGGCCGTGCATGCAGAGGGCGGCAAGATCGCCATGCAGATCCTGCACTTTGGCCGCTACGCCTATCACCGCGCGCAGGTGGCGCCCAGCGCCTTGCAGGCGCCCATCAACCCCTTCGTGCCCCACGCGCTGACCACGGAGGAAGTCGAGCAGACCATCGACGACTTTGCGCGCTGCGCCGCGCTGGCCCAGCATGCGGGCTACGACGGCGTGGAGATCATGGGCTCCGAGGGCTACCTCATCAACGAGTTCATCGCCGCGCGCACCAACCAGCGCGACGACGCATGGGGCGGCAGCTACGCCAATCGCATGCGCTTCCCGGTGGAGATCGTGCGCCGCACGCGCGAGCGGGTGGGCCCCCGCTTCATCATCATCTACCGCCTGTCCATGCTCGACCTGGTGGAAGGCGGCTCCACGCTGGAAGAAGTGATCCAGCTCGCCCAGGCCATCGAGGCGGCGGGCGCGACCATCCTGAACACCGGCATCGGCTGGCACGAGGCGCGCATCCCCACCATCGCCACCAAGGTGCCGCGCGCCGCGTATGCCTGGGTGACGAAGCGGCTCATGGGCCAGGTGGGCATTCCGCTGGTCACGTCCAACCGCATCAACACGCCCGAGGTGGCCGAGCAACTACTGGCCGAGGGCTATGCCGACATGGTGTCCATGGCCCGCCCGCTGCTGGCCGACGCCGACTTCGTGCGCAAGGCCCGCCAGGGCCGGGCCGACGAGATCAACACCTGCATCGCCTGCAACCAGGCGTGCCTGGACCACACCTTCGCGGGCAAGGTCACGTCCTGCCTGGTCAACCCGCGCGCGTGCCATGAGACGGAGCTGGCCATCACGCCCGCGCCAGCGCCCAAGCGCATCGCCGTGGTGGGCGCGGGCCCTGCGGGTTTGAGCTTCGCCATCACCGCCGCCCAGCGCGGCCACGCCGTGACGCTGTTCGACGCCGCCGCCGAAATCGGCGGCCAGCTCAACATCGCCAAGAAGGTGCCGGGCAAGGAAGAGTTCCACGAGATGCTGCGCTACTTCCGCCGCCAGGTCGAGCTGCAGAAGGTGGCGGTGAAGCTGAACACGCGCGTCAGCGCGGACCAGCTCGCGGCGGCGGGCTTCGATGACATCATCCTGGCCACCGGCATCCAGCCCCGCGTGCCCGCCATCGACGGCGTGGACCACCCCAAGGTGCTGAACTACCTGGACGTGCTGCGCGACGACAAGCCCGTGGGCCAGCGCGTGGCCGTGATCGGCGCGGGCGGCATCGGCTTCGACGTGAGCGAATACCTTGCGCACACGGGCGAAAGCGGCGCGGTGGCGCCCCCGAAGTTCTACGAGGAATGGGGCATCGACACCACCTACGCCCAGCCTGGCGGCTTGCGCCGCCCGCAGGCCGAGCCGCCCGCGCGGCGCGTGCACCTGCTGCAACGCAAGTCCACCAAGGTGGGCGACCAGCTCGGCAAGACCACGGGTTGGATCCACCGCGCATCGCTCAAGGCGCGCCGCGTCGCCATGCATTCCGGCGTGAGCTACGAGCGCATCGACGACGCGGGCCTGCACGTCACCGTGGACGGCCAGCCCCAGCTGCTGGACGTGGACACCGTGGTGGTCTGCGCAGGCCAGGAGCCGCTGCGCGAACTGCACGGAGCCTTGCTGGCGGCGGGCTGCTCCGTGCACCTCATCGGCGGCGCCGACGTGGCTGCCGAACTGGACGCCAAGCGCGCCATCGACCAGGGCACGCGCCTGGCGGCCCGCATCTGATGCTTTCCCCCACCACTCCCAGGAGACGCACCATGTCGCAATCCCCGAAGAACCTTCACCCCGCCGCCGCCCGATCGCTGGACTTCTGGCACCAGATGATCGCCAGGCAAGACCTGGGCGAGCTGCACACCATCGTTCACCCCGATGCGGTGTTCCGCTCGCCCGTCGCGCACCAGGCCTACACCCCGGCGCCCGCGCTGATCCTGGCGCTGTCCACCGTCATCCAGGTGTTCAAGAACTTCACCTACCACCGCCAGCTCGCCACCGACGACGGCCTGAACGTGGTGCTGGAGTTCAGCGCCGACGTGGGCGACAAGAAGGTCAAGGGCATCGACCTCATCCGCTTCAACGAGCAGGGCCAGATCGTGGAGTTCGAGGTCATGATGCGCCCGCTCAGCGGCCTGCAGGCCCTGGCCATGGAAATGGGCCAGCGCCTGTCCGACAAGCTGCCCGCGTACAAGGTCAAGGGCTGAAAAGCCAGGCACCAGAACAACAACAAGGAGACAATGCATGACCGCACCGCACCCGCGCCCCTGGGAGGCGTCCTACCCCCCGGGCCTGCGCAGCTACCAGATGGACCTCGCGTCCCTTCCCGCCAATGCCGCCACGGTGGTCGCCGACGCCGCGAGCCGCTATGCATCGCGCGCCGCCTTCGGCCTCGTGCTGCCCAATGGCGCCAGCACGGCGCGCAGCTTCCAGGAGATCGACGCGCTGTCCGACGCCTTTGCGACGTACCTGGTGCAGGCAATGGGCCTGCAACCCGGCCAGGTGCTGGCCTTGCAGATGCCGACCTGCCTGCACTACCCCATTGCCGTCTTCGGCGCGTGGAAGGCGGGGCTCATCATCACCAACGTGAACCCGCTGTACACCGAGCGCGAGTTGCGCCTGCAGCTGGAAGATTCCGGCGCGCAGGTGCTGCTCGTGGCCGACATGTTCCTGCCCGTGGCGCAGCCGGTGGCCCAGGCGCTGGGCATCCGGCTGATGACGGCCAGCCTGGCGGACTTTTTCGGCGCGCCCGTGGGTGCCGCCATCCGCGCCGCGCTCAGCAGCCCCGAGCCGGGCATGCCCCACGTGCGCATGGCCGACGCGCTGCGCCAGGGCGAAGCGCTGGGCAAGATCGAGCGACGCGACCACCCCGTGGCGCTGTACCAGTACACGGGCGGCACCACGGGCCGCAGCAAGGGCGCGGTCATCAGCCACCGCAACATCCTGGCAACACTGCGCATGACGCGCGACTTCCTCAACGCCTACGACGGCCCGCGCGAGGGCGAGACCATGCTGACGGTGCTGCCGCTGTACCACATCTTCGCCTTCATGGTGAACTTCCTGGTGTTCTACACCTTCGGCGCGCGCAACCTGCTGGCGCCCAACCCGCGCCCCGTGTCCAACCTGCGCAGCGCCTTCGAGGGCTTCCAGATCGAGTGGATGTCGGGCGTGGACACGCTCTACGCCGGGCTGCTGAACGAGGCCTGGTTCCAGGAACGCCCGCCCAGGCTGCGCTACGCCTTCTCGGGCGGCACGGCCCTGCGCCCTTCCACCGCCGAAGCCTGGCAAGCGCTGGTCTGCCCCATCCTGGAGGGCTACGGCATGACGGAAACCACCTGCATCGTCTCGTGCAACCCGCCCACGCGCCAGCCGCGCATCGGCGCCGTGGGCCTGCCCATGCCGGGCTGCGCAGTGCGCATCGTCGATGGCGACGGCAACGACCTGGCACCCGGCGAGCGCGGGGAATTGCTGGTGAAGGGCCCGCAGGTCGTCGAAGGCTACCTGCATGCCCAGCAGGAAAGCAGCAGCGCCATCGTCGATGGCTGGCTGCACACGGGTGACATTGCCCAGCTCGACGCCGATGGCTGCGTGCGCATCGTGGATCGCAAGAAGGACATGGTCCTGGTCTCTGGCTTCAACGTCTATCCCAACGAGGTCGAGGACATTCTCGCCGCCCATCAGGACATTGCCGAAGCGGCGGTGATCGGCGTACCCGACGCCGCCACGGGCGAAGCGGTCCGGGCGTATGTCGTGCCCCGGAACGCCGGACTGACCGCCGAGGAGGTCGAACGCCACTGCCGGACGCAGCTGACGGCATACAAGGTGCCCAAGGAGATCGTGTTCCGCACGGAACTGCCCAAGTCCCCCGTGGGCAAGATACTGCGCGCCCAACTGCGCACTATTGAATCAAATCAGCCTCCAGCGCTTATGGGATAAGCGCTAGCAGCTATCCTTTTTGATAATACGGTAGCCCGCAGCCTGCTGGGCGCCACCGTCCGGCCAACCAGCGCCTTTTTACTTGCGCTGCAGGAAGTCCACCGCCAGCGCGGCCAGCGTGCGCGCGCCCACGGGCAGTTGGTCTTCGTCGATGTCGAACAGCGGCGAGTGGTTGGACGGCGCGGTCTTGAAGTCCGCGCCCTTGGGCGGCGCACCGAGGAAGTAGAAGAAGCCGGGCGCCACTTTCTGGAACTCCGAGAAGTCCTCCGAGCCGCTGACCTTGGGGATCACCATGGCCTTGCCGCCCGTGGCCAGCTTGAGCGCGGGCAGCGAGGCCTCGGTCAACGCGGCCGGGTTGGTGGTGACGGGGTAGGCCACGGGGCCGAAGCTCACCTTGGCCTTGGCGCCGCTCGACGCCGCGATCTGCTCGGCCGTGGTGGCGATGCGCTTGAGCGCCTCCTGGCGCATGCCTTCGTCGAAGGTGCGCAGCGTGCCCAGCAGCTCCACGTTGTCCGGGATGATGTTGTAGCGCGTGCCGCCGTGGATGGAGCCGATGGTGATGACCGCCGGCTCCTGGCTGATGTTGAGCTGGCGGCTCACCACCGTCTGCAGGCCCAGCACCACCTGGCTGGCGGCCACCACCGGGTCCACCGCGTTCCAGGGCGACGAGCCGTGGCCGCCGCGGCCTTCCACCTGGATGCTGATGTTGTCGGACCCCGCCATCAGCGGGCCGCTGCGGTAGCCCACCACGCCCGAAGGCAGGTTGGCCGTGATGTGCAGGCCGTAGATGGCCTGCACGTCTTTCAGCGCGCCCTCTTCCACCATGGCCTTGGCGCCGAAGCTGGGCACCTTGCCGCTGGCGTCGGCCTCCACCGGCGCGCCTTCCTCGGCGGGCTGGAAGATGAACTTGATGGTGCCGGGCAGCCTGGCCTTCATGCCGGCCAGCGCCTCGGCCGCGCCCATGAGCATGGCCACGTGCGCGTCGTGCCCGCAGGCGTGCATCACGGGCACTTCCTTGCCCAGGTAGGTCGCCTTGGCCTTGCTGGCAAACGGCAAACCGGTGTTCTCAGGCACGGGCAGCGCATCCATATCGGCGCGCAGGGCCACCACTTTGCCCGGCAGGCCGCCTTTGAGGGTGCCCACCACGCCTGTGCCGCCCACGTTGGTCTGCACTTCCATGCCGAGCTTCTTCAGATGCTCAGCCACGAGCTTGGCGGTGCGCACTTCCTGACCCGAGAGTTCGGGGTGGGCGTGGATGTCGCGGCGCCAATTGACCATCTTGGGCGCCACCGCGTTCACGGCGGCGTCGATGGTTTGCAGGCCAGCGGCGTCCAGGGCCTGGGCGTGGACCGTGGAGGAAACAAGGCTGGCGAGGCCGGCGGCCAAGGCGATGGCAGAGAGCGGTTTGTGCATAAGGCAGGTCCGTGCAGTGCGATGAAGAAATCGAAGGAACGGGTCGCAAGACCCGCATTCATGCTACGGGCCGACCCCACCGGCCCGGCGAGCGAAAATCGCCATAGACAAAGCCAATATCGCCATGCCCGCCACCGCATCCGCCACGTTCCGCGTGGACATCCCCGTGCTGCCCGAATCCGCCATGGGCAACGCACTGCAGTTCATCGACCTGCTGCGCGGCGCCAACCTGCTGGCCGGCCTGCGCCTGGGCGCCGGCGCCCCGCGCACGGCCTGGCGGCTGCTCGACGCGCACGGCCAGCCCCTGGCGGCGTTGCCCGGGGCACTGTCGGCGTACACGACATCGCAGCCCCCAGCAGACGATGGCCCCGCGCAGGCGCTGTTCATCCCATCGTTCCACGCGGCGGACATTCCCGCCACCCGGGCCGTGGCGGCGCGGTACCCCGCACTGGCCCGCCGGATCGGGATCGCACTCGATGCCGGGCAGAAGCTGCTCACGCTGGGCAACGGCGCCTGGCTCGCCGCGCACAGCGGGCGGCTGGACGGCCGGCAGGTCTGCCTGCCGTGGTTCTACATCGCCGGGTTCGCACGGGACTTTCCCGCGCTGCGCTTTGCGCAGGGCCAGGACCTGTGCGACGACGGTCCCTGGCTCAGCGGCGCGCTGCCCCAGACCCTGGCCGACATGGCGGTGGCGCTGGTGCGCCACGCCTGGGGCGGCGAGCTGGCCCAGACCTGCGCCACCGCCATGCTGCCGGACCACCAGCGCGCCCGCGCGGCCCTGCAGGCGAACGCGCAGCAGCACATCCCCGCTACGCGCGACAGCACCCTGGCGCGGGCCATCGCCTGGATGGAGGCGCACCTGGACGAGCCCTATTCCCTGCCACGGCTGGCGGAAGCCGCCGCCGTGAGCACGCGCACCCTGCTGCGGCACTTCCAGCAGGAGTTGTCCCGATCGCCGCTGGACCACCTGCACGGCCTGCGCTGCGCGCGCGCCCGGGTCCTGCTGGAGGTGACGCTGGAGAGCGTGCCCAGCATCGCCGCAGCCTGCGGCTATGCGGACCCGGCCGCGTTCCGGCGCATCTTCGCTCGCCACACTGGCATGGCCCCGGCCGAATACCGCAAGCGCCACGCCCTGCGCTCGCCGCGCCGGCGGTGGCGGGTGGATGTGACCACGCGTTGAAGTACGGACGCCGCCCCGGCAGGGGCCCTGCAGATCCTCCTGCTTTCTCAGATGACCGAATACGCCGGGCGCAGGCCCCGGAGAACGCAGATCGCCTGCCCCGCAGCCTTCCGGGACACCTCCCGGTTCGAGTCCTCCGAGAGATAGGCGATGTGGGGCGTCAGGATCAGCTTGCCACATCGAACGAGCGGCGAGGCCGCCGGCAGCGGCTCCGTCTCGAAGACGTCGAGCGCCGCACCCATCAAGTGGCCCGCATCCAGGTGCCTGAGCAGCGCCAGCTCATCGACCAGGCCGCCCCGGGACACGTTGATGAGGCAGCCTCCCTGCTTCATGCGTCCCATAGCTTCGTCGGAGAGAAGGCCGCGGGTCGATGGCAGCAAAGGCACATGGAGGGAGACGATGTCGCTTTGGCGGATGACTTCGTCAAAGTCCGCGACCGCCGCACCAGCCGCACGCACGCGCTCCTGGTCGGCAGGCTGCAGGGTGTTCACCAGCACCTGGAAGCCGACCGCCTGGGCCATCTCCAGCACGCGGAATCCGATGCGGCCGCCGCCGATGAGGCCGAGCACCTGCTCTCGGGGACGGCGCAGGGGATGGGCGGCTACCGCCCCGGTCCACCCTCCCGCTCTCACCGCAGTGTCATGTGCGAAGAGCCGCCGGGTGAGCGCGAGGATGAGCGCGAGGGTGTGTGTCGCGACCTCTTCCAGATTAGCGTCCGGCACGTTGGTGACCTGAACGCCGCGTTCCGTGGCAGCCGCCAGGTCGATCCTGTCCACACCCACCCCGCAACGCGCAACCACCTTCAGCTCTGGCAGGCCTTCAATGACCTCGCGGTCTATCGTCTCGCCCATGACGATGAGCGCCGACGCATCATGGCAACGGGCGATGATGTCCTGGCGGGTGCGGCATGGCATGGGAACGAATTGGAAGCCAGCGCTTTCCATCAGCCGGATCGTCGCTTCCTCCATGGGAACGACGCCATCGTCGATCTTGTAGATCTTTTTCTTCATGGGCATTCCAGCGCAATTCCTTGAGGGAGCGGCGGCTCACTGGCCGCGAATGCGCTTCAACTCGTCCTGGACGAAGTTCATCGTGGGCTCCCCAATCACCTTGGCCTGTGCGTCCCACACCGGCTTCACACGCTCGCGCATGCGGGCCAATTCCGCGGGCGAAACTTCATTGACCTGCAGGCCGGCCTTCTTCATCGCGTCGAGTTTCTTGGCTTCCATCTCGCGGGTCGCGCTCAATGCGACTTTCTGGCCCTGCGCGGAGCAGTCGTACAGCGCCTGCTGCTCGCCCTTCGATAGCTGGTCGAATAGCTTCTTCGAGTAGATGACCGCAACCGGGCTGTAGGAATGGCGGGTTAGCGAGAGGTATTTCTGCACCTCGTAGAACTTCATGTTCTCGATCGCGGTGATCGGGTTCTCCTGGCCGTCGGCGGTCTTGGTCTCCAGCGCCGAATAGACCTCGGCGAAAGTCAGCGGGATGGGGTTGGCGCCGAAGGAAGAGAACGTGTCGATGTAGACCTTGTTCTGCATGACACGGAATTTCAGGCCCTGCATGTCCTCCCACTTGGTGATGGGGCGCTTGGAATTCGTCGCGTGGCGGAATCCATATTCCCAGTAGCTCAGGAATTCAAGCCCGATGCCACGGTATTTCTCGCGGAAGTAATCGACGACCTTGCCGTTGAAGAAAGCCTCGACCTCCTGGTTGTTGCTGAACAGGAACGGCAGGTCTAGCACGGCCAGTTCCGGAATCGAGCCGATCAGGGGCGACGGAGCCAAGATGACGAGTTCAAGCGTGCCGGTGCGCACCTGCTGCGAGGCAGCCAGTTCGCTCCCCAGGGCGCCGTCGAAGTAGTTGCGCTGCTTGAATTTGCCCCCTGATTTCTCGGCAAGGCATTGCGACATCCTGATCATGCCCAGGCTGGCAGGGAACTCCTTGCTGGAGCCGGAGGACATGCGGACGGTGCGCTCCTGGAACTGTGCCTGAGCGGCGCCGCTGAAACCGGCGGCGGCCAGGGTCACGGCAAAGGCGGCTTTGATCAAGCTGCATCGAGTGTGTGTCATGGTGGTCTCCTATGGGTTGAGGTTCGTGGGCGGGCTGGTCACATGAGCCACTTGAGCGGCACCAGCACGATGGATGGGAAAAGCACGAGCAGGAACAACACGACCAGTTCGGCGAACATGAAGGGCCAGATGCCTTTCATCAGCTCGCTCATGCGCAGCTTGGCGGCGCCGCAGACGACATTGAGCACGATGCCGACAGGCGGCGTGATGAGACCGATGGCGTTGTTCATGATGAACAGCACGCCGAAATAGACGGGGTCGATGCCGGCCTGCTTGACGATCGGCATCAGCACCGGCGTCAGGATCAGCAGGGTGGGCGCGAAATCGAGGGCCGTGCCGACCACGACCACCAGCGCCATCATGATGAACATCAGCAGGATCGGGCTGTCGATGAACGGCTCCAGCATCGCGCTCACCTGGTCCGGAATGTCGGAGGCGGTGATCAGCCAGCCGGAAACGAGCGCGGTGGCGATCAGGAATACCACCACGGCGGTGGTCTTGGCCGCGTTGACCAGGATCGGATAGACTTGGTTCCAGCGCAATTCACCGTAGACGAACTTGCCGACCACGAAGGCATAGACGGCAGCGGCTACAGCCGCCTCGGTCGGCGTGACGATGCCCATCTTCATGCCGCCGACGATACCCAGAGGCATCACCAGCGCGAGCAGGCTGTCGAACATCACCACGAAGCGCTGCTTCATCGGCATGCGCGGGAGGATGGCGACCTTGTCCTTGCGGGCGACGATCAGCCAGGCGATCAGCAGTGACACCCCCATCAGCAGGCCCGGCACGATGGCCGCCATGAACAGCTTGCCGATGGAGACGTTGGCGATCACGCCGAACACGATCATGGCGATGGAGGGCGGCAGCACCGGGGCGATAACCCCACCCGCCGAGATCAGGCCCGCCGAGCGCGGGATGTTGTAGCCCGCCTTGCGCATCATCGGTATCAGCATGCTGGAGAGCGCGGCGGCGTCCGCGGCGGCAGAGCCGGAAATGGCTGCCATGATGACCGCGGCGATGATGGCCACGATGCCCAGGCCGCCCCGGATGTGGCCCACCCAGGCGAGCGCAAAGTTCACGATGCGCTTGGAGATGCCGCCGGCATTCATCAGCTCGCCCGCCAGCATGAAGAACGGAATGGCGAGCAACGGGAAGCTGTCGGCGCCCTCGATGATCTTCTGCGAGAGGATGGTGGTGTCGAACTGGCCGCCCAACATCATCAGGCAGACGGCGCAGACGATCAGCGCGAAGGCAATCGGCATGCCCAGCGCCATGGCGCCGAGCAGGGAGAAGACGAATACGGCGGCGGTCATGCTTGGCTCCGGGCGGTATCGGGTTGCTCGTGGGGCATTTCTTCACTCTCCCGGACGGCGATCAGTTCCTGGTCGGTGACCTGGCCGCTGACGATGCGCCAGAGCTTGTGCAGGGAGACGAGGGCAATGCCGACGCTGGTGACGTAGCCCAGGCCGAAGATCCAACTCATCGGAACGCCGGTGACCTGGCCGTGGGTGGTGGCGTTGATATCGTGCTGGCGGAAGGTGCCCCAGAAGAAGAGCGCGCAACAGCCGAGGATCAGTATTTCACTCGCGAAGGCGCAAACGATCTTGCCTTTGCGGGGCAGCGCGGAAACCAGCGTGTCCACTCCCAGGTGCGCGCCTTCGTGGCTCGCGACCACGGCGCCGAGGAATGTCAGGTAGATGAATGCAAAGCGCGACAGCTCCTCCGACAACACGATGCCGGAGTTGAAGCCGTAGCGGAGCACCACATTCCCAAACACCATGGCGACCATGGCAACCAGCAGGAGGGCGAGCGCTGCGTCGATGGCGCGGGCGATGCGGTTGGCGATCTGGCTATAGCTCATACTTTCCTCGCAATGCTTTCAAGGAGCGTGCGTCCCGGAAGGCCCTCGGGCGGGAGCTCGGGCCTTCCGGGCGGACTCATCTACTTCGCGTCGGGCAAAGCCGCCACCACGTCGAGAACGCGCGCGGAGTACACGACGGCGGCGCCGGCGTTGAGCGAGACGGCGACGCCCAGCGCCTCGGCGATCTCCTCCTTCGTGGCGCCGTGGCCAATGGCCGCCTTGGCGTGGAATGCGATGCAGCCATCGCAGCGCGTGGTCACGGCCACGGCCAGCGCGATCAGCTCATGCACCTTCGGTTCGAGCTTGCCTGTCTTCGCGCCAGCGCCTTCCATGACTTGCAGACCGCGCAGGGTGTCCGGCGTCAGTTTGGCGAATTCGCCCACGCGGGAGCCGAGCGCGGTGCGGTAGGAGTTCCAGTCGAGCATCATGATGGTGTGCCTTTTTCAGTTGCGGGTTGAAGGGGAAAATGGACTAGGGAACGGAGCAGCCCTGGCGCTTCAGAAACCGGGGCTTTTCTGCTGAGGCGGATGGGCGCGCAGCTTTTCCTCGATGGGGTCGCAGCCCCAGCCAGGCGCGTCCGGAACCTGGATCACGCCATTGACGACGCGCGGGACGTACGTCACCAGTTCGTCGTCCCACGGCAGGCGGTCGATGTCCGTCTCCATCACCCGAAGATTGGGCACGGCCGCCGCGAAATGCAGGTTCATCACCGTGGCGTGGTGGCTGTAGAAGTTATGCGGCGCAATGTTCACGTGGAAGGCATCGGCCAGTGCGGCGATCTTCATGGCCTGCCAGGTGCCATTCCAGACGGCATCGATGATCGCGACATCCATCGATTGCGCCTGCAAATACGGCAGGAACTGCCGGATGCCGAAGAGCGTTTCGCACGAGGCGATCGGCGCATGGCTGCGCTGGCGGATGTAGGCCAGCCCCTGGGGACTGTAGAGGTCGAGTTCGACCCAGAACAGCTCGAACTGCTTGAGTGCCTCGATCATCTTGACGAAGCTCTCGGTCCGGCCGTTGAAGTTCAGGTCGATCAGGATCTCGATGTCCGGCCCCAGCCCTTCGCGCAGCGCCAGCAGGTGTTCCGTCACGTTGCGGAACAGCGTCTTGTCGAAGTTCAGCGCCGGCGCGTACGGGTTGCCAAAACCGGCTAGGTACTGGCGGGGGTTGTCGTTCACGTCATAGAACAGGTTGGTCTTGACCGCCGACACGCCGAGCGCCTGCGCGTCCTTTCCGGCCTGGATCACGCCCGCCAGGTTGTGGATGGGCGGCTCGTAGTGGGTGGGGTGGGCGATGCGCCATGTGGCGCAGTGCGACCAGTAGACGGGTATCGCATCGCGGTGCTTGCCCCCCAGCAACTCGTGGCAGGGCACGCCCAGGTGCTTACCCTTCGCGTCGAGCAGCGCGTTTTCGAAGGCCCCCTGGGCTTCCGCGCTCAGGCCGTCAGGCGCGGGCTGGAGCAACGCCCCCAGCTCGCCGTAGATCACCTCGTGGTTCATCACCGATTTGCCGATGAGGCGGGGCGCCAGCTTCTCCAACACGGCGGTCAACCCGGGCGTCCCATACGCCTCGTCGTATTCGGCCCAGCCCACGATGCCGCTTTCGGTCACCACCTTCAGGTAGTGGTAGTTACGCCAGCCCGCATCGCAGGCCATGGTTTCGATGTGCTGAATGCGCATGCATCGCTCCTTTTCAAGAAAACAATTAATTGTTAACAATCAACTGTTGGCGAGTTTGGATGTATGGGGTTACAGCGTCAATCAGGGTTACTCCCGGTTGCTACAATAGTCAGCAACGATTAATTGTTAACTTAATATTTAACAAGGCTGACCCCATGTCCAAAGTGATCTCCATCGACAAGCGCAGCTTCGACCTTCAGGCCGCGGACTGGATTCGTCACGCCGTGATGTCGGGCGACTTGGCCCCGGGAACCAGAGTGACGGAACTGGCACTGGCCGAGCAGATCGGGCTGTCGCGCTCCACCGTCCGGACGGCCATGCAGCGGCTTGCCAACGAAGGGTTGCTGGTCCAGCACGCCTATACCGGCTGGGAAGTAGCTTCGCTCACGCCCGAGGATGCTTGGGAGCTCTACACCCTGCGCAGCGAATTAGAGGGGCTGGCATCGAAGCTGACGGCCGAGCGGTTGGACGACGCCGGCCGCGAGACGCTGCGCGCTGCACTCGACGAACTGGTTCTCGCCGTCCAAAAAAAAGACCGGCGCCATGTGGCCGAGGCCGATATCGGACTGCACCGGACCATCGTCAGGCTTGCTCGGCACAGGAGGCTGTCGGCCATGCATTCTCAAATCATCGACCCCATCCACCTCTATATTCTGTCCACGAACCGCGGGAGCTTCGACGACCTCATTCCCACGCACACCCAGTTGATCGAGGCAATCTTGCGGGGCGATGCCGCCAATGCGCATCGCCTGGCTTGCGAGCATGTCACCGTCAGTTGCGAGCAAGTGGTCAAGCAGCTGGAGCGCAGAGACCCGGGCTGACTATTGGCCGAGTACAGAAAAAAGCCGCAGAGCCCAGGCCCTGCGGCTTTTTACGTGGTGCGAAGCGCTATCTCAGCCCTGCTGCGCGTTCTGCAGCGCGGCGATGCGCTCCTCGATGGGCGGGTGGGTGCTGAATAGCTTGCCGATGCCGCCTGCGATGCCCATGGCGGCCATGCTCTTGGGCAGCTCCTGCGGGTGCATGCCGCCCAGGCGGGCCAGGGCGTTGATCATGGGCTGGCGGCGGCCCATGAGCTGTGCGGCGCCCGCGTCGGCGCGGAACTCGCGCTGGCGGCTGAACCAGGCCACGATCATCGCGGCCACGAAGCCCAGCACGATGTCGAGCACGATGGTGGTCACGTAGTAGCCGATGCCGGGACCCGAGCGGTTTTCGTTGTTCTTGTTCAGGAAGCTGTCCACCGCGTAGCCGATCACGCGCGAGAGGAACACCACGAAGGTGTTCATCACGCCCTGGATCAGCGTCATGGTCACCATGTCTCCATTGGCGATGTGCGCCACCTCGTGGCCGATGACGGCCTCGACCTCTTCGCGCGTCATGCCGCGCAGCAGGCCGGTGGAGACGGCCACCAGGGCCGAGTTCTTGAACGCGCCGGTGGCGAAGGCGTTGGGGTCGCCCTCGAAGATGCCGACCTCGGGCATGCCGATGTGGGCTTGGGTTGCGAACTTGCGCACGGTCTCGACGATCCAGCGCTCGTCGGGCGAGCCGGAGCCGTCGATGATGCGCACGCCCGCGCTCCACTTGGCCATGGGCTTGCTGATGAGCAGCGAGATGATGGCGCCGCCAAAGCCCATCACCAGCGCGAAACCGAGCAGCGCGCCCAGGTTCAGGCCGTTGGCCGTGAGGTAGCGGTTGACGCCCAGCAGGCTGGCCACCACCCCCAGCACGACGACAACGGCCAGGTTGGTCATCACAAATAACAGGATCCGCTTCATGGATGGAATTCTCCGTGGGGTAAGTCAAAAAGAGCCGATTGGGGACCAGATGGGGGTCCGCAGCCGCCCTTCAAGCCGCGATGGTAGGGGCAAACCCGTGCGGGGCCTTATCACACAAGGCTTGACGGGATTTGCCGGGGCGGCCGGAACACCTGGGGGTCTGCGTAGAAGCCCGGCGCCTCGTTGGCCGGCCACCAGCCGGGCACGCCCAGCACGGGCAGCGGCGCGAAGGGCTTGGCCGCCCAGGCCCGGGGCTCCATGGACTGCGCGAGCCACGCGTCCAGTTCCGCTACGGAATCGATAGCTGGCGGCGCTGGATGGACGTGCGCCACCATGGGTTTTCGGGGTGAAACCAGTTTTTCGAGCAGCGCGTGGCCGAACAGCGTCAGCCGGGCCTCGCGCCACAGCGGGCGCAGGTGGATGAACAGGCGCTGCCAGTCCCGCGCCCGGAGCGCGTCCCACAAAGGCTCTGGCGCCTGCAGCACGGCGCCGTTCTCGTCGAAGACCGTGAGCGCATCGCGCAGCGGCCCGCGCACGGCCTGCACGCCGTCGGCGGCGATGGCCTGGGCCTGCAGCTGGTTCAGGCGGCGCTTGGCATGCGGAAAGCGCAGCCACACCAGGCCGTTAAAGAAGTCGTGCAGGTTGTCGCGCGTGGGGACGGTGCCGGTGGCGTGGATGAATTGCTCGTAGGCCGTGCCCGGCGGCAGTGCGGACTGGGGCACGAAGCGCACGGGCGCGGCGCCTGCGCGGTTCAGGGCCTCGTGCACAGGGCCTTCCACTGCGATGCGCGGCAGCCCCTGCAGCCAGGGCGCGCTCCAGTCGATCAGGCCACCAGCCGCCACGGCAGCGCTTCGCCCGCGCGCAGGGGTTTCAGGTTGGCCTCGCCGAAGACATAGCTCTCGGGCGGCGTCCACGACTCGCGGCGCAGGGTGATGGTGCCGGTGTTGCGCGGCAGGCCGTAGAAGTCGGGGCCGTGGAAGCTGGCGAAGCCCTCCAGCTTGTCCAGCGCGCCCGCGTTGTCGAAGGCCTCGGCGTACAGCTCCATGGCCGCGTGCGCGGTGTAGCAGCCCGCGCAGCCGGTGGCGTGCTCCTTGAGGTGCGCGGGGTGCGGCGCGCTGTCGGTGCCCAGGAAGAACTTGGGGCTACCGCTGGTGGCGGCCCGCACCAGGGCCACGCGGTGCGTCTCGCGCTTGAGCACAGGCAGGCAGTAGTAGTGCGGGCGGATGCCGCCGGTGAAGATGGCGTTGCGGTTGTACAGCAAGTGG
>Ga0222423_1000321_pt1 | contig 38689 bp, 36 predicted proteins | sample 3A0metagenome_FD_182472 | JGI IMG/M metagenome (GOLD analysis project Ga0222423, IMG submission 182472) | Enriched microbial communities from leaf-cutter ant dump, University of Wisconsin, Madison, United States - 3A0 (version 2) | ecosystem: Environmental > Terrestrial > Nest > Insects nest >...
CTTATTACCACCGATACACCGCCCGAAAAGGCCTACCTTATTGTACAAAAGCAGTTCGCTCGAAAATTAGTCGCCACGGATAGCCGATTCTTCACAGGGCAACTCGGTATGCTACTTGGTATACGCTACGATGTCCGTATACGGAAACCCCTCCGAAAAACAGATTTTACGCCACCGCCGGCCGTCGATACGGTACTACTTGAAATAATAAAGCGACCCGAACCGCGCCTCCCAAAAAACAACGAGGCTGCGTATCGAAAAATGACCGTCGAGTGCTTTTCTGACCCACGCAAGTACGTCCGCTTACCACTTTCTTCAATCGGCATAACAGGTGACGTATCGCCATCTAAGCTAACAATCGACCAGTGGGTAGAACTATTTAAAAAGCAGTCTGTCTACCGTTAGATACGGCTACCAGATGTCGGCGCTATTTACCTTCAATATTTTCGCACCGAAATACTGAACCATAAACATTAACACGGCAATATTAGATAGTGAGCTTGCCATAAATAGAATCAGCGAATCATCGGCTGTCTGACCCTGAATGTAGCGAGACAAAAATACCAGCAGGACCGGCAAGCAAACAGCCGCTAACTTCAAGAAAGCGACAACCCGGGGCGCAAGGCGTTCACGAGCTTTTTTCGTATCTGGTTTTTTCATTACATGAAGCAGAGCACTACTAACTGTATCAGAGCTCTTGTGAACAACTTTGCGGCTAGTCCGGACAACTGCTGACGGTAATTTCAGCATAATATAAACCGTCAAAGCAAGCATTATAGCAACAATCACAGCTACGCCAATAAAGGTTAGTATAGATGGCTCAGAAGGGGCAGACACAACAGGGGCATCGACAACCGGAGGCTCTTGTGGCCAAAGAAGATCCACCTGATTGAGCATCGGAACAAAAAGCGCTAGTGCAAGCACCCATTGAAAAACTACCACAACGTAGCCAAGTGCGCCAAAAGTATTTGCAAATCTAGCTCGCCAACGTGACTTATCTTTTTTAGCCATACAACTATTATATACTATCGGCGAGAAATAAAGGTAAGCGCTTTACCAGTCGCGCCACCACGACCAGTCCGACCAATTCGGTGAATATAATCTTCGTAAGTTGCTGGCTGATCGAAGTTAATCACATGACTAACATTCGGAATATCGAGACCGCGAGCAGCAACATCAGTCGCTACAAGTACGCTAGCTTGATTGTCCTTAAATAGCTTCAACGCACGCTGGCGCTGTGATTGCGATTTATTGCCGTGAATTGCAACCGAGCTAAGGCCATTTTTTTCTAGATGGTCAGATAAACGCTGAACACCAAACTTAGTTTCACCGAAAAGCAGGACTTTCTCGAACTCATCTTGATTAAGCAGCTCCAGCAATTTTTCTAACTTCTCTTCTTTCGAGCCAACCTCGACAATATCCTGATCGACGCTTTCGCTTGTTTCAGCAGTCCTAACCGACACCGTAACTGGGTCGTGAAGAAACTCTTGAGTCAGCTCTTGAATTTGCGGTGTAATTGTTGCACTAAAGAATAGCGTTTGATGCTCAAGAGGAATCATTGAAGCAATCGTCCGAATGTCATTAACAAAGCCCATATCGAGCATTCGATCAGCCTCGTCGAGAACAAATGTATTGATTGCATTAAGCGATAGCTCGCCGCGCTTAATAAGATCCATTGTTCGTCCTGGTGTTCCAATAATAACGTGCGGTCGACGACGCAACTGTGAAATTTGTCGACCAATATTAGCACCGCCAACAACAGTGACCGAGTAGAGCTTCATCTCATGTGAAAAGGCCCGAAACTGTTCTTCAATTTGCTGAGCTAACTCTCGGGTTGGCGCTAAAATAAGCACCGAATTGAACGCACGGGTTTTAGAAAGCGCATTAATAATAGGGAGCAGGAACGCTGCCGTCTTACCAGTGCCTGTATTAGCAAGCCCAATAATGTCACGCCTTTCAAGAATTACAGGAATCGACTGATCTTGAATAGCACTTGGTGTTTCGTAGCCCTTATGTAAAATATTGTCGTGCAATTTGTCGACAAAAGGGAAGTCAGCAAAACGATGCGTCGGCTCGTAAACAACGTCCTCAACCGGCGTTGCTTTGTTAATGAACTTACTTGGATGAATATAAGCACCACGACGTTGCTTGCCGCCACTTTTAAAATTTTGACGTGTTTTATGACGTGGTTGCGCAGAAAAACTGCGCGATTTTGGCCCGCCCGATCGCGGACGAGCATTGTTAGAATAGGACATGAATGCCTTTCGTTAAAAATATATTTCGCTGCAGACGAACAGCGAGAACCTTTTGATATCTACAAGCTCCCACCAAGAAAACTATAGAGACGGTATCCATTCGGATGCAATGCCTTCATTATAGCACAAGTTCTATTTTTTGTCCAGCCAGACTAAGTTCAGATTGGCCTGTAGCGAAGAAATATTTTAAACAAAAGGGCGACCAAAATGAAGTGAGAGGCGGTGAGGGCGAGTATCTCATATCCAGGGGTAATTGTCGCAAGCCAGTGCAGGGAATAGGCAACCAGCAATAGTACCGCGATACCCATATAGACAACGGCAAACGGCCCGATAGCCTGCCCATACGAATAAGTGGCTCTCGATGCAAACTTAGCACACTGCCACGCCAAAAAACTTAGCGCAAGACCGCCAGCAAAGATAGTCGAGACCGACGATATCCCCTCAAGGGTACCACCGAAGGCAAACGCGCTAGGGAAGTAGATGATCAGAAGCAGAAGTCCCGCAAAAACAACGCTACTATAAGCAGCTATTTTAAGCGCCGGATACTTAACCATTCGGCCACGATGTCGAGCCTGCTCTTCAGCGTCATCGAGCCAACGATCGTCACTCGTTTTTGCGGTCGGATACAACTCGCCAAGTTTAGAAGGGTCAACTGGTTGGTTTGCCATAGTACCAGTATACCTCAGCGCTTTCGCCCAATTATAATAAGCCCAACAAATAGCCAAAACGCCATAACAATTGCGCAGATTACTATAAACGTTGGCAAACCAATAAGAAGGATAGTCGGCATAGATAAAGCAGTTACTAATCCACCGCCCATAAGTGGTTCAAACATTAATTGCTTGTAGCCGAATCCCTCGACAGCGTTCGTCTTATTCTTAGGGTCAACTATTTGTCCGAAGAGTAGACCGGTTGCCGTCATTCCCATTCCTTGGCCAAAACTAATAATAGCGTTCTGGAACCAGTATCGCCTGAATATTCGACGCGCCAAAAAGAAAAAGGCAAACAATAGCCAGACAACTCCTGTTAGATAAAGAATTGCAAACACGAGGCCGTCGTCAACCAAGAACTCTAGTGACATTGTGCCAACAGCGGTGACAATCAGAATTGTTAGAGTGAACATTGCAATCAGCTCAACGACCTCACGGACAATCTTGAAGCCTAGGCGCGTCCAAATAAACTGCGCAATCATTCCGCCAAAAATTGCGAAAGTAAACAGTGGTACATAGCTAAACAACTTTACGCCCTGCTGACCCCAAAACATTGACTCAAGTAACAGCAGGCCCTGGTGCATTAGCCAACCAAACAAAACACCTAATAGCAACAATATGATGTGTGCAATCAGTGATCGAAATGTAACAACCTTACGAAAGCTCATGCCCTTACTGCGTAGCTCTGCCATAATTACATGGTAGTAAACTTTATTGCGCGCAACCCGCACGACACTGCCTTGCTTCAAATGGCCTCGTCTCTGACCCCAGTTAATCAAAATAATTCCAATTATTAATGCCGAAACAAGACTCGCAGTCGCAAGACCAGTTGCAATTTGCCGGCCCGTCTCGAAATCGAGGTCATTAAAAACCTGCGTCATTCCAGCTACTGTTCCGTGACCTCCCTCAAAGCTAATTTCAAGTAACGATGCGCTGAACGACGGCATTCCAAAAAGGGGGATTAGCACAAATAGCGTCACAAGACCTGCTATGACATATTGACCCCAAGCAACTGTTTGCCCAAAGGCAACCTGCGGTCCAGCAAGCTTCCACATTCTCCTAGGCGATAGCAAAGGTTTTCCCAAAAAAAGCCCCGCGAACACCAGAACTATCATGTGTTTGGGTAGTGTCGCCCAAAAATCATAATTAATTGTTGGTATTTGAAACTGAGGAAAATAGACACCAGCGATTTGCGGCCCTAAGAAAAGTAGAATAGCGCCAGCCATTAATGAAGTAGGGATATATAACCGACGAATCAATGGTAAACGGGCCAACAAATAACCGCCAATAACAGCGCCTGCCAAGACAATGAAGGCAAGGCTATACTCAATGTACATAGTGAATCCAGCCTCGTGTGTTCGTGTTTGTTTTTGTCATAACAGTTATGTATATTATATAATTTCTGCTTCATCAATACAACAAGCTTGAGCGAGGCAAGGCTGTCAGAAACGCCCTCAACAGTAGCTTTAGCGAAGATGTAATAAAGGACACGCTCGATGCTATTGAAAATGACATTCAAGACACCAACGATGAGCTTGAGTCCATCAATCAAATAGAGCAAGACTTCGTGGAGTTTGTGGAGTTCGCCATTGATTTTATAGAGAACTTACGCACAAAGTTTTGGTAATTGAACACTGAAGATATTGCAATGTGTAAACAGTTGCTATTTCCAGACGGTTTTTCCGTCTCACGAGATAAAAAAGTTTACACCCCGACAATTAGCGACATTTACAGAGTAGCAACCAAAGAAAAAATACCTGCTAATGCAGATATTTCTATTATGGCTGGGGATGAGGGATTCGAACCCCCGATCACGGGACCAGAACCCGTTGCCTTACCGCTTGGCCAATCCCCAGTACAGTCGGCTCGTTACAGTCGGCTATTATAGCCGAATCTTACAATTTTCTCAAGCCGTACCTGAAATCTATCTATTCCGCTCACGTTTTGTTACAATAACGTTATGATCCGAATTAGACAATGGGGATTCACAATCGTCGAGCTAGTGGTCATTATTACTGTTATTGGTATTTTGGCAACTATTGGTACGCTCGGTCTTTCTCAGTATCAAGCCGAATCACGCGATGCCATCAGGGATTCTAAGGCTCATGTTATAGCTGAGGCGCTTGAAAAATATTACGACACTTACGGCGAGTATCCAAGTTGCCAACAATTGACTCAATCACCACAATTGGTCAGAAAAGATGTTCTGGTAAACATATCGCTCGACGCCCTAAAGACTCCGCGCGGTGCAGAAAATTCACTAGCCTGTACCGACCTGTCAGATACAAGCGGTGACGATATTTTTGCATATGTCGGCGATGGTTCAGCCACCTGTATTGGTCCAAGTGGTAACGCTTGCGCTATTTTCACCTTAAAGTACCTCAAAGAAAGCACTGGCTCTGTCGAAACGATTGCCAGTCGGCGTCAAATTCCACTCGACCCAAATGCTATACCAACTCTCACAGTCGCGCCCACTGGGCTTAGTAGTATCAATGCTACATGGTCAACCATTAGTCAGGCCACTAGCTATCAATTGCAATATTCAAAAACGACGACCTTCCCAACAACCGAAGCAGAAAATACTGCAAATAGCGGAACTTTATCGTCAACAACAAATTCTAAAGCCATCACTGGCCTTAGTACCGCAACAATCTATTATTTCCGCGTTCGTGCGGTTAGCTACAGCCCAGGAAACTGGTCTGAAACAAAAACTGCCTCAACTTGGTCACTTATACCACCAACAGTATCTTGTGGCTCGGCAACAACAACATCTATACAATGTTCGTGGGCCGCAATAGCTGGAGCATCCTCATATCAATTCCAAACTAGAATAAATAACGGCAGCTGGTCGGCGACATCATCACAGACAGCAATCAGTCGGACTATAACAAACTCAACACAGGGTACTCGCATAGACATACGTGTACAAACCGTTTTCGGTAGCGGTGAAGTAAGTGACTGGTCGACAATCGCTGGGGCAAATCTAACTATAGTCGCGCCAGTGCTCAATACTATAGGGCGAACAATATCCTACCCGAACATTGCAACTAGGTATTATAACTCTGCTAATACGTCGTCTTGTCCGACCGGTACGCAACTACAAAACCGTTACCGCAACGGTACATCACCATCGACTTGGGGAGCGTGGACCAGCTGGGAGAACAGCTCAAGCACCACCTCTACTTCTACCTTCACAATCAACTTCCCAAGCTATACAGATACCTTCCAAATTGAAATTGAAGGGCGTTGCATAAATACTGCATCGGGTATTGCATCAAGCTCAACATCTAGTGGGGTGTCGACTGCAAAGCACACGCCACCAACAATTACACTTTCCCCAGCAACATACTGTGCTGGTGCCTATTCAGGCCGCAGTGCGTTCCACTTGCGCCTTGGTGTTCAAGAGGTAAGCTACAACTTCGCCGCGAATACAAGTGTTGTCAGCTGGACATTATATCGTTACGCGGCTACGGGTGGCTGGCAATCGTTTGATGCCACAAAAACATGGCCTTGGTCGGCTAACGTTAACGGCTCTGGTTGGTCGGGTGCTAGCAACTCAACAACCTGGCGATACGCGCCAAGCGTAGCTGGCCAAACAGAAATTATAGCTTCAAGTAGCGTAACGGTCACACATAACGCCGCCGGTAATGCTACAATCAGCTATTCTGGGTCAGATGGTCCGGGAAGTGCAATATTCGGGTCTGCCTCGTGTTCTGGAAGCTACAATCTATCCGATTTACGACCATAGCTACTAGTTTTAAATATTGGTTAAACTAAAACCTAGCCGCCAATCGCATTAGGCTCGATTTCAAATGCTGGAATATCAGGCTGAACGAAGCTATTGCTGCTATTTTGTCCAATACAGCCAAAGCCCTTATACGCGGCAGTTAGTTCATCTGAATTGTAGCGATCACAGCTAATCGTATCTTGCTGGTCGGTAGTCGCAAAAAAGTGCCATTGCTTATCTGGAGTCTGATAGAATTCACCGACAAGCGATTGCTCTGTCGCACCGAGTGTCCGCATAGCAACTCGTGAAGTCGCATAGCCCTCGGTTGCACTTGAGTTTGTCGTTGCCGAGACAAAAACGGCAGGTTGCGCTGAATCAGTCGCAGAATATAGCGTCATAAGGTGATTGAATGTATCTGTATTCTTTGCAAACGAGCTTTTATCGGCGCAATCAACCTGAACCGAACTGACATGCGAGCTGACACTACAGGCGTTATCCTCAGAGGCAAAGTAACGAACAGGCGAATCGGCAACAACGATTGGACTAAGCTCTTTCAATTGAAGCTCAGAAACAATAGCGTCAAGCTCATTTTCCTTCGGCGAAGTAACCGTCACCGTTAAAACAGTGGCGCCAGCGTCAGCCTCTACCCAAGCCGCACCGACAACATTATACAAAGGCAAAGAAGCGCCGGCCGATGTAGCAGTTGCAACCGAAACTCTGTCATTATCAGAAATCCTCGCTTTCAATGCGTCGCCAATACTAGCCAATGTAATAGGCTCTTTCTGAGTAACATTATTGTTGCCAACTTTTTGTGATGACAAAATAAATACCGTTACAGTGGCAATCAATAAAACGAATACTATACCAAGACCGACAAAAAGTATGGTTTTCTTATTCTTGTCGTTAGTTGGTGGCGTTGCATAATTATCAATCATTGCAGATCTCACTTTCTGTAATGAAGTATATCATATAGCTTACGCTTAAGGTGTTAGCTTGTTCTAATGCGTCGGTAAGTAAACTTAGTCGATGGGCGCCAACCCGTTCTTGCGTCGGCGTCGTATTGGTAAACTGTGCCGTCAGACACTTCACTAACAAGAACGAGCGCAGGCCGATAGGGGGCAAGTGTCCGATAGTACGCAATATCCGCGTCAGAAATAGTGCGCCGACCAGGAAATACCTCTTTAAAACGAGCAATCCCTACTTCATCGAAATAGCGTGGTCTCCCAGCTGGTGGAACATAAGAATCAGCCTTAAGGCCCATTTTCCCAACAATTTTTCGAACGTCACCAAGTGTTAAAATAGGCTGGCTGTCAATGTAGACATATAATTGTTTTTTGCTAGTAAGAAACAGTGTCGCTTCACCAGTCCGACTAATGGGCACTCGAAGAGCAATTACGCTATCTATATCGACGTCAATAGAAAAGGTGGCGGCGATTTTCTTTTCGAGCTCAACCTCGGCAAAGATATCATCATTCATGCGGCCATTGTAGCACCTCTGGTGATATAATGATACCTATGGAGTTTGAACGACGATACCAACAGCTTAACGATGCACAACGTCAAGCGGTCGATACTATCGACGGCCCAGTTATGGTCATTGCCGGCCCAGGCACAGGTAAAACCGAGCTTCTTGGTATTCGCGTTGCTAACATTCTTAAAAATACCGATACACTACCCGAGAATATCCTATGCCTTACTTTCACCGAAAGCGGCGCGGCCGAAATGCGTGAACGTTTAGTTTCTATTATTGGAAAAGATGCCTACAAAATTGCAATTCACACCTTTCACAGCTTTGGCACAGAGGTAATCTCAACTTATCGCGAATATTTTTATAACAATGCAATCTTTTCACCAGCCGACGAACTTGCACAATACGAAATTCTACGTGGCATTTTTGACGATCTTGACTATAAAAACCCGCTAGCGGTCACTATGAACGGCGAATACACCTACCTAAACGATGCAAAGAAAGTCATTTCAGAGCTAAAACGTAGCGGTGGCTTAACAAGCGATGAGCTTATTGAGGTTATAGAAAACGATGAAAAATCCCTGAGCGCAGCGGCTACAATTCTTATGCCAGTTATTGATGCGCGCATTTCAGCAAAAATTATTGCGCCCCTTGAGGCAACGCTACCGGCCTTGCAGTCAATTTGCGACAACACGCCAACACTACACCAAGTTAAACCACTAATTAAAATCTTGACAGATAGTTTAAGCCACGCCCTAGAGGAGGCGGCCGAACTTGGTAAGCCGGCCCCAATTACCGTTTGGAAGAACAGTTGGACGACAAAAAATGAAAAGAAAGAACGAATCTTTAAATCAGCCGAAAGGCAAACTAAGCTAAAGTTACTAAGCAGTATCTACGCCGAGTATCTACGCCGAATGGAAGCCGCCAGCCTTTACGACTACGACGATATGATTCTGCAAGTTGTCCACGCCATGGAAACTCGCGCAGACCTCCGTGCATCGCTTCAAGAACGATACCTTTACCTTATGGTCGATGAGTTTCAAGACACTAATATCGCCCAGATGCGTATTTTGCAAAACTTGACCGATAACGAAGTGAATGAAGGGTCGCCAAATATCTTAATTGTTGGCGACGACGACCAAGCGATCTATGGCTTCCAAGGAGCTGAAGTAAGCCATATGCTACAGTTTAAAGAACAGTTCGACACAGCAAAGCTAATAGTCCTTACCGACAACTACCGCTCGCACGAAACTATCCTTCAGGCCTCGCGTGAAGTTATTAAACAGGGGAGCGACCGCCTCGAGACACTAATCCCAGAAGTCGAAAAGTCGCTTATTGCCCACAAGGGTGGCGATGGCGAAGTATCTATTGTTTCACAGCCCACTAGTGAGCTTGAACTTAGCTGGGTTGCCGAACAAATTCTTAAAACTCGCCAGCGCGACGCAAAAACCGGCGCTCAGACGCAAATCGCAATACTAGCACGCCATAATGTCGACCTACTAGCAATCGCGCCACATCTAAAACAAGCCGGTATACCAATTAGGTACGAGAAGCAAGATAACGCACTCGAACAACCCCCAATTATTGCACTTGAACTACTAGCAAAAATAGTCCTTGCATTAGCAAAAGGCAATCACCGCGTAGCTAATGCGCTCCTACCAGAGCTTCTATCGCACCCAGCGTGGCAAATTCCACCAGTTGAACTATGGCGACTAAGCCTTGCCGCTTACGAACAGCAAAAACAGTTACTCCAAATTATGGAAAATACGCCAATTTTCCAGCCAATTCACGAACGGCTCATCCGCTATGCGACCTTAAGCCAGACATTGTCGCTTGAGCCATTGCTCGACCTGCTTATCGGGAAGGGCGACGAACAGCCAAGTCCGCTTTATGACTACTATTTCAGCGAGTCGGCGCTCCAAGAAAATCCGACACAGTACCTCGATTACTTAAATGGCCTCCAGGCAATTCGCGCAATTATTCGGGAACACCAATCAATTGAGTTAAACCCAATCGAAACCTTTATCGACCTTATCGGCGTATATCGGCGCTTGCACTTTACTATAACTACACCACGAATTTCACGAGTTAAAGACGCCAACGCGGTCGAGCTTTTAACTGCACACAAGGCGAAAGGGCTCGAATTTGACGATGTATACGTTCTTCACGCACTCGACAATAAATGGGGACAATCCGTCAAAAATCGGTCTCGTTCAATTTCATATCCAGAGAACCTTCCGCTAGCGCCAACAGGCGACACTGTCGACGAACGATTACGCCTTTTTTATGTTGCTATGACACGTGCCAAGCAACGCTTAACAATGACTTACGCCGAGCAATCCGGAACAAGCCGTTCAACGTTCTTAGCCGATTTCTTAGTCAATACGTCGATCGCCCAGCATCAGGCCGGCGAACCATCGCAGCAAGCCCAAATAACTGCGCTTGAAAACTCCTGGTACTATCCGCCGTCGGTGTCACAAGACGACCTTGCAACGGTCCTCGCACCAAGGCTCGAAACTTACCGACTAAGCGCTACAGCCCTTACTTCATTTCTAGACGTACCAAACGGTGGCGCCCGGGCATTTCTGGTAAACCAGCTCCTTCGCTTTCCGCAAGCACAAACATCGGCCATTGCCTATGGAAATGCAATTCACCGCGCCCTACAGCAGGCCCACACGCACGTTATTGCAACAGGCGAACAACCAACGGTCGAAAGCGTTATTCAAAACTTTAAAGATGCGTTAAAGAAAGAGCGACTTGAAGATGCAGACTTTACGCTTGCCGTGCAAAAAGCAAGCGACCAACTACCGATTTTTCTAAGTTCGCCTAATATCCGTTTCGGCGCCGACCAAAAGTCCGAACTATCTTTTGCACACCAAGAGGTTCAGCTGGGCGACGCCAGACTAACCGGAAAGATAGATCTTACAACAATTAGTTCAAGCTCAAAGACAATCGACATAACCGACTACAAAACTAGCAAACCGGCCTTAAGTTGGCGGGGCGCCTCTGACCTAGAGAAAATAAAGCTGCACAAATATCGTCAGCAGCTCATTTTCTACTCGCTACTAGTCAGCAACTCAAGAGATTACCACGGCTACAAAATCGAAAAGGGTAGTATTGTCTTTACTCAGCCAACAAAACAAAATGAGATATCAATTCTAGAGATGGCCTTCTCGGAAGATGAAATTGCCTACGTTACGAAGCTTATTGAAGCAGTCTGGCGACGGCTTATGTCACTTTCGTTCCCCGATACAAGCCAGTACTCACCAAATCTTGCGGGCATACAGGCATTCGAGCACGACTTAATTGACGGCAAAATCTAAGTGTGATATAATAAGAAGGTAGGCAGATGGAGTCGCATGATATCGACAGTACTAAGTAGTGTCCGTATCATGCGATTCTCTGCTGTACATTGACAGAGATAGCAAAAATTGTTGCCCCTGGGTGCGTCCTAGGGGCAACGCCAACGTCCAGCCAGTGTGAACTAGAGCCTACTCCCCCCCAATAGTACGCTCTTTACCTCAATTACGAGAGTTCCGCTGGCTGGGCGACCAAGTCTGGAGGGGCTCGCCCTCTAAATGCAACCAGTGCACCCACGACGTGCATATTGTCGGGTACACCCCCTCCTACGACAAGTATGGCTGCAAGAGGATCACCGTATGAATAATACGGCGTCTAGCTTGAGCCCCTCCAGACCTGACTTTCATTGTTGGACCATTCACTCAAGGAGGTGAGAGAATTGGCAAGCAACCAAGAGGCTGCCATCAACAACGCGAAAACACCGCAAGAAGTGGCAGCCGCCTACGATGCCTACAGGCAAAGTATGGTGGCGAAGGGTCAAACCCCCAAGCCGCTCAGCAGCTTCGGCAAGTAGCAACGGCGCTACCTGCCGATCATACGGGGTGGCGTCCGAATAGGACGCCACCCCGACCAACCCAAATAAAATTGGGCTACTATCTCTGTCCATCTCTCAGATTTCATATACAACGTATGTGGAATGCGAGAGATGAATTTCTGGCAAGAACTTCCCAAACCATTTTATATTCTTGCCCCTATGGAGGCAGTGACAGACGTTGTCTTTCGACATGTGATAGCAAAAGCAGGCCGACCCGACGTTTTTTTCACCGAATTCACCAATACAGCAAGTTTCTGCAGTCCAAAAGGCATCCACAGTACACGCGGACGCTTGACGTTTACCAACGACGAACAGCCAATGGTGGCACAAATATGGGGTAAAAATCCCAACCATTTTCGTCAAATGTCACATGGCTTGAAAGAACTTGGTTTCATCGGTATCGATATTAATATGGGCTGTCCAGATAAGTCTGTTGTCAAAGGTGGTGCTGGTAGCGCCCTTATACGAACACCAGCACTTGCAGCCGATATCATCGCCGCCACGAAAGAGGCAGGACTACCAGTTAGTGTTAAAACTCGGCTTGGTGATGTCCGCACCGATGAATGGAGAGATTGGCTAACGCACCTCCTAAAGCAAGATATCGCCAATCTAACAATCCATTTAAGGACCCGTAAAGAAATGAGTAAGGTAGAAGCTCACTACGAGCTTATTCCTGAAATTAAAGCGCTACGCGACGAAATTGCGCCGCAAACTCTTCTAACTATAAACGGCGATATCCGCGATCGTCAGCACGGCGAAGCTCTCGTTAAGCAATACGGTGTCGACGGTATTATGATCGGAAGGGGAGTATTTAAAAATCCATTTGCATTTACCAAGACAGTAGAGAACGGCAACGCTCAAGACAGCCTCCTTTCACTACTTTATTACCACCTTGATCTATTCGAGCAACACAATACCGAAGATCAACCACGCGCATTCGACCCTTTAAAACGATTCTTCAAAGTATACCTTCATAGCTTCCCGGGCGCCTCGGAGTTACGTGAAAAACTCATGCAAACAAAAAGCACCGCCGAAGTACGCGCCGTACTCGATTCTTCAATTGAACAACTAGATTCTAAAAACTAAATTCTTAACTATTGTGCTTATTATAGATTTTCGCTAATTCGTTAGCCTGCTCTTGCCCAGTTAAGGCAGCAACCCTATTCTCGAGTTCATTATTCAGCGCATCAGCCCGTCTTGGTGCGTGCTCGAAGTCGCGCGGGAAAACCGGTTCGCCAAAAATCACTTTACGGCCATATTCTTCAAGAATATGTTCATGATCAATTTTATTTGGTGGATAGACAATACCAACTGGCACAACAGGTACCATTTCGCGGAACGCTACGTGCGCAATGCCGTAACGAAACTTGTAAAGCCGACCGTCTCTTGAGCGAGTACCCTCGGGATGCAAACCAAATGAATCGCCTCTCTCAAGTGTCTCGTGAATACTATTGAAAAATACATTAAGGTCCTCACGCGTACCGTTTTCACGGACAACAGGAACCTGTAAGGTGTTGTCAACAAGCCACTTGGCCGCGCGGCTCATCACAATTTCATGTGGCCACCTTAGACGCGTACCACCATCATCTTCGTTATGGTGCCTACTAAAACCCCTACCAGAGAAATATTCTTTTTTCGCACCAAAACGCATCGCCTTACCGGTGTGCTTAGTGTAAGCCGTTGCCATCATCAAAGAGTCAACCATCTTCAAGTTATTTGCCGCGTAAAGAGCCGGTTCATCGGGAATATTCTCAGCACCCTCAACATCAAAACCATAAATATAGCGAAGAGAAATATGTGCCGCAGGGTATAACTTAAAATACAAGTCTTTCTGTCGTTCCATATAACAACTTTACCGATGCTAACCGCAACTTGCAAGCATTAGCGACGTCGGCGACGATGAAGCTCGGCGACCTTCAGTCGCACCGCGTGGCGATCAATCAACTGGTGAGCCTTATCTAGCTCAACCTGATCTTTCGCTTCACTGCGAAGTAGAATTGCCCGATCAAGCGCCTCTTTAGATTCGGCCTCAATAATATCATCACCAAAGTCAGCCTCGTCTACCAAGACGCGAATCGCTCCAGGGTTGACTTCAAGTACGCCTCCCGATATAGCAAAATAATCTAACTTATCGTCACTATCATTCTTGTGGTATCGTACCGCCAAAGCACCCGTTTTTGCAAGCGTAACTAATGGTTCGTGTCCAGGAAAAATCGCAATCTCACCATCGACTGTTGGTGCAATTAGCTCGTAAATCTCTTGGTCAACACGGACTCCGTTAAGCGTTATTAGCTGCAGGTGCATCATTGGGTTATTTCTCTTTCTTCACCTTATCAAGTAGCGTACCATTCACCATGTAGAACCAGTCCTCTGGCTTATCATCGTACTTACCAGCAAGAATATCGGCGAAATCACGAATCGTATCTTCAAGTTTTACATACGTACCCGGATTGCCAGTAAACTTCTCGGCAACATGGAACGGCTGCGACAAGTACCGCTGAATACGGCGAGCGCGCGCCACTGTCTGCTTCTGCTCATCAGACAACTCTTCCATACCAAGAATTGCGATAATATCTTGCAACTCTTTGTACTGCTGAAGCACACGTTGTACTTCACGAGCCACGCGGTAATGCTCTTTTCCAACAACTTCTGGGTCGAGGCTAGTCGAGCTTGACGCCAGCACATCAACTGCTGGATAAATACCAATTTCAGTTAGCGCGCGATTCATAACAATCGTGGCATCAAGATGGGCAAAAGTCGTAGCTGGTGCAGGGTCTGTAAGGTCGTCGGCTGGAACATACACCGCCTGAACTGATGTAATCGAACCCTTCTTAGTAGAAGTGATTCTCTCCTGTAGGCCACCCATTTCTTCTTGGAGGTTTGGCTGATATCCAACCGCTGAAGGCAGTCGTCCAAGAAGTGCCGAGACCTCGGCGCCTGCTTGAGTAAATCGGAAAATATTATCAACGAAAAGAAGAACGTCCTTACCTTGGTCGCGAAAGGCTTCGGCCATTGTTAAGCCAGAAAGCGCCACGCGAAGACGTGCCCCAGGTGGCTCATTCATCTGACCAAAGACAAGTGACGTCTTATCCAAAACCTCAGCTTCTTCCATCTCGTAGTAAAGGTCGTTTCCTTCACGAGTACGCTCACCAACACCAGCAAAAACCGAGTTACCAGAGTGGAATTTTGCAATGTTGTTAATCAGCTCAGTGATAAGCACCGTCTTTCCGACACCAGCTCCAGCAAAAAGACCAGCCTTACCACCCTTAATGAGTGGTGCGATGAGGTCAACCACCTTAATACCAGTTTCAAGGACCTCAGTCTTGTTTGACTGCTCATCTAAAGACGGCGCAGGGCGATGGATAGGGGAGACTTCGCCTTTTGGCGCTGGCTTGCCGTCAATTGGGTCACCAGTAACATTAAACATACGACCTTGCGTCTCGACACCAACCGGTACAGTAATAGGCGAGCCGGTCGCTTCGACTTCTTGGCCACGCTTCAAGCCATCGGTGCTTGAAAGGGCAATAGCGCGAACGGTCGATTCGCTTAGGTGCTGTGCAACCTCAAGCGTAACGGTTCGTTTGCCATCTTTAATATGAAGTGCGTCGTACATTGCTGGAAGATCACCTGCAAACTCAACGTCAACAACGACACCAACGATTTGTATAATTTTTCCTATATTTTTACTCATAATTCCTCCATATCATCTAATCATTTAATGCTTCAACACCGCCAGAAATCTCGGCCAACTCTTGAGTAATTGCACCCTGACGCGCTTTATTCATGGCCAGAGTCAGGTCGTCAATAAGGTCAGAAGCGTTGTCAGTCGCGTTTTTCATGGCCAGCATTCGCATACTGTGTTCACTGGCGCGAGCATCAAGCAACGCTTGGAAAATCTGTGCGCCAACAAGGCGGTAGGCAACTGCATCAAGCACCGTCTCGACGCTAGGCTCATACAGAACATCTTTTAAAGCCCCTGGCTCATTTGCAGGCTCAAAACCAGCAGGGAGTACCCGGCGAATCACCGCATCTTGACGAACGCTGTTGATGAAATCGGTAAATAGAATATCGACCGCATCAACCTCGCCTGACGTAAATAAGGTTCGAACACTATCTAAAATCGCCGTTAACTCACGTCCTTGAGGCTTATCCGGTAGGTCTTCATAAGCACCAAGCACCTTAGTATCCTTAATACGAGAGACAAATTGAGCGGCCTTGCGCCCAATCGTAATAGTCGTATTCTTGATACCAGACGCATCATCGTCCTTAAGCTCGTGAGCGTAGAGGCGAGTAATATTACTATTGTAAGCACCGGCCAAACCCCGATCGGAGGCAATCACAATCAAAAGGCGAGTCTTGACTGGGCGCTTAACGAAAAGTGGGTGCTCTTGAACAGCCACATGCGCCGAAAGTGCAGTCAGCAACTGCCGAGCAGCTAAAGTATAAGGTGATGAAGCCTTTGTCGCTTCTTGAGCACGACGCATTTTACTAGCAGCAACCAGCTGCATCGCCTTCGTAATCTGCTTTGTACTTTTGACAGAGCGAATCCGACCCTTTAGCTCTTGTGTTGACGCCATCCGCTAGCCCTTAAAACCCTTCGCAACATTTGTTGCGACCTTTTCAACAAGCTTCAATGTTTCGTCAGTCGGCTTGGCACCCTTATCGAGTTCTTGCATTTCTTTCTTATATTCGTGCTGCAGTTTACTAATAAACGCTTCTTGAGCATCTTTAATATGCGCCGGCTCAACATCGTCAAAATGACCACTCGTCACCGCCAAAATACTTACGACCTGTTCCCAGACGCTCATTGGCTTGTACTGTGGCTGCTTCAATAGCTCAGTTAAGCGTTGACCGCGATCAATCTGTTGCTTCGTTGCATCGTCAAGGTCGCTTCCAAATTGAGCAAAGCTTGCAAGCTCACGGAACTGCGAAAGACCTAGCTTCAGATTACCGCTAACCGACTTAACAGCTGCAGTTTGCGCAGCGCCACCAACACGAGAAACCGAAAGGCCAGCCGATATAGCAGGGCGAATACCTTGGTGGAAGAGGTCGGTTTCAAGGAATATTTGACCGTCAGTAATCGAAATTACGTTTGTTGGAATGTAGGCAGAAATGTCGCCGGCTTGTGTTTCAATAATCGGCAAAGCAGTCAAAGATCCGCCACCAAGCGCATCCGAAAGTTTTGCCGAACGCTCAAGTAGGCGAGAATGGAGGTAAAAAACATCGCCCGGATAGGCCTCACGTCCTGGCGGACGACGAAGAAGTAGTGACATCTGTCGATATGCAACCGCGTGCTTGGTCAGGTCATCGTAAATCATTAGGGCGTGTCCATTATTATCACGGAAATATTCGCCCATAGCAGTTGCGGCGTACGGCGCAAGATACAGTAATGATGCCGGGTCTGAAGGGCTTGTTGCGACAACAATTGTTTGGTCCATCACGCCTTCAACCTTCAAACGTTCGACCAAACGCGCAACCTTCGACAGCTTCTGTCCAATTGCAACGTAAACATTAACAACGCCAGTTTTCTGCTTTGCTTGGTTAATCATCGTATCGATAGTAAGGGCTGTTTTACCGACTTGGCGATCTCCGATAATAAGCTCGCGCTGGCCCCGGCCGATCGGGAACATAGCGTCAATTGCCGCAACTCCGGTCATAAGCGGCTCGTGAACCGACTTCCGATCCATCACACCAGGGGCATCGCGCTCAACAATGCCTTGTTGCTTCGTTTTGATTGCCGCGCCACCGTCAAGTGGTCGCCCAAGCGGGTCAACAACCCTGCCCAAAAGCTCCTCGCCAACAGGAACCGTTAAAACAGAACCCTTCAAGCGCACTGTCTGTCCAGCCTTCACACTGCTGTCATCGCCAAGAAGCACCGCTCCAATTTCATCTTCAAGAAGGTTAAGTGCAAACGCCTCAACGATACCGCTAGGAGTTTCGATATTAATAACCTCGCTATAGCCAGCACTTCGAAGCCCGTGAATCCACACAACACCGTCGCCGACACGCAAAATAACGCCAACCTCATCAAGACTTCCTTTTGTTTCAAGGTTTTCAATTGCTTTGCGCAAGTCTTGTGATAGGGTAGTGATCGATACGGTACTCATAGTTTTCTCCTTAGGCTTTCTTGAATCTTGTTCGTAGTGTAGTTAACTGTCGGGCCACTGTTGTGTCGTGTTCTTGCCCAGGTATACGCAGACGGAAGCCACCAAGAACAGTCGGATCGACCCGTTCACGAAGCTGTACTGAAGTAGCGCCTGTCTGGTTTTTAATAAAAGCATCAATTTCTTTGCGAGTGGCGTCGGCAAGCGAAAACGCACTGGTCACATCACCAATAACGTGACCCTTGCTAGCCAGCACTGTTTCGATATCACGCACAAATAAATCAAAATTATTCGTCTGACGAGTTTCAATAAGGTAAGCCGCCAGTTTCTTCAGCACGGCTACGTCATTAGCAAGCAGAGCAGTTGCCACGTAATCGGCAACTCTCCGTCGTGAAAGGCGACGAGCCATCTACTGCACCTCTTTCAGCGAATCTGCAATAATTTTAGCGTCTGTCGTTTTGGTATGAGTTTTTCCTACAACCTTTTCAGTGGCAAGGGCAATAAGCTCGAGCGTTTCGTTATGTAACTCTTTTTTTACAGCTTCAACATCGCGAGCAAGCGAGTCATGCGCCTCTTTTGTAATACGTTCGGCTGCGGTTCGCGCTTTATCCTCGCCCTGAACGATAATCTCGGACGCCTCGTCTTTAGCCGTCGCAACAATCTCGGAAGCCTCTTTGCGAGCCTTATCAAGTAACTCTTCAACCTCAAGTTTCGTCTTATTGGCTTGACTTTGCGCTTCAATACTTGCACGTTGTGCTTCGTCGATATTCTTTTGGCGCTCATCGACCGACTTCATAAGCCACGGATAAACGAACTTCCCAAGAAGGGCAACAAGAATAGTAAAGGCAATAATCTGAATAATTAGCAACCGCCAATCTATACCAAGGGCCTCTATTAGACCACCAGAACCTGCCGAAGCCTCTGCCATATTATGCAATACGTTCACGCAGTAAAACTCCTAAAGGAACTTCGCAATAATTGCAACAATGATAGCAATAATAGCCAACGAGTCAGCAAAGACGATCGCGGTAATCATAAGCGTACGGATATCGCCAAGTTTTTCTGGGTTACGACCAAACGCGTTAAGCGCAGCGGCACCAATTATACCAATCGCAAGAGCCGCACCAATTGCTGGAACTGCGTAAGTCAATCCAAATGATAATGCATCCATTTCTATTATTTCTCCTTTTAATTAAACTTAATTATACCACATCACCCCTGAGGTGCTGCCTTCTTTTTAGTTGAAGCAACAGGTGGGTGATCGTGCGATTCTGGGCCGTGATGGGACACGGCAAGCGATGTAAATATAAGCGTCAACATGAAGAACACGTAAGCTTGAATGAAACCAATAAACAACTCAAATCCAAGAAATACAGGTAGCGCAACCGACGCAAAGTAACCAGTTAGAATAGCTATCACAATTAGCAGTATCTCGCCAGCGAACGCATTACCGAAAAGTCGAAGGGCGAGGGCAGTTAGGCGCGAAACCTCACCAACAAGCTCAAGGATACCCTCGAATGAACCAACGGGGTCTTTAAACGGATTGCGGAAATATCGCCCAAGATTACCCTTGTTAGTTAATTGGCGGATTGCGTATAGCTGGACGCTAATAGCGGTAATAAGTGCTAGTGCTAGCGTGAAATTAAGGTCGGCAGTCATGCTACGGAGCAGAGGAACGCCCTTAAAGAAAATCGACTCTGGACCTGGAATGACACTCATCCAGTAATTAAATAGCACAAAGAAGAAGATAGTGACCGCTAGTGGCGTAATGCGCCGAGCAATCTTATCGTCTGGAATTACACCGCGGATCTGGCCCAAAAGCCCTTCAAACACCCATTGGACGAGGCCAACGAAGCGATTGTATTTACCCCGCCGCACCTTATTAGCAACAAAAACAAGAATAATGAACGTTATAAACGAACCGAAAATACCTGTAACCATTGTGTTGGTTACAGGAACACCGAACAGCTCAAAAAGAGGTTGGGCCGAGATTGAGATATGCAGCTCGGCTGCAGCCAATGATGATAGCAATGACATATGAAACTATTGTAACAGAACTGTTAATCCACGCAAAGAATAATTAGCTCGCAAGCGCCGTAACGTTAAATGTACCACTTGTGGTAAATGTATGCACCGTATAGCCATTTACTGTCGTAATAGTACCGCCGGTTGCCGTAATTGTGCCCGTCTTATAGCGAATAATAACAACACCCGAGCCACCGGCGCCACCAGAGCCACCCCTGTTATTGCCGTTAGCGCCACCGCCACCACCGCCGGTATTTGCCAACCCAGGGTATCCATTTCCATTATTAACACTAATACCGCCACCGCCGCCACCGCCAAGATCTGCCGAGCCCGGATTATAAGACGAGTACGTTCCAGCGCCACCGCCAGCGCCCAATATCATAGGCACGCCGGTATAGAACAAAATTACACCCGAACCGCCAGCACCAGCGGGGTTTAGTGTTCCTTTCAAGCCGTAACCACCGGCACCACCACCGCCACCACCGTTATAGTTACCGTCGTTAAGATTAGCCCCGGCACCGCCATTCGAGCCCTGCCCAGCAGTTCCGGCACCGCCAGCGCCCGGCAGTGGGCTAGCACCCCCAGAGCCACCGCCCCCAGAACCACCGTTGCCTCCAGGAAGTCCATTCTGTCGGGCGCCGCCACCACCGCCATAGGCGACAATTGACCCGAAAGACGAATTTCCGCCGTTCAAACCAGCACCCGGCAATGACGCACCCGGCCCACCAGCGCCACCAGCTCCTACAGTAACAGTGCTTGCCCCAAGCGTAGCATTAGTTGTTGTAATTACAACACCACCACCGCCACCACCACCAGCACCACCAGCACTTGTACCATTACCACCGCCACCGCCACCACCAGCAACAACAATCACGTCAACGGTGGCAGGACGAGCCACCAACGATGGAGAAGGCAAGTAATCACTGTTATACGAACTATACTGTTTTGGCGATGAATCTAAAACCGAGGCAATCTGCCATCGACTATCGGTGCGATTAATAACTTTATTATCGGACAATCTTGTAACGGACAGCATAATACCAGAGCGCCCAGTAGCTTGGTTATAAACAACCGCACCAAAGCGATGAGAACCGGCAGTAATTGTTAACGTCGACTGGAAAATATTCGGATACAATGACTCGTTAAGAATCGGTCTGCCGTCCATATACACGACACAGTTATCGTCGCACAGCGCCCTAACCTTAACATCGGTATTATCTGTAAGAATAACATCTTTATAATCACGCAAATATAAATAGCCCGGATTAGAGCTAACGCTTCCTATTAATCTCGTAAAGTAATCGCCAGGAGTAGCCGTTAGCCAGGTGTCTAAAACACCCATATCAGTAGCATTGCTCCACCAAGCTGAGCTTGCAATATATCCAGACTCAGAGAACTGCCTAAGGTCGCCGACATTGACGCGCCACGAAGTATCGGTAACAACAATCGGCGCTTCGGCGCCACTACGACGTAAAGCAGCCGTAAAGCGCGCCGGACTTGGCACTAGGGTGTTACTAGTAAGGCTAACTTCGATTGTGTGACAGCCGTTATCGAGCGTCAGCGATGCAGACTGCTGCCCGCTACCGCTCAAGACTGGGGCACCGTCAATCATAGCGTTAACTGTATAGTAAGATTCGGGCGTCGCAGTCTGAAAAACATACGATGCAGACTCGTCAGTGACACTAAAATCTTTACGGAAGTAGGCCACACCAGGTGCAGTATCCGACGATGCAGGTGCGATTGTCACAGCCGCTGAGGCACCAGTGAGTGGCTGTTGACTTGTGGCTCGTGCCGCATTTGCCCAGCCCTGAGATGTCGTTGCGGCACCAGAGCAAAGGTCTGGTACTACTACTGGCTGTACGCCAGGCTGTGTATATACTCGCCATACTGTACCGTCTGAATGGCGCAGAAGTTCGACATAGCCAGAGTTTGGAATAGTCACTGCCTTGCCATCACTGTCAAGAGCAGGCAGCTTAACACGGAATGAACTACGAAGATCTTGGTTAGATACAACCGAGCATCCAGCAGAAGCAGGGCAAGGAGACACGACAACATTACCAGCACAATCTGTTGCAGGGGTTAAGGGCTTGGCATTGGTCCAAAGCGGAACATTGCCGTTCTTTGCAAGACACGCCTTTGCGTAGGCAACACCAGCTTCACCGGCAACCTTCGCAAGTTGCTCGTAATATTGCTCTTTCAGCGTAATACGGACCGACGCAACCGAAGAAACAGAAACAGCCAAAACCGTCATTAAAACAACCGATGCAATAAGCACCGTCGGGAGCGCAAATCCTCTCTGTTGTTGGCGTCGTATTTCCACCATATACCCTCGTTTATTCTATTGTATCATAAGCATAATGACCGTGAAGCTTGCCTTTCGACATTTTTCTAACGTATAATAGAGAATAGGAAAGAGGGGGAGTATGAGCGACTCAGCAACACCAAAAGTTATTGTTTACAGCACCAGCTGGTGCGCATTTTGCCACACCGAACGCCAATGGCTTGAACGGCTTGGTATACCATTTATTGCGAAAGATATCGAGGCCGACCCGGCAGCCCACGAAGAGCTAATGGCAAAGCTTAACGGCGATTTTCGCGGCGTTCCGGTTACCGATGTCGATGGCGACATTATTCTTGGGTTTGACCGTCCGCGTCTTCAAGAAGCAATGAAAGCACACGGCATCGAGCCGGCATAAAGTTAGCTATTACCAACACCTGAATAGGCAAAACCCCCAGATTACTCTGGGGGTTTGCACCTTTACTTACTACCTGCGCGGATTACGCGGACCAACGAGGCGACTGAACACCTCGTTCCAGGTTTCCGATGCCTCGAGGAATGCGGCGTGCGCTGTATTCACATCGACATACTGAAGATTGGGAAGCTGCGCTCGCCAACGGTTCAGCGCCAGTGGTTGAGCCACCGTGTCATTCTTACGACCAACACAAGCGATGTACGTCAGCTCCCTGACGCTGCGAAGTGCACGAAGCTTTGGGGCCTCGCACATCCAGGCAACCTGCGCGCCGTACATCTTCCACGAGTGCCCCTTCAGACGCTCGATAGCCGTACGCTTGACGCGAGCTTGGTACGCACTGATGTCGTACTCAGTCCTCGGCACTTCGATATTCTCGTCCTTGGGCGGCTGACGAAAAAGGCTCATCAGGATCCCGCCACCGAATTCACCCAAGCAGCGGTAGACACCGCTGGTGAAGAACCATCGAAGCGGTCCGCTCGTAGCCATCAGAGTCTCGGCGCCGTGAGGGCTGTCGACAATGATCACCCGAACACGCCGACGCTCAGACGGGCTCAACTTTTCGACAACCTTGGCGGTCAACAGACCGCCAATGGAGATGCCGAGAATCGTGACGTTTTCGCCAGACTCCAGCGAATCCTTGACCTTTGCCGCCACCTCGGCAGCAATTTTGTCTGGGTTCCAGCGGAGGTACGTCTGAGCGCTAATGCAACCCAACCCCCCGATACTATTCTTCACATCAGCAATCTGTTCGGGTCCCCGAGCAAGAATACCTGGAAGAACAAACACACGACCTTGCTTCGCAGCAACGTCCATGGTTTCACCATCCTTCAACTAGTAGTGTAAAATTTTCAGGTGCAGAACTTTCAGCGCATTTTTTACGTTGAAAATACTATATCATTATAGCATAATATGCAATTATAGTCAATATTCTTATCTGTTAAGTGAGTGTTCGTGCTATACTAAAACCAATGCAAATTACAGCAAAAAAACCGACGCTTATTATGATTCACGGCTTTCGTGGTACCCATCACGGGCTGGTTCTTATTGCCGAGCAATTCCGAAAGCAATACAACGTCATCGTACCTGACCTTCCTGGCTTTGGGGCTGGCGATATTATTGACTCGCACGACCTCGACAGCTACGTCGCGTGGTTGCAAGTATTTATCAAGAAACAGCGCCTAACCGAAAAGCCACTGTTGCTAGGACACTCATTCGGCAGTATCGTTACCAGTGCTTACGCCGCCAAGCATCCAAAAATGATAGAAAAGCTTATTCTAGTCAACCCAATTGGCGCACCGGCGCTAGAAGGTCAGCAACGCGTTTTAACAAACCTCGCGATTTTCTACTACAAGCTTGGCGAGAAACTTCCAGAAAAGCTGGGTCGTCGTTGGCTCGGCCTTACTGCGGTGACAATGATTATGAGCATTAGTATGGCGAAAACCGACGACAAAAAACTACGCAAATATATTCATAGCCAACACCGACAGTATTTTAGTACATTTCATAGCGCTAAATCAGTTTCAGAAGGCTTTCGAACATCAGTGAGTCATGATGTTAGTGAATTCGCGCCGAAAATTAAAATTCCGACACTCCTTATTGCCGGAGCGCTCGACGATGTTACCCACCTAAGTAAACAATTTGCACTTGTGAAACTTTTTTCAAACGCCAAACTATCGGTCATTGACGGCGTCGGCCACCTTACACACTACGAAAAGCCAGTGGTTGTTGCCAACATTATTAAACGATGGCTAAAAAGCGCCGCAAGTGCGACATATCCAAACAAGAAATTAAACTAAAAGACTCTCGTAAAGCGACTCAAATCGCTGAAGCACCGCATTAAGGTCGTGCGTTCCAGCGATTGCCAAGCTTTCTTTTGAGTAGCGCTCGCGAAGCGCTGGGTCGGTAATAATCTTCTTAATACCAGCTGCAATACCGGCTTCGTCGTCTTTCTCACAAAGAACACCATTTCGGCCATCTTGACATAATTCACCAAGCGCACCAGCATTCACCGCAACAACAGGCTGACCACTCGCCATCGCTTCAAGCGTGGCAATGCTCTGCAGTTCCGCAGGCGATGGCATGCAATAAACTGTTCCAACCTTATGAAGCGCTTCAAGGTCTGCGTCGCTGACCCGTCCCGTAAACGAAATGTGACGGACAATACCTAATGTTTGCGCAAGATGCTTCAACATTTCAAGCTCGGTTCCGTCACCAACAATCACCAAATGCGCACCAGGAACTTCTTGACGAACACTGGCAAATGCTCGCAAAAGCACCGATAAATGCTTTTCGGCATCAACGCGGCCAATATAGCTAACAATTGGCTGGTCTTTTGGAAGATTAAATCGCTCATAGATATAGTCTGCAACGCTACCAGGGCGAAAACGGGCAAGATCAATACCGTTCGAGATTGCTGCCATCGGTGGCGCCATCCTGTCGGTTATATTAAACATATCAATTGCCGATTGCGTTGGCATTGTCACAAAATCGGCCTTCGAATGGAAGCGCAAGCCGTATTCTTTTAACATATAATTAATCGGTCGCGAAACAGGGGCGAGCAACTTTAAATTATCCATAAGATTCTCGGGCATTGCGTGGCTAGTGCTAACAATCGGAATACCAAGACGATTACCGTGCTTCATTACCGCCTGACCAATACCGAGAAGCATTTGAATATGAATAACATCTGGATCGAAATCTTCAATGATTCGCTTTACTTCACGCGACGGATTCAACGAAATTCTAAAATTCTGATAAAACGGAAATGGCACCGATACTGTTCGCGTAATAACGTGATTGCCATCGACCTCTTTACATTTCCTACCGGTCTGGCTTGGGGCAATAACAAGCACATCGTGACCACGATCGGCAAGCCCTTTCGCAAGATTACGACTAAAAGTCGCAACGCCGTTAATTGTCGGATAGTGAAGATCCGACGCAATCAGGATTTTCATATATGTCGCCCATTATATCACAACCCCTGTCTGCTATACTAAGAAGTAGATGAAAAAAGATGCCAAAAAACCAGCTACCGCTATTCTTAACCGTCGCGCGTCTTTTGATTATGCCCTGGAAGATGAAATCGTTACTGGCGTCGCGCTCACCGGTAGGGAAGTACGCGCTGCACGCGATGGACGCGTTCAACTAAAAGGTTCGTTTGTCACTATTCGAAATAATGAACTTTGGCTTAATAATGCCAGTTTTAGTTTGGCGCTCAACTCGAAGGGTGAACACGAAACGACCGTCGACACATCACCGCGAAAGCTCCTTGCAAAGCGTCGTCAAATCGACCAACTCGCCAGTGGCAAGCAAGCAGGCTACAGCATTGTGCCAATTCGCCTTCTCACCCGAGGGCGCTACATTAAGCTTGTCATTGCGCTTGGTAAGGGTAAAAAGCAGTACGATAAACGTCAGGTTATTAAAAAGCGTGACCAAGAACGGGATAGTCGTCGATGAAACTCGTTTCATGGAACGTTAACGGCATTCGGGCTGTTATCAACAAAGGCACCTTTCAACAATTCGTTGCCGAGCATCAGCCCGACATATTATGCCTTCAAGAAACCAAAGCCAAGCAAGGCCAAGCAGTTATTGACCTACCTGACTATCACGAATATTGGAACAGCGCTGATAAAGCAGGCTATAGCGGAACGGCCATTTTTACCAAGCAAAAACCACTTCAAGTGCTCTACGGCTTTAGCGATACAGTTAATAACAACTTCAACTTCGTTGATACGTATGGTGATGTTTCGCGCGAAGGGCGAGTTATCTCGGCCGAATTTGACGCATTTTGGGTTGTTACTGTGTACACGCCGAACACCAAGGGCGACCTTACTCGACTACAACTTCGTCATACCGTCTGGGACCCGGCGTTTCTTGCCCATGTAAAAGAGCTCGAGGCAACGAAACCGGTGCTTTTTTGTGGCGACTTAAACGTTGCTCACACTGAAATTGACCTTGCAAACCCCAAGGCAAACGTTGGAAAACACGGCTTTACTAATGAAGAACGCGAAGGCTTCGGTAATTTCATCGAAAACGGCTTTATTGATACCTATCGGCTGTTTTATCCAGAAAAAACCGATGCTTATACCTGGTGGACGCACTGGGCGAACGCACGGGCCCGAAATGTTGGCTGGCGTATTGACTATTGGCTAGCAAGCAAGTCACTACAGAGCGCCTTGCAGAAGGCCGCCATTCATCCAGAAGTTATGGGCTCAGATCACTGTCCGGTCAGTATCGAGGTCTCACTATGAGGAAACTAGCAATTTTTGACCTCGACGGAACACTATTTCGCTGGCAACTCTACCACGAACTTGTTTTTGAATTTAAAAACAGAGGGCTTTTTGACGATACGACCGCCGCAAAGCTCGAGAATGCACTACTCGAGTGGCAAGCAAAACGTCGCAGTTGGTACGACTATGAAATGGAGATTATCAATGCCTTTGAGCCAGTCATAAAGAACCTGGACCCAAACATTTATGACGTTGCCGTAAAAACAGTCGTCAAGCAATCAGGCCACAAAACCTACGCCTACACAATGAAGCTACTTAAAAAACTGCAAAAAGAGGGCTACTTCACCCTTGCCATTAGTGGCTCACAACAAGAAATCGCTGAATCATTTGCGCAACAATACGGTTTCGATGATTGTATTGGCGCGCTTTATGAGCGCGACGAGACAGGTTTTACAGGCGCAATCATTCGACGCGTTCCTGGACGAAAGCGCGAAATTGTTGAAGAATATATTGCATCACATCCAGATATTACTCTCAACGACAGTATCGCAATAGGCGACAGTGATGGCGATATCTCACTTCTTGAAGCCGTATCTAACCCAATTGCGTTCAACCCCTCGCACGACCTAATGGAAGTTGCCCAAGAGAAAGGCTGGACTGTCATTATTGAACGAAAAGATATGGCATACACCCTAAAAAGGAACTCTGATGGACTATACATACTGGAAAAAGCAGAGCAGCTCTGAGCCACTATTCCCCGATATTGAGTGGAACAAGCCCGAACAACGCGATAGGGCAGGAAAGCTTGGTATTATTGGCGGTAATACGCTTGGATTTGCCGGCGTTGCCGAAGCCTACCTTGTAGCAAGTAATACAGGTGTAGGATATAGCCGCGTCCTTTTACCAGATGCCCTGAAAAAAACAATTCCAGCCTCAATGACCGATGTAATCTTTGCCGAAACCAATCAGTCTGGTAGCCTCACAAAGAATGCCGTGACCGAAATGCGCGCGCTAGGTGACTGGGCAGATGGCGTATTACTAGTGGGTGATGCGGGGCGCAGTAGCGAGACAGCCATTGCCTACGAAACATTCCTAGAACATTACAGTGGTCACTTAACAATAACGCGAGACGCCATCGATCTTGTCAAGAACAACCCTAGCTCACTGGTTGATCGCCCAAACACACTTCTTGTTATGTCGCTGGCTCAATTACAAAAGCTATTTCAATTAGTTTACTACCCAAAGGTAATAACCTTTAGTATGCAACTCCTGCAACTTGTCGAAGTGCTTCACAAATTTACCATAACGTATCCTGTTAGCATTGCCGTCCTTCACAAAGATCACCTTGTAATCGCAAGCAGTGGCGATGTCGTCACAACCGAATGGACGAATCCAATGGCAATCTGGCGTGGCACAACAGCAACGAAAATGGCTAGCTACTGGCTTTGGAGCCCAGAAAAGCCACTCGAAGCAGCCGCCAGCGCAATTGTCACACGCTAAATCGACGCTATTTGTGATATAATAACTATCGCTACATTCAACACGCCGCGGTGGTGGAATTGGTAGACACGCAAGACTCAAAATTTTGTGTCCTTACGGACGTGCCGGTTCGATTCCGGCTCGCGGTACCACACTAAATCGACACTCTTTGTGTCTTTTTTGTTTTTATATGGTTATGCTTTTAGCGTAATTTTGCTGTATAGTATAGGTATAGAGGATGATCAATGAAACCAGAAGATAGTCAGGGTGGGGGCGTATCTAACAGCGCCAGTCAGCCTCAGCGAAACGCTGCGGCAGCCAATTTGATTCGTCATCAAATTGAGTCTCTGTACGAGCATGACAAAGGCGAACCGTCGCAACCAATTAGACACACTACGCAGTCGCCTACAAGCGTTCAGCGCGTCATTCAGCCTGTCAGTCAGACCGCTCAGGAAACTACTCAGGCAAACCCTTTCCAGCGCACATATACTGCAGCCAACCCCGAGTCGGCCCAGTCCGAACAGTGGAGGCAATACCACTCGGCATGGCAGAACTACTATCAACAGTACTACGAGCAGTATTATGCCCATCACGCAAAGGCCCAACGCCAAAGCTATTTCTCGCAACACCCCGAGCCACAACCAGTCGCAAGTCAAGAAACACTAACAAAAGACGAGGCCCTACAAGACCTGCGCTCACAACTACTGGCAAAAGTTCAAAACTCAGCCAAGAAGGTCCGAAAAAGTCGCCATTTTGTACCAATCTTAGCGACAGCTGTAGTCTTAATTATCTTCGTTTTCGTTCAATATAATCGTCTATTTATTGCCAGTGTCAACGCCTATGTCTCGCCTGGTGCCATTAGCCCGCAAAATATTGTAGTTGATCCAATTCGCGACACAGAGGTAACTAAAGAACCTCGACTTATAATTCCAAAAATTAATGTCGACGTACCAGTAATATACGATATTAGCACCGACCATGACTCGCAAATGCGTGCAATGGAGAAAGGTGTTGCACACTTTCCAATTCCAGGGGCAAACAGCCATCCGGGCGAACTAGGAAATACGGTTCTAGCAGGCCACAGTAGCAACGATCTGTTTGGAGGCGGTGATTACAAGTTCATCTTTGCTCGACTCGATAAAATGCAAACGGGCGATACACTATATGCAAATTACAATGGCGTACGCTACACCTATATAGTGACGAAAACAGAAGTCGTGAAACCAAACCAAACTAATAAACTTATTTATAAAACCAATGTACCTGTTATAACGCTTATTACCTGCACACCACTTGGCACGGCTATTAATCGTCTTCTCGTCACCGCAGAGCAAGTCAGTCCCGATCCAGCAAAAGCAACCGCCGCCCCAGCGGGTAGCGGTGTCGCATCGGACGCAGAGGTCACTCTCCCAAGCAACGAACCAACCTTCCTTGAGCGTCTATTCGGACGCCGGTGATATCTAGTCTAGTATCATCTTGACGCGCTGTAGTCTATAGCCACCGTCTTCCTTGCCGATAGCATAGAAGAAGCGTCCGTTCTGGCTGAGAGTCGCATCAAAACCAGTAGCGACATCCATAATCTTCGATACATTTGCACCGTCAAAATCACGCATTTTAAGCGTACCGTCGCTATCATCCCATACATAAGCTTTGTCAAGCCAATGGAAATCCGCTTTACTTGCAATTGGAGCAATCGTCGAACGCTTGTGCTCAACCTCGTAACCAACAAACGTCACGTCTCCTTTAACTACTAGAAAATCTCCATCTTCGCTGAAACTAAGCCAAGAAATCGGGCTATCAAGAGAAATCGTGCTGTACTCGGTAAGATTAGCCACATCATCGACCGAACGAGGATAGGCACCTCGGAGTACCAAAACTGCGCCGCCTTCGGCAATCGCAATATAGTCATTACCGTGATATAGGCCTGTTGCAATAGCAAGTGGAGTTTCTTTCGCTACGCTACGCAGAACATAACTCGAAGCATCACCGTCTCTATAAATACCAACAACTCTACGCGTCGCGTCATCAATGTCAGACCCGACGTAACTAAGCACCTTGGTGGTATGGCTAAATATGAATGACTCGACATCAGTTACTAAAGCTCTTGAGATTGTTTGATTGCCTAAATCAAGCTTTCGAATTGCACCGTCACCCATAAGTGCGTAGAAACTACGTCCATCGGTACCAGCAAACTGAACATCTTTCACCTGAACACCAAGCTGCTTAGTTAAATTCTTACTTTCGGCGACATTACGAGTATCGACTACAATCCACTCAACCTGACTACCAATATGGTGAGTAAGCAGTACATATCGGCTTCCTTCGTCCCAGCGACGAAGCATAAATTCGTGCGCCATATCTGGGTTATCGGTATTAGAATCGTAAATATTATCAGGAAGCGTTATAGAGGTTGAGGTGACATTCTCGGAGCGAAGATTGACAAGAGAGAAAACAGGAGAATCTTCTTTCTCTTGAATAATATACGCCTTACGATCAGGCGAAGCCTTTGCACCCACCAGCGATGCATAATTTTGCACAGCCTCAACTGGCAGGTCTTTCGGCACAAGTCGCGCGTAGTCAAGCCACGTCAATGTTCCGGCGTTAACATCTATAGTGCGCGACCAGTCGTTATAGCGATCTTTCCGATAAGTAAAAGTGTGCTCGCCAGCAATAACAGTCTGCTTACTTCCAGTGCGAAGACCGGTTGGTACGTTATCAGTCAAAACATCAGCTCCATTGGGCGATGAATCAAACTGAAGAAGTGCCCCTTGCTCAAGGCGACCGCTACCGCTGTCGAGGCGATATCCTAATATGAATAGCACAGTTAATGTGACGCCAATAATAATAGCCAACATAGCGAGGGTTGAAACAACCACACGCTGAACCAGCTGTTGTTTTTGGGATGGACGTCGAAACATTACTTCATTTAGTATACCCCTCGTTGGTTTTTTTCGCTAGACACTTGCATAAGCGGAATAGACAACCTACTATAGTAAAGAACCAATGCGAGGAAAACACCACGATGCCAGAGAAAAAAATCACAACTGTTGATGGTCGCCAGTACGATGCCGTTACTGGTATGCCTATTACAGACAAGCCAGTAGTTAAAAAAGCCGAGCTAGTTCCGCATCCGGTCTCAGATGCAAAGTCAGTCCACTCGTCACAACAGCGCTCGGTCACACTTCGCCGAGCATCTACAAAGAAGCCGGTGGCAGTCGCAGCTAAGCACCCGACTCGTGGCCGCTCAATGGATATTGCACGAAGTAACAAAATCAGCAAATTCGCGCCTCATCCGGTTGTGAAGTCGGTACAAAAAACCGCCCCAAAACCAGTAGCGACAGCAGATATCCCCGCAAAAACACATCCTATTGTTACACGAGCGCAAGCTAAAAAGCCTATAGTTCCACCTAAACCAGTTGTGAAATCAAGCAAATCCGTAAAGGAAGAGGCGATTGCTAAAGCCCTCAGCGTCAACACGACAAAACCAAAAAAATCGAAAAAGTTGGCTCTTTCACCTTGGAAGCGACGCGGGGCAATTATTGGCGCCTGTATTATTGCACTATTTGGTATTGCCTGGGCAGTTTATCGCTTTATACCTAGCGTATCAGTCTCTATCGCAGCCTCGCAGGCAGGCGTTCGAGCAACATACCCAGAATATATCCCTGACGGCTTCAGCCTGCATCAACCAGTATCGTATAATGATGGCGAAGTTATTCTTGTCTTTAAATCTAATACCAATGAAGACTCTTACAGTGTTACTCAAACAAAAAGCTCCTGGGATTCTTCGGCGGTCCTCGATAATATCGTCCGAAAAGAAGTCGGCGAGAACTACATTACAACAACAGAACGAGGACTCACAATCTACAGCTACGACACAAGCGCTTCTTGGGTCAACGGGGGAGTACTTTACACCATTGAAAGCGACGCCCACCTGTCAACCGAGCAAATTCGTCGAATTGCGACAAGTTTGTAATTCACAACGAATTATAAACACGTAAACAAGAGTCAACAAAACGTGGTATAATTATACTAGCTATGACCAGTGTTAGAGCGCGTTTTGCGCCAAGCCCAACCGGATTTATGCATGTCGGTGCCGCTAGAACGGCGCTTTTTGCGTGGTTCCTTGCTCGCCAACAGGCAGATGGCGTATTTATTCTTCGTATTGAAGACACCGACAAACAACGCGAAGTCGAGGGAAGTATAGAGCATATTATAAAGAGCCTCCACTGGCTCGGTATCGAATGGGATGAAGGTGTCGATAATGGCGGACCCCACGCACCGTATCTACAGTCTGACAGGCTTAAACTATACACAGAATGGGCCCAGCGCCTAATCGATGCAGGGAGAGCCTACGCCGACCCATACACACAGGCCGAGCTTGACGCTTTCCGCGAACAAGCAAAAGCCGAAAAAAAACCTTTCCTATACCGTAACCATCGGCCAGAAAATCCACCAGCTTGGGACGGTACCCAGCCACTTCGTTTCAAGTCTGAACCAAAAGCGTATAAATGGAACGACGCTGTTATGGGTGAGCTGTCTGCAGGCGAAGAAGCAATCGATGATTTCATACTCATAAAAAGTGACGGCTTTCCAACCTATAATTTCTGTCACATCGTCGATGACGCTACAATGGGCGTAACCCATGTTCTTCGTAGCCAAGAGTTTATTAGTAGTACGCCTAAGTTTCTAAACTTATACGAGGCGCTCGGGCTCGAGCGTCCAGTTCTTGCAACCCTTCCGTTTGTTATGGCAATAGACGGCAAGAAGAAACTCGGTAAGCGTGATGGCGCTAAAGACATTCTTGCCTACAAGCAAGAGGGTTACCTACCGGAAGCAATGGTTAACTTCTTAGCAACACTGGGCTGGAATGACGGCACCGAGCAAGAGGTTTTTTCTGTAGACGAGCTTATAAAAACATTCAGTCTTGACCGAGTTCAAAAAAGCCCAGCTCGTTTCGACGAGCAACGACTTTTATGGCTCAACGGCCAGCATATTCGTCAACTAACACTAGAAGAACTGTCCGTTCGCGTTGCACCATTCTGGCCAGAAGTCGCAAATGACGCCGACGAGTCATATCGTCGCACCGTTCTAAGCCTAGCTCAAGATCGACTCAAAGTTCTTAGCGACCTTAGTGGCCTAACGCAATACTTCTTTGAAGAACCGACTGTTAACTGGTCGCTTGTCGATGACAACAAACAACTTAGTAAATTAACCCGAGACGAGCATCTAAACCTTCTGGGGCAAGCAAGCGCGGCACTAGACAAGATTGACAACTGGACGGCCGAAGAAATCCAAACAACCCTAAACGAACTGCTCGAAACAACAGGCCAGAAACCCGGCATTCTTTTTAGTCTTATTCGTATAGCCACCACTTGGGCACCATTCAGTCCTGCACTTGACCAAACACTAGCTACACTTGGCAAAAATACTGTTGTCAATCGACTCGACCAAGCAATTAGTTCATAATAAAACGCCCTTACGCCCCAATTCTATGCTATAATTACGTCAGATACTGCTTACGTTTTATGGATAAAAACCCTTTCGTCATTACCAGCGTACAACCAGATAAGCCCGAAAAGTTTGTCTGGCTTAAGCGACACAAAAAACTCGTAATTATTATTTCGAGTATTGTTTTATTGCTGGCTATTGCAGGGACTATTTTTGTCGTCATTCAGTCCTCGCAACAAGAAACTGCACCGGCAGAAAATAAAGCGCCGGTTGTAGCCGAGCCAGAACCAGAACCTATTAAGTACTATTCGCCACTCACAGGCACAGAAGTAACATCCGAGGACGCTACAACACAGCCAGTCACTGGTATTATGATCGAAAACAGCCCCGACGCTAGACCACAATCTGGTCTAAAAGATAGCGGTGTCGTATTCGAGGCAATCGCCGAAGGCGGTATTACGCGTTTTCTCGCCCTTTATCAGGAACAGAAACCAGCCCTTATAGGCCCAGTGCGGAGTGTCCGAATGTACTATGTCGACTGGATAGCCGCATTTAATGCGAGCGTTGCTCATATAGGTGGAAGTGCGGCTGCCCTCCAAGAGGTTAGAAACGGGTCTTATCGTGATATAGACCAGTTCTTCAACGACGGTACCTACTGGCGGGCAACCGATCGCTACGCACCGCACAATGTCTATACAAGCTTTGAAAGGCTCGACGCGCTAAACAAAGCGAAGGGCTACACAAGCTCAATTTTTACTGGCTTTACCAGAAAAGATAGCAAGCCAGCCGAAACGCCGTCAGCTAATAATATTGACGTAACAATTAGTGGGCCTCTTTACAACAGCTCATATACCTACAATACAACCACTAACACCTACGACAGGTCGCAAGCAGGCGCTCCGCACACCGATCGAGAAGGCGGCCAAATCAGTCCGCGCGTTGTTATAGTCATGAAGGTGACCGAACAAAAAGTCTTTGAAGATGGCTGGCGCGAACAAATCAACACAATCGGCTCAGGAGAAGCATACATTTTTCAGGACGGAACAGTCACCGAAGCAACATGGACCAAGAAAAGTAAGGCCGATCAAATCACTTTCACCGACAGTGAAGGTAAGGACGTTCCGCTCGCAAGAGGTCAGACATGGCTAACGGCCGTACCAGCAAGTAGCGGGAGTGTGTCGTGGAAGTAAAGCTAATGACTCGCGATTACTGGCCACGCTTCAGTCGTCCCAGTATCATAGCTATCACTGCTGGACATATTCTGACAACGGGTATACTAGCTACGACACTCTGGCTATTCGGCTTATTTGAAAGCAACCTAGTTGCATCACTCATAATAATCGCAGCGCAGTTTACCGTCGGAGGTGTGCTTATTATTGCTATCTTTACGCTCCTAACAAAACCCCTAAAGCACCTTCTAGCGGCGATTACTCATATCGCCAATGAACCAACTGCCACTGCGCCGCCAAGTCCAAACGAAAAACGCTTTGCTAAAAATGGTTTCCGTGAAATCTTACAAACTCTTTATAGCCTTGCGGCCGACCGTCCGAGCGAGGACGGTACCGACGCTACCGGCAACCAACAAGCCGCTAACGCACGGCGCTTCATCGAGCAGGCCCTCGATAATACACTCTGTGGATTCGTAACTTTTAACTCTCAGCGGGCCATTACATACTCTAATAAAGCGACGCCAGTTCGTATTGACGCGAATGGTATTACGAGCCTAGAACTCCTATTCCATGAAACCAACAGCCTCGACACATGGTGGGACGAATGCGATAAAACATCTGTTCACGCCGAAAAAACTTGGGCCCGTATTTCAAACAAACTTCCAAACGAGGAAGACCGCCGCTTCTTCGATATAATTGCATCATACAACAAAGGCGCAGAGAGTGAAGTGGTTTTGATGCTAGTTGACCGCACGCACCTTTACAATATTGGCGAGGAAGAACTTGATTTTATTGCATTCGCGGCACATGAGCTTCGCGGGCCAATAACTGTTATACGTGGCTATCTTGACGTCCTACAAGACGAACTAAGCGCCGTCCTACAAGACGACCAAAAAGAGCTTTTCCACCGCCTTTCAGTTTCGGCCAACCGGCTATCGGGTTACGTTAACAATATTCTTAATACCTCACGCTACGACCGCCGACATCTACGCGTGCATCTTAGCGAAACAACTTACGCCTCAATTTACGATACTATTAGTGACGATATGGCCTTGCGCGCTCGATCTCAAAACCGACTAATTTCTGTCAACATTCCAAACGACCTACCAACAATCGCTGCGGACACGGCCAGCCTTAGTGAAGTAATGTCAAACCTAATAGATAACGCTATCAAATACAGCAACGAAGGGGGAGCGATTGCCGTTAGTGCCGGCCTAAGGGGTGAGCTGGTCGAGTTTTCGGTTGAAGACCACGGCATTGGAATGCCCGCAAACGTCATTGGTAACCTATTCCAGAAGTTCTACCGCTCGCACCGATCGCGCGAAACTGTTGCAGGAACGGGTATTGGCCTCTACATCAGTAAAGCAATCGTCGAGTCACATGGCGGCACAGTCGGTGTCCGTAGCGAAGAGGGAGTAGGGTCGACATTTACAATCTCGCTCCCAACCTATCGGTCAGTCGCCGCAAAGCTTGAATCGGGCGACAATAACTCGGTAATGCAAAAGACAGACAGTAGCGTATGGATTAATAACCACACAGCGTTCAGGGGGTAGTAATTATGGCAATCAAGACAATCTTAATCGTTGAAGATGACCGCTTTATTGGCGAGATGTACGTACGTAGCCTTAAAAAAGCCGGCTACGAGATTGACTGGATGGTTGATGGAAACGACGGGCTAATTGCAGCCAGAAACAAGCAGTACGATCTGCTGTTGCTTGACGTTATGTTACCAGAGAGACGAGGCGGTGAAATCCTTGAGGCGTTGCGCGGTAAAGAAGATTTAATACCAAATACAAAAGTTATCGTTCTAACTAATTTTGAACAAGACGACCAAATGCGTCTAGCCATGGAAAAGCACTCTGACGGCTATATGATTAAAGCCGAAATTACCCCTAGTAAACTCCTTAGTATCATCCAAAGCCTTGAAGCAACAACGTAACATATGTTATAAAAATGGCCAAAAAAAGGAATGCCCGTCATCTATTGCTAAATGACGGGCGTTGTGTCCTTGTAGAACGGACTAGTCGTTGCTATACGAGTACGGATCGCGACGAGTCGGCGAGTAACGGATATCGATACTAGAGGCCTTGACCCGCAACGTAGCAATGTAGCGTGCCGTAGAAACGCAAGCCACGCTTGCATCTTGCCAGTTCCGACTACTGAAGAAGGTCACCTGCGCGCCTACCGGCACAACTGCACCTCGGAGGCGAAAGGGGACATCATTGGCCAACCTAGCCATCTTAGTACCCTTATTACGCCTAGCGTACGCCTCCTCGACGAGCTTCAGCAGAAACCTTTCCTCTTCATCCCAATTGGTAATTTTATGCGGCATAATTGCCACCTTCCACTTGAACTCTATTGCAAAGCAATATACAAAGAACAACCCTCTTATTATACTACTTTTTGCTGTACAAGTCAACTTAACCCCTGTCTAGACTAGACAAACTACCACCATTTTGCTAGAGTAGTAAGGTTATTTCTTAACATTATAAAAGTTTGGTCCCGTCGTCTAACGGTTAGGACACCAGGTTCTCATCCTGGCAATCGGAGTTCGATTCTCCGCGGGATCACCACGAAGATAGCTCACCCCTGCGGTGGGCGTTTTTCGTGGTTGGTTTTCGCCAAGAAAGCATCTTTTGCGGTAGTGTTTAGCCGAATCATGTACAAGGACAATACGTTAAATTGCAAGCAGAAACGCAAGAAGACACTGCTGGATAGCGGGGGGTCAGGTAGCATCACTGTGCTACGCGGAATCCAACGTACGACCCGAAACCTGATGGGGATAGAGTCAAAATAAGGTTCAGTACGCCAACCCTAGAGCTACTAGTGTAATAATGGCCACCACGACGAAAAGCGCGAGATGCCGTCACATACCGATTAGTATAGATTGACCCAATACGCTGAACATCCGTCCAGTTAACTATGCCCGCCAGCTCGGGTCATCCACTCGGTTTCAGTTATAAGGTGCGAACCACCACCTAGCGCAGCGGCTTCAGTAATCGCATCAGTTTGAGATATATTGACCCACGGCGTACCAGTTGGCCGAGATTCAGCAACAAATGCGGGGTTATAAGGTTGATTGCCATTTTCTTGACCCTTAATTTTCGCCTCGTACTTCATCACGCAAAAGTCTTTCGAGCCTGGAATAGCGGGGTTACCATAAACAAAAACATAGTTATCTGGGCAAATAATGCCCTTATCGATTTTGTAAATCTCAGACTGCTTTTTCCAAGTGGCAATATCCGCTTTGCGAGCAGACTCGCGAGCCTGTGAGGTTATGCCGTTGTAAGCAACGATGGTAATTGCGGCCAAAATTGCAATCACGACAGCAACAATAAGAAGCTCTACAATCGTAAAACCGCGTGCAATTTTTAACTTTTTACGAGAGAGAGAGAGAGAGAGAGAGAGAGAGAGAGTTGACTTTTTC
>Ga0222423_1000322_pt1 | contig 38632 bp, 49 predicted proteins | sample 3A0metagenome_FD_182472 | JGI IMG/M metagenome (GOLD analysis project Ga0222423, IMG submission 182472) | Enriched microbial communities from leaf-cutter ant dump, University of Wisconsin, Madison, United States - 3A0 (version 2) | ecosystem: Environmental > Terrestrial > Nest > Insects nest >...
CGGGCGGTAGCAACCACCCGTAGCGGCCGGGTAGGTGTGATTGGGACCGTTGCGACGGTGACGTCCGGTGCCTACGACGACGCCCTGGCGGCTGCCCCCCACGTACAGGTGTTCTCCCAGGCATGCCCGCGTTTTGTGGAGTTTGTGGAGCAGGGGGTGACCAGCGGGCCGGAGTTGATTGCGGCGGCGCGGGAGTACTTGGCGCCGCTGCAGCAGGCCGACGTGGACACGCTGATTTTGGGCTGCACTCACTACCCGATGCTGCAAGGAGCAATCTCCTATGTGATGGGGGAGGGCGTGACGTTGGTGGATTCGGCAACCGAGACGGCCATTGACGTGTACCGCGCGCTGGTGGCTGGCGGGTTGGAACACACTGCCGACGCGCCGCCGGAGCATCGCTTCATGGTCACCGGCCCGGCGCAGGCGTTTTCCACGCTGGCTCAACGCTTCCTGGGGCCCGTGGTGCAGGTGGTGGAGCCGCTGCGCGGCTGAGGGGCGGATAGGCTCGGCGCATGACTCGTGCCGATGGACGTACCCCTGACCAACTCCGACCCGTCGTGTTTGAACGCGGCTTCTCTGCCAACGCGGAAGGCTCCTGCCTGGTGTCTTTTGGGGCCACGCGGGTGCTGTGTACGGCGTCGTTCACGGAGGGGGTGCCGCGGTGGAAGAAGGGCTCCGGCGAGGGCTGGGTGACCGCCGAATACGCGATGTTGCCGCGCGCAACCTCTACTCGTAATGACCGTGAGAGTGTGCGCGGGAAGATTGGTGGCCGCACGCACGAGATCTCGCGCCTGATTGGGCGGTCGCTGCGGGCCATCGTTGACGTCAGTGCACTCGGGGAGAACACGATCGTGGTGGACTGCGACGTATTGGATGCCGACGGTGGCACCCGTACGGCCGCCATTACGGGGGCGTACCTGGCTTTGGCCGACGCGGTGGCGTGGGGTGTGCAGCGCGGAGCGATTGCCGCTGGTGCGCAGGCGCTCACCGGTTCCGTGTCGGCGGTGTCGGTGGGCATTATCGACGGGACGCCGATGCTGGACTTGCCGTATGTGGAGGACGTGCGGGCCGAGACGGACATGAATGTGGTGATGACGGGGGCGGGGCATTTTGTGGAGGTCCAGGGAACTGCCGAGCGGGCAACCTTCACCAAGGCCGAGCTTGACGTGCTGCTGGAGTTGGCCGCGACGGGTAATGCCCAGTTGGCGCAGTTGCAGGCGCAGGCGTTGTCTCAGGTGTTGGGGGCCTGAGCGTGGCGCCCCGGGCCGTGTTCGCCAGCCACAACCCGCACAAGCGGGATGAGGTGTGGGCGATCTTGTCGCCGCTGCTGGTGGGCTGGACTTCGGCGGATCTCGTGGGGGCGGGCGAGCTGGGGGTGGAGGCTCCCGTCGAGGATGGGGTGACCTTTGCTCAGAATGCGCTGATCAAGGCGCGCGCGGTGGCGACGGCCACTGGGTTGCCGGCCATTGCCGACGATTCGGGTATCGCGGTGGATGTGATGGGTGGGGCGCCGGGGATCTTCTCGGCGTTATGGTCGGGCCGTCACGGTGCGGATGAGGACAACCTGCGTTTGCTGTTGGCGCAGTTGGTGGACATTCCCGATCAGCATCGGACGGCGTCGTTCGTGTGTGCGGCGGCGCTCGTGGTGCCTGGAGGTCCCGAGGCAGTGCGTGAGGGCCACATGCCGGGGCGCATTGCACACGCCCCGGCTGGTGGCGGCGGGTTTGGCTATGACCCGATCTTTGTGCCCGAGGGGTACGACGTGACGGCGGCAGAGCTGACGGCGGCGCAAAAGAACGCGATCTCGCACCGCTTCCGCGCCTTTACGGCGCTGGCCCCAGAGCTAGCCGACCTCTAGCCAGCCTCTAGCAGACCTCTATCCGACCGCTAGCCGACCTCTAGCCACCCGTAGCCCCAGCCTCCCGTGCCCTGGCAGTGCGTCATGGCCGATTTCGAGACGAAATCGGCCATGACGCACTGCCAGGAGGGTCCGAGGTGCGAGGTGCACTGCCAGGAGGGTGCGAGGTGCGAGGAGGTGAGGGTCGCGTCGGCTACTTGATGGCGCCGCAGTGCAACAGGGCGTGGCGTAGCAGTGCGTGCTGGCCGCCCGTCATCTCGGCCGCGACATCGTCGCTTGCAGCTTCCTCAGGAGACAGCCACACAATGTCGAGCGCGTTCTGGCTCGGCTCGCAGTCACCGTCGACGGCCACCACGTAACTGAGCGCCACAGCATGTTGGCGCGGGTCGTGGAAGGTGGCAAAGCCCTCGGTGGGGAAGTATTCGGCGATGGTGAAAGGCGTGGGGCTCAGCGGTACGCGCGGCATTGCGGCTAGTCCCAAGTCCTTCTCGATGTTGCGGATGATCGCGTCGCGCAGGGTCTCGTGGTAGAGCACTCGGCCCGCGATCAATGCGCGCGACATCATGCCGGCGTCGGCGCGCAATAACAGGCCTACTTCGGTGATCTCGCCGGTGGTGTGAGTGCGCACCGGCACGATGTTGACGTAGACGATGGGCATCTCGGAGCGAACCTGGCTGAGTTCTCTGTCGGAGAGCCAACCAGACGGCTCAGGAGGCAGTTCGGCCATATCGGTCATGTCACCAGTGTGCAGTGTTCGCGCGGGCCCGGGCGCCCGTCCGCGCCGGATGGGGATAATTCCACGCCGCGCGGGTAGTGCCGGGAACGGACGACGCCGCTGACTACACTGGCGGGAATAGCCCCCGGGGGTATCGCTGTTGGAGTGGCGATAGGGCGCCAACTGCCCAATGGGAGGACACAATGGCAACGGTAAATCTGACGACTGACACCTTCAACGACGTGGTGAGCCAGGACGGCATCGTGTTGGTTGACTTCTGGGCGGAGTGGTGCGGCCCGTGCAAGAACTTTGCGCCGATCTTCGAGTCCAGCTCGGAGGCTAAGCCGGAGATCGTGCACGCGAAGGTGGATACCGAGCAGAACCCGGACCTGAGCCAGACTTTTGGGATCACCGCAATCCCCACGCTGATGGCGTTCCGCGATGGCGTGATGGTGTTCAACCAGGCGGGCGCCTTGCCGGCTCCGGCGCTGCAGCAGTTGGTCGAGGCCGTTGAGGGCCTGGACATGGACGAGGTGCGGGCGAAGGTCGCCGAGCACGACGCTGCTCAGCACTGATCAAACGCCGGTGCGCGGAGGGGGACTTGAACCCCCACGTCCGAAGACACTGGAACCTAAATCCAGCGCGTCTGCCAATTTCGCCATCCGCGCGCGCGTCTACGATAGCCGGTCTTCGTAGGCCTCTAGGTTAGCTGTAGTACTTCTCAGATGTGGGAATGTCCACAGCGAAACCCCTCGAACAATGCCTGGTCTGTGCCCTAGTGTCAGGACTAAAGCGTTTTCGTTGATGGCCGCTCGTGGTGGCAAACCCTGTACATCCGAGGGGCAATGGCCGATGGAGAGGGCATGTACATGCGCAGACCGGCGCCCACGAGCGCGTCCAACCCGGACGTTGCGCGGGTGTGCGCGGGTTACCGCACCGCCACGGATCACGCGATGGAACGCGTTGAACACGCCGTGGCCAGATTCGCCATGAGGCAGGCGCGATGAGCATTCACGCACATACGCACGTCACCGACGCGCGCTGGACCCAACTCCTTGACGACGCAATCGCGGGTCACGGGGTCGAGTGTCACTATCAGCCCATCATCGATCTGGATCATCGTGTGGTGGTCGGGTATGAGGCGCTGGCGCGTTTCACGCACCCGGATGCGGGTGGAGTGAGTCCGGACGTGTGGTTTGCGCGGGCCCGGGCCCGGGGCATCCAGGCCGAGTTGGAGGCGGTGGTGCTGGCGTTGGCGCTGGAGCGGCGCACCCAGTTGCCCAAGGATTGCTTCCTGGCGGTCAACGTGGAGCCGGACTCGTTGCGGCACCCGCGCGTACGTGAGGTGTTCAACCGTGAGGCGGATCTGACCGGCTTGGTGGTGGAGATCACCGAACACTCGGCGTGGGAGTGGGTCGACTTGGAGCCGTCCATCAACTATGTGCGCGCTAAGGGTGCGCTCATTGCAGTGGACGACGCCGGGGCTGGCTATTCGGGATTGCAGCAGATTCTCGAGTTGCGTCCGTCGATTCTGAAGCTTGACCGTGCGATCGTGCAGGGGGTTGCCACCGACGAAGCCAAGGTTGCTTTGGTGGAAATGATTGGTTTGTTCGCATCCCGCGTGGACGCGTGGGTGGTGGCTGAAGGCATCGAAACTCTTGCCGATGCCAAGCGCCTTGCTGACATGCGAGTGCCGCTGGCGCAGGGGTTCTTGTTCTCCCGCCCGGCGCCGACGTTCGCTGAGATTGACGCCGAGGTTGCACGCCAGTTGGCTGCCTTCGCCGATCAGTCGGGCGACACGATGCATCGGCTTATTGAGACCGTGCCGACCATCCGCCAGGAGGAGTCGGTTGAACATGCCTGGAGCCACGCGGACAGTCAGTGGGTGGTGGTTGTCGATAGTGACCAGCGCCCGCACGGCCTGGTGAACCCGGCAGCGGCCATTTCCGGGGAACTGATTGCCACGTTGACGGTCAACGTCAATAGCCGGCCGGCAGAAGTGGCGCAGCGCATTAGTGCCGCACGCCACGAGCCGGGGCCGCCCGTCCTGGTGACGGACGACCACGGCGCGCTGCTGGGGATCGTGACGTTGCGGCGCTTGCTGGGCAAACTCAGCGCGCTGAGCGCCTAACGAAGCGTTTCGACTACCCGGCTCCCGCGTCGTACGACGGGCGGGCGTGACGGGGCGCGACCGGTTACGCGAGGCTACGCGTCAATACCCAAGTCGCGGCGCAACTTCGCCACGTGGCCGGTGGCCTTGACGTTGTACTGCGCCAACTCGACGGTGCCGTCGGGAGCTACCACCACGGTGGAACGCAGCGTGCCGGTGACAGCCTTGCCATAGAGCGACTTCTCGCCGAATGCGCCGTAGGCCTGCTGGATGGCAAGGTCGGGGTCGGACACCAGGGTGAAGGTCAGGCCGTCGTGCTCGCGGAATTCGGCGAGCTTTTCGGGGGAGTCCTTGGACACGCCCACGACTTCGTATCCGGCGGCGTTGAGAGCGGACAGCGAGTCGCGGAAGTCGCAGGCCTGGGTGGTGCAGCCGGGGGTCATTGCGGCGGGGTAGAAGTACACCACCACGTGCTTGCCGCGCAGGTCGGACAGCGTGAACGTGCCGGTGTCGGTGGGGGCGGTGAAGTCGGGGGCGACGTCGCCCACAGTCAGGTGCTTAGTCATGGTTGCAACAACCTATCGTGACCGGCCGGGATTCCCTCGGCGCAGGTTCGGTGGCTGGTGTGAGGGGGATGTGCCGAGGGATCTCCGTGGCGCGTATCGAATGTCCGCGTGAGGATTTCACCGCAGCGCGCTTGCCTGGTATCGTGTTCTCTCGCGCCGCAATGCGCCTCTAGCTCAATTGGCAGAGCAACTGACTCTTAATCAGTGGGTTCTGGGTTCAAGTCCCAGGGGGCGTACTTGGAACGGCCCTCGGCGATCTCATCGTCTGAGGGCCGTAGCCATTCCACGGGGAAGCCGGACTCTGCGGCAAGTACCCGCAGTGCGCCGATCTTCGGCTCGTCACGCAGCGTCTCCCACCGCCAAACAGTTACCTTGCTCACTCCGACGTAGCGTGCAAACGCTTCCTTGGTCATGCTCGCGCGCATCAGTGCCACAGTCATCCGCTCCTGAAAGTTCAGAACCACGGGCGTCTCTACGGATGTAGTCATGTAGCGATTATTACATAACATAGCCAACGACACGCCGAGCAACCTACGCGCGCAACCGCTCAACGTGTGCTTACGTCATCCTCATGACGAAACGATTGTTACGTGATGCGACACTCCTATCCACGTCAGACGTGGCGGAGCAACTAGCACTATCGAAGGTCCACGTCACTCGGCTGGTGAAGTCGGGTGATCTCTCCGCCATCCGCATAGGTGGGGGGCGGCTCGCTTCGCTTGCTTTCGATCCCGCCGAGGTCCAGAGGCTCCGGGCGATCCGTGTTGGCGAGCCGGGCGAGGACCGAAGTGCCTACCGCCGTGAGTGCTACCTCTCGGCGATCAAGGCGGTGGTGGCGCGGACCGGTGGGACCTTTCACCTGGGCCAGCTGCGCGAGCACTTGCCAGAAGACGCAGCCGGACCGCAGGCCGGCGCGCTCATCTCGGGCCTCGTGCGAGGCCACCGCATCGAGTGGACCGGCGCGGTGGCCACATCGGGCGACGCGCGCAACCGCCACGGCCTCACGCCTTGCAAGGTCTACCGCGTAGTGGGTGATCTCGCATGACCGCCGTCTGGTTGCTCACCCTCGCCTCCGCCGCATCCGGCATCGCATACGCCGTGACGGGCAGGTCTGGCCTGGCGCTCCTCGCCCTTTTACTACTCGGGCTAGCGTTCGCTGCAGGCGCCGCGTGGGAGGCACTCCAATGACGCATCGTCACGTCTTCCGAGATAGCCCAGTCGCTTACGAACGGGCAGTCGTTGAGGTGGTCCTCGGCTGCAGGAAATGCCCGTCGGAGGTCACCGTGTGGCCGGAGGACCTCGACTTCGAGCCACTGGCAGACACGGTGCGCTGGCTCCTCCGGAATACCAGCTGGACGTATGTCCGCAAAGGCAAGCATTACCTGCTCACCTGCCCGTCATGCACCGCCCGCCTCGGAGATGACCAGCAATGAAGATCCCACTCCCAGGCGGATGGGTGGTCGTCGCCTCCACCCGCTTCAACATCTCGCACCCGTACATGGCCATCGCACCGGGGTGCCCGCTCACGCCGCACCCGTGGCGCTGGTGCGCCTGCCGCGTCTTCCGGACGCAAAGGGCAGCAATCGCATACGCAGAGGAGCAGCTGGAAGGCGGGCGACCGTGAGCCTTGAGTCGATGATCTGGGCGCTTCACCTCAAGCCGGCCGACCTGGCAGGCGTCCACGATGGAGCGCACCTGACGCTCGTTCTGCTGTCCAACTACATGAGCCCCGAGGGCACTGGCGCATGGCCCAGCGTGGAGACGCTGGCCGAGCGTCGTGGGGTGGCCGGGCGCACCATCCGGCGCCACCTCGAGCAGCTGGAGGAGGCCGGGCTCATCACACGTGGCGACCAGACAGCCGCGCGGAATGTGCCTGCCAATCGGAGGCCAATTGTGTGGGATTTGGGCTGGTCCAGGGGTGACACAGGTGTCACGTCTAGGGGTGACGGCCGTGTCACCCCAGAGCCCTTCTGGGGTGACACCCGTGGCACTCCAGGGGTGACACCTGGTGTCACACAATCCGTTATTAATCCCTATGTAGAGAGAGATCTGTTGTCTTACCAGCGCGCGAGCCACGACGAGCTGGTCGACCAGCCGGACCGCGACTGCATCCACGGCCACGCGATTCGCTACTACGACGACCGCAAGACCAAGCGCCGCCAGCCGATGTGCGCCCTTTGCCGTCGGGTGGGCGCAGTGACCCCCGCTCCGACCGAGCACACCGAGATCGACCCAGACTCGCCTGACCCGATCACCTGGGCCCTGGCTGCCGCCCGCGCGGCACGCACCACCGAGGAGGAACCGACCAATGACGCAGCGTGACGTCACCACCCAGCTGCTCGCCACCGTAGGCGCGCTCACGCGCACGGCTCGGACGGTGGCATGCGCGACCTCAGCAGAGGTGGCCGCCATCCGTGATCTCGTGCAAGCGGCCAACGCCGCCACCGAGGACCTCCGGCTCGTGGACGCCATCGCCCGTCTCGAAGCAATCGAGGCGCACCTCGACCGCCTCGCTGAGGTGGCGCGTCAGTGAGCTCGCGACCAGGCAACGTGAACCGCAAGGCCCGCTCCATCGCTCGTCGCAAGGCCGAGCAGGGCGCACCGTGCTGGCGGTGTGGCAAGCCGGTAGACCTGACCAACTCTGCGAGTTGGCACGCAGGACACATCGTGGACGACGCACTCGGCGGCGAGGTGAGCGAGTCCAACATCGAGCCGGAGCACCAGCGGTGCAACACCAGCGCTGGCGGCAAACTGGCCCAGGCTCTCAAGGCTGCTGACAAGGCCGCCGCGTCCGAGGCGCAGCGTTTCCGTCCCGGCTTCTGGTTCCCTGCGCGGAGCCGCCGATGACCGGCCAAGGCGCTCTCGACCTGCCCGGATTCTTTGAGAGGGCTGGGAACCCACGCACGCCGGCCCCGCCCATTTCTTATATTCAAGCGGCGCGGAACTGGCCCGGCGTGGCCAAGCCCGTCACCATGTCGCCAGTGCCAAAGGGCTTTGCCCCGGAGGATGTGACCATCGGCGCCATGCTCCTCGGCTTTGATCGCAGGCCTCGCCGAGCGGTGAAGCGCCGTGCCCCGAAGCCGGGTGAGCAGCTGCCCGACCTCGAGCTCCTGCCGCAGATGATCGCGTTCGCCTCAGTCCTCGAGGCGCGCAAGGCCAACGGTGAAATGCTCTACCCCGAGGTGGTGATTGAGGCGCAGCGCCGCACCGCCAAGACCACGTCAATCTGGTGCACGCTCCTGGGGCGTTGCATGAACAACCGCGGCCACAAGGTGGCGTTCACCGCGCAGTCTGGCGTCAAGGCGTCGGAGATATTCCTCGACATGGCCACGCAGCTTGAGCGAGAGTGGGCCGCCACCCACGAGGCCTGGCAGGAGCCGCCGTTCCGCGTCTACCGAGGCGTTGGCCACGAGATGGTGAAGTTCGACAACGACTCGATCATCCGCGCCTACCCGCCGGACCCGGCCGCGTTCCGCTCGGCCGCAGCCGACACGGTCTACATCGAGGAGGCGCAGGAGCACGGCCCCGCGAAGACGGAGATACTGCTCGGCGGCATCCTTCCGCTTATGGACACGATGGACGCGCCGCAGGTCATCATTGCCGGCACACCTGGCCTGAACCCAGACGGGATGCTCTTCGACGCCCTCTCACAAGGCCGCAGCGGGCAAATCGGCATCGTTGAGTTCGCGGTACCGGTCGACGACAACGGCGTGCCCATCCTCGACCCAGACGACCCGAAGACGTGGGACAAGCACCACCCAGGAATCGGCACACTCACCACCGCGGAGATCATCGCCGCCCGCCATGCCAAGCTGAAGCGAGTCCAGTTCCACCGCGAGTACTGCTGCATCTGGCCTATCGACACCACAACGCGCGTGATTCCCTCGGCCTGGTGGGATGCCTGCCGCGTCCCGTGGGACCAGCGCATCACCGAGCTGCCCTCGCGCTACGCGCTGGCCTACGACGTGGCCATCGACCAATCAAGCGCGGCCGTCGCCATCGCCTGGCGCGACGGCCAGGACAACGCCCACGTCGAGATTCTGGCCCACGACGAGCGTGACGACTGGCTGGCCCGATTCCTGATCACCTGTGCAGTTAACGGCCGCAACGTGCCATTTGGCTATGACTCCATGGGCAACAACGTCAACGTCGCCAACGACCTCATGCGTGCCCCGCGCGGCCGCCCGCGCCTTGTGCCGTTCTCCGGCGGCAAGCCTACGGCCGCAGCCACCGCCAACATGTACTCGCTCATCAAGGCTGGCAAGCTACGGCACTACGACCAGGGCAGTCTCAACGACGCCATTGCTGGTGCCGGACGCCGCTCAAGCTCTGCAGAGTCCACCGGCTGGTACTGGGCTCGCAAGTCGCAGGCGGACGTGACGCCGCTGGTGGCTGCGACCATGGCGCTGGCGACCTACGACCGTCAGCCGGCGGGAGGCCGAGCCTCGTTTGGAAGCCGTCGCACGAGTGAGCAATCACCAGACACGCCGACGGACGTCCCACAACGAAACTAAAATCGGGTGGAAGTTGCCCCGCTTATGGGCATCCTGGACCGTCTGAGGTCACTCACCGAGTACAGCTCAACATCGCCGCGGCCGCGCAGGCCAGCGTCACCGTGGTCCGGCGTGAACAACTCGCTCGGCAAGATCCACCCGTACATGCCCCAGTCCGAGTACGCACAGGTGGACCGCGCACAGGCCATGCGCGTCCCCGCCGTCGTGAAGTCACGCGCGATCATCACGGGCACCCTGGCCAAGCAGCCGCTACGCGTGTACGACGGTGAGACGCCCATCGAGTACCAGCCCATGTGGGCTCAGGGCACGGACACCGAGCTGCCGCTCTGGCACAGGATGGCCTGGACCATCGACGACCTGCTCTTCTACGGCTGGTCCGTCTGGGCGCGAGAGGACCTCGACGGCCAGCTGCGTGCTGCCATGCGCGTGCCCTACGACCGATGGCGCTTTGACGAGGCCGGACATGTCGAGGTGCAGGTGGATGAGGCGTGGTTCCCCGCCGGTGCAAGCGACATCGTGATCTTCGCTGGCCCGCAGGAAGGCATCCTGGACATCGCCTCGGACACGATCCGCGCCGCTTTGGCCATCGAGCGCACCATCAAGGACCGCTCGCGTACACCGTTTGCGCAGATCGAGATCAAGAACACCGACGGCACGCAGCTGGACCCCGAAGAAATCGAAGAGCTGCTCGAGGACTACCTCGCCTCGCGCCGCGAGATTGATGGCGCCACCCTGGGCTACACGCCCGCCGGGTACGACATCCTCTACCACGGCGAAGCACAAACGGACATGCTCATTGAGGCACGCAACGCGCTGCGCCTCGACATCGCCGCGTTCGTCAACCTTCCGGGCCAGATCCTCGACGCAAGCCTCTCCACCGCCTCGCTCACCTACTCCACGCGCGAGGGCACCCGCAACGAGCTGCTCGACTACTCCCTCAGCTACTGGGCCGACCCGATCGCCTCCCGTCTCAGCCAAGACGACATCGTCGCGCCCGGACTCCGCAGCCGCTTCGACCTCACCGAGTTCGTCGCACTTGTCAACACCCCCAATGCACCCATCACCGAGGACTGACCATGACCACGCTCAAGCTCGCAGCATCGCTCACCGCGTCCAACACGGACGCCCGCACCCTCTCCTACCGCATCCTCCCGTTCGGCGAGCCTGGCCGCACCAACCTCGGAGCGGCCCGCGTTGACGGCCCTGGCATCATCACTTTGCCCGTCAAGGCCGCCGAGCTCACTCTCAACGTCGAGCACGAGTTCACCCGCCCGGTGGGCCGCGCCACGCTCATCGCCGAGCGCGCAGACGGCATCTACGCGGACTTCCACATCTCGGCCACCACCGCAGGAGACGACCTGCTCGTGGAGGCCGCCGAAGGCCTCCGCGCCGCCGCATCCGTCGAGATCGACAACCCCATCATCCGTGGCGGCAAGCTCCTCGGCGGTGTCCTCACCGCCGTCGCTGCCGTCGTGAGGCCGGCGTACCCGTCAGCCCAACTGGTCGCAGCCGACTGTGGCGACGACCCCATCACCACCACAGGAGGAACCATGGCCACCCGCATCACCCCCACGCTCAAGGCCAACGCCGCCAGCCCGCTCAAGGCCAACGCCGCCGATGACCTCGTTGAGGCCGTCGCAGCGGTGGCCGAAGACGTTGCCGAGGCCGTCGTGGACGACGAGGAGCCCACCATCGACCCGGCTACGACCAGCACCGAGAGCGCGGCCCTTACCGCCGCACGTGCCCCCCAGGGCGTGCAGACCCCCGGCCTCAAGGCCGTCGATCGCAGGCACTCCGTGGCCACCGTGTCGCAGATGTTGGCCACGATCGCCAAGCGCAGCGGTAACCGCGTCTCCCCGCAGCTCATCGCCGCACTCGAAGAAGTGACCGCTGGCGACGTCCTGGACATCGTCACCCCCGCGAGCTTCGAGGGCCAGATCTGGTCCGGCCGCGACTACGAGCGCCACTACGTCGGCTTGACCGACACCGAGGCGCTCACGCACCTCGAGTACGAGGGTTGGAAGTTCAAGGACGGCAAGAAGCCGGCCATGGCTCCGTACGCCGGGTTCCCCAACGAGCCCGAGAGCAACGAGATCGAGGCCGTCAAGACGACCTGGGAGCCGGACATGTGGGCCTGGGCCGGTCTGCTCGACCGCAAGTACCGCGACTTCTCCAACCCCGCCTTTTGGGAGGCGTTCTTCAAGGAGGTGTCCACCTCGTACGCCGAGGGCTCGGACAAGGCGCACCTCGCTGCCCTGTGGGACGGCGCGACGTCCACCGCGGTCAACCTTGAGGCCAAGCCGGATCACGTCCCCGAGGGCCTGTTCAAGGTCGTCAAGGGCATCCGCGCCATCCTCGCCAAGGGCCTGCCGACCTTTGCCGTGCTCGAGTGGGACCTGTGGGAGGAGATCATGTGGACCCCGCAGGACCAGGTCCTCGAGTACCTCAAGCTCGCGCTCCGCGTCGAGTCGGGCGACATGCTCACGTTCAACATGCAGCCGTCCGTGGATCTGCAGCCGGGCGAGGTGCTCGTGGGCACCTCCAAGGCGGCCGTCCACCGCGAGCTGCCGGGCGCCTCGCCTATCCGCGTCGACGCCGAGGTGATCGCCAAGGGCGGCATCGAGCAGGGCGTGTTTGGCTACGCCGGCACCGAGATCCGTGAGGCGGGTGGCCTTGCCGCCGTCATCACCGACGACAGCGACGAAGGCGACGACGAGCACGACGAAGAGCAGCTCTAAGCACGGTTGGGTCGGAGCGAACAATGAGAACTTGGGTTACCCCACAGGACGTCCAGGCCGAGTGGCCCGACGCACTGCTCGACGAGGAAATCCTCGAGCGGCTCATCACAGCCGCCCAGGAGGTCCTCGAGCCGTTCGCTCCGACCCTGCCCGCCGAAGCGGCCGTCCCCGCCCGCTACCAGGAGGCGCTCATCCTCCATATCCGCGAGGTGTGGCGCGCCGCCGAGCGTGACGGCGACGTCATCGGCGTAGGCGAGTTCGCCGTGCGGGCACGCAGCATGACCGACATGGTCAAGTCACTGCTTCGCCCGAAGCGCGGAAAGCCCACCCTCCGATGAGTCCCCGCGTCAAGCTCAACAAGGCCCTCGAGGCGGCCCTGGAAGACCCGTTTGCCGTGCTCGTTGACCCGCCCACCTCGGCCGCCCGCTTTCCTGGCCGTGTCGTCGTGTGCGTCCAACGTGCCGGCATCACGCCGTCACCCGTGATGGCTGGATGGGCCAATGCCCTCGCCGTCTACCTCCTCGTCCCGCACGAGGCATACGCGGCTGCCGAGGAGGCACTCGACGAGCACCTCCCCACCTTGGTGGCCGCTATCGAGGCCGAGGGACTCCCCATCGTGTCAATGGACCGAGACGTGTTCTTCGACCAGGGAGAAAGCCCCGGCTGGCACGGCTACCGCGTGCTCACCACGGCCCACACAACCAACCCATAGGAGATTCACATGAAGGTCATGGCCAACCCGTACACCATCGCCAATGCCGTCCTCGAGCTTGGCGACAACACGTTTGAGAACGCCTGCTCCAAGATTGAGCTCGTCCCCACCTACGCCAATCCCACCTTTGACGCCGTGGATGGCAGCTCGTACACGGTGGGTGATGCGGCCCGCCGCACCCTCGAGCTGACGTATGCGCAGGACCACGTCGATGTCGAGGCGCTTCACGAGTACCTGCTGGCGAACGACGGCACCGTCGTCGGCTTCGAGTTCTACCCGCAGAGCGGCGGTAAGGGCTTCGCGGGCGAAGTGCTGCTCCGCGCCGGCAAGTCCGGTGGTCCCTCTAAGGCCGTGGCCACCGCCGACGTGTCGCTGCCCGTCAATGGCAAGGTCTCCCGAGTCGAAGTTGTCGTGGACCCCGAGCAGGACCCCGAGCAGGACCCCGAGCAGGACCCCGAGCAGGCGTGATCTCCGTTCACGACAGCAACCGACTCAAGGCGGTCGCACTCGTCATGCGCGGCCTTGAGCGGCCTGTTGTGCGCGAAATCAACACACGGACCCGCGACGAGCTCGGCCCCCTTTGGAAGAGCCTCGTCGAGCTCCACGCCCAGCAGCACGTCGACTTCCAGGTCCTCGCGAAGGGAGCCCGCCTCAAGCCGGGCAACCCGCCACAAGTCATTGCCGCATCCTCACGGCGACGCATGGCCGGCGGGCTCATCCCGGCCGAGCAGTTCCACATCCGCGAGTTCGGCGGCACCCGTGACGCGCTCACCACCTATAGCCGCCGCGGCCGCCGTGGCGGTACACACCAAGTGACCAGGCACACCGCCCGGCAGCTGCCACCGCGCTACCGCAAGGGCCGCGTCGTCTGGCCGGCATTCGCCGAGTTTGCGCCTCGCGCCGTCTCCCTGTGGGTTCAAACCGTGGTGCGCACCGTCATGGACGCCGTCGACAAGGAGGCCAACTGATGGCGACCGGAATTAACATCTCGCTCGTCTCCGACGTGCGCGACTTCCTCAAGGGCACCAAGGACGCGGGCGCAGCGCTCGACGATGTGGTGGTCTCGCTCGAAGACGTCGCCAAGGAAGGCACGACCACCGCAGACAAGCTCGGCCAGGACTTCCAAGACGTCCGCAACGACGGCACGCGCGCGGCCGAGCGCATGGAGCGCGAGTTCGAGGACGCATTCAAGGCCGTCAAGCGCGACGCATCTGACGCCAGCCGGGACGTCAGCCGCTCCATGAAGACGGCAGGCGACGACTGTGTCAACGTAGTGGACGAAGTCAAGAACGAAGCTAAGCAGAATTTTGCTGAGATGGCCTCGAGCTTTGCCGGGGACATGGACTCCGCAGTCGACCTCGTTCAAGGAACTCTAGCCGGCCTTGCGTCGTCAATTCCAGGAATCGGGATCGCTCTCGGCGGGCTCGGAATGGTCGCTGGCACAATGTACAGCGAGTGGAATGAGAACGCAGCAAAGACATCGGCACGCATCGCACAGATGTATGACGATATGCGCGAATCGGGCGACAGATACCTGTCAGGTGAATACATCCACCAAGCAATCTCGGACATCATCTCCGGATCTGCCGACGCGGTCATCTCTCTAAAAGAGGTTCAGGAGATTGCGCAGGCCACGCATCTCCCAGAGGGTACGGTGCTCGCCGCTGCCGCCGGTGATGGCGAGTCGCTCGCGCAGGTGCTACCCAGGGTCCGCGCAGAAGTCGACCGCTACAAGGAAGCTATCAATGAAGCCAAGGCAGCATCAGACGGCTGGGCCGATACGACCATGCTCGAGGAGTCGATGGGCATATGGAAGTACTACGTAAAAGATCTCGAAGGAGTAACTAGTTCGATCGAGACCGCCGCGGGGAAGGCCGATCTGTACAACCAGGCAGCCCGCAGGATCCGCGAAAACTCGCCTGGTGAGGAGGAGGCGCAGCGCTTCCGCGGCATGGGCATAGCAATCGATGACGCGACCAAAGCGCTCAATGCATTGCCGACCGACAAAACGATCACCATTGCGGTTGACACATCAGGCGTACACGATCAAATCCGACGTGCCCTAGCGGGCGAAGCGTTCACGATACCTGTCATGGCTGCACGTACTGGGAAGGCCGTCTACTGATGGCCACCACAATAGGCGTATCCTCCATCACCTACGATGCCGGCATCTTCGCCGAGTTTGAGTCGTCGCGCGACGGCCGCGCACTGGTTCAAACCATCGTCGGTGAGCCACCTACCCAGGTCATTACTCCACGCGCTTCAGGTCCGCGCCGCGGCCGCCTCACGGTAGTGCCGGGCGACCTCGCCGCAGCGATCACGATCGAAGCAATGCTGGCCGGTGCCGGACCATTCACACTCACCGATCCAGATATCACGCTTACGTTCGTTGTGCCCGACAGCGGCCGCGTGCGCGTGACGCGCACAGACAAGGCGTGGCGCGTCGAGGTGGACTTTCTTGAGGTGCTACCGTGATCGCCGCTACGCATAAGATCTCAGCAAGCCTCCACAACGACTCGCGTGGCGAGGATCTGCCGCTAGCCGTGCTCGCCGCGGAGGTCACGCTCGACGAGGCCTGGGCGCCATACGCGCAGGCACGCCTCACTGTGGCATTGCCTGGCACCTCGGACGACGCCGACCTCATTGACCCGCGTGACGACGTGCGCGTCACCATTGAGCTCAGCGGAGCCGGCACCCGCGCGTTTGACCTTGGCCTCCGCGACCGCCGTATTAACGCGGCCCGGCGCGAGATCTCACTCGAGCTGGCCAGCGACGAGGCGCTGCTGCAGGACAGCGGCCTGGTTACCACAAACCCATCCATCGCCGCGCGCCCACATGAGGCGTCTCTGCGTGCCATCCTCACCGAGGTGGTGCTCCCGACCATCGGCGCGCAACTCGAGCCAGGCGAGGCCGACTACGACGCGACCATCGACTACGACGTGACCAACCTTCACCCGAATCCGGGAGGTGAACTCAACACTGCGCACTACAGCGATGGGACGTCCACGGAGGTGATCACTAGGTCCACGGCTATGGCCAGGACGGGTGCAGCAAGTATCGCCGTCCTAATTACCGCTGGCAGCGGCGGTTCTGTATTCCTAACTGACACCTCGACCTACCCGATGCAGGCAACTCCGGGGAAGACGTACACCGCCGCTGTGTGGGTGCGTGCCACCGTGGCATCCGCTGCACAAATGCGAATCCGATGGCTGACCTCAGCGAATGCCACCATCGCCGACGTCTTTGGCACCTTGGTCTCGGTAACCACGACCGGCTGGACTTTGGTGACCGTAACCGCCGTAGCACCTCTCACGACGGCAAAGATTGCCCCCATTATCAGACTGAATGGAACGAGTGGCTCTTCTTTCTACATGGACGACACCATGGTCAATGAAGGCGAGCTGGCACCAGCATTCAACGGCGACACTCCTGACACAGCCATCTTCGAGTACGCCTGGATGGGAACCCCGCACGCCTCGGCATCGACTCGGACCGGGCGCTACCGCCGCTCGGCCGACTCGCTGACCTGGTCGCCCGGCGAGACCGCCTGGGACTTCATTGAGCCTCTGGTTCAGGCCTCCGGCCTGAGGCTGTGGTGCGACGAGGCCCGCCGGTGGTGGCTCACCGACCCGAGCGCGGCCGACAGCGGCCAGATCAACCTCACCGAGGGAATCAACCTCACCGAAGCCGAAGACCGAATCTCCCGTGACGAGGCCTGGTACGAGTCCGTGGTGATCGAGTACCGCTGGCTCGAGGCCGGTGCACAGTGGGTGAAGTACGACGCAGCTGGCACGGGTGGCCGATGCCTCACGCTCACCTACGAGCGGCCGTGGCCGGGCCCAGGGGCCGCCGCCGCAGTCCTCCACCGTGCGCGCGGCCGTGGCCGCGTCCTGGCCGTGTCCGCGCTCTCGCAGTACCGCGCCGCCCCTGGCCAGACCTTGCAAGCCACCCTGCCAGGCACACCCGTCCAAACGGGCGTCATCTCAAGTGTCGCGTGGCGCTTCCCAGAGCAGCAGATGACGGTGGGCTCCCGTGGATTGACGGACACCTCACCCACCGCCTGGATCCAGCTGGCCGAGGGGGAGCAATGGATTGACTCGCCGCCCGGTGAGTCCTGGATTGAGGAGGTGGCGTGATGGCCACAGGAGACGACGCAACCGCCGCGGGCTATGACCTGGTCTCTGGAACCGACGATCGCCGTGACGGGTGGATCGAGGACAACAAGACCCGCGACTACCTGGCGCAGCTTGCCGCCGTGGTGGAGGGCAAAGTGACCGGCGCGGTCACCATCAAGACCGGCACCACGTTGCCTCCCGCCGCTGAGAATGCCGGCGTGATCTTCTTCCGGCACGCATGAGCCATGACCACCACGCGAGGTAATGAAGTCGCCTACGGCTCTGGTGGCCGCTACTGGGCGCAGATCGACTACACCGTCACGCAAACAGACGAGGCCGTCACCATCGCCTGGGCGCTCACGGGCCAGCACAACGCCTCACTGTATGACTCGTCCAACAGTGCGGGTGCGAGCGGCTGGCGCAACGCCTCATACCCCTCCAAGGCATACGCCGCCGCGACGGCCGGCTCAATGGCCTACGACTCCGGCACGTCCACATTCACCCGCGCGTTTGAGGGTGCCTCCGTGGTCTCGCTCGAGTTCTGGATTCAGGGCCTCGCCGAAGGCTCAGGCGGTGGAGGTCGCTCCACCGCCACCGTCACCGTCACCGTGCCGGCACGCCCGTCCGGTGCAGCGCTCTCGGACGGCACCACCTGGCGCACCGGCGTCTTCTTCATCTCGGACGGCACCACCTGGGCGCCGCTCATCCCGTCACTGTCAGACGGGAACACCTGGAAACCCACCACCTGAAAGGCAGCACGTCATGAGTACCCTCGTCAGCCCCGCACTGGGGACCATCGTCAGCTCGTATGGCCCCCGCACCGCCCCCATTCCCGGCGCGTCAACGTTCCACCTCGGCGTAGACATCGCCCGCGGGCCGCGCGGCATCGTCGCACCAGCAGATGGGGTCGTCACCGTGGCGAGCTTCACGGCCGCCCGCGGCAACTACGTCACCATCGACCATGGCGGCACCATCACCCGGCACCAGCACCTCACCTCGCGCGCCGTCAAGAAGGGCGAGCGGGTCACCGCCGGCCAGACGATCGGGCAGATGGGCATGACCGGGATCGCCACCGGCGTCCACCTCCACACCGAGGTACTCATCGACTCCAAGAACGTCGACCCCTCAGCCTGGTACAAGCAGCGCGGCGTCCGCCTCGGAACTGAGGACGTAGGCGCGGTCGCCGGCGGAACGCCAGCGTCCACCTCGGGCGGCACGCTGCAGAGCGGCTCCACGGGCGCCCGCGTCCGGTCGCTGCAGAGTGGCCTCCGCCGCATCTTCCCCGCCTATCGCCGCGGGGTGGCCGTCCGCCGGGGTGACCTCATCGACGTGGACGGCATCTTTGGTGCTCAGACCGACGCGTGGGTGCGTGAGTTCCAGCGCCGCACAGGCCTCGTGGTCGACGGCATTGTTGGCCCTGCCACCACCGCCCGCCTCGCCACCTACGGCATCGCTCTTTAGGAGACATCATGCGCATCTTGATCGACATCATCCCCCAGACGGCCCGCCGCTACGTCTACGCCGGATGGGCTCTCATCAGCCTTGTGCTGGGCGCCTGGGCCGCCTTTGCGGGTGCGGCGGCGACCTACACCTTGCCCGCCTGGTACGCCGGCCTCACGGCCGTCTACGCGTTCGCCACCGCGGCGCTGGGCCTCACCGCCTACTCGAACACGAGCGAGGCACCTGATGCCTGATGCTGACATCGCCGACCTGATGGTCACCGTGGCGCGGATCGAAGAGCGGCTGGTGGCCACGCAGGCCCGACTCGGCCGCGTCGAGTTGATCCTCGGCACCGTGGCCGCGGCGATCCTTGGCGCGATTGTCACGACGGCCGCGACCATCCTGTAATCGCCGCGCACAGCACAAAGGCCCCTTACCCTGGGAAGTGGGTGAGGGGCCTTGTGCTGTGCCTACGAGCGCAACGCAGCGCGGATGGACTGAACGGTGAGCGCAAGCAGCATGCCAAGCCCACCTACCGTGATGAACGCCGCGCCCAGCGACGGTTCACCGTCCGATGCCAGCGTCGCAATGCCGGCAATCATGCCGGCAAGGCCAAGGACCCACAGCCACGTTTGAGAGCCAAGCCCACCCTGGGTGTGCTCCTGCACGTCATCGGCCGCAGCCACTTCTTCTGACATGTGTTCCTCCTTTGGTTGTGTGACCAAACTAGACTGCGTTGACGATCGCTCGCTTAGGCGCGTCCGGGACTTTCACGTAGATCCTCGTGGTGACCGGCGACTCATGGCCCAGGAGGTCCTGCACGGCCGCAAGATCGCCCGAGACGGCGTAGGCCTTGCTACCGAAGCGGTGCCGCAGCTTGTGCATCGTGTACCCCTCGGGCAGCAACCGCTTGACGCGTTTGGCGACATAGGCGGAGGAGAGGTGCCCATCGATGAGTCCGGGGAAGATGAAGCCGCCAGGGCGCGCGAGCAGTTCGTGTGCCAGGTCGTCCTTGAGTGGCACGGTGCGCTCCTTGCCGCCCTTGCCATGGACCAGGAGCGACCACCCGAGGAGGTCCTCGACGACGTCGTCACGCCGCACCCGTGCGACCTCTCCGCGGCGTAAGCCGGCTTCGCCGGCGAGGCGCACCATGAGCCGGTCTCGCTCGTCAGCTACTTGGAGCGCGAAGCGGTAGCCCGTCTCGGGCACGGGTCGAGGGTTGGGTCGGACAACACCGGAGACTGTCAGCGCGGCAAGGACGTTGTGCTCGACGTGGCCCTCACGCTCGAGCCACGTGAAGAGGCCCTTGAGCGCTGCGACATGGCCGCGACGTGTGGACGTGGACCAGGTCCGCGCCGCGAGCCACGCCTCAACGCCGCCGATGGAAACCTGGCCAGGCGTGGCCGCGGGCAGGTCTCGCGCCAGGCGCATCAGCTGAGCGCGCCGCAGCGCTACCGTCTCCGGCCGCCGGCCAATCGCGCGAAGGTGAACGGTATAGGTGATGATCGCCTCGGCCCACGCGATCCCCTCATGAGTGGTCATGCACAAAGGTATCGGCGCGTGGCCAGAGAATCTCGTCGATGTGACGCGCCGCTTCCTCGCGTGCCGCGTCCATCGCACCCTTGAGCCAATACGTACGCCCGGCAAAGCCACACGTGCACCGTGCCTGCCAGGCGGGGCCGATCGCCGTGGCCACGCGCACGCCGCTGGCCTTGTGCCCCAGGGCTTTCATGACGCCACCGCCACGTCGCGTAGCATGGCCTCGAGATCCGTCACCATGGTGCGCACTACCAGGCAGAACTCTGAATCAGTGGGTTCTGGGTTCAAGTCCCAGGGGGCGTACCAGTGCAAACGGCCACCCGATCGGGTGGCCGTTTGTTATTTCATGGCGCGGTGTCGAGTGCGTGACGCCTTGTGTACGACGACTAACGCGGTGACGACCGGTGGCGTTGCAGGAGCCTAGTCCTGAGGTGGGGTCGACGCGCTGGCGGCGTCAGCGTCGGAACCGGCGCCAGCGCTGTTACCGGTGCCCGCGTCGGAACTGGTGGTGACGTCAGAACTGGTGCCAGCGTCTGCCGTCTTGTCTGAGCGGCGCCCCAACGTGCGGCCGATTCGCCCGTCGGAACGGTTAGACCTCTCCAGACGCTCACGCCAACTGACGCGCCACCACGCCACCTTCTCGCCGCGATCCAGTGCGGCCTTGCGTTCTTCGCGCTCTTGCGCCAACAACAGTTCGCGGGTGCGGCGACGACGTCGGCCGGTGGTGACGATGTAGTACACCGCTGCGGCGATACCGATCAGCAGCAGCACCACCAGCATCGGCGCGAAGATCGCCACCAGCGACAAGCCCACCGCCAGCGCGTCCTCCGCGAACGAGGCCAACGGGGCGCCGGTGCCGCCGGTGGCGGCATTTACGGCAGGGCGCGAGGTGGCTTTGCCGGTGTGCACCAAGAACGCGATGACCGCGCCGGTGATCCCTGCGATGAGGGGGTTCTCAGTCCAGAAGTGGTGACCGTCAATTTCAGCCGCCGACGCGGACGCGGCGAAGATGACCCCACCGACTAGCGGGCGTACGGCGGTTTGGATGAGGTCGTTGACGTGGTCGACGCCGGGGATCTTGTCCAGTACTAGTTCTGCGGCTAGGAGGACCAGGCCGATGATGATGGTGGGCCAATCCTGCATCCAGGCCAAGTTTTCGGGAAGTTCAATGAACGTGGAGAAGCGCGCAAACATCCCCACCAGCACGAGGGGGATGAAGGCGTTCAGCCCCGCCGCGGCGGACAGCCCTGCACCCGTCAAAGCGGCGATCATGTCACTCCTTTATTGCTTCTGTTCTGGGCACCAAGCGTAGCCATGGCTGGAGGTGGGCGTGAGCCGCGGGGGCGAAGCGTCGGTCTGCGAGATGGAATGAGGCTTGGGCGCCCTTTCACGGTAGGAGTGACCTCCCCTCGTTTGAAGGGGGTCGGAGGCTAGAGGCCGGTGTGCTGAGCCCAGCGCTGGGATGCTTCTGTCGCGGCGTCGGTGATCAGTTTGTCGATGGCATTGCTGCGGCGTACAGGGAAGGAGACGTATGCGCCGCGCCCTCCCGCGATCGGCTTGCCGTACGCTTTGGCGGCGAGGCTGCCGTCGGGCAGGAGACGAACGGTGAGCGATTGCAGTTCGAATGCTTCGCCACGGCGCTCGTCGGTCCAGCGGAGATCTTCAGGGATCTCGACGTTGAATGCGAGGGCCTTCAATTCGATGTTCGCCATGCTTTCGAGGCTATCGGGTTCGTACTTCCACGCGCCCGCTCAAGGCGCCGGGCCGATGATGTACGTCGCCAGGCCCCCGGTATTGATCTCGCTTAGTTCGGGCAGATCGATGTGCGGGTAGCCTGCTGAACCTGGCACGTCTGGCCCCAGTGCGTTCGCTGTAGCGTGAGTGGTCCAGTTGCGCGGAGCAATGGTGTTCTCGAGCACACTGAGTCGGCCGTTACTCGACGTGGTAGGAGTCGAACAGGGGGTTCGCGCGATGTGCGTGTGTCATTTCGCCTTAGCGGAATGAAGTTTGGGTCCACTACGCCACTGGTGGTTGGATACCGTGCACACTCCAGTGGTTATGCGTAATCAGGAGAGGTGTTCCCGATCCGGTCGGGGCGCTCTCCCGCACGTAGAAGAGCCGTCTCGTGGCATAAGAGGCGTTGTCCCTGGCGTCAAAACCTTTCCATTTTGGTAAGGTTTTGACATGCCTAAGGTGACCAAGCTTGATGTGTTGCGCGAGATCGCGCTGGATCAGCACGGCTTTGTCACGACTGCTGAAGCGCTTGGCGAGGGCATAACGCACGCCGATCTGTCGAAGATGGTGGCACGAGGGCGGCTGGCCCGAGTGGGGCACGGTGTGTACCGGGTAGCGCAGATTCCCCTCACTGAGTTCGATCAGTATCGCCTCGCACTGCTTTGGTCCGGCGTTGACGGTGCGGTGCTAAGTCACGACACGGCGTTGCAGGCTTGGGAGATCTCGGACATCAACCCGGCGCGCATCCACTTCACTGTGCCCCGGGGGCGGCGATTGCGTCGTGCCGGCGGTGACGGTTACGTCATTCATTTCGAACGCCTTGTACCGGAGCAGGTCACGTGGTGGCAGGAAATGCCCGTCACGGACGTGTCGACAACGATTGCTCAGTGCATAGGGTCAGGTGTACCCACCTATCTGTTGAGACAAGCGATTGATCGTGCCGGGCGAGTTGGGTACCTGGGACACAAGCAACAGAGCGAACTTGTGCGCACATTGGAGGAGCGGGATGGACACCAATGATGTGAAGAACCTTGCGGCTTCGCTCGCGAAGCTGGACCCCAAGACAAAGGCGCCCACCAGCGCCCGTGCACTTGACGGATGGATCGCACAAGCGCGTGACAGTCTCGACTCCTACGGCCCGCGACTCGGATGGCTCGTCGCGGCCACGGTCGTAACTGCCGCGCTACAACGTGCCGTTGATGAAGATGGACGCTCGCTGTTCCTAGTAAAAGGCGGGACAATGCTCCAGTACCGCCTGCCGGGTATGGCTCGCACGACCCGTGACATTGATGGCCTCGTTCGTGGAGACCTCGATGAATTCCTGAGAAAGCTCGATGCCACGTTGGCTGAGCCGTGGGGTCCGCTCGTGATGAAGCGCAGTGAGGTAGAGCAGATCCACGTTCCCGAACGGATTGTGAATCCACGACGCTTTGACGTCAAAGTCACCCTCAGGGGCGTGACGTGGCGACGTGTACAGGTCGAGATCTCACACGACGAGGGTGGTGCGGGTGCTCGTCCGGAGGAAATCCCGTCGCCATCGCTGGCGGGATTCGGGCTGCCGACTCCGGACCGCCTCATCAGCCTGTCGATGGCATACCAAATCGCCCAGAAGATACACGCCAGCTCCGACCCACACGATCCACCCCGCCGAGTCAATGACCGGGCGCGTGATGTTGTCGATCTGGTGTTGTTGCGGGACCTGGCGACTCGCACCGGACACCCCGCGCTAGAGGAGGTCCGCAGCGCGGTAAACGACATCTTTACGGCACGAGCGGCGGAAGCTGAGGGCGCAGGTATCCCGGCGAGGGCATGGCCGGTGACGTTGACAGCGCACCCACATTGGCACCAGAGCTATGCTGACGCTGCGGCGTCCGTCGGCGTCACGCTTGGCCTTGAAGAGGCCGTTGCCGAACTCAATGAATGGCTGCTATTGATGTGCTGACCAGCCGCAGAGCCGGATTCGTGCTCGCGCCAGCCATCGTGACGGGCTCTGAGTAGACCGAAGGAAAACAGGAAAGCCCCTGCACGGCAGGGGCTTTCCTAACGGGGGGTGAGCGACGGGGCTCGAACCCGCGACCCTCGCGACCACAACGCGATGCTCTACCAGCTGAGCTACGCCCACCATTGGCCCGAAGGCCAGCCGAAAGTGTATCAACAGGTACGAGGGTGTGGTGACCCTACTGCGCGCCCTCGCCAGCGTCGGCGGCACGCGCCTGGCCGGTCACGTGCTGTGCGGCGGCCTTCGCGGTGTCGGAATCTGGTCCTGGGAGCTGAGCAAAGACCGTCTCGCGGTAGTAGCGCAACTCGCGGATCGAGTCCTCGATGTCGCCCAATGCGCGGTGTCCGCCGGTTTTCTCCGGTGCGTTGAAGAACACGCGCGGGTACCAGCGTCGCACCAGTTCCTTGATGGAGCTGACGTCTACCACGCGGTAGTGCAGCAACTCCATGAGCTGGGGCATGTCGCGATCCAGGAAGGCCTTGTCCATGCCAACGGTGTTGCCGGCCAGCGGGGAGCGCACGCCGTTGGTGAGGCGGGTGACGTGCTCCACCAGCAGGCGCTGGGCGGCGTCAAGGTCCATGCCGCCGTCGAGTTCGGGTAGCAGGCCCGAGGTCTCGTGCATGGTGCGCACAAAGTCGCCCATGGTGGCCAGGGCCTCGGCTGGGGGCTTGATGACCACGTTGAGGCCGTCGCCCAGCGGGTTGAGCTCGGCGTCTGTGACGATGCAGGCGACCTCGATGAGCGCGTCGGCCTCTAGGTCCAGTCCGGTCATTTCGCAATCGATCCACACCAGCGGGGCTTCAGACATGCCTCCACTCTAGGCCCCTACCTGCCCACTTCTTCCCCTGCGCCGCAGGTGAGGGGACGATGCTGGGCCAGGCGGGGTGGGTCGTCCGCTTGGCTACCGCTTGTGCCACCCGCTTCCGCCACCGCACGCGTCGTCCGCTTCCGCAACCGCACATGCCCTCTCGACTTGACAACTGCTCCGTCGCCTGATTGGTTAGTTACTGCACTAACTAACCAAGCTTCACTCGCACCGCAACCCCGCACTCCAAATCGAAGGGACTCCGATGGACGACGATCGGCCGATCTTCCTGCAGATCGCGGAGCAACTCGAAGCCCACATCATCGACGGCTCCATGCCGGAAGAATCCCAAGTCCCCTCCATCAACGAACTTGCAGCCTTCCACCGCATCAACCCGGCCACCGCCCTCAAAGGCGTCACCCGGCTGGTCGATGCGGGGGTGCTGTACAAAAAGCGCGGCATCGGCATGTTTGTGGCCACAGGTGCACGCGAGGCCCTGCTGGCCCAGCGTCGCCGCGACTTCCACGCGGACTTTGTTGCGCCGCTGGTCGCACAAGCCCACGCCCTCGGCATTAGCACCGACAGCCTCATTGACCTGATTCGAAAGGACGCATCCTGATGAACTCGCTCGTCCACGTGGAAGGCGTCTCCAAGCACTTCGGTGCCGTGCGCGCCGTCGACAACGTGACCTTTGACGTCGCGCAACACAGCCTGTGTGGGCTCCTAGGCCGTAACGGAGCCGGTAAGACCACCTTGATGAACCTGCTCACGGGGCATGACTTTGTCACCTCCGGCACCATCACCCTCTTTGGTGAGAATCCCGTCGACAACGCCCGGGTGCTGTCGCGCACGTGCGTGGTCAAGGAGTCACAGCTTTACCCCGACACCTTGCGCGGCAAGCACGTGCTGCGGGCCGCCTCGTGGGTGTACCCGAACTGGGATCACGACCTCGCCGGACGTCTGGCCGACGAGCTCGCCGTGCCCCTCAACCGGCGCGTCAAGCGCATGTCGCGTGGCCAGCGCTCCGCCGTGGGCGTGGTGGTCGCGTTGGCCTCGCGTGCGGAGCTGACCATTCTTGACGAGCCCTACGCCGGGTTGGACGCCGTGGCCCGGCAGATCTTCTACGACGCGCTTCTGCGCGAGTATGCCGAGCATCCGCGCACGGTGATCTTGTCCACGCACCTCATCGATGAGGTCGCAGATCTGTTGGACCACGTGCTGCTGATTGACCACGGCCGGCTAGCCATCGACGCTCCCGCCGACGAGCTACGCGGCTCGGCCGTTACCGTCTCCGGCCGATCCGCCGAGGTTGACCGCTTTGTTGCCGGCCGCACGGTGCTCACCCGCGACGTCCTCGGCTCGCTCACCAGTGCCACCGTGGCCGGGATGAGCGCTACGGATCGCGCCGACGCGCTGGCCGCCGGTCTGGACCTCGCCCCCGTCTCACTCCAGCAACTCATCATTGGCCGTACCCGCGCCACCACTGTCCAGGAGGACGCATCATGACCGCCACTGGCCCGCTGTCCGCGTCGGCGTACGACGCATCCCTCACCACCGCGCACCATGCGCCAGCTACCGGCTCGCCTGCCGCCACCCGCACCTGGTCGCGGCGCGTGGGCACGGTGGTGCGGGTGCATCTGGCGAACCCATGGCAGACGCTTGGCCTGCCGTGGATCATCTTCCTGGGGGTCTTTACGCTCAACGTGGGTGTATGGATTGCGGTGGTCAACGCAGCCGGGGGGCGTGATCAACTAGAAAGCGATGCGTTCTCCCAAAACGGGGCGATGTCATGGGTATACGTCTATCTCCTGGTGGCGGCCGTCCAGGCGATGAACTTGACGTTCTCCTTTGCGTTGGGGCTAGGGGTGACGCGCCGCGACTACTTCGCCGGCACTGCCACCTACTTTGTGGGACTGTCCGTGCTGTATGCCGGCGGGCTGACGCTCCTTGCGCAGATGGAGCGCGCCACCCACGGTTGGTGGTTGGACGGCTACGTGTTCGCTCCGTTTACCCTGCACACCCTCGCGGCCTGGCAGTTGTTCCTGATTCACCTCATCATCGCGGTGCTGCTGTTCTCTACGGGCCTGATCGCTGGGGCGGTGTGGGTGCGCTGGAAGGCGACGGGGCTGGTGGTCTTCTTTGGCACGCTGGCTACCGTGCTGGTGGCATTGGTGATGGTGGCATCGTTCCTGCGCCGCTGGGACGACGTGGGCCACTTCTTCACCTCGCACTCGGAGTTGACGGTGGTGGCATGCACCGTGCCGCTATCTCTCGTGGCGGTGGTAGGTGCGTATCGCGCGCTACTGAAGGCCACGCCGGGAAGGGGGTAGTGCTTGGTGCACTGCGCCACCCAGCCCCAGCCCCACCCAGCCCTACCCAAGCCCCTGGCAGTGCCTCTGGGCCGGTTTCGGGCCCGAAACCGGCCCAGAGGCACTGCCAGGGGCTTGGGGTGGTGGGGGTAGGGGTGGTGGGGGTGGTGAGGGCTGAGCAGGGCTTGTAGACACTGAGGGTATACATTGAGTGTATAGTGTCCGCATGGACAAAGCGCCTGCACTCCTGGGACTGATTGCCGACGGTGCATCCCACGGGTATGACCTCAAGCAACGCTTCGACGCCTACTTTGGCGCCGAACGCCCCATCGCCTTCGGCCAGATCTACTCGACCATCGCACGCATGATCCGCGACGGCTACATTCAGGCCCTGGGCGAAGAGCCCGGCGATGGGCCGGACCGCAAGCGCTACGGCGTCACTGCCTCGGGGCGCGAATACCTGCACTCCTGGCTATCCAGCCCCGACGAGCCCGCGCCCACCTTGCAGTCCAACCTGTTCGCCAAGACAGTGGTCGCGCTCCTCGTGGACGACGACGCAGACGCGCTCCTGGACATTCAGCGCCACGCACACCTGGCTCGTATGCGCGACCTCACGCGCGCCAAGCAGTCCGCCCCGCCGTTGGAGCGCCTCGCGATTGATCATGCGCTGTTCGTGATTGAAGCCGATCTGCGCTGGATTGACTTGGCCAGTGCCCGCCTTGCTGACATGCGTCAGGAGATCCGCCGCCATGCCTAATTACCCCACCACCATGGGCCCCGCCACGGTGAACCCCACCGTGCACCCCAACGTGGTGAACCCCACCGCACCCCTCATCACCGCCACCGGCCTACACAAGTCTTTTGGCCCCACCCAGGCACTGCGTGGCATCGACCTCAGCGTTGCGCGCGGTGAGGTGCTGGCCGTCATGGGCCCGTCCGGCTCGGGCAAGTCCACCCTGCTGCACTGCCTAGCCGGCGTACTGGCCCCCGACTCGGGCCGCGTTCATATCGACGGTACCGACGTCACCGCCTTGTCGGCCGACGCGCGGGCAAAGTTCCGCCTCCAACGCATCGGATTCGTGTTCCAGTTTGGACAGCTCCTGCCGGACCTCAACGCCGTGGACAATATCGCCCTACCGCTGCTCATGGCCGGGGCCAGCCGTGCCCGCGCCACCAGCGAGGCACGCGAGTGGCTTGAGCGGCTCGACTTGGCCGACCAGGCCGCCAAAGTCCCGGCCGAGATGTCCGGAGGCCAAGCCCAGCGGGTTGCCATCGCACGCGCGCTGGTAACCCGTCCCAGCGTCGTCTTTGCGGACGAACCCACCGGTTCGCTGGACTCGGTGGCAGGCGAAAAGGTGCTCACCACCTTGCTGGATGCCGTGCGTAAAGCCGGCACCACCGTCGTCCTCATCACGCACGATCCGCGCACCGCTGCATACGCCGACCGTGACGTCATCGTCCGCGACGGAGTACTCAGCGCCGCCTCCCATACAGGTGCCGCGCAGGTAGGCACCCCGCACGTGGGTGATGCACGAGCGGGTGCCGCGCATGCGGGTGACGCATGAGGCCCGCCGCCGCCCGAATGATCGTGTTCGGCGCCGCCGGGTCACTGCGTCGTCTGTTCGCCATCGCCGCAGGAGTGGCGCTGGGCAGCGCAATGGTGTTGGTGCTGCTGGGTGCCTACGCGCATATGCCCGAACGGGACGATCGCGTCGGCTGGGCCACCCCGCGCGGCCTGTACCGCACCTACACCGACGCGGGGGACCTGGTGCTACCTCCCCCCGCCGACGATCAGGTGCTGGTGATGAACAGCGCCGACTATGTGCGCGGCCGGGCCTTCGAACGCGTCACGGTCGCCACCACCGCACACTCCACGGTCGCCTTCCCCAGCAACCTCGCCCCGCTACGCCCCGGGCAGTACTACGCATCCCCGGCGCTAGCGGACCTGATTGCGCGCTACCCGGCCAACGAACTCGGCCAGCGATACGGCGAGTTTGCCGGAGTGCTACCGGATACCGCGCTGCGTGGGCCGGACCAATTAATTGTGTTGATGGCCGACGACTGGGACCACCTGGTACGCGACCCCAACGCCCGTGTGCAGACCGGGCTGCCCACCACGGGGCCGCACGATGGCTCCTTGACCTTTCGCATCATCCTGGGGGTCGGGGCGGTGGCGCTGCTGATCCCTGTGGCGCTGCTGGTAGGAATCGTGTCCCAGCTGGGTGCGGCCGCGCGCCGGGAGCGTTACGCCACGGTGCGGCTGATTGGCGCAGGCCGGCGCGCCATGGCGCTGCTGGCCGCCGTCGAGATGGCGGCGGCAGCCCTATTGGGTGCCGTGGCGGGACTTGGGGTCGCGGCGGCGCTTCGACCGTTGGCCCGCCGCCTGCCCATCAATGGCGCGACCTCGTTCCCTGGCGACTTGGACCTCTCCGCGCCACTTGCGGCTGGGGCGTTGGCCGCTGTGGTGGCGGTGACCACCGTCATCGCGTGGTGGCGTGCCTACCGTGACGACGATGGTGCACTGGGCGCGACCCGTGAACGAGCCGAGAAGCCCGCCACCTGGACACGGGTGATCCTGCTGGTCGTGGGCCTTGCCGCGCTCACTGGTGCGACACTCATGGCGCAGTCCCCGTCAGCAAACGAATCGTTGGTGTTCTTGGGGCTGGTGGGGGGATTTGCGGCCATCACCCTGGGGGTGGTGCTGGCCGGATCATGGCTGACCCGGGTGGTCAGTGCTGCGTTCGCCCGGCGCGCGCGGGGCGGCTCAGCCCTGGTGGCCGCGTCTCGCCTGGCGCGGCATCCGCGGGCTACTTTCCGCTCCGTGGCTGGGGTAGTAGTTGCGGTGTTCATCGTCAGCGTGCTGGCGGGGGTGTCCAGCTCGGTCAAAGGCATTGTGGCCAGCACCGAGCGCCCCGGCCTGATTCCCCTGGATGCGGTCGTCGCGGATGTAGAGCCGTGGTCCGACCCGCAGGCCATGGTCCGCGCCGCCCAGGCCACGCCCGGAGTGGAACGGGCAATGGTGGTGTGGACAGCGTCGGACGCGGGTAACAGTTCCGACGCGGGCGACAGCGGAATTGACGACGGCAGTGCGTACGGCGCCGATTTCAGTGACGACGTTGCGGTGTACGACACGGTGCTCTCCCGCGACGACGCCGTAGCACTGGGAATACCGGACCTGCCCGACAGTCCGTGGGTCAGCGTGGACTTCTACACGATGATGGCGGGCGACATCTTCGCTCAGACACCCGCTCCGGCCGCACCCGGCCGGGCGCCGGACATGACCCAGGCCATGTATGTGGTGGCCATGACCGACGGTACTGACGCCACCGTCGACCGAGCACGCACCGCACTGGATGTGGCAGGTAACACCTCCGCGGCACCCGTGACACGGCCCGAATTTGCCGGGGCAGGAACACTGGACACGACGTACCAGATGTCGTTGCTGGCCTACCTAGGGATGGCCATCGCGGTGGGCATCTCCGCCCTCACCCTCACCATCGCCACCGTGGCGGCGGCGCTGGACCGCAAGCGCACCTTCGCGTTGCTGCGGCTGAGCGGAATGCCGGTGCGCAGCCTGCGGCGAACCGTCACCATTGAGGCCGCGATGCCGCTCGGGGTGACCCTGGTCGCCTCCGCGGGATTGGGGTTTGCGGTGGCGCTGGTGTTGGTGACCACGCTGGGGCACGACCTCTACCTCACGTGGCCTGACCCGCTGTACTGGTGGGCGTTGTTGGCGGCAGTGGCGGTGGCCGCCGTCGCCGTCGGTAGCTCCTTTGGGCTGGTGCGCCGCTCCACCGAAATCGCATCCACTCGCTTTGAGTAGCGCTCGGGTTGAGTTAACGGCTCGACCAGTGGGCCCGCTCGTACTGCACGGGATAGTCCACCTGCGCGCCCAACTCATGCGCCCAGCGCAACGGGAGGTGAGGGTCACGCAGGAACTCGCGGCCCACGAACACCGCGTCGGCCTTACCGGAGGCGACCACGTCCTGCGCTAGTGCCGACTCGGTGATCTGACCAACAGCAGTCGTCACAATGCCCGAGCCCGAACGGATGGCCTGCGCATGCGGCACCTGGTAACCCGGCGCCGAAGGAATCGACACCCCCGTGACCACGCCACCCGTGGAGGTGTCCACCACATCCCCGCCGGCCTGCGTGATCCACTCGGCCACCGTGACCGACTGGTCAAGCGTCCAGCCGTCCGGTTCACACCAGTCTGTTGCCGAGATACGCACAAACACGGGAACCTGGTCGCCCACGCGGGCACGCACCGCCCGCACCACGTCCAACAGCAAACGCGCACGGTTCTCCAGCGACCCGCCCCAGGCGTCGTCACGATGATTACTCAGCGGGGACAAAAACTGATGCAGCAGGTAGCCGTGAGCGGAATGAATCTCCACCACCTGGAACCCGGCAGCACACGCCCGCTCGGCAGCGTCGGCAAAGTCCGCCACCACCTGAGCAATGCCGGACTCGTCCAAGGCGACAGGAGCGTCGTACTCGCCAAAGGGCTCGGCCGACGGCGCCTCGGTCTGCCAACCGCCGTCGGCAATGGACACCGTGCCGCGCCCGCTCCAGTCGCGGTACGACGACGCCTTCCGCCCGGCGTGCTGCAACTGGATGGCAGGCACCGCACCCTGGCTGGAAATAAAGGCGGCGATGCGGGCCCACGCGTCACGTTGCGCGTCGTTCCAGATACCCGTATCCCACGGTGTGATGCGTCCCTGGGGGCACACCGCCGTCGCTTCCGCCATCACCAGGCCCGCACCGCCGCGGGCGAAGGAACCCAGGTGAACCAGGTGCCAATCGCTGGGCATGCCGTCGCGCTGCTCGCATGAGTACTGGCACATGGGGCTGACCCACACCCGGTTGCGGGCGGTGACCGAACGGACGGTGAGCGGGGTAAACAAGGCAGACGACATGGAAGCATCCTCTCTGGCCACAAGCGCTTCGCCGTGGGTCAGTGGTCCGGGCACGGTGTCTACCAGGAGGCATGCAGGGGTGACATGGCGTGCGGCCACCGATAGAATCGACCCGTTCGATTCTGCCGGGACGGCCCGCGCAGACACGTGCGCAGTGGGGACGGCCCCGCAGAACAGGTGATGTTCATGCCTGCGAAACGTGATCGACCTACGCCCCCGCCTGCTACCTCAGGTATCCGTCTCATTGTCACACGCTCCGTTGTGGTGCGACTGCTGCTTGGCTGGGCGTGCGTGATCGGGATCGGTGTGGCCGGGGGGATGAGCGGTGGGGGGCTTTCCAGCTGGGCGCTTGCTGCACTACTGGTGGGAATCGTCGCCGTGATCGTGGTGTGCTCCTTTGGGGTGGTCACCCAGGCCGAGCACCTGGCGCACCGGCTGGGAGACCCATTCGGCACCGTGGTGTTGACGCTGTCGATTGTGGCCATTGAGGCAATTCTCATTAGCGCTGTGATGCTGGGGCCGGGCGACCACACCACGATTGCCCGGGATGCGGTGTTCGCGGCCGCCATGATCGTGCTGACGCTGGTAGTTGGACTGGCGCTGGTGGTTGGCGGCTCACGGCGTGAGGGTGACGGTGCGCGGGGTGACGGTGTGCCGCACGGCGGCTTGCGGGTCAACCGTGCCGGACTGTCGATGTACATGACGTATCTGGTTGTGCTGCTCGCCCTGGCCTTCGCCGTTCCGGGTGCGTTGGGGCATGAGGGTTCCTACACGCGCAGCCAGTCGATGCTGGTGCTCACGCTGGTGGTGGGCGCGTACACGGTATTCCTGTGGCAGCAGTTGGGGGCGCAACGTGCGTACTTTCAGGAGGTCGGCCTGGGGGATCAGTCCAACCCTGCCCACGCCACCCACCCCACGCAGCAGGCGAGGGCAGCTCGCCCCGCGCCGAACAGCGTCGGCGTCATGATGCGCGAACACGGCCGGGAAGTCGTGGTGCGCGTAGTGGTGTTGCTGGCGATGGTGGCGCCGATTGTCGGGCTGTCACACACCATGGCGGGCCTGCTTGATGATGCGCTCACTCGGATGGACGCACCGCTGGCGCTATCGGGGCTGCTCATTGGCGTGATTGTGTTTCTGCCCGAAGGCATCACCACGGTGCGCGCGGCACGCTCCGGCGAAGGGCAGCGGGTCAGCAACCTGGCGCACGGGGCGCTGGTGTCCTGCGTGGGTCTGACACTGCCCGTCGTGCTGTTCATCGCCTTGGTCACCAACCAGACCGTGGTGCTGGGGCTTCGCGCCGTGGACCTGGTGCTGTTGGTGGTGGGGCTGGTGATGAATGTGACGACCTTCATGGCGGGGCGTGCCAACCTGGCGCACGGTGTGGCTCACCTGCTGGTGTTCGTGGTCTACCTCATGAGCATCATGGCCTAACAACCCCGCCTCAGCTCCGTGGCAGTGCCGCAGGGCCGGTTTCGCCCTCGAAACCGGCCCTGCGGCACTGCCACGGCGCGGGCGGGGCGGGGGGTGCGGGGGAGCGGGGCGCGGGAGCAGGGTGCGGTGGGCGGAACGAAAAGCGCCCCCGGCAGGACTCGAACCTGCAACCTACGGATTAGAAGGCCGTTGCTCTATCCATTGAGCTACGGGGGCACGGGCCATAATCGGCCACCTCACAGGGTACCGGCGCGGTAGCCTGTGCCACACAGGGTGAGAGGGCAGGCTAGCGACATGGACTTCAGGCCGATCAAGACCTGGGCGTACCCTGGCGCACTCCTGGATGCACTCACGGACACCCGCCGCGTCATCTCCGCGGTGGAACTGCCCCTGCCCACCGGGCGTGAGCAGCAGGCGCAGGAACTTATGGCGCGCATGCTCGACCAACTCGACCACCACCTCATCCCGCGCGTGCGCGAGGAATCGTCCCCCGCCGTCGTCGTGGTGGGCGGCCCCACTGGTGCGGGCAAATCCACAGTAGTGAACGCCCTCCTGGGTGCGGAACTGACGGCGTCGGGCGTGCTGCGACCCACCACCAAAACACCGCACCTGTTCCATCACCCGTTGGATGCTTCCGTACTCAGCGAGGTGGCCACACGCGCCCGTGTGCAACCGTCCGACGCTGTCCCGCGCGGCTTGGTCATCGTGGACAGCCCGGACCTGGATTCGGTGCGTGGCGAAAACCGCGAGATCGCCCAAGACCTGCTCGAAGGCGCCGACCTGTGGCTGTTTGTGACCACCCCTGCCCGCTACGGCGATGCGATCCCGTGGACCGCGCTGCGTAAAGCCACCGAGCGGGGCGCATCGGTTGCGGTGGTGCTCAACCGCGTCACCCCCGATGTTGCCGGTCAGGTGCGCCGTGAACTCGTGGCACGCCTGAGTGAGGAGCAGCTGTCCGGACTGCCGCTGTTTGTCATCCCTGAAAACGCTGCGGTGGATGTCCCGCGTGACGTGCTCGGCGGACTGGGGCGGTGGCTGGACACCGTAGCCGCAGCGTCGGCGTCCACCATCGTGGAACGCACCTTGCACGGCGGCATTGAAACCATGAAGGAATGGCTTGAAGACTTGGCCAACTACATGGATGACCAAGCCGCCGCAGCCAAGGACGTACGTGCCGAGGTGCGCCGGTGCGCCGCCCAAGCCGAGATGCTCGGCGGCGAGCAGTGGTACACCGAAATTGGGCACGGTCCTGTTGAGGCACGCTGGCGTCAAAGCACGGCCGAAGGTGGGGCGCTGTTCCGTCTGAGTAACTCGCTGTGGGTCAAACGGCGCAGCGCTCGCGAAGCCCGGGACGCCCAGATCGCACTCATCCGCGCCGACTTGGTCGCAGGGACGGAAGCGTCACTGGCCCACGCCGCAGCCTCCGCCACCGACCGCATGATGCGCACCCTCAATGCGGCTGACGGAGGTGTGGGGCCGTGGCTGGCGGCGCAGCGTGACCCACGCGACGCGCGGGTGATCCGTGAACGACGTGCCGCCGACGCTGCCCGCACCTGGCTGGACAGTTGCGCCACGCAGGTGGCGCTGCTTCCCGGCGCGGCAGGGGGCAGAGCCGTCATCGGTGACGAGGGATTGGCGGTGACCCTCGCGTCGGCCGCTGTGGGGGTGGACAAGGCGGCGGGCGCGCTGGCTGTGCTGGTGGGAGACACGGGCCGCGACGCGATTGCGGCCGCACGGGAGGAACTGTCCGCCGCGCGTCGGTATGTGATCAACAAAGAGGCGCTGGACATGATGCACCCCACGGACATTGCGTCGCTAAGCCCCGACGCCTCGTCCAAGGTGCGTTTGCGTCGCGCCGAGTTGAGGGCGTTGCTGTGAGCCTGTCATTTTATGAGGTGCCACCGCGCACGGCGACGACGCTTCTGCAACAGCGCGTCGACCGGTTGCGGGCATCGATGGAATGGGCGGCCGATGCGATTGACTCGGTCGTGCGTGACGAGGTGATGAGCACCATTGCCCGATGCGACGAGCGGCTCGCGTTGGGTGTTGAGCACACCGTGGTTGCGTTGGCTGGGGGAACGGGGTCGGGTAAATCCAGCCTGTTCAATGCGATCGTGGGGCGCGACTTTGCGCAGGTGGGCGTGGCGAGGCCCACCACCTCGGACCCGGTGGCCGTGACGTGGGGTGAGGCGGATGCCCTGCTGGACTGGCTGGGAATTGGTGCCGCGCAACGGTTGCTCCTGCCTGCCCAGCCTGAGCCCGATGGTGTGATGCTCGATGGCGTGGTGCTGGTGGACCTGCCTGACCATGACTCGGTGAACACCAGCAACCGAGACACGGTGGACCGAGTGGTGCCGCTGGCTGACCTGATCGTGTGGGTTGTGGATCCGCAAAAGTATGCGGACCATGCACTGCATTCTGCCTACGTGAAGGTGGCCTCCGACCACGGTCAGCCGTCGCTGGTGGTGCTCAACCATGCCGACCGTCTGGCCGCGCACGACGTTGATGTGGTGTTGGGCGACCTGGAACGTTTGGTTGCGGGCGAGGGGATCACCGGTGCACCGGTGTTGGTGACGTCCGCGCGGGACGGGCGTGGGGTGGCGGCATTGCGGGCAGAGATTGCCGCGGCAGCATCCACGCGCACCGTAGCGGCGGAGGCGGTTCGGGCGGACCTGATTGCGGCGGGGCGGGCGCTGGAACGGGCATTGGCCCGTGACGCGGATCCGGTTCTTCCCGATGTGGAAGGACTGATTGCCGCGTTTGCGCGGGCTGCCGGTGTGGAGGCGCGGGCCGACGCTGCGGCGGCGGCCGCCTCGGGCAGGCAGGGTGCCGTGGAGGCGCCGTTGGGGGCGTCGCTTGCAGCCGTGGAGCAGGTGCGTCTGGAGTGGGTGGATGCAGCCACGGCGGGCTTGCCGTTGGCGTGGCGGTTAGTGGTGGATGAGGCAATTCTTCCTGCGGCCGCCTTGGGGGCCGAGATTGACAGTGCGCTCGCGGCTGGTCAGTGGCCAGAGTTGGACACGGGCGCCTCGGGCTCGACGCGCAGGCGTGGCTCGGTGGTGCCGGGTGCGCGTTCACGGCGGGCGCGGCAGGCTGCCCAGGCGGTACGCAGACGTGGGCGTGATGCGATCCGTGCGGTGGTCTACCCGCAGGTGGTGGAGCCCACCGAGATGATCCATCAGGCGTATCGCAACTTGGACGAGCTCACTGAGCTTGACTGAGAGCGCCGTGGTGGTGTGGGTGCGGGTCCGCGTGGCGTGAGCCGCTGTACCGCAGTCTTGGCGCCGTCCACAACCCGCATTCTGTGGCGGTATCCCCAGCTGGAGGATGAATCGCTGCACGAGTGCTGAGCGTCGACGCACAGTGGCCCCGGACACCGCGACCGCGTTGTCCGGAAGGAGCGAGCACATGAACGACCTCACCATCACCGTCACCGGCTGGGTGGCGACCGATCCGCGACACATTGTTGGCCCCACGGGAGCAAGCCTGACCAGCTTCCGTATTGCCACGCATAGCAGGTACTTTGACCGTTCGCTCGGGGAATGGGCAGACGGCCCCACCGAGTGGTTCACCGTGCGCACCTTCCGTGCCGCAGCCGTGACGGTCATGAACTCCATTACCAAGGGCCAGCCCATCGTGGTGACGGGGCGCCTGCGCACCAACGAGTGGACTAAGGACTCCACCACACGTACCGACCTCATCATCGATGCCACGGCACTCGGACATGACCTGACCCGTGGCGTGGCAACATTTCGCCGCGCCGTAGGTGATTCCTCGCTAGGCGCGGACGATGCGGCGGGTACCGGAATGCCAGGTGGCTCCGCGGGCGGTATCTCGCCGGCTGAGGCCGACAAGGCGGTGGCGGACGCCGAATCCGGTGCGAATACGGGCGATGGGGAAATGGGCGCTGAGGCAGACGACGTTGCAGACGGTCTGGTGGCCAATGCCAGTGTCGCGGCGTAACCGCGTAGGCTGTCCTCCGGTGCAGGCGACCCGTATCGCCTCCAAACAACGAATCCCGGAGTGGCAGTGGCTGAGTTCATTTACACCATGCAGAAGGCGCGTAAGGCGCATGGCGACAAGGTCATCCTCGATGACGTCACGATGTCGTTCTTCCCCGGCGCGAAGATTGGCGTCGTCGGACCGAACGGTGCTGGTAAGTCCACGATCCTGAAGATCATGGCGGGACTTGAGCAGCCCTCGAATGGTGAGGCGCGACTCAGCCCCGGCTACAGCGTCGGCATTCTGCTGCAGGAACCGCCGCTGAACGAGGACAAGGACGTGATCGGCAACGTGCGTGAAGGCGTGGCCGAGGTGTACTCCAAGCTAGAGCGCTTCAACGCGATCTCGGAGGAGATGGCCAACCCGGACGCCGACTATGACGCCCTGTTGGCAGAGATGGGCACTCTCCAGGAGGAACTCGACCACGCCGACGCCTGGGATCTGGATAGCCAGCTCGAGCAGGCGATGGACGCGCTTCGCTGCCCCCCGGCGAACGCGGACGTGAAGGTGCTCTCCGGTGGAGAGCGCCGTCGCGTCGCCTTGTGCAAACTGCTGTTGGAAAAGCCGGACCTGCTGCTGCTGGACGAGCCGACCAACCACTTGGATGCGGAGTCCGTGCTGTGGCTGGAGCAGCATCTGGCCAAGTATCCCGGTGCGGTGCTGGCCGTCACCCACGACCGGTACTTCCTGGACCACGTAGCCGAATGGATCTGCGAAGTGGACCGTGGGCGCCTGTTCCCCTACGAGGGCAACTACTCCACCTACTTGGAAAAGAAGCAGGAGCGGCTAGAAGTTCAGGGTAAGAAGGACGCCAAGCTCGCTAAGCGGCTCAAGGAAGAACTCGACTGGGTGCGCCAAAACCCCAAGGGCCGCCAGTCCAAGTCAAAGGCACGTCTGTCGCGCTACGAGGAGATGGCCGCAGAGGCAGACCGGATGCGCAAGCTTGACTTTGAGGAGATCCAGATTCCGCCGGGTCCGCGCCTGGGCAACCTGGTGATTGAGGCCAAGAACCTCAAGAAGGGCTTTGGCGACCGCACCCTGATTGACGGATTGAGTTTCTCGCTACCGCGCAACGGCATCGTGGGTGTGATTGGCCCCAACGGCGTGGGAAAGACCACGCTGTTCAAGA